>JGI12316J14372_10002218_pt1 | contig 21673 bp, 20 predicted proteins | sample MarCyaLeptolynsp_FD_14372 | JGI IMG/M metagenome (IMG submission 14372) | reverse complement strand
AACGGATATCTCCTGCGGGGCTTCTTCCAGAACTACCGTCGCTACCTGACGTGGCAGAGTTTGATCATACTCCCCCTGGCGACCAAGATCCTGGATCATGACGATTTGGCCGTCCTTTATCACAATATGCAAAAAGTCCGGCGCACTGCGACAACGCCCCTGATCTACCTCGAACCGACAGCATCAGCCTGAGGTGCCGTGCAACAGGTTCTAATGGAGATGAGCCGACCGTGCGCAAGTGGCTCCGGTTCGGAGTGATCCGAGCTGACCAGACGCGACGTCGGATCGTGTCAGTGCGAAAGCAGAACCGGGACGGTCATGTGACGCAATATGTACCTTGTCACGCCGCCGAGCACGAACTGGCGCATCCGCGAGTGGCCATATCCGCCCATCACCAGAAGATCGCAGTTTCTGTCCGCAATCTGCGACAGGACTTCCTCGCCGAAGGCGGCTCCGTCAACGGTGACGCGCGCCACGTCGCAGCGAACGCCATGGCGCTCCAGCGTGCGACACATTTCGGCGGCCGGGAGCTCGATTCCCGACCCCTTTGCGCTGTCGGAGGCCAATTCGAGCAGGGTTGTCAGTTCCGATCCCCGGAGAAGCGGAATCGCGTCGAACAGGGCGCGGCAGGCTTCCTTGCTGCCGTTCCAGGCGACAAGGGGCCTGTGTCCGAGCGAGGCGACGTCTCCTGAAGCGGGGACCAGCAAAACCGGCCGGCCGCTTTCCAGAATAAACTGTTCGGCGACGATACTCGGATAAAATCCGGCTCCGACACCGGGCTGGCTGCAGATAATGAGATCGGCGATGCGCGCCTGTTCCGTGGCCACGTCTTCCGACGTCCGGTGCCCGGCCTCGGTCTGGCGCCATTCCGCGATAAAGTCGTCCCTGTCGGTCTCTGCAAGGAACTTCTCGCGACAGGCATCGGCATTCTCTGCGTATCTTTTTGCAAGGTTGGAAAAGACACCGGCTTCGGCAGGAAGGCTGATACCCGGATAGACCTGTACGCTGCGCATCACGTGATACCCGATCACATGGGTGCCTTTCGGGGCACCTTTTTGTGCGACGTGCCGGACGACCGGCAGCAGACGGGACAATTCATCGGCGTCCGTGACGTATATCAGGTTCGTGTTGTAGGCCATCGTCGCTCCCCGGGCAGCATTCGGAATTCGGCTGAGATTTGCTGAACGATCCTGAGCGCCGGAAGAGGGAAAAACCTTGATGCACGTCAACACCCGTCATCGGATGCGAGCGCCGTTGATACAAATCAATCCTCCCGGCTGCCGCTGCGTTAGGTTGCTTGCACGCAAACCTGGACAGGAGAGTAATGTTATGGCTGCCACATCCGCAAAGGCCGGCAAGCATGAACAGAGTGCTGATTTCCCGGTCCCGATGGATTTCGAAAATATGGCGGAAGTCAATTATACCGCAATAAATGCCGCCGGGCTCCTCAGTCAGCGCTGGTGCGAAGCGATGATGGAAATGAACGGTGAACTCGTCAACTTCGTCAATCGGCGCCTCAAGGAGGATATGGTCGTTCCGGTCGAACTGGCGGAATGCAAGACCGGTACGGAAATGTTCGAGGTCTACTCGAACTTTTTCCGGACCGCGGTCAATCAGTATTTCGAGGAAGCCGAGACGCTGGCCCATATCGGCAAGAATTTCGCCGGCGCGGCGACAAAGGTTGTCGAGGACGAAGCCCGTCAGGTGCACGAGATCGCCGCCGATTGATGTCCCGTCCTGAGCTTCGGCATCGTTTCCGCCCGTGGTCGTACATGGAGTTCAAGGTTTTTGTTTTCTGTGTTTCTCTTCCGCCGGAATGATTCTGCCTGATCAGGAAAAACTGCGACGGCATTCGGATTGGGCGTGATGGATGTTTTGACGATTGTGCGGGGAACGGTCCTGTTCGTCGTTCCGGCGGCGGCGGCCGTTCTCGCGTCGCTGCCGCCGCCCGGAACATTGTCTTCGCCGGCATGGGCTGTCGCTCTCGTCGCCCTCGTGATGGCGATCTGGTGGATGAGCGAAGTGGTGCCGCTTGCGGTCACCGCATTGATTCCGTTGATTGCCATTCCATTGTTGAATGTTCAATCAATTGAGGAGATCGCGGCGTCTTACGCCCATCCGCTGATTTTCCTGTTTTTCGGCGGCTTCGTGCTTTCGCGCGCCATGGAACGGTGGGGTGTCCATAAAAGGGTTGCCTATTTCGTTGTTCGGACGGCCGGCGGAGGACCAACCGGGATAATCGCCAGCCTGATGGCTGTGACCGCCTTTCTAAGCCTTTGGATCAGCAATACGGCGACCGCCATGGTCATGTTGCCGGTCGGAAAATCTGTCGCGGATTCGGCCCGCGATGATGCCGCCCATGATCCTGAAGCAAGCCGAACCTTCGGCGCCGCGTTGATGCTGGCAATCGGTTACGCGGCGACCATCGGCGGCATGGGGTCTCTCATCGGAACACCCCCGAACGCCTTGTTCGCGGGGTTCATGTCGGACTTGTACGGGATCGAAATCGGTTTCGCACAATGGATGTTGCTGGGATTGCCTGTGGTGCTGGTCCTGCTTCCGCTGACGTGGCTGATCCTGACCCGCCTGGTTTTTCCTGTGTCCCGGATCGGTCAGACGGTTGCGGCCGACACCCTGTCGGATCCCGGTGTAAGACAGGCTGTGTCAAGCGGTGAGAAGCGCGTTGCGCTTCTTATGCTGGCCGTCGCACTGTGCTGGATCTTCAGGCCGGTCATCAATCGGGCGCTTCCCGATTTCCAGTTGAGCGATGCGGGGATCGCGGTTCTGGGTGCACTTCTGGCGTTTGTCCTGCCGGCTGGACAGAAAAATGGCGGCGCCCTTTTGCGATGGCAGGATGTGGTCAGTATCCGCTGGGATGTCCTCATCCTGTTTGGCGGCGGCCTGGCCCTCGCCAAAGCCATCGGCGTTTCCGGACTGGCCGAGTGGATTGGTCAGATTGCAGTCGCTTTGCATGAGTTGCCGCTCCTGCTGCTTCTGGCGATGCTGATGATCGTCGTTGTCTATCTTGGAGAACTTGCGAGCAACACGGCGATGGCGGCGGTGTTTCTTCCGGTAGCAGGCGCGGCGGCGGTTGGGATGGGCGATCATCCCATGAGCCTGATGCTGCCGATCACGCTGGCGGCTTCGCTGGGTTTCATGCTGCCGGTTGCGACACCGCCGAATGCGATCGTCTACGGAAGCGGCGCCGTGAGCAGCGGACAGATGCTGCGTGCCGGCGCCTGGCTGGATGTCGTCGGCATCCTCGTTGTATTGTTGATCGGGTGGTTGGTTGCTCCTGTCGTGTTTCCTCACCGATAGGGGTTTGCAACCAGCCGACCTGCCCGGATCGGCTGTTCACCAGCGGTCATCTTCCTCGTCGACTTCGGCCAGTTCCTCCAGGCGCTCCATGTCTCGTACATGCACGGTTGTGATTTGCGGCAGATCGATCACCCCCAGTTTCCTGAGCATGGTCAGCCGCCGACTGACGGTTTCAATCGTCAAACCGAGAAAATCGGCGATGTCCGTGCGTGTCATGGGCAATTGAAACGTTACGTCCTGCCCGTCGCCATTGTCCGCGCGCCGGGCGAGCGCAAGCAGAAAGGATGCGATCTTTTCGACAGACGATTTCCGTCCGACCATAACGAAATGATCGTGCATTCCCGCCAGTTCGTTTTTCGCCACATCCAGCAGTTTTTGGGTCAGTTCCAACTGCGCCTCAACCGAAGTCTGCATGGTCGCGGACGGAATGCAGCGAACCGTTGCGTTCTTTACGGATTCGCAACTGCATTTGCATTCCTGCTCGTGGCCGATCCCGACAATGTCGCCAGGATAGGAAAACGATAGTATCTGGCGCCGACCATCGTGCAGGATCCGGAAACTGCACATAACGCCCTCCAGGACTTCATAATATTTTCCACCCCGGTCGCCCTCGGTGAACAGCATTTCATGCTTGGAGAGTTTGCGGACAGGCGTTTGCGGGGTGTTCTGAAATTCAAATCCGCCGACCACCTGCGCAGCAAATGCTACCGACGGTTCCCGATGTTCGGTCCGAATGGCGTTTGTGGAAGCGGTTTGCATGATCTGATCCTCCGGGTAAGCATGTAGCTTGTTAACCGGGGATCATTAGAACGCACGATTGTAAGGCCGGTATGGCCGTCTTGTCTTCGTTTGTCGTTCTTTGTATCACAATGTAACAGCGCTTGCCGTCGTCTTCCAAGGCCCGGTTTTCGGTGACCGGATGACAAGTGACACATTGGAACCTTCATGAACGACCCCGCGGCCGCACACATAGCTGTTGTTGATGACGACGATAAGATTCGGCGGCTTTTGCGGCGATGTTTCGAGCCCGAAGGCTATCGTGTCAGCGAGGCTGCCAACCGCGGGGAGCTTGAAGCCCTCATGCTCGGGGATCCGGTCGATCTGATTACGCTTGATCTCGGTTTGGGCGGCGATGACGGCCTGACGATCGCACGCTCCATTCGTGCATCATCCAATGTCCCGATCATCATGGTCACCGGCAAGGATGACCCGATAGACATGATCGTCGGACTGGAAATGGGCGCCGACGATTACATTACGAAACCGTTTCACGTCAGGGAAGTGCTGGCCCGGGCTCGATCCGTTCTGCGCCGTGCGACAATGGCGTCGGATTCGCCGGATACCAAATCGAAATCCGATACCGGCGAATCCTATGTATTTGACGAGTGGGTTCTCAATGTGACAAGGCGCGAACTGCACGATCCAGGCGGCAACCTGATTCCGCTGACGACGGGCGAGTTCGATCTGCTTCTGGTTCTGGTAAAAAACCCCAATCGGGTTCTGTCTCGCGACCAGATCATGGATCATCTGAGGGGGCGGGACTGGGATCCGGATGATCGGAGTATCGACAATCAGATAGCGCGGCTGCGCAAACGAATAGAAACCGATCCCCAGGACCCGTATCTCATCAAGACGGTGAGGGGGACCGGATACAGTTTTACGGCGACCGTTGCATCCGGCCAGTCCCTCAACCGTCGGCAAGCGTCTCCCTGATTATCCGCGCCAGATCGGCCGTTCTGTAAGGTTTTCTCAGAAATCGGAAGCGATTGCCGTTTGGTACCCCGTTCTGCGCGAAATCCCCCGCGTAACCCGAAGTCAGCAGGGCCTTGACCTCGGGCCGCTGCTCCTGCACCTTCCGACACAACTGCTCTCCTGACAAACCGCCGGGCATGATCAAGTCACTCAGGACCAGCGTGATGGAATGGTCCTTTGCGAATATTTCGAGAGCTTCGGGGCCGTTTGCGGCTTCTGAAACGGTGTATCCCAACGCTTTAAGCCGCCGCGTTGTAAGCAATCTGACCCGGTCGTCATCCTCGACCAAAAGGATATGGTCCTCGCGGTTGCCGTGTTCGAGCGGCACGGTGCCGGAAAAGCCCGCGCTCTCCGCCTCGTCCGTACATCGCGGCAGGTAGATGTTTACCGTAGTGCCGGTGCCTTCTTCGCTGTAGACCGTCGCATGACCGCCGGACTGTTTTGCGAATCCGTAAACCATGGACAGTCCGAGACCGGTTCCGTGTCCGGTTTGCTTGGTTGTGAAAAAGGGTTCGAACACCTTGTCGCGAATCTCCGGCGGCATGCCCGTCCCGGAATCTGTTACGGACAGTTGAACATATTGGCCGGGTTGGAGGCCGACTTCTTCTGCAACGTCACGGTCATTGAATTCGGCGTTCCGTGTCTCCACGAGGAGATGGCCGCCCTCCGGCATTGCGTCTCGGGCGTTGACGGCCAGATTGATGATGGCGCTTTCGATTTGGGCGGGATCGGATTTTACGCGCCAAAGATCGCTGCTCAACGCTGTGCCGAGATCAATGTTCTCTTCCAGGGTTCGCCGGAGCATCTCCGTCAGTCCGACAATCAGGATGTTGGGTTCGACGATCTCAGGCTCCAGAATACTGCGCCGGGCAAATGCGAGCAGTCGTTGAGTGAGTTTCGCGCCAAGATCGGCGGCATCCTGAGCGTCCTTCAGCATGTCCCGATCGTCGCTTGAAACGACACGGTCTTCCATCAGTTCCAGATTGCCGATGATGACTGAAAGCAGATTGTTGAAGTCATGGGCTATGCCACCGGTCAGTTGCCCGATCGCCTCGATCTTCTGTGATTGTTGAAGGGCCCGTTCGGTTTGGCGGCGTTCAGTGATGTCATTCAGCACACCAATATAGTGTGTGGCCGTCCCGCCGTTCATTCCAAGCGGGACGATGGTCAAGTCATTGAGAAACTGTTGCCCGTTCTTTTTGTAGTTTTTGATAACAACGTTGACCGAATTGCCTGACATCAAGCCGTCGCGGATCTTGCGGCTCTCGGGTTGATCCTTGTCCTTGCCGTACAGGAATCTCGGATTTCGGCCGAGCACCTCCGACATCGAATAGCCTGTCATGGCCTCGAATGCCGGATTGCAATAGATGATTGGCGTATGATCGCCTGAGGTTGTAATCAAAATTCCGGTCTGGATTGTCCGGACCGTCCTTTCCAGCAGGCGAAGCCGCTCTTCCTTTGCTTTTCGCTCGGTAATGTCGAGGATGACGGCCACGAAAACAGGCGGGTTTTCCTCGTTTTGCAGTGACAGATTGACCTCGACTTCGTAGACCGACCCATCGTTGCGCCGATGCCGGGTCTCAAACTGAAGCTGGTCCCTGACCCCTGTCCGGAGTGGGGCGATGGTGCGTTCGAACGTGTCCCAATCGAAATCAGGTTTGATGTCGACGGGTGTCATGGTCTGCAACTGGGTTTCCGAATAGCCGAGGTTGCGGCGTGCACCGGTGTTGACGGTCAGGAATTGAAGACTTTCGGCATGGAAAACGAAGATCTCGTTTGACGATGCTTCGACGATGCGACCGAGGCGTGTGGCCCGGGCATCGGCCTCGTGCCGCAAGGTCAGATCATGGATGATGCCGGTGAAGAAAATTTGGCCGTCAATGGTGAACTGGCTGACCGACAGATGCATCGGGAACGTCGAACCGTCCCTGCGCTGGCCGACCACCTCGCGACCGATCCCGATGATTTTGCGTTCGCCGGTCCTCAGGAAACGCTGAAGGTATCCGTCGTGCTCCGAACGGTATGGTTCCGGCATGAGAAATCGGACATTGCGACCGAGAAATTCTTCTTTTTTGTACTGAAAAAGCCTTTCTGCAGCCGGATTGACCGATTCAATTACACCTTGATCGTCGATCGTTATGATTGTGTCTACGGCAGCTTCCAGAAGCGTCGCCAGTTTTGAGGCCTGTGCACGCAAGTCCTGCTCAGTGTCGGCCATTGCACATGAAGGCCAGGTGCCATCGCCACCCTTTTTGTCGGAACCCTTCGACACGATTTTACCCAATCCGTTGCCGCGACGTTCTGCATACTCACGCATAACCAGCCAAAGGCCAACCGCACAGTGACAAAATCACAGTGTGTATTCGTCCGATTGTCATTTGTTCCATTGAGGAGCATCATGATTTTCGGTGAAGGTTCGGCGCGAGCGGTTTGTGCCGTGAGGAACGTCTCAGCCGGCGCCGGCGCCTTCGATATCAAAGCGCAGTGCGTTGATCGGGACGCGGAATGCGCGAAACTTGGAATTGTCAAAGCCAGCGTCGAAGCCGCTTTGCAGCATTTATCCGTTCTCGCGCAAGCATCTCCGCGGCAGTCCGCGGCATACCGGCACAGCACCCATTCGGAATTGTCTGGGCCAAAGTGCCCACGCGATCGCCAGGCTCAAGGCAAAGCGAAATCAAACCAGCCGCGGGGCGATCAACACGACATTGCAGCGTGCGCCATGTCCACCGCACGGATTGATGACGGACCACCGGTGCTTCCCCATCCGGTTTCGAACCGCAGATGCGATCGAAAGCGTGTCCGATCGTTTCGCCCGACAGGGCCTGCTGACCGGTTCCGTGAACAGAGCTGAGTGCGTTTTCCACCGGGTCCATCCGAAGGACATTTCTTCGGATACAGCGAAACAGGCCCGGCGGCTTCTTGCGGTGATGTCAGGCAGTGTGACCGATTGTCGGGAGTTTATGTTGACCTGTATCAAGCCTGGTGCGGGTCGCCTGCGTAGGATGCCGGATCCGACCTGGCGGAGTGTGGATGCGAAGATGCGAATTGCGACATTCAACCTGGAAAATCTTGGCAGCCGATTTCACGATGCGGAAGCCTTTGACGACAGACTCGGCATCCTGCGGCCGCAGCTCGAGCGGTTGCGTGCCGACATTCTGTGCCTGCAGGAAATCAATGCGCTGCGCAGCGAGCCCGGTGGAGAGCGCCAATTGATCGCCCTCGAGCGTTTGATCGAGGGGTCGCCGTACCAGTCCTTCAACTGTATCTCCACGCACCATCCGAACACGATGCGCCCTGCGGATCGTCACAACCTGGCTATTCTCAGCCGATGGCCGATCGAAACCAGCAGGCAATTCCATCACACATTGGTGGAGCCGCCGACCCATCGGGTCGTGGCAGCCGTGCCTGGCAATGTGGAAACCCAAACGCTGACCTGGGACCGGCCGGTGCTGTACGCGCGGATCGTCCCGCCTGACGGCTTTCCTCTCGACATCGTCAATTTGCATCTGAAGGCGCCGCTTGCCGCTTCGATTCCGGGGCAGAAACTGGATAAATTCGCCTGGAAAAGCACGTCGGGCTGGGCGGAGGGCTATTATATCGCCGCCTTGAAACGGGCGGGACAGGCCCTGGAGGTTCGGTTGCTCATCGATCGCCTTTTCGATGCCAATCCCGAGGCCGCGATCCTCGTTGCCGGAGATTTCAACGCTGAGGAACGAGAAGTTCCCACGCGTATCGTTGCGGCCGATCTGGAAGATACAGGCAACGGTCGTCTTGCCAAGCGAGCCTTGATTTTACTGGAGCGTCATTGCTCGGATCCGCTCCGCTTCACAATCATCCACCGCGGTCGAAAAACAGCCTATGACCATATGCTGGCATCACGCCAGCTCATGGCGCGTTTTGAGGACCTGGAGATTCACAACGAAGCACTTGGCGATGAATTGGTCGCCTATGCTGCGATCGGCGACAGTCCGGAATCCTATCACGCGCCGATGGTTGCATCATTCCTGGACCGGTGATTGCAATTCCTGGTCCGACGCAGTTTCCGGTCAGGCCTGGCGCCAGGCATTCGTCGCCTTGCATCTTTTGCAAATCCGGTTGCCCGGTCCGAAGCTTGGAAACATGTCACGGCACATGAGGCATCGACGCATTTTCTGCCCGGCCTTGTTTCGATCTGTTCCGATATTGGCAATTTCGTTTGAACCCGTCATGCAAGAACATGTAGTGAACAAATTGGAAAATTCAATAATTATAGAATGTTGGTGCCTGTATCATGGCGGGGTCGCCTTGTTGACGCTGGTCAGGGCCCATTGCGCCAACAAGGGGCCGATCAGTTCGAAAAGAATCGTGGTTCCGATTGCGACGGTCAGAATTTCGTCGTGGGATTCCGGGAACGCATGGGCGGCAACGAGCGCCATACCAAGGGCAACACCGGCCTGCGGCATCAGAGCGACGCCGACCCAGCGCGAATAGACCGGCGGCATTCCCGACAGGTGCCCACCCAACCATCCTCCGGCGATGCGTCCGGCAATCCGCAGGACAAGATAGGCAAGGCCGATCGCTCCAATGGACGGGAGGGCGACGATATCAAGGGACGCTCCCGCGAGCACAAAGAACAAGACCATGAAGGGCCACTCGATGTTTTCGATTTCATGAAAGGCTCTCGTATGGTGTTCCGCGAAATTTGCCACGATCAGGCCCGCGACCATGGCAGCCAGCAGAAAGGATGCGCCGATCGCCAAGGACAGGCCACCACACAGAAACACTACGCCAAGCGCTTCGATCTGGCTCGGTTCCCCCGGTTGCAGCCGACCCGTCAGGTAGGCGGCAGGGAACCCGACGGCCAGACCTACAATAACCGCGCCGCCGAGTTCCAGTGCACCGTGCAGCAATGAGCCGCTTGGGCTCTGACCGAGTACCGCATGGCCCGCCGCAAGGAGAAGACTGAAGACGATCAAACCCCAGGCATCGTCGATAGCCACTATTCCAAGCAGAAGTGTCGGAAATGGCCCTGTGGCACCGTTTCGACGGACAACGTCCTGCGTTGCCGCCGGAGCCGTGGCGGTTGAAATGCCGGCAAGGACGAGGCTGACAATAGGGTCGACCCCCATGAGCCAGAGGCCGAAGCCGACAAAGGCAGCCGTGACAGCAACAGCGCCGAGGGAGACAACGAAAATCTGCCGGCCATTGTTGTGCAGCATTTCTGGTGTCAAGCGACCGCCGAGGAGGAAAGCCACCATGACCAGCGCCATTACCGTCACCACCGGGTACCAAACCACAATGGCTTGCGGCAGCATATCGAAACCGGAAGGACCGGCGAATATGCCAAAGACAACAAGCAGCGTCACACGGGGCAACTTTGTGCGCTTGCCAAGTTCATCCATTGCCAGTCCGACAAGCAGCAAAGCTCCGACAGTGACCAGAATGAGATGATCAGGCATGAACGCAATCCTTGGCAATACCGGGCATTGCGCACTACATTATTTTGACGTGCGAGGACGGCCTTGACCCCCGTCAATGGCTTGAATGCGGCACGCTGCATAAGAAGGCGTGCCCTGGCACGATCGGGATCCCTTCATTCTTGTCCACACAGTGCACTTATCACTTCGTCTGCCTTTCGCATGGCATCATCCAAACGCGAGCCGATCGATATCATGTGCACTCCGCTTCCATTTTCGATACCGGCCGGGGTGAGGAATACGACACCGTTCGCCGGGCCACCGGGCTGATACAGGTGATCCTTCAGGCTCTGGAGCGCCACTTGAAAGGGGCGCGCTTTGAAATCGAGATTGGAAAGCTGGACAATCATGTAAGCGGGAACGGCACCATCGGGGAACAATCTGTTCATGAACGTCATCGGAAGCGAAACACCGCCCCAGCGGCCGTTGCACTCAATCCAGTGTAGCCGTGCACTGCCATAATCCTCGCCGGCAATGACTGCGTCAAAACTGCACCGACCATAATATCCCAGTGTCTGAAACAGCAGTGCCAGCTTCATGGCATCGGCGCAAAGACGGTCCTCCCATTGCGACTGCAGGCGGGCGGGTGCAGCGCCAACAAATCGACCCTCCGGTCCTGACAGCACCTGATCGAATACCCCTTCCAGAACGGGGTCGCCATCCCTGGCGTGGGGGACCCATACCTGTAGCGAAGGACTTGACAAAACATTGCAATCCCAGACCTCGACCATTAGCGGAAAATGTTTGGTTGGCGTCACGGATGCCAGTCGCCTGAGCAGATCGTCGTGCAGGGCCTTTGCACCCAAATCCCGAACACTTGCCGATTGAATCGGAAAATTGCCGGCAGATCCGGCACTGTCGGGAACCTTGATTACGATCTTTTCCCACAGCTGCGACAACCTGTGGACGTGGGCGGTCAGCGCAGCCGATCCATGCGCCGTCAATCGCGGGGGGACAGCGGTCTCCCCCAGGAGGCGGGCGGCCACATCCGCGAACCAGATTTTGTCGTTGACCCGGGCGGTGAGGTTTGGCGGCGGACCCGCGACGTGAATGGTCTGGCCGGTTAGGTCATGCAGCATTTTCGCCAGCATCCATATCGATCCCGTAGAGATATGGGGAACGATCGTTGTGCCTCGATCAGCACAAATCCGGTCCGCGAACCGTTTCAACAAGATTGGGTTATTCAGGCATCGTTTTGCCGTTCCCAGCGTTGATCCCGTCGTCCCCGTTGTTTCGGCCTTCAGGACCGGCAGCCGGTCCATGCCAAGCAGGCTGCCCATATATTTTTCAAAATCAGAATTTCTTTCGCCGGCGAGAACGACAAGATCGTCCGAACCGGCCAGCATTCCGATCCGGTACTCCAAGGTGTCGGAGCCGGCGGGTGCAAGCAGCGGGATTTCACTCTTGTCACCGATAAGCAACGCCGGCGCCGGANCTATTCCAGAACAGACGCCCTCACCGAAATAGGCGGCATCGGAAAGGTGTCGCTGTTCTTTTGCGAGATCCCTCGCAAGACNGGAGACACTGTCGCGATCCCGATCGCCCGGCGANACAATATGAGTGGCAACGATCGGCACTCGTAAGGCCGTGAAGTTCACATTTCCGCGTGAGATTTCCGGCATCGCGCGCATTCCGATGGAATTGGGCCAGCCACGGTCGGCCAGGTGATGTCCGACCGTCGCGCGAAACCGTGTCGGGAACTTTGACCTGGGTCAGATGAAAGTGCGTGTGAGCATGCAATAGGTTCCGGGAAACCATACCCGCCCGGAGCAGGCAATGTGCCGATTGTATGCCTTTCGCGCCAACGAACCAACGCGTGTCGAATGCAGCCTTGTGCACGCGCAAAATGCTCTTATGGAGCAGAGCCGGGGCGACGCCGAGGGGCTCGTTCATGGCCATGGGTGGGGCGTGGCCGATTTCCCGGATGGTCTGCCGATCGTGGAGAAACAGACCTGGGCAGCCTATCAGGGTGAGCATTTCAAGAAAAAGGCCGCACGCGTCTATGCACGCACGGTTTTGGCACATGTCCGCCGTGCCACAGTCGGCGAACCGGCCTTTGAAAACACCCATCCCTTCGTGAACGGCAAATGGATTTTNGCCCACAATGGGACAATCCCCAACTTTAGCCGAGTTCGGGACCTGATGTTGCCGGCCATTGACCCANTCTATCTCAACGAGATTCACGGGACCACCGACAGTGAACACATCTTCTGTTTTCTCTTGACGCTTTGGCGCCGGCATCCTGAATTGCCGTTGCTCGACCTGATTGGAACGGGGCTGGAACAGATCGTTCGATGGTGCCGCTCCATTGATAGCAGCGCCGAGATCGGCCTGAATATTGTCCTCAGCAATGGCGTACAATTGGTTGGATCCCGGTTGGGGAGAGCGCTTTGGCATCTTGAGCGCGAACGGGTGTTTGATTGTGCGATCTGCGGTCGGCCGCATGTCCATCACACCGTGGACAAATCCTATCGTGCCGTCGAAATCGCATCGGAACCGATCACGGACGAGAATTGGCATGAATTGGCGGAGGGCACGATCTACGAAGTTGACGAGAATTTTTACATGCTAACCCGGCCAATGAACCTGTAAGCGGGACCAACGCTGTTTGCGCAGGCCGACGGCGCCAGCGACCCGGTCTGGTTATTCATGTGATTGCAACCAGACGGAGTTGACTATCGATATGGCGGATCTCAACCCAACCGGTCTCGATGCCTACAAACCGGCCGAAATCACTGCGCTTGTGGAAAATGCCGGTGTCGCAAAGGTGCGTCTGCCATTTGTCAGAATGTCCACGCTCGGCGTTCTCGCCGGCGCATTCATTGCGCTCGGGGCGGTGGTTTATACATTCGCGATGACGGGCGTGGATCCCTCGTTCGGACCTGCGAGAGTGCTGGGCGGTGTTGCGTTTTCTCTTGGCCTGATCCTGGTTATCGTCGGCGGCGCGGAACTTTTTACCGGCAATGCGCTCATGGTCATGGCTGCGGTCGACGGACGCATTACCGTCCGGGAGCTTCTGCGAAGCTGGATCATCGTCTATTTCGCGAATTTCGCCGGAGCGGTGTTTGTGGCTCTGGCAGTGTGGAGTTCGGGAATTCTGGCGGGGCCCGCGGGCGCCACCGCAATTGCGATCGCCGAAGGAAAGACAGCCCTTGTGCCGTTCGAGGCGTTTATGCGGGGCGTCCTGTGCAACGTGCTCGTATGTCTTGCCGTCTGGCTTACACTGGCGGCGCGCACCGTTGCGGGCAAGATCCTGGCCATCATCTGGCCGATCGCCGGTTTCGTGGTACTCGGCCTCGAGCACTCCGTTGCAAACATGTACCTCGTTCCGCAAGGGATGCTTTACGGTGCCGATGTCGGCGCCGACGCCTTCCTTGCCAACCTGCTGTTCGTGACCGCGGGCAATGTCGTCGGTGGAGCGGGCGGAGTCGCGTTGGCCTACCGACTGGCCTATGGAAACGCAAGCAAGCAGGCAGGACAGCGATGATCCGTGGGGGGCTCACCTGGATTGACACGATTGTCGGTGAGCTCGTCCGGCAATTCCGATGGTCGTTTCTTCCTCCGATGATGGTCTATTTCGCGGCGGGAATTTCAGGACTTTCCGCCATCGTCGGAACATTCTTCGTCAAGGAATATCTCGGGCTTTCCGCGGTGTTTTTGTCGGGCCTGGCGTTCTGGGCCGGATTGCCGTGGGCTTTGAAAATGCCTGTCGGTCATCTCGTCGATATCCTGTGGCGCTGGAAGGCGGCCCTGATCTATGTCGGCGCCGGACTTATCGCGGCCAGTCTGACGATCATGTATCTCTTGATTACGGTCCCAACCCCGATGTCCGATGTCATGCCCATTGAGGCCTGGTACGTGCTCAGCGTGCTGCTCGCCCCGTGCGGCTATGTGATCCAGGATGCCGTGGCCGACGCGATGTCCGTCGAGGCGGTGCCGCGTTTCGATGCCGATGGACGACCATTGGACGAAGCGATGACAAAATCCCTGCACACGACCATGCAGACGTTCGGCCGGATCGCACTGATCGGCGGACTGGTTGCCGTCGCGTCTGTGAACGTGTTCATGTTTGCCGGGGTCGAGGCCATGAGCCAGGAGGACAAGGCGGAAATTTATGGCCGAATATATCTCATGGCGTTCGCGATACCGATCATTTCCATAAGCGGCGTATCGCTTGCCGCATTTTCAAGGGGGCGCCGGGCAAAGGCCATGCTGGCGCGGGGTCTGGAGGCCGATGCGGTCGCCGCGACCCTGAATCCGCCCGGCGAACCGACACGACCGAATTATTGGTATTTTGGCGGCGGATTGGCATTCGTCGTTTTGTCGCTTGCAATCGGCTTGTCCGATGTTCTGTATGCTCAGGAGATCGTGTTTTTGGGCTCCATGGCGATCGTCATCGTGTTGATGGGATTCCTGGCAAGAGAGCTGGAGGCGGATAAGGCCCGGGCCCTGTTTGGAACAGCCATTATCATATTCGTGTTTCGCGCCGTGCCGCGTCCCGGACCGGGGGCGACCTGGTTCGAAATCGACATGCTTGGGTTTGACCAGCAATTTTTGTCGGTGCTGACGCTCATTACATCGGTGCTGACGCTCGTGGGCATGGTGATTTTACGCCCGCTCATCGCGACGAAATCGATTGCGCAGATCGTGGTGCTTCTGACCCTTGCGGCCGGCGTGCTTTCGCTGCCGAATATCGGCCTGTATTACGGGGTGCAGGACTGGACTGCACCCTTGACCGGGGGTGTCGTGGACGCGCGTTTCATTGCGCTGATGGACACGGCAATCGAATCGCCGCTGGGACAGGTTGCCATGATCCCCATGCTGGCCTGGATTGCCAGAAACGCACCGGAAAATCTCAAAGCCACCTTTTTTGCCGTGATGGCCTCTTTCACCAATCTGGCTCTGTCCGCCAGTTCCCTGGCCACCAAATATTTGAACCAGATCTTCCTCGTCACACGTGAAGTCCGTGACCGCGTGACCGATCAGGTTTCGGTCGATGCCGATTACAGCCTGCTCGGCTGGCTCTTGATAAGTGTCGCTGTCATCACCGTCGTTGCGCCGCTTGCCACCATTGCAATTGTGCAACGGACCATGTTGCGGACCGAGGATTGATAACAATTCCGCGGATCTTCGCCGTGCGGCGCACCGAAATCAAAAGCGGCCGATCGAGATTTCTGTGCCTGCGCGCGTGAGATGCATGCGCCAGGGGGCGAATTGCGGTAAGCGCAGAGCAGCAAACGCCTCGACCGTTCGAACGTCCTCGCCGTTGAAGGATCGAACGATATCGCCGGCGCGCAATCCGGCTTGGGCGGCTGCGGATCCGTTTCTGACATCCAGCACGAGAACGCCGGTGTTGGCGCTGTCCAGCCCGAGTTCTTCCGCAAGCGCAGGCGACAGGCTCGCGACCTTGGCTCCGCTGAACGGGCTGAGGTTCGGAGCCCATTGATCGTTGCGCGCCGGTTCAGCCGGTGGAATGACCAGCCGAACCTCGACTGAATTGGGAACACCGCGCCGGAGGGTTTTCAGTTCGGCGACTTCGCCCACAACCTGCATTGCGATGCGATATTGCAGCGACTCGAAATCGACGATCGCCGATCCGTTCATCGAAACGATGATGTCTCCGACCTGCAATCCGGCCAAATCGGCTGGCCCGCCGGGAAAGACAGCGGTGATCACCGCGGCGCCTGACTGAGGAATCCCCAAAAGCGCACTCCATCCCGAGGGCAGTTTCTTGCCGGAAATCCCAATCCACGGGCGCAGCAGCGGGCGGCCCTCGACTGCACTTTCGACTATCGTACGGACCATGTTGCTGGGTACTGCGAAGCCGAGGCCCTCCGCGCCCAGCGAGCGGGCATGGATCGCCGTGTTAATTCCCACAAGTTTGCCTTCAACGGAAATCAATGCACCTCCGGAATTGCCGGGATTGATGGCCGCATCAGTTTGAATGAAAAACCTGAAATCGGCGACACCGACAGCCGTACGCGCCAAGGCCGAAACGATGCCGCTGGTTACTGTCTGGCCGATTCCGAAAGGATTTCCGATCGCAACCACCAGATCACCGACCTTGAGATCTTCGGAGTTGCCGAATTCGATGGTCGGCAGCGATCCGCCGAAGGCAGCGACGCGGAGGATCGCAATGTCCGTCTTCTTGTCCGAGAGCACGACAAACCCGGGAAGCGTGCGTCCGTCGGCAAGGGCGATCAGGATACCTTGGGCGGACTCAATCACATGGTGGTTCGTGACGATGATGCCGTCGGACGTGACGATTACCCCGGACCCAAGGGAGTTTTCGAACCGTTCCCGACCGTAGCCGAACAGAAGCGTGTCCCGAAACAAACGCCAGAATGCCGAGCCATCCAGGACTGCCGCCGGCGACTGCGAGCGTACGACCTTACGGGCATAAATGTTGACGACGGCCGGTGCGGTTTTTTCGACGACCGGCGCAAATGACAGGGATATCGAGGCCAGGGAACCCGGAACCGGCCATTGATCGCGGTCCGCCGCTGCCACCGCCATGGTGCAGAAGGCGAAAGCCAGGCCGAGAAGGCGGATGACCGGAGCGAAGCGGATTCCTTTCCAAGGCCGCATTGGGATTACCCTTTGCCGGCAGGCATCATCTAGCCCAGGGGAAGTATTGCGGCACGAGGATGAGCGCTGCAATGACCCAGAAAAGGGCGATCGACAGATAAGCGGCATTCCTGAAATGTGCCGACAATCGTCTGGCGGCCGGAAAGTCGCGCTGGTTGAAGTGACTGTATATTTCCTGCCAGAGGCCAGCGGGCGTTTCGGCCTTGATATGTTCACACTTTTCTATGAACGAACGTTCGCTGTTGCCTCTCGGGCGCCTGCGCAGATAATCCCGGTAAAAATCGTACCCGAGCACGATTTCCAGATAGACAATGCGGGGATAGTGACCGACGACCTCTCGGTCGATGCTGAGGACGGCGCGATAGGCAAACCACATGATGGCGGACGCGACCACGGCCCCGGCAACGATCATCGGTCGGCTTCCGATCGCCAGGCTCAGGTTCAGGATCAGCCAGAACGAACCGAAAGCCGCCAGGCAGCCGATCGCGAACCACATATTGTAGGAGCGGATCAGGGCCAACCGCTGGGCGTGGATCTCGGCATACTCCATCGCGCTGTTGTTGCAGGCCCCGTCGGGGCCGGCGTCGGATGGGCGGGTAACCGATTTTTTTGCTGTCATGGCGTATCCAGTCGTTCGAATGTACGAATCGGCTCGGGACCCGGCGAGACGGCGTTCCGACCCCGGGTTCGACAGGACACTCGGTCCTCAGCTTTCCGGCTACTCCATGCAGTTCCGGCACCTGGTGGCGTACGGAACGGCTTCCAGACGCGCTTCGGAGATCTCTTCCTTGCAGTTGAAGCAGATACCGTAGGTTCCCGCTTTAACGCGTCCGAGTGCGGCGTCGATAGCCTGGAGTTCCTTCAGGCCCGCATTGCCCTGTGTTTCGAGGACTTCATCTTCCTCCCGCTCCGTTGCTCGCTCCTCAACGTCGGGATCCTTGGGATCGTCAAGCCTGTCCTCGATCCGCTCCAGCATTTCGACGATCTCGGCCCGGCGCTTGATCAACGTGTCTTTGTGGTGGTTTACGTCGGTCATCTTTGTTACCCAATTCTTCCCTTGTCTCCTCCGGTTCCGCCGAAGTGACGCAACCGGTTGCCCGGTTCGTCGGGAACCGGGAGTTGCCAATACACCCGCATCCTGTTCGAGCGGGATTTCAGATCGTTGGAAACCATTCCCGGACAGGCCGATGAACAGGTGACCGTCGGGCTTTCGGAATCTCGCGACCTGAGTTCTCAGCATAGCGTGCCTCACCGGGTCGATTTGTTGATCTAGCGCAAGGCAGGTAGAGGACCCGCGGTTTTATTGTGAGGGTATTCTCGAGAAGGGGATTCCTCATGTCCTACAAGACGATAATGACCGTTGTTGATACCAACGTCACGGATAAGGACCTCACCGCAACTCTGAAATTGGCGCACGCGGCAGGCAGTCATCTGGCGGTTTTGGTCGTGGCAATCACGCCGCCGCCGCCAGTCGTGGATTATGGCGCCGTCGTTCTGCCCGGCAGTTGGCAGGCGGACATTCAAAAGGGAGCCCAGGAGCTCGGCGAAACAGCGGCGGCCATCGAAAAACGCATGCAGATCGAATCTGTTGCGGGTGACGTCACCACTGCTCAATGCGATGTGGCGCTTATTGAAAGTGTCGTGGCGAAACGTGCCATGGTGTGCGACCTCGCATATCTGACAGGAGCTCCGACCGACTCCGTCGCCGCCGCGCAAGCGCTGTCGGGNATATTGTTCAGGTCGCCCATTGCCGTCATCCTGGATCCGGCGCATGAANTCTTGTCCTTGCGTCCGAGCCGGGTCTTNGTCGCGTGGAAGCCGGGCCGGGAAGCCGCNGCGGCGGTGCACCGGGCGCTTCCGATCCTGCGTCAGGCCGAAGAGGTCGTGGTCGGAATATTCGACCCGGTCATGACGGAACACGACGATGGTGAGGAACCGGGTGCGGATTGTGCCGCCTGGCTCAGCCGACAGGGGTGCACGGTGACCGTTCAACAATATCCAAGCGGCGGCAGGCCTGTCGGTGAGTGCATTGCTCTACGCGCTACGGAGTTCGGCGCCGGACTTGTCGTGATGGGGGCGTACGGGCATTCCCGGTGGCGCCAGATGATTTTTGGCGGCACCACCCGCATGATGACCGAAAAGGCCGGCGTGCCCGTGTTGCTTGCACATTGATGAAGCGCCAGTTGGCGGATTCGATCGCATCGCGCAAGCGCGTTGATCGGAATGTCTCGGCAGGAGCCCAACGAAATCGAGGGTCGGCAAGAACCGCTGGCCGTCGGAGCGCGTGAAAAGAAGCGTTGGGACAGATCCGCGGTTTCGTGAAACCCGATCTGTTTCCGGGTTCGAACAAGTTGGTTTGCGATGGAATACAAAGACTATTATGCGGCACTCGGCGTCGAAAAGGACGCCACGCAGGATGATATCAAACGGGCGTTCAAGAAACTTGCTCGCAAATACCATCCTGATTTGAACAAAGAGGCGGCGGCTGAAGAGAAGTTCAAGGAAATCGGTGAAGCACACGAGGTGCTTGGCGACCCGGAAAAACGCGCGGCTTACGATCAACTGGGCCAGGGTTGGCAGGCCGGCCAGGAGTTTCGGCCACCACCGGATTGGGATGCCGGTTTCGAATTCTCCGGAGGATTTTCCGAGTCGGCCAGAGGAGACTCGGTGTTTTCGGATTTCTTCGAGAGCCTGTTTGCCCGGTCTGGGCGTGTTCGCGATCCGCATTTTCGGTCCGCCGGCCCCACATACCAACAGGGTCCGGCCCGTGGGGAGGATCACCATGCAAGGGTGATGGTTGACCTTGAAGACGCCGTCTCCGGCGCCAAACGGTCGATCCAACTCACCGTTCCGAAGGTTACGCCGGACGGTCACGTCGTCACCGAACACCGCACCCTCAACGTGACGATCCCGAAGGGTATTCGACCCGGACAGCATATCCGTCTGAAAGGGCAGGGGGCGCCCGCGATCCCAATGCAGGGGCAGGGAGCCGGTCAACCTGGTGATCTCTACCTGGAAGTCGGATTTCGGCCGCACGGACTTTACCGGGTGGAGGGCGGCGATCTTTATTTCGATTTGCCCGTGTCTCCCTGGGAGGCGGCCCTCGGCGGCAAGGTGACGGCACCGACGCCGACGGGTCCGGTTGACGTGACGATCCCCGCAAACTCCGCACAGGGGCGCAAATTGCGCCTCAAAGGCAGGGGGCTCGCCGCGTCCACGGCGTCGGGGGCCGCCGCTTCCGCTCCGGGTGATCTCTACATTGTTCTGAAAATCGTTCTCCCGCCCGCGGAGGATGAAAAAGCAAGGACATTCTACCGGAAGATGGCCGAGGAACTTGCATTCGACCCACGCGCCGGATTGCGCCGGTACTGACAGGCTGGAGGACACGATGACCGAAACATCGAGCCGGACGCAACAAGTGGATATCGTCACCGATATGCCCGCGCTTTCGACGGATGATCTGCGTGCAATTTGCGGCCTGTCTCCCGATCAGGTCCGGGCCTATGTCGCAGAAGGTATTGTCGTCCCGGTCGGAGTAGAGCCCGATCAATGGCGCTTCTCGCAGCTCAGCGTCATCACGATCCGGCGGGCATACCGACTGGAGCGCGATCTCGGTCTGAACCTGGCAGGCGTCGCGCTGGCTCTGGAATTGATGGACGAAGTCGATTCACTGAAACGGCGTCTGGCCCGTTACGAGCAGGAGGATTGACATTGGAAACCGGCCATTGATCGCCGTCAATGCCGAACCGGCCATTGGAGGCCATGACTCCGCAATCAGCTCTTCAACTGGAAAGGATTCGCTATGGTAGAAAAATCCCATACTGCCGGCTGGTGGCCGAACCTTTACGAACCGCTGCGGACAATAGGCAGCAAAGTCGCGGAATGGTTCGCGCCGGCGTCCGACGCCTCAGCGCTTGAGGATTGTTATGAAATCAACGTCGAACTGCCGGGTGTCAGCGCCGACGATGTCGACGTGGCGGTGCATGACAACAATCTCATTGTCCGCGGTGAGAAGCGGTTCAAACGCGAGGAAACCGGTCGGTCGTTTTTCTTTTCCGAGCGCGAGTACGGCGCGTTCCAGCGCACGTTTCGGCTTCCTCCCGATGCGGATCGCGAAAAGATCGATGCCGCTTTCAGCGACGGTGTTCTGAGTCTGAATATCGCCAAGACCGGCGCTTCGAGATCCGAGGAAAAAAAGATATCGATTCGCAGAGAGTGAAAGGTCTTGTCGGACGGGCTTATCACTGACATTTCCCCAGTGAGGATGACAACACGCACGGATTGCCGTCGGTCCGTGCCATGTCTGTTTCAAATGCTGTTTGCCGATACCGGGCGGTTGAACGTCTCATCGACGGCCTGCCAATGCAGATAAGGCCGACGAATTTCTGCCGAATGTCGGGATGCCGCCCCGGTTATTTGTTACCTGATCCGGCGCGAAGTGATAGAATTTTGCGATCAGGTTATTTTGCCTCTTGCAAAAACCCCTGAAATCAAACAAAAACGGCGGTGGAGAGGTGGCCGAGTGGTCGAAGGCGCTCCCCTGCTAAGGGAGTAAACGG
>JGI12316J14372_10002199_pt1 | contig 21807 bp, 11 predicted proteins | sample MarCyaLeptolynsp_FD_14372 | JGI IMG/M metagenome (IMG submission 14372) | reverse complement strand
GACCAGCCGCTATTGAACTCTCGATTCGACGACGATGCCGGGATCATCCAGCAATATGGTGGCATCCACATGGGCATCGCCGCGCAGACCGATGCCGGACTGGTGGTGCCCGTCGTTCGCCATGTCGAAACGCTGAACTTGCGGGCCTGTGCCACTGAACTCACACGCCTGTCTGAAGCCGCCAAGAATGGCACGGCGACACGCGAGGAGCTGACCGGCTCAACGATCACGATCACGTCTCTCGGGAAGATGGGCGGGCTCGTCACCACGCCGGTGATCAATCACCCGGAAGTGGCGATCATCGGCGTCAACAAAATCCGTGTCATGCCGGTCTGGAAGGATGGAGAATTCATCCCTCGCAAGATGATGAACCTGTCTTCCAGCTTTGATCACCGTGTCATCGATGGCTGGGACGCAGCGGTGTTCGTTCAACGCATCAAAGGCCTGCTCGAAAGCCCGGCAACTATCTTCATCGAGGACTAAATGTCAGATCTCTCCTGCAAACTATTGGTCATTGGCGCCGGTCCGGGCGGCTATGTAACAGCCATTCGCGCCGGACAATTGGGCGTCGATACCATCATTGTCGATGGCGAGGCCCTTGGCGGCACTTGCCTGAACGTGGGCTGCATTCCATCGAAAGCCCTTATCCATGCCGCGGACGAATTTGCAGCATCGGCCGCCCATTCGAAGAAAAACCCGCTCGGCATCAGTCACCCAAAACCCAAGATCGATTTCAAGCAGACGATCAAATGGAAAGACGGGGTCGTGAAACAGCTCACGGGCGGCGTCGGCGCTTTGCTGAAGAAAGCGAAAGTGCGCACGGTCATGGGCTGGGCGACCTTTGTCGATGGCAAGACCGTGTCGGTTGCAACCGACAAAGGCGAGATCAAGATCAGCGCCGAGAACATCTGCATTGCCAGCGGATCGACCTCCACCGAACTGCCCCACATGCCTTTTGGCGGTGATATCATTTCCTCAACTGAAGCCCTGGCGCTGGAGACAGTTCCCGCCTCGCTGGCCGTGATTGGCGCGGGCTATATCGGTCTGGAACTTGGCATTGCCTATGCCAAACTCGGCGCGAAAGTCACCATTGTCGAGCGTGAAGATCGCATCCTGCCAATCTATGACGCGGCGCTGACCAAGCCGGTCCTGGCCCGGCTGAAAGCGCTGAAGATAAACTTGCATCTGAAGACCGACGCGGCCGCGTTCGCGGATGGCGTGTTGACCGGAAAAACGAGCGGCTCCAAGTCGGTGGAGATTCCGGCCGAGAAAGTGCTCGTCACGGTTGGCCGGTCGCCGCAGACAAAGGGACTTGGGCTGGATAATCTGGTTCTGGATATGGACGGTCCGTTCATCAAGATTGACGATCGATGCCGCACCGCCATGACCGGCATTTATGCCATTGGCGACGTCACTGGCGAGCCGATGCTCGCCCATCGCGCAATGGCGCAAGGCGAGATGGTTGCGGAACTGGTCGCCGGAAAGGCGCGGGTGTGGGACAAAGCAGTAATCCCGGCCATTTGCTTCACCGACCCGGAAATCGTGACCGCAGGACTGTCCCCCGACGAAGCTGAGGCCGAGAATATCGAAATCATCAACGCGATGTTCCCATTGGCCGCTAATGGCCGGTCTCTCGCCATTGAACGCACAGATGGGTTTATCCGTATCGTGGCGCGGAAGGACAATCACCTCGTGCTTGGGATTCAGGCCGTCGGCAAGGGATGTGCGGAACTGGCTTCAGGGTTCGGCCTGGCCATTGAAATGGGCGCACGTCTCGAAGACATCGCGGACACGATCCATGCGCACCCCACGCAGGGCGAAGCCGTGCAGGAAGCCGCTTTGAAAGGTCTGGGTCACGCGCTTCACATCTAAGCGGAACGCCTCAACCTCATCAGAAGCTGAAGCTCGCTGCTGCCGCCAGTCTGTGGTGCCAAGCACGTGTGCCCCTACTCAACAAGCCGCAGCACAAATTCAACCTGAAATAGTAAATTAACCAAACACGCGCATATCCAAGCGATGTTTTTGCGATCTGCGTTCGTCGGTATTTGTCTGCTTGGAACCACCCCTATGTTTGCGTCGGCGCAAACAGTGGAGGACGCCATTCAAGCGGCGCTGCGGCACAGCCCACAAATCGCGATCGGTCAGGCCGACACGGATGCTGCGTCTGCGAACCAGTTCGGCGCACTCGGCGAGTTCCTGCCGTCGGTCTCGGCGACCATCAGTGCCGGCGAACAGCGTTGGCGCAGCGATGAATTAGAGCGTCTGCGCGCCGAAGATGGCATGACGTACTCCCTGGAATTCTCGCAGCCTGTGTTTCAAGGCGGGTCGGCGTATTACGGCCTGAAAGATGCGCGTGCCTCAACCCAGGCGCAAAGACTGCTCGAGCGTGAGAATAGACAATTCGTGGCGCAAGCCGCGGCGACGGCGCATGCATCGCTCATCCTCAACCGTGAAATCGTCCGCCATCGCACCAAGAGCCTCGATCTGCTGCTGCAGCAGGTCACCATTACCGACCGCCGCCGGGAGGCGGGTGCCGAGAGCCTGATATCGGTCTCGCAAGCCCGATCCCGCATGGAGCAAGAACGCGCTGAGCTGGTTCGAGCCGAAGCCAGCCTGGCGGTCGCCGAAGCCAATTATCTGAGGCAAACCGGGGAAGTGCCGGCTGCGGTCATGGTTCCCGATACGCAACGGATCGATGATGAGATGATCAGCGTCGCGGATGCCATCGCTCAGGCGCTGAAAACAAACCCGGGTTTGCTCGCGCGCGACGGACTTGTTTCAGCCGCCCGCTATGGACAGAACTCTGCGCGCGGCAAACTCGCGCCGACCCTGTCGCTGGATGGCCAGTATAACGCATATGACCTGCAAGCATCCGCCGCAACGCCGGGAGTTCGCCAGGAAGCAAACGAATTTCAGGTTGTCGCAAGACTGCGCATTCCGCTCTTCCAGCAGGGGCAGAATTATTCCGGATTGAAGTCGGCCCGGGCGCGCCTCGAGCGAGAAAATGCGGCGCGGCGCGATGCCCGATTGGCGGTCGAGGAAGCCGTGACGGCCAATTGGAATACGTTGCAATCCGCGGCGGAGGCAATCATCGCCGCTGAAGCCGCAGTGGATGCCAGCGAAATTGTGGTCGAGGGCCAACAAGCAGAATACAGCGTCGGTCGCATTGGCATTCAGGATGTTCTTGACGGACAGCGCGACCTTGTCTTCGCACGCATCACGCTATCGCAAGCCGAATTCGATTACCGGCAAGCGCGATATGGGTTACTGGCACTGGTCGACCGATTGGCACCGAGTGAGGGCTAGAAGCCAATCTGTTCAATGTTCGAGAAGTCGATGGTTTCGCCATTATCCAATGTGATGAAACCGGATGCGTCATCTGTCAGCTCGATTGAGTCCTCATCTTCATTGACGATCTCGCCTTCAGTGAGCGTGATGGTCCAGTCTTGACCATAGACGGCGTCATCCGCGAGCGCGTTCGACAGATCGATCGTGTCGGTCCAGCCAACCCCACCGTCAAAGGAATCCGATCCGCCTGATGCGTTGTAGATGAAGAGGTCATTGCCGTCGCCACCTGCGAAAGCGTCATCGCCAGACCCACCCAGCATTGTGTCATCGCCGCTTCCGCCAGTGACCGAGGTTTCGGCTGTACCGCTTTCGGCATACGTCGTGCCGCCATCGGCGAGTTGCAGATTCTCCGCGACATCCAGAACGTCGATAGAGATCGTTTCAGATGTTTCCAGACCGCCACTATCGGTCGCTGTGATGGTGACGTCGACGAATGACTCGGCCTCATAATCAAGGCTGGCGCCGTCCTTCAGGCGCAGATTGCCATCGACAATTTCGAACCGGTCGTCGGAGACGGTGTACGAGATACTGTCACCGGCATCCGGGTCGAACACAGATACGGCCGCGACCACAGCCCCGGCATCGTTTTCGACCACGGTGAACGGCACTGCAACCAGCGAGATATTGTCGAGATGAGCGCCGAGACTGTCGCTCTCTCCCGCGGCTTCGCGGAATTCAAGCACGTCACCTGCACCGGTTCCGGTTACCTCGAAACTGACCTCTTCCCAATCGGTGGAAGCCGGGTCGTAAACGCCGACCAGTTCGCCATTCCAATAGACCTCAATCGTATCTGTCGTGGTCGCGCCGCGCGCCCGCATATCGAAGGAGACGATGTAAGTCTGGCCCGCTTCAGTGTTGATGGTCTGCGAAATCGCGTCCGCGGCATGCGTGTAATCAAGCTCTAGGAACTGTTCGCCTTCTGCGGCTGCTATGCCGCCGAGATTGTCCCAGACCTCAATGCCGTTGGCCGAGTCCCAAGTGCCGGTGGCATCTTCGCGGAAGCCCCGCCAGCCGCCTGTTCTGACATCGTGCTCTTCGAAACTTCCGCCCATGATCAGGTTTTCGGAAACCGGCGTGATCTCGACGATTGACGGCGCTTCATTCTCGTCGCGCACTTCGATTGTGAACGTCTCGCTGGTCGACAAGCCGCCACTATCCGTTGCGGTGACTGTTACATCGACGCTGCTTATGTCTTCGTGATCGAAGCTCACGCCATCGACGAGACGCAGGTCGCCATCCACGACCTCGAACCGGTCGTCAGACACCGTATAGGATACGGAATCGCCAGCGTCTGGATCGATTGCGGACAGCGTCCCGACCACCGCACCCGCATCGTTTTCAGCGACCGAGCGCGAACTCAGCTCCAGACTTATCGGCGCTTCATTGATGTCCGCAACGCTGATCGTGAAATCCTGCGAGCTGGTCAGTCCGCCTGTGTCAGTAGCCGTAATTGAGATGTCGATGGTCTCTGCGGCTTCGTGATCCAGTTGCGCGCCGTCCACCAGCTTCAATTGGCCGTCGACGATTTCGAACCGGTCGTCAGAAACCGTGTAGTTCACCGCATCCCCGAAATCCGGATCCGTCGCAGAGAGCGTCCCGATAACGGCACCGGAGGTGTTTTCGGTCACGGTCGCATTGTCCAAGGCAATCTCGCCCGGCGCTTCGTTCACGTCATTCAGGTTGATCGTGATCACTTCTTCATAGCTCTCGCCAGCCGCGTCTGTGACTTCCACGGTCAGGTCATATGTGTCGCGCGCCTCGAAATCGAGATCCGGTGCGATGCCCCGGAAATCCATATCAATGCCAGCGACCTCGGCATGGGTGAGAACGTCATTGAACACAGCAAACTCGCCAATGCTGCCCTCAAAGTAGAATCCGGTATTCGCTGAGTTTGCGCCATCATGGAACACGGTGTGCTGAGCGATCCCGCCCAGACCGATATTCCCGCTATGCGCATTCATCGTATCACCGACTTCGACGGAGCCGACATTCTCGCCGTTCACATAGGCGGTGTACGTGTTGCTGGCGCCATCGAACACGGTAACGATGCTGTAGGATTCACCTGGCTCAACCGCGATAGAAATCGCTTCAAAGCTCCACCCCTGGCTGTCGCTCCAGGCACCCATATAAAGCTGGCCACCATCAATATAGAAGTTGAAGCCGTTGATCGTGCCGCCTTCCTCATAGATGACCTGACGGCTGTCCACGTCGTCGCCTGTTCGGATCGTGAGCGCGAAGGAGCGTTCCGACTGGCTTGTCAGGTTGAGTGTGCGGTCATCCGAGATATCAAGGTGATCATTGACGCCATCAAATTGCAGACCCGGCCCTCCAAAAGGACCATCATTGGTCAGTTCCGGGCGCTCATCAGAATTCGCCTGTTGAATCGTATTGCCTTCGTCGGACAGGTCTCCAATCGCCCGGACGCCCTCGTCTTCCGTAATGCTATCAGACTCTGAAGCGTCGATGCGCAGCACGCTATCTTCTGGAATGCCAGGTGTGACCAGGCTGACCTCACCCGTATTTGGATCAATCGAGAACGGCCCGCCATCACCATCGACCAGGCGGAATGTGTGGGTGTCACCTGCGTCTGGGTCGGTGACACTGATAGTGCCGACGACGCCATCCGTCGTGTTTTCATCGATCGTGTTATTATCAATATCAAGATCGACAGGCGCCTCGTTCAGATCGACGACGTCGACTCTGAATGTCTCGCTGGTCGACAAACCGCCGCTATCGGTTGCGGTCACGGTGACATCAATCGTGCTCGCCGCTTCATAATCAAGCGTCACACCATCTGCGAGCCGCAACTCGCCATCCACGACCTCGAAGCGATCGTCAGAGACCGTGTACGTGATCGTGTCACCCGCGTCAGGATCTCCGACAGACAAGGTTCCGACCACCTCATTCTCTGTATTCTCGTCGACGCCTGCCGCGATGAGTACGTCATCGATGCTCGAGTCCGAGAAGACTTGCAGCCCTGGTGCAGCGATATCGCCCAGGAAGTCCCCGCCAATATTGCCTTGCGATGATCCGCCTCCGACGCGGCCAACGCCCATATTGTTGCTGCCGGTATAATCGCGATCGGCCCAGTCGGTGAGTGACGCGACGAGCGAGTTATCCGCATTCATCTGATCAAGTGGCAATTCATCTGATAGCAGGACGCGAATGGTATTACTGGCCGTATCAAGCTCCAGCGCGAAATTGTATTCGGTGTCGCCATTGATCGGAACACTCAGCTCCAGATCGTTGCCCTCACCCGCATAGATCAAGAGCATGCCGTCCTCGATCACGACATTCGTGCCGTAAACGCTACCCCCGGTTTCAAACAAGGTCTGCGTCGTGCTGACATCCGCCGCAGTCGTAAAGGACAGCGTGAAGACGATCGCATCCGTTTCCAGCCCCAGGCGTTCAATGCTCTGGCCAACATGCCCGTCACCAGCGGCGAAGTCAGACTCGGCGATGCCCGTCTCACGCGTGAGCGTCAAATTGAATGGCGCTTCATTCACGTCTTCAACCGTGATCGTGAACGCTTCGGTCACGCTTGCGCCGTCGCCATCGGTAGCGGTGACCGTGAGGTCGATGGAGTCTATCTCTTCATGATCTAGACTGACGCCGTCCGCCAGACGAAGGGTGCCATCGACGACCTCGAAGCGGTCATCAGAAACAGTGTAAGTGACTGAGTCGCCGGCGTCCGGATCAAACGAGGACAGCGTTCCGACCACTGCGCCAGGGTCGTTTTCTGATACGGTGGCATTGTCGAGTGAGAGGTCGCTCGGTCCTTCGTTTATGTCCTGGACATCGATCGTGAAGGTCTCTTCGGTGCTGAGGCCGCCACTGTCCGTTGCCGTGACGGTGAGCTCAATTGAGGCAGCTTCTTCGTGATCCAGGCTAACGCCGTCGACCAGGCGTAGTTCGCCATCGACGACTTCGAACCGGTCATCAGAAACCGTGTAGGTCACGCTATCGCCAGCATCTGGATCGAAAGAAGACAGGGTGCCAACACCTACGCCAGCGTCATTTTCAGTCACGGAGGAGCCGTCCAGCGTCAGATTAGTTGGACCTTCGTTTACGTCCTGAACGTCGATCGTGAAGGTCTCTTCTGTGCTCAAGCCGCCACTGTCTGTGGCAGTGACGGTGAGCTCAATTGAGGCGGCTTCTTCGTGATCGAGGCCGACCCCGTCGGCCAGGCGAAGCTCGCCATTGACGACTTCGAACCGGTCATCAGAAACCGTGTAAGTGACAGAGTCACCTGCGTCCGGATCAAACGAGGACAGCGTTCCGACCACCGCGCCAGGGTCGTTTTCTGATACGGTTGCATTGTCGAGTGAGAGATCACTCGGCCCTTCATTCACGTCCTGGACGTCAATCGTGAAGGTCTCTTCGGTGCTGAGGCCGCCACTGTCCGTGGCGGTGACGGTGAGCTCAATCGAGGCGGCTTCTTCGTGATCCAGGCTAACGCCGTCTACCAGGCGTAGTTCGCCATCAACGACCTCGAAGCGATCATCGGAAACCGTGTAAGTGACAGAGTCACCTGCGTCCGGATCGAACGAGGACAAGGTACCGATGACGGCACCCGCGTCATTTTCTGCGACGGATGCGCCATCGAGCGAGAGATCACTCGGCCCTTCATTCACGTCCTGCACATCGATCGTGAACGTCTCTTCCGTGCTGAGGCCGCCACTGTCCGTTGCCGTGACGGTCACCTCAATCGATGCGGCCTCTTCATGGTCGAGACTGACCCCGTCGGCCAGGCGAAGCTGTCCATCAACAACTTCGAACCGATCGTCAGAAACCGTGTAAGTGACGCTATCACCTGCGTCCGGATCGAACGACGACAAGGTGCCGATGACGGCACCAGCGTCATTCTCGGCTACCGAAGATCCATCCAGCGAGAGATCACTCGGCCCTTCATTCACGTCCTGCACATCGATCGTAAACGTCTCTTCCGTACTGAGACCACCACTGTCTGTGGCAGTGACCGTCAGCTCAATCGACGCCATCTCTTCATGGTCCAGGCTGACCCCATCGACCAGTCGAAGCTGACCATCGACGACTTCGAACCGGTCATCAGAAACAGTGTACGTGACTGAGTCACCCGCGTCCGGATCGAACGAGGACAGCGTTCCGACGACCGCGCCAGCGTCATTCTCGGCTACCGAAGATCCATCCAGCGCAAGATCACTCGGCCCTTCGTTTACATCCTGGACATCGATCGTGAACGTCTCTTCAGTGCTCAAGCCGCCGCTATCTGTGGCGGTGACAGTGAGCTCGATCGAGATGGCTTCTTCGTGATCCAGGCTGACCCCGTCGGCCAGGCGAAGCTCGCCATCGACGACTTCGAACCGATCATCAGAAACAGTGTAAGTGACTGAGTCGCCGGCGTCCGGATCAAACGAGGATAAGGTGCCGATGACGGCACCAGCGTCATTTTCTGCGACGGATGCGCCATCGAGCGAGAGATCACTCGGCCCTTCATTCACGTCCTGCACATCGATCGTGAAGGTCTCTTCCGTGCTGAGCCCGCCGCTATCCGTTGCCGTGACGGTCACCTCAATCGATGCGGCCTCTTCATGATCGAGACTCACCCCGTCGGCCAGGCGAAGCTCACCATCAACAACTTCGAACCGGTCATCTGAAACCGTGTAGGTGACTGAGTCACCCGCGTCCGGATCAAACGAGGACAGCGTTCCGATCACTGCGCCAGCGTCGTTTTCTGCGACGGAGGAGCCATCCAGCGACAGATCCGTTGGCGCGTCATTTACGTCGATAACGTCAATATTGAATGTCTCTTCCGTGAGATTACCGTCGACGTCCGTTGCGGTGACGGTCACTTCCAGGACCGGCTCTGTCTCGAAATCAAGGCTCGCGCCTTCGACCAGGACGAGCTGGCCGTCGACGACTTCAAATCGTTCATCTGAAACGGTGTAAGTTGGGTCAGAGCCGGGCTCTGCTGCGGTGACGGTGAGGCTGCCGATAACGGCACCTTCGAGGTTTTCCTCAACCGCAATTGAGACTCCGGCACCAGACTTGTCCGAGGTGCCCGACGCTGCCGTCTCGGTATCCGCCGAATTAGTTTGCAGGAGGTCTGCTTCCGGCGTGGTCCCGAAATGCAGATTTGCCAGCGCCATCTCGCCGGAATCGCTGACGAGATCCGCATCACCTTCGCCCTCCCAGGCGTCGATCTGCTTCTTGGCTGGTGCGTCTCCATAGACGAAATTCGGATCCTGGTTGTGCCCCTGGTCGTCCGCCTTCGTTTCCGTCGTCTTGTCGGCCACGATTTACCTCACGAGTGTTAACATCGAGGCTTTATACGCGGGACTCCCCTATTTATCGGAAACTCTGGCGGTCAAATACAACCTTAAGTTTTAAGGACTGATACACCATTGTTCACTCAACCATTACGCCCGCGAATGCCTGTCAACATGTACGATACCGCTTGATGCGAAACGAGCGGAACTGACTCAAAACAGCCACGCTGAGCGCATTCTCCCCGACTCTCGTCAGTTAGATGCAACTACAGATTTAATCTTAACCATAATTAGAAGATTAAACTCTAAGTAGAGTTCTCGAGCCCATGTCTGAACGAGAGCCATTGATCGCATGAACACCAAACCGCCCAGTCATCACGGATTGGTCCCAATGCATGCCTCCCACCAAAAGCACACACCTATGATCAAAGCGACTCGTCTCCCCATCTCGGTCTATGTCGGCTCTGCGCTGATCAATCTGCTTGGGTTGGCCCTCCCCCTGACAATTCTGCATGTGTATGACCGGGTCCTGCCAAACCAGGCGTTCAGCACGCTGGCAATGCTGGTCTTCGGACTGATTGGCGTCATCGTCCTGGACTCTGCCCTGCGCATCGCGCGCGGCGCCATCATGGGTTGGCGAGCGGCTGCGTTTGGGCATCAGCAAGCTATGGACGCGATGGTGAGACTTATGTCTGCCACGCCCAGCGACCTCAAGGGCGCGAAGGACAGCACCTTAATCTCCCAGCTTCAAGCCTTGTCGGACATGGCAGAGTTTCAAGGCAGCACAGCGCGTTTGCTGCTCATCGATATCGCCTGGGTCCCGATTTTCGCGATCGTGATTACTGTGATTGCCGGGCCATTGATTGCTGTGCCAATGGCATTTTTGCTCGCATTCGTGGCCTTTGTTTCTTTTGAAACCCGACGCCTGAGGCAAATCATCGACACCCGAGAGGAAGTCGAGGAACGCAAGTATGATTTCATGCTGGAAACGCTTCAAACGATGCAGACCGTTAAGTCGCACGCGATGGAACCCTTGATGATGCGCCGATTTGAACGATTGCAGTCGGCAAGCAGTCTTGAGCTCAAGAAAAACGTCCTGTCCTCTCAAACCATTGCGCAGGCCGCGGGTTTATTCGCATTGTTGATGACCATGGGCGTCGTATTCTTCGGTGCGCTGATGGTGATTGGCGGCACCCTGACAATCGGCGCCCTCGCCGCGTGCATGCTGTTATCTTCGCAAATGATGCAGCCGATCATGCGTTCGCTCCAGTCCTGGACGCAGATTGTTCGCAACGATCACAAGAAGGCCGAGGTCGATAAGCTGTATGCGCAGATCGCCGACCAGCCCGCTGTGATTGAACCCATGGTCCGGCACCAGCCCAGATTTGCGCCCGCTGCCCTTCAAATTCGCGATCTGGGCTTTCACGGATCCAACGAGCGAATTGTTTTCGAGCATCTGAATCTCGACATAGCGCCGGGTCAGTTTGTCGGCCTGAAAGGCATTGATGGCAGCGGTCGAAGTGTGCTGTTGCGAAACATCATGGGTGAATTGACGCCGACACGTGGTGAAATCTCCATCAACGGCGCCACACCGCAAGAGGCGCGAAATATCGTCTCCTATGTTGGACAAGTCCCACAGGTTTTTCGTGGTAGCATCCTCGACAATCTGACTCTGTTTGGCACCTATACGGCAGAAGACGCAAAATGGGTTGCCGACCTGACCGGCCTGTCCGCGGAAATTCACCGGCTTCCTGATGGCTTTGATACACAGCTTCTCGGGAGCGCAAATCCTGAACTATCGACCGCTTTTTCCCAACTGATTTGCATTGCGCGAGCCATTGTCAGCAAGCCGGCCGTCCTGTTGCTGGACGCCTCAAATAATGGTCTGGACGCCAAAACAGAAACCGCCTTCTCTCAGATGCTGGAACACCTTTCCGGCAAGGTGACGATGATCCTCGCGACGCAGCGTCCATCCTTGTTGGCGCGCGCCGATGTCATATTCGAGCTCTCAAACAAGTCAGGACAGTTTGTGACCACGGCCCCATCCGGAGCCGCTGACCTTCTGATCCACGGAAGGGCGTCATAATGTCGACAGTCACCCCATCCGCCTCCACGCCCAATGAACCAAACCTGTTCGAGGTCTGGCGCTCACGCATCGAGGCCGAACTGGGCCTCGAGAAGAAGCAAACCCGAACAATCGTTGGCGATGACAGCCTTCGAAGCGTGCGACACTTCCTCGATTCAATCGGCTGGTCTGGATCGGATCGCAGGTTCTTTGAGGCCCAACCTTACATTGATGCCGTCAATGAATTGAACGCGCTGCGGACATTTCTGTTCAATCTCGGATTTACGACGACACTCGCCGATGCTGCGGCTACAACGTTGCGCCCGGCATTCCTGCCCTGTTTCCTGCTGGACGATGCTGGCCGCTTGAAAGTGCTCCGCGAGGTTGATGGAGCCGGACATTGCCGTGTGTTCGATCCGGAGTCTGGCTTGCTCTCAACCTGTCTTCAGGCAGACTTGCGCGGAACGCTGATCTTTCCAGAGCAGAAATCGCAAGCGGACAAACCCGGTAAGAGCCGCAAGTGGACGCAAGTCGCCTTGAGTGCATTTGGCAGGGATCTAAAACTGATCTTCGCTGCCAGCTTCCTCATCAACATGTTCCTGCTGGCATTGCCCTTGTACATCATGAGTGTCTACGACAAGGCGATCGGCACTGGCGCCACGGATATTCTGGTCTGGATGAGCGTTGGACTCGGCTTGATCATTGCCGCAGACCTTGGCTTGAAAGTCATCAAGACCCGTGTCCAGGCGCGCCTGGCTGCACGCCTAGATCAACAAGCAAGCACAGCCATATTTCGCCAACTGATGTTCCTGCCCCTGCCCTTTGTGGAGAATTCCGCAATCGGGGATCAGATGACCCGCGTCCGCCAGATGGGAGCTTTCCGGGATGCGTTCACTGGCGCACTGGTCAACGCAGTGTTCGACCTGCCATTCATCGCGCTATTCCTGCTGGCCATATATTTTGTGGCCGGACCGCTCGTGTTGATCCCGATTACGCTGATCGTACTATTCCTGGCCTTGGCGGCTTGGTCGGTACCGGCCAGCAATCGCGTCGTGAACGAAGTCGGGCGCGCACGCATCGCCTTGCAAAACCTCTCCATCGAACTGGTAACCAATCACAATCAGATCCAGAATCTGGGCTGTCAGCCCGTCTTTCTGGGGCAGTATCGCGAAGCGAGTGCGAACGCTGCAGCCGCGTCGCACAAGATGCGTCAGTTCAACCTTGTGACTGAGACCATCGCTCAATCGCTGGTGACAGTTTCGGGCGTCGCAACGCTGGCAATCGGCGCGATGATGGCTGCGGCGGGCGACCTGAGCATGGGCGCGCTGATTGCGTGTATGGCGCTGGCCTGGAAAGTCCTGAACCCGATCCGGGGCATGTTCCTATCAGGCCTGGTTCTTGGACAGACGATCCAGAGCTTCACACACATAGACCGTCTGATGGGAATCCGGCCAGAGCGCACGCCTGAGAAAGCCCCTGTCATTGCACAGGACTTTGCAGGGCAGATCGAATTCGATCGCGTCGCCTTTCGGTTTAACAGCAATCGCCAGCCTGTACTTCGTCAACTTTCATTCAAGGCGGAGGCGGGTGAGTTCATCGCGATTTGTGGCCCAAGCGGCGCAGGCAAGACGACCGCGATCAAGACCTTGCTGGGCCTCTATCAACCCCAATCGGGTCTCGTGCGGATCGATGGCGTCAATCTTCGTCAAATCAATCTCGGCGCATGGCGCCAGAGTACGGGCACCGCGCTGGAAGTTGCCGATTTCTACCATGGAAGCATCGCCCAGAACATTCGGCTCGCCTGTCCGGAAGCGTCAGATGACGAGATTGAAGCCATCGCCCGTCGTTTCGGTCTCGACACCTATTATGGCGATGCATTGCCGGATGGTCTCGACACCCAGATGAGCCATCAAAACCTTGCCTCGTGGCCAGACGCCCTGATCAGTCGTATCTCCCTCTGCCGCGCATTCATCAAGCCATCAGCTATTCGCATCCTGGACAATCCAGCCGATACGCTTGATTCTCGCGGGGAAGCGGCACTGAAAGCAGAGCTGGAACGCACGCGCGGAACGTCCACGATCATCATGACCACGCATCGGCCAAGTCTCATGCGGCTTGCAGACAAAGTATTGTGGATCGAGGATGGCATGGCCATCGGCTTTGACACGCCTGAACTCATCGTTCCGAAATTCCTGGCGACCTACACCTCAGACAATTCAGCGCAAATTGCCCACACAGGGAGCAAAGCATGACACCGGAAAAGCTTGAAACGGTCAGCAAGAGAACGCGACTGGCCCTTCCGATAGAATTGGAAGAAGGCCCGGACCCAGCCTATTCACGTGCCCTGATTTTCACCATCAGCGCGCTGGTGTTTGCGCTGCTCGTGTGGGCCAATTTCGCAAAGGTCCGCGAGCTCTCCGTTGCGGCTGGCGAGATTGTCCCGAGCGCACCCTTGTATGAATTGTCCCATATCGAGGGCGGCATCGTCGAATCTGTTTTCGTGGTCGAAGGACAAACTGTGTCCGCTGGCGAGCCTTTGTTGAAACTCCGCGCCGAAACGTCACGTGGAGAACTTCAGCAGCTCACGGCGCAAAACGTATCGCTGCAAATCGCGGCAGAGCGTCTGGATGCGATCCTGGAAAGTCGAGCGCCGGATTTCACCCGCTTCACGCCAGACTGGCAGGCTTTGGTGGACGAGGAAGAAACGCTCTATGCGCAGTCCATCGCCGAGCACGCTGCGGGTCGCCGGGCGCTCGAACAACAATTGCGCGTGGCAACGAGCGAACGTGACACCGCGGCAGCAAGCATAGGTTCGAAACAGCAACAAGCGAGCGCCGCGCAGGAGCAATTCGAAATCCAGGAAGCCCTGTATGCGCAGGAATTTACGTCTCGTCTGCAATATCTGGACGCTCAATCCAGCTGGCTGCGGGCGGAGGAAGACCTGAACGAAGCCCGTGCGCGGGCCGACCAGTCGGAAGCTGAGATCACGCGCCTTGAGTCCGAGCTTCGCAAAATGCGCGCGGCCTTTCGTCGTGATGCGTCGACGAAACGCGCCGAGATCGTCGCTCAGCTGGCAGAATTGCAACAACCCCTCGAATCTCTGAATTTCATTGCGGACAATATGACCGTGATGGCTCCGACCGATGGGCGCATCAAGAAAATCCACGTCGCCGGCGCCGGCAGCGTCGTCGGTCGCAGCGAAGTGCTGTTTGACATTCTTCCAGCCGATGCACCGCTGATCGCAGAGGTGCAGATCAAACCGCGTGACATTGCTAATGTTCGCGTCGGCCAGGAAACTGATCTGGTTGTTTCAAGCTATGATCCAAATCGGTTCGGCAAGGTCACAGGCGAGATTGCGTTCATCTCGCCAGGGTCGTTCGTCGACGATGTCACCGGCGAGGTCTACTTTCTGGCACGTGTCAGTTTCGCTGAGCCCAAGATCGGAAATGGCAGATATGTGGGGCAGCTGGCAACCGGGATGACTGTCTCCGCCGAGATTGTCACGCAGCGACGCTCAATCATGGAATACTTCCTGAAGCCTGTCTCACGCTCGGTCGATATGGCGTTCGCCAACTAGGGGGCATAGTCAGGATTCCGTCACTGCGCCAGGCGCTCCGCCGTCGGCGGTCATTCAGCCTTCTACCGCCAGATTTTTAGTTTGATCTCTGTCGATTTCGCGTCATGTCTAGAACTAGGCCTGGACCAAACACGGGAAGCGAAACGACATGTGCGATGAAACCACGGAACGAGAACTCGACGAATATCTGAAGCGCAAGGCGCTGACACGCCGCGGCTTCGCGGCGGGGGCGACTGCGACGCTCGCCGCGTCCAGTGTCCTGCTCCAGGCATGTGCCAGTCCGCTGCCCGAGCCGGGCACGCTGAGCGAAACCGAGGTGCGGATTCCGACACCAGACGGCGCGATTGACGGACTCTTTCTGCACCCGGCAGAAGGGGCACACGCTGCCGTGATTATCTGGCCAGATATTCATGGCGTTCGACCCGCCTTTTTCGATATGGCGCGTCGGCTTGCTGGCGCGGGCTACAGCGTGATCGCGGCCAATCCTTACTACCGAACCCATGAAGGACGCCTGTTTGAAGACGGACAAACCATTCGCGATCCAGGCGGGCGAGAGCGGGTTGGGCCGCACTATCAGGCCTTATCACCGGCAACCGTGATCACCGACGCGCAAGCCATTGTCGATTGGCTCGATCTGCAGGATGCCGTCGACACCAATCGCGGCATCGGTGCCGTCGGATTCTGCATGACCGGATCCTGGACCATAAGGGCCGCTGCGGCGGTTCCGGGTCGCGTGAAAGCGCCGACCTCCTTTCATGGCGTTGGCCTGGTCACCGAGGCGGAAGACAGCCCGCACCGCCTCGCAGAACAGATCCAGGGCGGCGCGCTGATCGCGATCGCCGAGAATGATCATGAACGCGAACCGGACGCACAGGGCGCGCTCATTGCCGCGTTTGAAGCAGCTGGCGTGCCGGCTGAAATTGAAGTCTATGAAGACGCCATGCATGGCTGGGTCCCAACTGACTCACGCGCGCATAATCCGGATCAGTCAGAACGCGCGTGGGGCCGTATGCTGGCGCTGTTTGAACGCGAACTGGGCTAAGCGTCTTCTGGGTGAAGCATCCGGCGCGTCACCACGGCGCCTTGATCCGGTAGAGCACGCGATCGGCCTCGCCGGTAATGAATAGATTGCCATCCGCGTCCATCGCGACCCCTGTGAAGATCTGTGATGGCGGCAAGCCCGGAGCGCCAATCGAGCCGGCAGGAATCTCTGCCAACACCCGTCGATTGCCGGCATTGTCGAGGTGGACAACGCGCGCTGCCGCGGCTTCGACAACGACAATTCCCGTTTCGGTGACAAGGAATCCTTCCGGTGCTTCGAGGCCATCAGCGACGACCTCTGCGCTGCTCAAGGCTTCGCCATCGCTGGCGATACGCTGGATTTGTCCAAGCTCACGATCGCCGACATAGAGCGCATCTCCCGCAACATGCAGGCCCGTCGGCGCGAGCAGTCCGGTGGCGAGCACAACAGGATCCGCATCCCCATAGAGGGTGACACTGCCTTTCATATGTTCAGCGATGGCCAAGCCGCCGGCATAGCGCACGGCTGCAACCGGGGCGGCGAGGTTCGGGTAATGCGCCAGACGTTGCTCAGCTTGCGGATCCCAGATGCGGGCATCGCCATCGAACCAGGAGGTCAGGATCAGATTGTCGCCATCGGCCGAGAGATTGATCGATCCCCCCTGCTCTCCAACTCCGACAATGTTTCTCTGCGTAGCGATCTCTTCGCCTGTCTCGCGGTCAAAGCCGCGCACCGCATGCACGTCAGCGACCCAGACCGTATCCCCGATCACCGCAACGCCGCCAGGGTGCGCCATGCCGCCTGGCTGCAACGTCGTGATCGAACCATCCGCATTGACCCGTTTGATGAAGCCATCAACGAAGGAAGAGACGAATGGAGTGTCCGCGGCGTCGAACGCAAAATTGTCGAGCCCGGGATCCAGCGTCGCCACCACGTCGCGCGTGTCATCTGCGACCCGGATCAGTTCACCGGTCCCGGTGTCGAGCACGTGCAAGACGCCCTGGCTGTCAAACTTGATCGCAGCGGGCGTCGTGAACCCGGTTGCTTCAACGCGGCGCTCGCCGGTATCGACATCGAAGCTCACCACTTCGCCGACGAACCAGCGGGGTCCATACAAGCGGTCGTCCGGTCCCCAATCCATGCCGTTCAGCCCGCATCCTGGGCCGAGGTCATCGGCAATCACACGCGGCGGCGTCACGCCCGCCGGATCGAGTTCATAAAGATTGGTTCCGAGGAAGCACTGCGAAACGAACAAGCGGTCATCATCAGAAAAGGTGATCGGATTGGCGCCAGGCGGTAATTGCGCGGCAACCACGCGCTCCCCTGCCGCGTTGAAGCCAGCAACTTCGCCGGTCAGGATAGATGTCCAATAGAACGAACCGTCTGATGCGAAAGCGACGTCGTCCGGCCCGATCACGCCATCCGCTGCAGTGAACCGCTTCACCTCCTCGCCCGATTCGGGATCGATCACAGTCAGATCCGAGCCAATCACCGAGGTGATATAGAGCAAACCATCCGGCCCGAAATGTATCCCATTCGCGCCGGCAATGTTGGCGCCCGTCGCAATCACCTCCAGCTCGGCGGCCACATTTGCTGGCGGGTCGGCTACTTCAGTCGGGGACGCGTCAGGCGAGGATTGCTGTCCGCAAGCTGCCAGCGCCAGGCTGCTCAGCAGAATTAGATATGGGGTACGCGTCATGGTGTTTCCTCTCCGGCGGTCTCTGCTGTTATGCGAGCGTGGATCTGCTTTCATCCAGTTCAGATCCGCTTTCGTCCGTATCAGATCTGCCCGGAGCGGAAAAGCTGGGCCGAAACGGGGCGCTGAAAACGCGTGCGCGGATCCGCGTGATGATTGCCCGTTTGGCTGGCATCTTTCTTGAATTACGATGAAATGGAGAAGTGTCGCTTGCGCCCCGCACGCATCACGACTAAAGATGAATTAGGGTAGATTTTTGTTGATAATAAACAAGACTTTATGATGCTTGAACGATTGATCGGGCCTTCGCGAATGCGTGTCTTGCGCTCCTTCCTTCTGGGAGCGACACAGCCCAATTTGGCCTCAGCCTCGATCATGCTGGGAATCGTCCTGGCCAGCTTCCTGGCCTATATCGCCGTCGTCAATGACAGACTCATGGGCAGTGAGGCCTATCGCTACTTCATGGACGGCGATCTGGATACGCAGACCTACGCGACCCACCAATTGCTCTCTTCACGGCCCGGAAATGAGACATCCGTGTTTGTATTTGGCAGCTCGGTCATGGTCCGTTGCATCAAAGACCGCAACACCCTGGCGGAGCGCGTCTCCGCCAAATCAGATCGCGCAGTGATCGCCTATGATCTCTCAACAGACGCCCAGAACAATTGGGAAGTCGAGGCGATGATCGACCGTATCCCCAATGGCGGACGCGGCGTGGTCGTTCTGGGCGCCTCGTACGGGATGTGGATGAATTCCCCAGAAGATCTCGAAGAGCTGATAGAGGCGCCGAAGCTGGGCTTTCCGACACCAACGATAGACGCCGCCGCGCGTGAAATGGGCCTCGACGTTCCGTTCAGGACGGGCATCTTCGCGCTGGATGCGTCCCCATATTATCTGCCGCGCCGAACCTTGGTCCTGAAGAACCTGGTCAGGGGCGGAGAAGTCTATGGCGATCCACTTGAGGCCTATTGGATGGATATGGTCAATGACCCTGAATTCTGGGCCGAGGAGAAAGCCCAACTGCCGGAATACGCGGCTGCGGTCGATGCCAATCTGGAGATGAACCTCGCCAGCGTCGCGCGCGCCATCGAAACGCTGCGGACGAAAGGTGAGTACGAGATGATCCTCTTCGACGCCCCGATCAATCCGGGTTGGTTCGAGCTGGAAGACGGCCGCGCCTTTTTCACCAAGATCAATCAGGCGATGAGCGCCCTTGCTGACGACCACGGAGTCGCATTCGCATCGGCGCGCGACCTTGTCGATCTGACGGCCTCGGATTTCGTCGATTTCGAGGGGCACATTTCGAACGATACTGCACGCATGGCCTGCACCGAAGCGGTCTCAGATCTTGTTGCGGAGGCGCTGGAGCGATGAAGAAGACGGATCCAGACCAAGTGAAGTGGGCGTATCGCCTCGGCCTGTTGGCGCAGGGGGTCATTCTTGGCGGCTTGCTCGCTTTGGCACTGCTGAACCTGTGGGCAGAAGCAGGCGATGTGCGCCTGTTCCGGTATCAGAATTTCTAGAGGCAGGAGGGGGACCAAGATATGATTCAATCACCAATCTTCTGGCTCGTTCTGCTCGGCTCCGCGCTGGTATTCTGGCAGTTGCCACAGCGGTTCCGGTTCGGATTCATAGCGCTCGTCTCGTACGCCTATCTGGTCTCACTGGAGCCGGTAACCGTAACGGTCTTGATCGGGTGGGTGCTGATCTTCTTTTACGTCGCGCCGCATGCCGCCGCTAAACATGGTCGCTCCGGGTTGGTGCTTCCGGGCTTGATCGGGCTCGCGCTCAGCTATCTGATCTATGAGAAATATCTACCCGGCCTGTTGAGCGCGTTCAGTGATGGCGTTCAAGACCACAAGATCCTGGTGCCGCTTGGTATCAGCTACTTTACGTTCAAGCTCATTCACTATGCGGTCGAGGTGTCGCGCGGCAATATCACCGACCGATCGCTCTCGAAATTCTCGGCCTATATATTCCTGTTTCCGATCTTCACTGCAGGACCGATCGAGCGTTTCGATCACTTCCTCGACAATCTGCAAACACGCTGGCAGCGCGACACGATGATCGAAGGCGTGATGAAGATCGCCTATGGCATGATCAAGATTTTCGTGCTGGCAAAATTCGTTCAGGCCGACATTTACGGAATCGGCGATCCGACGCAGGGCAACCAGCTAGACACCATGTCGAGCGCACATGTCTGGGCGTTCGTGATCCTGTCCTATCTGTATGCGTACCTGGACTTCAGTGCCTATACCGACATCGCCATCGGTGCGAGCCGATTGTATGGCTTCAAGATCATGGAGAACTTCCGGTTCCCGATCATCGCGCGCAATATTTCTGACTTCTGGAACCGCTGGCACATGACCCTGGCCCGCTGGTGTCAGAGCTATGTCTATATGCCGGTGATTGCCTATACGCGAAATCCGTATGCGGCCGTCTATGCGACGTTTCTGGTCATGGGTCTGTGGCACGGCGCGACAGCGCCCTGGATCATGTGGGGACTTTACCACGCGACGGGCGTGGCTGTGTTCACGACGCTCAGCCGGTATCGGCGTCGCATCGGTCCGGATCACCTGATCTATCGCGCATCGCGTCCGATCGGCATTCCTTTGACCTTCTTGTTCGTGAGCGGCAGCTATGCGTTCTCGACCAGCGAAAGTGGATGGATTTCGATCCAGATCTTGCTGAAGCTGGTCGGCGTGAGCATCGGCTGATAGGAGGAGGAGGATGTCATCAGGATCGACCGCCATATGGTTAGGTGCCGGGTTCTGCGCCTCCGCGCAGAAATATCCGGATCGACCTGCAATCGAGGTTGGCGGTGATACGGTCAGCTATCAAGAACTGTATGACAAGGCCGCTTCGGTGGCACACTTGCTAAGGGAAAAATTACCGGTCACGCCAACGCCGCTGACCGCCGTCTTCGCTGCACGATCTCAATCCGCCTTTATCGGTATTCTCGGAGCACTATTTCGCGGGCACGGCTATGTGCCGCTTAACCCGAAATTTCCCGCCGATCGTACACGGCACATGCTCGACTCCTCGGAATGTGCAGCCATTATCGTCGATCATAATGCAGAACCCCTGCTTCACGATGTTCTGGATGGCTTGCGTGGACTGATCCTGATTTTCCCCGAGCATGACGACAAATCGGCGCTCGAGGCGCGCTTTCCAGAACACGATGTTTATGTCGCGTCGGATCTGGTCGTGCCCGAAGTCTGGGATACACCATCGCCTAAACCGGACGATATCGCCTATTTGCTATTCACGTCCGGGAGTACAGGAAAGCCAAAGGGCGTGATGGTTTCGCATGCGAATATTGACCACTTCCTGAACGTGATGATGGCAAGATATGAGTTAGACGAGACGGATCGTTTTTCTCATATGTTCGATCTGGTGTTCGATCTCTCATTGTTTGATCTGTTCATGGCCTGGAAAGCGGGCGGATGCGTGTGCTGCCCGAATGCCGATGAACTTCTGTTGCCGGCGGGCTACATCGAGCGCACTGGATTGACCGTGTGGTTTTCTGTGCCCTCTGTCGCAGTCTTGTCGCTGCGCCTTCGGCAATTGGAAGCAGATCGATTTCCCGCCATCAAATGGAGTCTGTTTTGCGGCGAGGCCTTGCCCGCAGATGCTGCCGCCGCATGGGCGAACTCGGCGAGTACGAGCACGCTCGAAAACCTCTATGGACCAACCGAGCTGACCTTGGCTTGCGCTTTGTATCGCTGGAAGGGTGATTCTTCGCTCGATGAATGTCGCAACGATGTCGTGCCAATTGGAGCCGCCTATCCCGGAATGGAGGTGCTGATCGCCGCTGATGGATTTTCACCCCCTGAACCCGGTCAAAGCGGC
>JGI12316J14372_10002198_pt1 | contig 21825 bp, 20 predicted proteins | sample MarCyaLeptolynsp_FD_14372 | JGI IMG/M metagenome (IMG submission 14372) | reverse complement strand
GCCTTGCCGAAAACGGCGCGGTCCGATCTGGAAATCATGTCAATCTGCGGCTCGCTCACCCGCACGCTGGCCGCAAACCCGTATGACATCGTCCAGAAAATGCAGGAACGGACAGGCGGGATCGGATATTACCTGCCCGTTCCATATTTTGCGGAAAGTCCTGATGAAAAGGCGATGTTCCTGACGCAGCGCAGCGTGCAGGACCTGATGGCGCGCGCGCGCCAGTCCGACGCCTTTCTGATCGGTCTCGGGTCGGTCGAGAACGAGGGCCACCTGGTGCAGCGTGGCATGATTTCAAAGCAGGAACAGGAAGAACTGATGTCTTGCGGGGCGGTCTGTGATTTGATGGGCCGCTTTTTGACGATAGAAGGAAAACTGGCTCCCAATCCGCTCGGCGACTGCGCCGTCGGACTGCACTTCGACGAAGTGCGCGGGCGCCGCGTGATTGCGCTGGTGGGTGGAGAAAGCAAGGTGGATGCCACGCTTGCTGCGCTGCGCACCGGTGTCATTACCGATCTGGTGGCGGACGAGACCCTTGCGAGGGCTCTGAGTTCCCGGGTCGGATTGCAGCTGGCACAGTCCGCATGAGGCGGCTGGGTCTCGAGGGGAAACGGGCCGGTCAGTGAAGACGGGCCCCCGCATGTCGGAGGACATAAACGTGAAAAAGTTTCTAACCATCGGCACGGCGCTTGCCGGATTGGCCTTCACTGTTGTGAGCGCAGCCGCTGACAGCAAGCCGGCCGTGCTCTACGATCTGGGTGGCCGTTTCGACAAGTCGTTTAACGAAGCCGCATATACCGGCGCCGAGAAATTCAAGCAGGACTACGGCATCGAGTATCGTGACTTCGAAATCCAGAACGACAGCCAGCGCGAACAGGCGCTGCGTAACTTTGCAAAGCGTGGCATGAACCCGATCGTTGCGATCGGCTTCTCCCAGGCCAACGCCGTTGAAAAAGTCGCCGCCGAGTTTCCGGACACCCAGTTTGCCATCGTCGACATGGTCGTCGATCTGCCGAACGTCCGTTCCATCCTCTTCAAGGAGCATGAAGGCTCCTACATCGTCGGCTTGCTGGCTGCGATGGCATCGGAAACCGGCAAGGTCGGTTTTGTCGGCGGCATGGATATCCCGCTCATCAGCAAGTTTGCCTGCGGCTACAAGCAGGGCGTCGTTGCGGCCAATCCGGACGCTGAAATCTTCGAAAACATGACCGGTACCACCGGTGCGGCTTGGAACGATCCGGTCAAGGGTGGTGAGCTTGCCAAATCCCAGTTCGACCGCGGTGCTGACGTTGTCTATCACGCAGCCGGCGGCACGGGCATTGGTGTGCTCCAGGCGGCCGCAGATGCCGGCAAGCTGGGCATCGGCGTGGACAGCAACCAGAACGGCCTGCACCCGGGCTCCGTCCTGACATCCATGCTGAAGCGCGTTGACATTGCCGTCTACCAGGCATTCGAAGATTCTGAAAACGACAACTGGTCGTCCGGCTTCGAGGTTCTCGGTCTCAAGGAAGGCGGCGTCGATTGGGCGCTTGACGATAACAATGCCGAACTCGTCAACGACGAGATGAAGGCAGCCGTGGAAGAAGCTTCCCAGAAGATCATCTCCGGTGAAATCGTCGTTCACGACTACATGTCCGACGAGTCCTGCCCGAACTAAGGCAATCTCCTGTCGGCCTCCGCACTCCGGTGCGGAGGCCTCCTTCTGAAATCAGTCTGCCGCCCAATCCTGCTGCTGGGGGATCGGATGTTCCGCTTCAAATCGTGTGTTTTTTCCGCGGTCTACGCTGCCGTGTTCGCCGCGTCGGCTGCTCTTGCCGATCCCGCGATCGTCTATTCCGTTGGCGGCAAGTTCGACGGTTCGTTCAACGAAAGCGCCTATAACGGCGTGAAACGGTTTGCGGAGAAATCCGGAACGGCCGTGAGAGAGTTCGAGTTGGACCGGGATTCGCAAAGCCTTCAGGCGCTCCGCAATTACGCGAGCCGTGGTGCCGAGCCGATCGTTGCCATCGGTTTCAACCAGGCCAACGCTCTGGGACAGGTGGCGCCCACATTTCCCGAGACTGACTTTGCCATTGTCGACATGGTCGTCGATCAGCCAAATGTGCGCTCCTACGTGTTCAAGGAACAGGAAGGTGCCTATATCGCCGGTCTCCTGGCGGCCATGGCAACCGAAAGCGGCACCATCGGTTTTGTCGGCGGCATGGACATTCCGATCATCCGGCGTTTCCTGTGCGGCTACAAGCAAGGAGCGCTTGCGGTCAATCCGGACATAACGGTCCTCTTCAACATGACCGGGGACACCCCCGCCGCCTTCACTGACCCGGTTCGGGGCGGCGAATTGGCCATCGGGCAGATCCAGCGCGGGGCTGATGTAATTATCCAGGCGGCCGGTGGAACCGGCCTCGGTGTTCTGCAGGCGGCCGCAGATTCTGATGTGCTGGGCATCGGAACCGACAGCAATCAGAACGGTCTGCATCCCGGCAAGGTCCTGACTTCCATCCGCAAGCGCGTCGACAATGCGGTCTATGACAGTTTCCAGTCAGCGGCAAACGGCACGTTCAAGCCAGGCATCCAGGTGCTCGGCCTTGCAGAAGGCGGCATGGACTGGGTGCTCGACGAGAACAACGCCTCGCTCATATCGGACGAGATGAAATCGGCGGCGGATACGGCTGTCGAACGAATTTCTGATGGCACCATCAAGGTTCATGATGTCGTTACCGAAGGCGCGTGTCCTTATTGAAAAACCGGTTGCGGCAGGGGGCAATCAAAAATGACAAAGAAAAACCGTCACGCCTGGGGGAAGGCATGAGCGAAACACCGGCAATCGAACTGCGCAAGATCAACAAGAGCTTCGGCCCGGTTCACGCCAACAAGGATATCGACCTTGTCGTGAAGAAAGGATCCATTCACGGGATCATCGGAGAAAACGGTGCCGGCAAGTCGACGCTCATGTCGATTCTCTACGGGTTCTACCAGGCCGATAAAGGCGACATATTTGTTGACGGCCAGAAGGTGACGATCCCCGATTCCAAGGCAGCGATCGCGATGGGGATCGGCATGGTCCACCAGCACTTCATGCTGGTAGACAATTTCTCGGTTCTGGAAAATGTCGTTCTGGGCGCAGAAGACAGCCAGCTGCTTGCCGGAGGCCTCACCCGGGCGCGCTCGGAGCTGAAGCGGCTGGAAGACGAGTATGAGCTTCGGGTCGATCCGGACGCCCTGATCGAAGATCTACCAGTCGGACTTCAACAGCGTGTGGAAATCCTGAAAGCGCTCTACCGGAGCGCCGAAATCCTCATTCTGGACGAGCCGACGGGCGTTTTGACACCCGCTGAGGCGGATCACCTGTTCAAGATCCTTGAAGTCCTCAAGAACGAGGGCAAAACGGTTCTTTTGATCACGCACAAGCTGCGGGAGATCATGGCGATCACCGACACAGTTTCGGTCATGCGGCGCGGCGAGATGGTCGCGACGGTCGAGACGGAACATACGTCCATGGAACAGCTCGCCGAACTCATGGTCGGTCGCTCTGTCCTGTTGCGGGTCGACAAGAAGCCGGCAGAACCGCAGGCACCTGTCATGGAGGTTTCCAACCTGACCGTGACCGACAGCCGTGGCGTCCAGGTGGTCAAGGATGTTTCCTTCGAAGTCCGGGCCGGTGAGATCGTCGGCATTGCCGGCGTCTCGGGCAATGGGCAGTCCGAACTGCTTGAAACTCTTGCGGGCATTCGCAGCGCCACGACAGGTGTTCTCAAAATCAACGGTGAAACCATCGATCTGGGCACCAGCACACTTGACGCCGCCGACATGCGCGACAAGAGCATGGGCCACGTGCCGGAAGACCGGCACCGCATGGGACTAATTAACAGCTTTACCGAATACGAGAATTCCATTCTCGGTTACCATCGTGATCCGGCCTATTCGAAGGGTCTTCTGATGGACCTCTCGGTTATCAAGAAGAACGCGGTCGATGAAATCGAAAAATACGACATCCGGCCGCCGAACCCCATGCTCAAGACGGCAAACTTCTCCGGTGGAAATCAGCAGAAAATCGTGCTTGCCCGCGAAATCGAGCGGGACCCGGAAGTTCTTCTGGTCGGTCAACCGACAAGGGGCGTCGACATCGGCGCCATCGAATTTATTCACCGCCGACTCGTGGAGATGCGCGATGCCGGCAAGGGCATCCTGCTTGTGTCCGTGGAACTCGATGAAATCCGGGCGCTTTCCGACCGAGTGCTGGTCATGTTCGACGGCAGGATTGTCGGCGAGCGCGGCGCGAATGCCGAGGAAGGTGATCTCGGCCTTCTGATGGCGGGTGTCGACACCAACAGCAAGTCACTTGAAGGAGGTGTCCAATGACCGCTGGTCAGTTGCCGCGTTGGGTCGACCTGGGTCTGATCCCCTTCCTGAACCTTGCAGCCGCGTTTCTCGTCTCCGGTCTTGTTGTGATCCTGATCGGCGAAAATCCGCTCGAGGCCGTCCAGATCCTGGTCTGGGGATCGCTCGGTTACGGTGAAGGCATCGGTTTCACACTGTTTTACGCAACAAACTTTATCTTCACCGGGCTTGCGGTCGCCGTCGCCTTTCACGCCGGACTGTTCAACATCGGCGGCGAAGGGCAGGCCTATATCGGCGGCCTGGGCGTCGCGATGGCGTGTCTGGCACTGGACGGCATCGTCCCCTGGTACCTGACGCTGCCCTTTGCGATTGTCGGATCGGCCGCAATGGGCGCTGCCTGGGCGTTCATTCCGGCCTGGCTGCAGGCAACCCGGGGCAGCCACGTGGTCATCACAACCATCATGTTCAACTTCATCGCCTCCTCGCTGATGGTGTACCTGCTCAACGGGCTGTTGAAGGAAGAAGGTTCCATGCAGCCGGAAACGCGCACATTTGAAGATGGCGGCCGTTTGCCGTTCCTCAATGATCTGTTTCCCTCCTTCGGCTTCGGCTATGCCCCCGTCAACCTGTCGCTGTTCGTTGCGCTGGCGGCCTGTCTACTGGTCTGGCTGCTGATCTGGCGAACCAAGCTCGGTTATGAAATCCGCTCCTTCGGCGCAAATGCGACCGCCGCAGTCTATGCAGGCATTTCTCCGGTCCGCACGATTGTCATCACGATGCTGATCTCCGGCGGTCTCGCCGGCATGATGGCAATCAACGAGATCATGGGGTCCCAGCACCGGCTGCTCATCGATTTTGTGACCGGCTATGGCTTTGTCGGCATCGCCGTTGCGCTCATGGGCCGAGCGCATCCGGTCGGCATCATTCTGGCGGCCATCCTGTTCGGGATGCTCTACCAGGGTGGTGCAGAACTTTCTTTCGAAATGCCGAATATCACGCGTGACATGATCATCGTCATTCAGGGTCTGGTGATCCTCTTTGCCGGTGCCCTTGAGTATATGTTCCGACCCGCAATCATCCGGCTGTTCACACCGGCCCTTAAGGCGAAGGAGGCGTAATCATGTTCGAAGATTTTATCCTGATCCTCGATTCCACCGTTCGCCTGTCAACGCCTCTCCTGCTGGCGTGTCTCGCGGGTCTTTATTCGGAGCGTTCCGGTGTTGTCGACATCGGTCTGGAAGGAAAGATGCTCGGTGCCGCATTCGGCGCGGGGGCCGTGGCCTATATCACCGCCAATGCCTGGCTCGGCCTGCTCGCGGGCATTGCCGTATCAGTGTCGCTCGGGCTGCTGCACGGCTTTGCCTCGATTTCCAACAGGGGCAACCAGATCGTTTCCGGCGTGGCAATCAATTTCCTGGCCGCCGGTCTGACGGCGCTTCTCGGCCAGACCTGGTTCCGGCAGGGTGGCCGGACGCCCGCACTGCCGGAAGGAGGCCGCTTTGGGGACATTGTCTGGCCGTTTGCCGAGCAGATCCGGGAGATCCCGATCATCGGTCCGATTTATGCCGAGCTGTTCTCAAGCCACAACATCCTGGTTTACGCGGCCTTCCTGGCGGTCCCGCTAACCTGGTGGATCCTCTTCCGAACGCGTTTCGGCCTGCGCCTGCGTGCCGTGGGCGAAAACCCGGCGGCGGTCGATACGGCGGGCATCTCGGTAACCTGGTTGCGCTATCGTGCCGTGATTGCCTGCGGCATCCTGTGTGGATTTGCCGGCGCGTATCTTTCGATCGCCCAGGGAGCGGGCTTCGGTGTCAACATGACGGCGGGTAAGGGTTTCATCGCGCTCGCGGCTCTGATCTTCGCCAAGTGGCGGCCGGCGAGTGCTATGCTCACCTGCCTGCTCTTCGGTTTCCTTGATGCTGTTGCGATCCGCATGCAGGGCCAGGAACTCCCTGGCGTCGGCGAGATCCCCGTTCAGTTCTTCCAGGCGCTGCCTTACGTTCTGACCGTAATCCTGCTGGCCGGGTTCATCGGCAAGGCAATTCCGCCGAAAGCCGCCGGTATCCCGTATCTGAAGGAACGCTCATGAGCGACTTGGATGCTCTCTTCGATGCTGCCAAAGCGGTGCGCAAAAAGGCCTACGCGCCTTACTCGAAATTTCAGGTCGGAGCTGCATTTCGCACTCCGGACGGGACGGTGTTTACAGGCTGCAATGTCGAAAACGCGTCCTATCCGGTCAGCGTTTGCGCTGAGGGCGGTGCGGTTAGCGCAATGATCGCGGCCGGCTACCGCGAAATTGAAGAAGCCGTTGTGGTGGGAGATGCGGCACTGTGCACGCCATGTGGTGTTTGCCGCCAGCGTTTTGCCGAATTCGGCACCGACAATCTGGTAGTACATGTTGCTGACCTGAACGGCATCAAGCGGAGCTTCACACTGGAGGAGCTGCTGCCTGCCGCATTTGAACTTGAAGACCAAACAAAAGACAAGAAGGACTGACCCTCAATGAGTGGTTACGGCCGTGAATGCGCGGACATTGTCCGTGCTGCCCGTCAGGGTTCCTACAAAATTGGCATGATCCTCGGGTCCGGGCTGGGCGCCCTGGCTGAAGAGGTCGAAGATGCCGTTCGCATCCCATACGGTCACCTGACCGAATTCCCGGTCTCGACGGTGACGTCCCACTCCAGTGAACTTGTCGCCGGGACGCTGGCAGGTGTGCCGGTCGTGATCCTGTCCGGGCGTGCGCACTATTATGAGTCGGGCGATCCGACGGTAATGCGCACACCGGTTGAAACCCTGAAAGAGCTTGGCTGCGAAATTCTGTTGGCAACCAATGCCGCCGGGTCCCTGAGAGAGGAAGTCGCGCCCGGATCGCCGATGCTGATTTCCGATCACATCAACTGGTCTGGCAAGAACCCGCTGATCGGCGAAGAGGACGAGAAGCGGTTTCTGGATCTCAGCGCCGCCTATGATGCAGGCTTGCGCGATGCCATGAAGAAAGTGGCCGCCAAAACCGGCGATCCGATCGCTGAAGGCGTCTATATGTGGTTCTCCGGACCGTCCTTCGAGACACCGGCTGAGATCCGCCTGGCCAAGATGCTCGGCGCCGACGCTGTCGGCATGTCCACAGTGCCGGAGGTTATTATCGCCAGGTTCCTTGGCATGAAGGTCGCGGCCATGTCGATCATCACCAACTACGGCGCAGGCATGCAGACACACGCCCTGTCTCATGACGAAACCAAAGCTGTCGCGCTGAAGGGCATGGAACGCATGAAAGAACTGGTACGGTCTTTTGTGAAGGAGGTCGGCTGATGAGTGATGTGATTGAAAACGCCAAACGCGCCTTGGGCCTGGTCGATCTGACCAACCTGAACGACGACTGCACACCGGACGACATTACTGCGCTGACCGGGCGCACCGTCACCGACCATGGCTCTGTTGCCGCTGTATGTGTCTGGCCGCGTTTTGTGGCACAGGCTGCGAAGGAACTGACCGGCACGGGCGTCAAGGTTGCGACCGTGGTCAATTTCCCCGAGGGCGGTGAAGACACGGAAGCGGTTGTTGCCGAGACCCGGCAAGCAATTGCCGAAGGTGCCGACGAAATCGACCTTGTCATGGCCTACAAAGCATTCGCTTCCGGCCGGAAGGGGTTTGCGGAGGAACAGATCATTCGGGTCAAGGCGGCTGTTCCGGAGCCGGCCATCCTGAAGGTGATCCTCGAGACCGGTGAGATCAAGGATCCGCTTCTCATCCACGCTGCCTCCAATGTGGCCATCGCAGCGGGCGCCGATTTCATCAAGACTTCAACAGGCAAGGTTACCGTCAACGCGACACTTGAAGCTGCGGAAATCATGTTGACCGCGATCGAAGAAGCGCGTCGCGACAATGCGGAGCGCGTGATCGGCTTCAAGCCTGCCGGCGGTATCAGGACAAGTGAGGATGCGGAATCTTACCTTGCGCTCGCCGACCGGATCATGGGTCACAATTGGGCGTCTGCCTCCACCTTCCGGTTCGGTGCCAGCGGTCTGCTGGATGCCTTGATCGCAACGATCGAAGGCAGGGACGCGGCTACCGGCCAGGGCTACTAACGGCGCAAAAAGGATCGATAAACATGCTGCCGCAGGAACTAATTCGCAAGAAACGCGACGGGGGCACGCTCGACGCGGAAGAAATAGCCTTTTTCGTCAAGGGGCTCGCCGACGGTTCAGTCACTGAAGGGCAGGTCTCCGCGCTTGCCATGGCCGTTTTCTTCAAGGGCTTGAGCGTTGAGGAGCGCGTGGCGTTGACGCTCGCCATGCGCGACAGCGGCGACGTGATGGACTGGATGGAGGTCGATGCTCCGATCCTCGACAAGCACTCCACCGGCGGTGTGGGTGACAATGTCTCGCTCATGCTTGCTCCGGCGCTTGCCGCCTGTGGCGCGGCCGTTCCGATGATCTCCGGCCGGGGACTGGGGCATACCGGCGGCACGCTCGACAAGTTCGACAGCATTCCGGGTTACCAGACCCAGCCGGACAATCTTCTGTTCAAGAAAGTGGTGCGCGATATCGGCTGCGCGGTAATCGGCCAGACCGGTAATCTGGCTCCGGCGGACAAGCGTTTTTACGCCATTCGAGACGTCACCGCGACGGTGGAGAGCATCGATCTGATCACGGCCTCGATCCTGTCCAAGAAGCTGGCGGCAGGTCTTCAGGGACTGGTACTCGACGTCAAATGGGGAACGGGTGCCTTTATGGCCTCGCTTGAGGAAGCAAGAGCGCTCGCTGAAAGCTTGGTTCTGGTCGCCAATGGCGCTGGTCTGAAGACAACCGCGCTTCTTACCGACATGAACGAACCGCTGGCGTCCGCCGCCGGTAACGCCGTCGAAATGCAAAACGCCGTCGACTTCCTGAAAGGCACGGCTGTCGATAACCGGCTTTGGGACGTGACAGTCGCCCAGGGTGGTGAGTTGCTCGCGTCCGGTGGGATCGCGCCGACGGCCGACGTGGGCGCCAACATGATGCGCGAAGCTTTCGACAGCGGCGAAGCCGCCGAAAAGTTCGGTCAGATGGTGCACGCGCTCGGTGGTCCCGTCGACTTCATGGAAAAGAGTGAACTCTATCTCGCCAAGGCGCCGGTGCAGGCACCTGTTTACGCGGACGAAGAGGGAACGGTTACCGCCGTCGACGCACGTGCCGTTGGCGTTGCCGTGGTTGCTCTCGGTGGCGGACGGCGCGCGGCTGCCGACGTGATCGATCCGTCCGTAGGCCTGACCGACCTTGCCGGTATTGGAAACTCCGTCGACGCGGACGCGCCGCTTGCGATCGTTCACGCGCGCTCTGAAGCGGAAGCGGAAGCGGCGGCTATTGCCGTTCGAAATGCCTATACGGTCGGGGACGCAATCGACGTTCCCGACAACCCGAGCGTCGTGGATCACATTGCTGCGTGATCGAACGCATCGGCAACTCTCCGGTCCTTGGGGCCGGCAAAAAACAGAATTGAGGAGACACCCATGTCGCGAGCATTCCTGTGCGTGCTGGACAGTTTCGGCATTGGCGGTGCGGCTGACGCCGGGGCGTTCGGCGACGCCGGGTCCGACACCCTGGGACATATTGCCGAGCGCTGCGCCGCAGGTGACGGGGATCGGGAGGGGCTGCGCAGTGGTCCCTTGACTGTCCCCAACATGGATCGGTTGGGCCTTGGTGCAGCGGGGCGCCTGTCCACCGGCAATGACATTCCGGGGCTTGAGTTCGGTGGCGACCCCGAAGGCTTGTGGGGGTTTGCAGCGGAAGTGTCGAACGGCAAGGATACGCCGTCCGGTCACTGGGAAATCGCCGGTGTTCCTGTGCGGTTCGACTGGGGATATTTTCCGGAAACCATCCCGACGTTTCCCGCCGATCTCATCGCGAAGATCAGCGACGAGGCCGGTCTGGACGGCATACTGGGCGACAAGCATGCATCCGGGACGGTGATCATCGAAGAGCTAGGCGAGGAGCACGTCAGAACCGGCAAGCCGATTTTCTACACCTCCGCGGACTCCGTTATCCAGATTGCAGCGCATGAAGACCACTACGGTCTGGAGAAACTCTACGAACTGTGCGAGATCACGCGGAAGTTTGCCGATCCCTACAACATCGGGAGGGTGATTGCCCGGCCATTCTCCGGCGAAACCGCGCAGACGTTTCAGCGCACGGCAAACCGGCGCGATTATTCCGTCCTGCCTCCGGAACCGACCTTGCTGGACCGGCTGACCGAAGCCGGTCGCACGGTCATCGGCGTCGGGAAAATCTCGGACATCTTTGCCCATCAGGGTGTTGCGAAAGTCCTGAAAGGGGCCGGCAACGACCAGCTTTTCGACAAGACCCTCGAAGCCATGGACATGGCTGACGACGGCGACCTGGTGTTTTCCAATTTCATCGATTTCGACTCCCTTTATGGGCATCGTCGCGATGTTCCCGGATATGCAGCCGCACTTGAGCATTTCGATAAGCGTTTGCCGGAAATGATCGGCAAGATGCGTGACGGCGACCTGCTTGTCCTGACCGCCGATCACGGCTGCGATCCGACTTGGAAGGGAACCGATCACACCAGGGAAAACGTCCCGGTTCTTGCAACGGGCCCCGGTATCGCGGGCAGGGGTGTCGGTGGAAGAAAAACCTACGCCGACATTGGGGAAAGCGTTGCAGAGCATCTCGGCATCGCGCAAGGTCCGCACGGCACGAGTTTTCTATAACCCGAACTCACAAGTTACGAAAAAGGCAGGTCACGCCTGAAATGACTGAAATGTTGAACGTACCGAAGGCTGAATTGCATTGCCACATTGAAGGCGCTGCTCCGCCCAGCCTGGTCAGACGTCTTGCAGAACAGCACGGCGTGGATGTTTCGGAAGTCATTGACGCCAAGGGCAAGTATATCTGGTCCGACTTCACCAGTTTCCTGAAAGCCTATGACGTTGCCAGTTCCGTCTTCAAGACGCAGGCCGACTACGCCCTCCTGGCGGAAACCTATTTCAGAATGCTTGCGGCGGAAGGTGCGATCTACGGCGAAATAACCATCTCGCCGGATCACGCCCAGGCCGCCGGCTTGTCCTACAAGTCTTATGTCGAAGGCCTTGCTGCCGGGATTGAGCGGGCCAAGACCGATACGGCGATCGAGGGACGGATGATCGCGATCGGTGTCCGCCACTTCGGGTCGGCCTCCGTCGAACGGGTCGTCCGGGAGGTTGTTGCAAACCCGCATCCACTGGTCTCAGGTTTCGGCCTTGCAGGCGACGAGCGCTCCGGGCATCCGGCCAACTTTGCGCGTGCGTTCCGTATGGCTGCCGAGGCGGGGCTCGGGACTACGGCACATGCGGGAGAGTTCGGCGGACCGGATAGCGTGATCGCCGCCATTGAATTCCTCCGCGTGAAGCGCATCGGTCACGGTGTCCGCGCAATTGAGGACAAGGAGCTCGTCAAGCGGCTTGTTGACGAGGATGTTGTTCTTGAGGTCTGTCCCGGCTCCAACATTGCGCTTGGCGTCTATTCCCATCTGCGCTTTCACCCGGTGAATATTCTGCGCAAGGAAGGGATCAAGATTACGCTGAACTCCGACGATCCGCCGTTCTTCGGAACGACGCTCGGCAAGGAATACACCTCTGTTGCCGAAACGTTCGGGTGGGGCTTTGAGGAACAGATGGACGTCACGAAGACTGCGATCGAGGCGGCCTTCTGCGACGATGCGACGAAAAAACGTTTGCTGGTAAGGTTGGACAGCGCGAAACAACAAGTCGGCAACACGTAACGGAGCCGGGACGCCATGGACACGTCAAACCCGAACCTGGATCTTTTCAAACCCCGGGAAGTACGGCGCCGCGCGCATGATCTGCTGGGCATCGCCTCGGACTCCGGTTTGAAGCATGTCGAGGTGGATTTATCAAAACTCAGCGATGCGTTGCTGATGGTACTTGAAACCACCAAGGAAAATTATCCGGAGTTTCACATTCCGCCTTACGGTGTCTGGCGGGATTTTGAAGCCGGCGGCATTGACAGATGGGCAGCGCTCGCAAGTGCGCGATCCTTTGAGGGCGCGGAACAGATGTTGACGTCCGCCGCTGATCTGGCCGTCCTCAGCGCCTACATGAAAACGATGCATCCGGTTGGCTGGCACTATGAGGACCGGATGACCGAAACCCGTGTTTCGGGCAAGCAGGCATCGGCACTGGCGGCGTTTCACATGTTTGCATCGGGGTCCTTTTCAAGCGAGATGACCGACCCCTATCGGGTTGACGCGGAGACGCTGATCCGCATGGAAAAGGATGAGCTCGCTTTCGGGCTCCAATGGGACCTGCAGGATGACACGGACCTGCTGGAAGCTTTGCAGCAGCATCTCAAACGGCTCGGTGAAGCGCTTGCTCTGCGCTCCGACTTCTTTTCGGAAGGGTATTTCACCCGTCCCGGTCTTCTCATGGTGCGTCTGGCAAGGGAAGGCGGCGGAGCTGTCAGTGCGCTAAAGCTGATGGACCGGCTGTTGGAAGCGCTGGCGCCGGTGTGGCTCGGGGGCGCTGAAGCAGGTGACATTTCGCTGGGAGACAGCTTCCGGCATTCAGGTGGCACCGGAAGTTCCGAGGCCACTGTCTTTCCATTTCACCTGGCCGCCCAGGATATGGTCTATTCCCTTGTGGAACCGTTTGCTTGGGCGGGCCTCGAAGTCGAGGACCTGAACCTGCTGTCGGCTCCGGCCGATGACACGCACGCCGCCGTTTTCGTCAAAACCGGTGTCCTCAAGATCAAGGACGGGCCCGAAGCGCCGACGGAAGAAAGCGTGCGCGACAGGATGATTGAGATACGTGCGATAACCATGGCCCTCACGGACAAGCTCGCCGATCTCTTGCGCAGCGAGCTGGACGTCACTGCCGAACAATTGCCGCTGACCTGCATTCTGGAAGGCGGCACGAGCCGCGCGGGCAATCACGTCCTGCAGCAATCGTCGCCCGGTACAGAAAAACTCGGTCGATTTCTCAACCCCGGGGCTGTTTTTTGGTTGCCGTTCGGGGCGTAGGCCCCGGTGATGACGAGCAATAGTCGTCCTCCCGCTCAAGGGGAGACTCGCGCTGAAAGCAACGAAACGCCCGTCGAAACGGGTGAGTGTCACCACCCCCTAAACCCAGGCAGCAAGACGTGTCGGCTGGAAATTGCTTGGACTCCTGATCAAGGCTGACCTTGAGCTTCGTTCGGCAAGGTTCAAAGAACGCCTGTCGTCCTGATTGTCCGGCCAATACGTTGAAATGCTGTCTCCCGGCGCTTCCTGCTTCAGGCTTGATTTTTCTTTGTAAAGCGCTGCGTCGGAATTCCGGTGGTTTTGGAGTGTCTTGCGTCACAGGGAAACAGACCCCTTTCCGCACAGATTGACCTTGGGGGCGGCAAATTGCTTGCCGCGTTGAAAACCGTCGAGGACATTCTGATGCGACCAGCACCTGTCGGGTTTGCCAAAAACTGTTCAGCCATATTGCAAAACGTGCCGTATCGGCAAAAGGTGTTGCAGGTTAGTGCCGTCTTGTTGCTGCTCTGCTGCCTGGTTTTCGCAGCCTTCATAACCTGGAAAATGGTCTTTTACGTCGCATGGCAGTTGGGTGCGCAAGTTCAGGAGTCTTTTCCCCTGGTCTACGGAACGTCCATGTTCCTCAAGATGGCCGCGTCGCATCCAAAATTGCCCTTTTTCGTGCACGGTATTGCTGGAACCGTTGCCATGGTCAGTGGCGCTGTCCAGTTCCTTCTGATCCTGCGCGGCGGCAAATCACGCTGGCACGCAATGCTTGGAAAGTCCTATGTCGTTTCGTCCCTTGTCGCGTCGACGACGGCGGTCCCGCTTGCATGGAGTCTCTACCATGACATGCTGTTGACCAGCATTGCCTATACGGCCGGAGCGGCCGCTTGGTGCCTTGCAACTCTTCTTGCTGTTCAGACCATCATGTCCGGTGATCTGGAGCGGCACATTGCCTGGAGTATTCGCAGCTATTCGTATCTTGCGATGGTTGTGACCGCACGCCTTTTGCTGGGGTCTGGTGCGCTTGCGGGTTCGGCCGAATGGAGTTTCGAGGCCATAAAGATCCAGTACTCCATCACAATCGTTGCGACATTCCTCATAAATTGGGGCCTTGGCGAGTGGATCGTAGCCAGGGTGACGGAAAGAAGAAGAAAGATGCCCCCGCAGGCGGTTACGTCGCTGTCACCCGTAAGGCGCACGACGAATGCGGTACACACCATTCAGGCAAGGCATCAATCGCGACAGCCACACGCCGTAACGGTGGGTCGAACACGTGCTTTGGGGGCTGGCGGCTAAGTCGCGCCCTCTAGCCGCTCGAGTGACCGGGTTGTTTGTGCTGCATGGATGCTTGCGCTTTTTCACAGCTTAGGTGCCGAGTGCCTTTCGCTGCTTTTAGTATTTTCTTTCCTCGTGCTACCAAGGTAAGAACACTTAAATGGGGTAGCTGTTCAAACCGCGATCCGATACCCGCCTAAGTCATCACCAACGGGGCTGCAGCCGGCCGTCACAGGCGGCTGCTAAAAGCAATAACAAAGCCAGAAAGCCATTTGACATCAATCGCTTGAGTTTACAAATGGCTGCAATGAGTTACGAAAGGTCTGCTTCCATGTCCGGAGCCAATGTCATCAGCCATCCGCTGGTCCAGCACAAACTCACCATTATGCGTAACAAGGGCACATCGACCCAGGGCTTCCGGCGTTTGCTGCGCGAGATCTCCACGCTGCTGTGCTATGAGGTCACCCGCGATCTGCCTCTGGTTCGACAGACCATCGAAACGCCGCTTGCGGAAATGCAGGCGCCAACCCTGGCCGGCAAGAAACTTGTCTTCGCTTCGGTCTTGCGCGCAGGAAACGGCTTGCTGGAAGGCATGCTGGAGCTCGTTCCGTCTGCGCGCGTTGCGCATATCGGCCTTTATCGGGACCCGGAAACGCTTCAGCCGGTCGAATATTACTTCAAGGCACCGGAAGACTTGAACGAACGTCTCGTCATTGTCGTCGACCCGATGCTGGCGACGGCTAACTCTGCCATCGCAGCCGTTCAGAAGCTCAAGGAACGCGGCGCCAACAATGTTCGTTTCCTTTGCCTTCTTGCAGCTCCGGAAGGCGTTGCAAAATTCAACGAAATGCATCCCGATGTTCCGATCTATACGGCGGCAATTGACGAGAAGCTGAACGAAAAAGGCTATATCGTGCCTGGCCTCGGCGATGCCGGCGATCGGATGTACGGCACAAAGTAACGCCGACACAGCATCATGATCACGGTCTTCGGCTCCATCAATCTTGATCTCGTCGTCTCGGTTCTCCGGTTGCCCAGGGCGGGTGAAACCGTCAGTGGTCCCGACCATCAGACTTTCCCGGGTGGCAAGGGGGCGAACCAGGCCCTTGCGGCAAGACGCGCGGGCGCAAGCGTCAGGATGATCGGCGCCGTCGGTCAGGATGCCTTTGGAGAGTTGGCACTTGCCAACATGCGCGAGGCCGGGGTCGATCTGTCGGGCGTCCGGACCCTGCCGGGCGCTTCGGGGCTGGCCTTTATCGGCATCGACGAGGCCGGAGAAAACCAGATCATCGTTGCCAATGGCGCAAACGCCCGCGTGGAAGCGGATTGGCTGAGTGGCCGCCTCGACGACGGTGACACGCTGGTGCTCCAGGGCGAAATTCCGTTCGCTGAGGTCCGTTCCGCGATCGATCGGGCAAGCCGGGCAGGTACCCGCGTTTTCTGGAACGTGGCGCCCGTTCCAGATGAATCCGTTCTTGAATGTCTCGAACAGGTCAACACGCTGGTTGTCAATGAAAGCGAAGCTGCGGCGATTGCCGGAAGCGCGGGCCTTTCCGGCACTCCGGAGGACTTTGTCGAACGGTTCGCATCACCGTCCCGGACCGTTGTGGTGACCCTCGGGGCGAACGGCGTCTTGGCGGGGACGGGCGACAAGAGACTTGGCTACAAGTCACCGGCCATCAAGGCAGTCGATACGACTGGTGCAGGCGACGCGTTTTGCGGTGCGCTCGCTGCTGCACTTGATGCCGACAAGCCCTTGGAACGAGCGCTCAAAGAGGGTGTTGCTGCCGGCGCGCTTGCCTGCTTGGCAACCGGTGCGCAGTCCAGTGCACCTCAAGAGAAAGACATCGCCGGGCTGGCAGATCAAATCGTCTGAATTGGCTTTACAGGCCGCTAAGGAAACTGTGGTACGCCGGAGANCCAGTCGAACCACGCGGGCTCCGTCATGTTNCGGTATGTCATCATCCTGTTGTTGCTTGTCGGGATNGCACCCGTTGTGCCGATCCTTGTNGANGCACGCCTGGATTCAGCCCGCCAGGAACCACGCGAAACGGCTGAAGCTGATCGCGGCTCAGGCCCGNGAACGCATCGCATTTCGGTCGATCGCAGCGGTCACTATGTTGCCGATGCCTATGTCAACGGCCGTGCCATGGACATGCTTGTCGATACGGGTGCAACGGTCACGGTGTTGCCGGAATCGATTGCAGAGGACGCAGGCATCTTTGTTGCGGCATCCGATTACACAATTCCCATGTCCACGGCGAACGGAACGGTCTATGCGGCAAGGACGGTGATCGACAGGGTTCGGATTGGAGCGATCCGGTTCCAGAACGTGGAAGCCATGGTTCTGGGCGATGACCGGTTGCGCGTACCGCTCCTGGGAATGTCCGCCCTAAGCCAGCTCAAGCGGTTTGACATATCCAGCGGCACGCTTGTACTCGTTCAGTAGCAGGTCCGTACGCCGTTTCACGCCAGCACATGTTCTCCCTCAGGTACTCGAGAGGCACTGATGTTTCCAAAACCGCGCCCCAGCTTGGTTCCCAATACCTACGAGTATGAATCCCAGCCGATGGTGAAGCCGACCGGCTTTCGCGAGTACGACGCCCGCTGGCTGTTTGAAAAAGAAATCAACCTAATGGGCATGCAGGCGCTTGGCATCGGGATCGGCACGCTTATCCATGAACGCGGCGTTCGACCTGACATCGTCGTTGGACACGATTTCCGCGGCTATTCCGCTTCGATCAAGATGGCCGTCACCAATGGTCTGCTGGCCGCCGGGGTCAATGTGCACGACATCGGCCTCGCCCTGTCGCCAATGGCTTATTTCGCACAGTTTGCCCTGGACGTTCCCGCCGTTGCGATGATCACCGCATCTCACAATGACAATGGTTGGACCGGTGTGAAGATGGGCATCGACCGTCCGCTGACCTTTGGTCCGGACGAGATGGGGCGATTGAAGGAAATCGTGCTGGAAGCGGAGTTTGACCTGAGAGGTGGTGGCAGCTACCGGTTCGTGGACGGTTTTCCGGAACTCTATTTCAAGGACCTGACCGAGCGCGCAAAACTGAAGCGTCCGATCAAGGTCGTTGCGGCTTGCGGAAACGGCACCGCCGGGGCATTTGCGCCGAGGATCCTGGAAGCGCTCGGAGCGGACGTCATCCCGCTCGATACAGAACTCGACCACACATTCCCGCGTTACAATCCCAATCCCGAAGACATGAAAATGCTGCACGCTCTCAGGGACAAGGTCCTGGAGACCGGTGCGGAAGTCGGTCTCGGCTTCGATGGTGACGGTGATCGCTGTGGTGTTGTCGACAATGAGGGTGAGGAGATCTTCGCGGACAAGGTCGGTGTCATGCTGGCGCGGGACATCTCGGCGCTTCACGCAGACAGCCAGTTTGTTGTCGACGTGAAATCGACCGGTCTTTTCAATACGGACCCGGTGCTCAGGGCGAACGGCGCCAAGACCGACTACTACAAGACCGGCCATTCCTACATCAAGCGTCGTGTCAGGGACCTTGACGCGATCGTCGGATTTGAAAAATCCGGACATTACTTCTTCAACAAGCCGATTGGCCGCGGTTATGACGACGGGCTCGTCTCAGCCATTGCCATTCTCGACATGCTCGACAGGAACCCGGGCAAGACCATGGCGGATCTGCGCCGTGATCTTCCAAAAACCTGGGGCTCACCGACGATGTCGCCGAAATGTGCCGACGAAATAAAATATGACGTCGTTCAGCGCGTCATATCCCGGTTCGAAGACATGCGGCAAAAAGGTGAAACGGTCGCCGGTCAACAGATCACGGATCTCGTCACCGTTAATGGCATACGCATTGTCAGCGAAGACGGCACCTGGGGCCTTGTGCGTGCATCCTCCAACAAGCCGGAACTTGTGGTCGTTGTCGAAAGCCCGGTCTCCGAGGAACGCCTGCACGAAATGTTCCGGGCAGTCGACGGCGTGCTGCGGGAAAACCCTGAAGTCGGCGAGTACAATCAGACAATCTAGCGACGACTTATCTTCCGGCCGCAGATGATCCTGCCGCCTCTTTCGTTTTCGTTTGCTCTGGTGGGGAGAATGCATGATCAGCGAATTCGGCACCCTTCCTGACGGCACGCCCGTTCAGGAGATCACCTTGAAAAAAGGAATGCTGGAAGCGTCTGTCCTGACGCTCGGCGCCATCATCCGGGACCTGAAGGTGGATGGGCAATCAGTCGTTTTGGGGTTCGAAGATCTTGAGAGTTATGTGGACCACTCACCCTATTTCGGTGTGATTGCCGGCCGTTGTGCAAACCGGATCGCGGATGGAAGGATTGTCGTCGAAGGCACAACCTATCAGCTCGACCGCAACGATGGCGGACGCCACCACCTTCATGGCGGGGCACTTGGGTTTTCCAAACGGGTCTGGCAACTGGAGCAGAGCGACAAGGCCAGTGTCTTGCTCAAGCTGATTTCCGAAGATGGTGACATGGGTTATCCCGGTCGTGTCGAAACCCTTGTGCGCTACACGCTGACCGGATCCGGTGCGCTCAGGGTCAAGATCACAGCTACAACGGACAAGGCAACACCCGTCAACCTCACCCAGCACAGCTACTTCAATCTGGATGGCAGCGATACGATCCTCGACCATTCGCTGGAGATTGCCGCCGAACGCTACTTGCCGGTCGATGAGTTGCTGATTCCCACAGGCGAGGTCAGGCGGGTCGAGTGGACGCCTTATGACTTTCAGGACGGACGGCGGCTCCGCCGGAAGGCCGGGGAAGAGGGTGTTGTCTATGACCACAATTTCTGTTTGGCCGAAGAGCAGCGGCCGTCCGTCGAATTTGCAGCAGCGCTTGAAGATGGTGCCGGAGAAAGACGCATGGAAGTGTGGACGACAGAACCCGGCTTGCAGCTTTACGACGCCGGTCGTCTGAATGTTCCGGTGCCCGGTCTCGGTGGCAAGACCTACGGCCCTCATGCCGGTTTGTGTCTTGAGGCACAGCGCTGGCCTGACAGTATCAATCAGAAAGAATTTACCCCTGTCCTGTTACAACCGTCTGAGGGCTACAGTCACGTGACCGAATTCCGTTTTTCCTGAGATAGGATACATTGGATCCGGTGGCAGCAGAGGCGGTGTGAAGCAATGAGGGCAGAGGGGGCAGCACTTGAAGACGGTTTTTTCTGACCTCCAGCTCGCGCATGCGCCGTCTCAGGAGATTTCAGACGGCGAACTGAAACCGGCGGTCGAAATACCGAGCCGGGCTGAAATCGTTCTGAAAACCGTCAAGGAGCGTAAAGTCGGCGAAGTGCTTTCGCCTGGCGACTTTCCGATCCGGCCTTTGCACCGGGTCCACGCGCCGCACTATGTTTCGTTTCTGGAAGGCTTCTGGGACAGGTGGACGGCTGCGGGCAGGGAAAACGAGGCATTCCCGTTTGTCTGGCCCATCAGAAGCCTGCGCCAGGACGTTGAAATCGACCACATTGACGGCCTGTTGGGACGTTACTCCATGGACGCAGGGACGCCCCTGGGGGAGCACACCTACAAGGCAGCGCGTGCATCCGCGGACACCGCGCTGACGGCCGCCAAGCTGCTTCTGGATGGAGACCAGTCCGCTTTCGCGCTCTGCCGGCCGCCGGGGCACCACGCCGGGTTCGATTTCTTTGGTGGCTACTGTTTTTTCAACAACGCTGCCGTCGCGGCGCAATATCTGCGTGACAACGGGCTGAACCGGGTCGCCATACTGGATGTCGACTACCATCATGGCAACGGGACACAGGCGCTGTTCTATGACCGTCCGGATATTCTGTTCCTCTCGATCCACGCCGATCCGAAGGACGAATACCCTTACTTCCTGGGGTATGCGGATGAGACCGGCGAGCATGCCGGCACAGGGTTCACACGCAATTGGCCGCTTCCGCTCGGCACCGACTGGGAGGGCTATACGCTAGCCCTGGAAGAAGCCTGCCGCTGGCTTTTGGTCTACAAGCCCGATGCGATGATCGTGTCACTTGGTCTTGACTGTTTTGAGAAGGATCCGATCTCCGGCTTCAAGTTCAAGAGCGAGGATTACATTCTCCTTGGCCAGCGACTTGCGAAGGTAGGTGTTCCCACCCTGTTTCTCCTGGAAGGAGGATACGCCGTGGACGCGCTTGGAACGAATTGCGTCAACGTGCTGGAAGGCTTTGAAGGCTGAGCAGTCCAAGGCGGTCAAGATCTTCGCGAAGCGCCTCTGCAGAGTGGAAATGATGGGCCGTCATGCCGGCATCACGTGCTGCCAGAACATTTGCGTGCGAGTCGTCGATAAACAGGCAGGTTTCAGGCTTTAGGTCATTGCGGCTGAACAGGACCTCATAGATGCGCCGATCCGGCTTGATCAGCCTTTCCTCCGCCGAAACGACAATGTCCAGAAAGCTAGTCTTGAGAAACGGAAACCTTGCTTGTGCTTCAAGGAACTTTTCGGACGAAAAATTTGTAATGGCATAAAGCGGAATGCCCTGTTCCCTCAGCGCTGCCAATAGGCTTGCCGTGCCTGGAACCTCTCCCGGGACCATGTCGTGCCAGTGGTCCGAATAGGCGGCGATCAGGTCCGTTTTGTCCGGAAACTGTTCGCTTAGCGTCGCAATTGCCTCCTCCCAGGAGCGGCCAAGATCCTGCTGCACGTTCCAGTCAGCTGTGCAAACCGTTTCCAGAAAGGTCTTTCGCTCCAGCTCATCGGGAATGAGGCGCCGGTAAAGAAATTCGGGATTCCATTCAATCAGGACATTACCTATATCGAAGACAACGGTCGTGATAGCATCGCGCATTGAGCAGTCCAGTCTGGTTTGTGAGCGATTCTTCGGGCGGGAAAAGAATTTATTAATTCTGTCAAAGAGTTATGACGGGACTATGTTTTTGGTCAATTGGACGAGATTTTTTACGCTGATTCTCGCGCTGATCTGTCTGGTCAATTCTGCGGAGGCCGAAGACCTTTCGGACATGCCGGATCGCCTGCGCCTCGGCGTTGTGGTCGCTTCTGACGAGAATGCGCGCCAACGTGTCGAACCCTTTCGCCTTGCGCTGGAGGAAATCGCCGACTTGCCCGTCGACCTGTTTCTCCTCGATACGCTTGGAGAAGCTGTTGAGGGGATCGCCAACGGGCGCATCGACTATGTCCGGTTGTCTCCTTCCGCCTATGCGGCGGCACATCGCCTATGCGAATGCGTAGAACCGCTGGTCACGGCAGGGCCGG
>JGI12316J14372_10002190_pt1 | contig 21906 bp, 22 predicted proteins | sample MarCyaLeptolynsp_FD_14372 | JGI IMG/M metagenome (IMG submission 14372) | reverse complement strand
TTGCGTTTCATTTCCGCGTGACGGCGCTCAAGTTCTTCGAGATGCGACTGCATTGACATGGATAAACCTCCTGTCTGTTGGCTCAACATTACCATCGTGCCACAGGAAATCGGACCTTGTCGATTGCAGAATCCGCATATCTTATCCATTTCGCCGTCAAATTATGCATTCGTGCCATCATGCTTAGAAAACCCTGAAGAATTGCGCTCGAATAACCGCTTAAAAACGCAAGAAAAATCACGACGGAAATTTTGCCAGTTCACAGGTTTTCCGCCTGCTCAAGTTTTTGGCATTTTGTCTGGCGGGACCCGCACCGGATGGCCGCTTTAATCCGGTCGCAAGCCTGCGAAAGATGCTATCTTGCCCGCCGGCAGTGAAATGGACTACGAAATGACTCAAGAAGTCGGGGGAATCGAGGGCGCAAATGGATACTGATGCTTTGCGAATGGAGCTGGCACAGCTTCGTCAGGAACACCGTGATCTTGACGTTGCCGTGGAGGCCCTTGCGGCAACATCGAACCACGACGTTTTGCAGCTTCAGCGCCTGAAGAAAAAGAAGCTGATGATCAAGGACCGCATCACGGCACTGGAAGACCAGCTGTTTCCAGATATCATCGCCTGAGCTTGAAACACCGCTTGTCGCCGCCAAAGTGACAGCCCTCCAGAAATTCTCCTGAAACCCACGTTTCCGGCTTGCGATGCGCGCGGCGCTGCCTATACTCCGCGCCTTTCTGAGCCCCCCGTTTAGTGGAGCAAACAATGGCAAACGCGGATGTCGCAATCATCATGGGCAGCCAGTCCGACTGGCCGACAATGAAGCACGCGGCGGATACGCTCGACGAACTCGGGGTGAGCTACGAGGCACGCATCGTCTCTGCGCACCGCACGCCGGAACGCATGTACGATTTCGCGAAAAGTGCCAAGGCCAACGGTTTCAAGGTTATCATCGCAGGAGCGGGCGGCGCGGCCCATCTTCCCGGCATGACGGCATCACTGACGCCGTTGCCCGTGTTTGGCGTTCCGGTCGAAAGCCGGACGCTGTCAGGCGAAGACAGTCTTTTGTCGATCGTCCAGATGCCCGGTGGCATTCCCGTCGGCACCCTTGCAATCGGCAAAGCCGGTGCGACCAATGCAGCCCTGCTGGCCGCGGCTGTGCTTGCCTTGAGCAATTCCGTGATCGAGGCAGCCCTGGACTCATACCGCTCGGAGCGCACGGCCGCTGTTGCCGAAGTCCCGACCAGCGAAAACCTGTAATTCCCTCCGGCACGGGACAGACCGATGACATCTGCAAATAAGCTCAGCCCCGGCGACACGATCGGCATTCTCGGCGGTGGCCAGCTTGGACGGATGCTTGCACAGTCCGCAGCCAGCCTTGGTTTGAAGACCCACATCTTCTGCCCGGATCCGAGCAGTCCGGCCTTCGACGTGAGCGCGACCTTCACCGTTGCCCCCTATGAAGATGTCGATGCGCTGAACCTGTTTGCAAATGCTGTTTCGGTTGTGACCTACGAATTCGAGAATGTGCCCGGCAACACCGCCGCACACCTGAACGCCAGGGTCCCGGTGCGCCCCGGCGTGCGCGCCCTCGAAGTGTCGCAGGACCGTCTGTTCGAAAAACAATTCCTGTCGGGCGCCGGTGTCGCGATTGCCGGTTATGCGGACATCAACTCGCAAGAGGACCTGGAGAATGCCCTCGCGACTTTTGGCGGAGAAGGCGTGCTGAAAACACGGCGGTTCGGCTACGACGGCAAGGGCCAACTTATGATTCGTGGCGCAGCGGACATTCCAGGCGCCTTTGACAAGATCGGCGCCGTTCCGGCCGTTCTGGAAGCGCTGATCCCGTTCGATTGCGAAGTCTCCGTGATCGTCGCCCGGGATCTCAACGGCAGCTGCAAGAGTTACGACATTGCGCGCAACCACCACGAAAATCACATTCTGAAGACCTCGACCGTACCGGCCGGCGTTTCTGAAGACACGCTGGAGGCTGCCCGGAAGATGGCGGAGCAGATCGTGAACGGACTGGACTATGTCGGCGTCATGGGCGTGGAAATGTTCCTGGTCCGCGACGGCTCGACGGAAAAGCTTCTCGTCAACGAGGTCGCACCACGCGTTCACAACTCCGGACACTGGACCCAGGACGCTTGCCTGACCTCGCAGTTTGATCAGCACATCCGCGCCGTCGCGGGATGGCCGCTTGGCGCCGCGGACCGGCACTCCGACGTTGTCATGGAGAACCTGATCGGATTTGAAGCCGATGCCTGGGACGAGGTGCTGACGGAACCGAATGCACGGCTCCATCTTTACGGCAAGGCGGAGACTCGCGAAGGCCGCAAGATGGGTCACGTCAATCGCATTTCGGCAAAAACCGTCTAGGTCATATCCTCACAAGGTGGAGCTTTTCCCTGCGTGCAAATCGGGTATTGGCCAGAAGCGCCACAAATGCCAGTCCGGCCGCCAGCCCAAACCAGACGCCGACCCCGCCCCAACCGGCAATGAACCCGAGCCCATAGGACAGGCTGAGGCCGACAACCCAATAGCCGAACAGCGCGTAAAGCAGCGGAATGGCCGTGTCGCCAAGACCGCGCAGATTGTTGACGCCGATGATCTGTCCGCCATCGGCAAGCTGGAACAGGGCCGCAACCAGGAGGAACGACACGCCATAGGCAAGGACCTCCTGCGAATCGGGATCGTTGAAGTCGAGATAGAGCCCAATGAGCGTCTCGGGCAGCGTCCAGAACAGAACGGCAAAGCAGCCCATGAAGACCATCGTGACGCCAAGCGCGCTCCAACCGGCCCTGCCGACCCCCTGCCGGTCGCCGCGACCTGCCGCAAGGCTGACCCGGGTCATTGCGGCCATGGACAGTCCCACGGGCACCATGAAGGTGATGGAAGCGATTTGCAGGGCAATCCCATGCGCGGCAAGCGGGACGGCGCCGAGCCAGCCGATCATGATCGCTGATGCCGTGAACAGCGACCCTTCGGCGACAATCGTCAGCCCGATGGGCGTTCCTATGCGCAGGATCTGAAAGAAAACCGGCCAGTCCGAGCGCCAGATGCGACCGAGGATGTTGTAGCGGCGAAGCTTGGGATGCCAAAGCGCATAAGCGAGCAGGAACAAAAACGTGCTCGTGGCGCTGAAGACGGACGCAATGCCCGCACCGACCAGCTCCAGGCGGGGAAAACCGAATTCGCCGAAGATCAGCAGGTAGTCGACAATTGCGTTGATGACCGCGCCCGCAATTGTTGCCCAAAGCACCACCTGGGTGCGTTCCATGACGGTCAGGAACCCGCGAACAGCCATGATCAGCAAAGCCGGCAGCATGGTCCACTGGAGAACGCGCATGTAGATGCCGGCAAGCCTTGCAAGTTCCGGGTCCTGGTCTAGCGCAAGCAGAATGTGCTCGGTGAAGAAAAGCACCACCCAGACCGGAACCGAAAAATATACCGAAACCCAGAAGCCCATGCGCACAGCACGCCTGAGGTCGCGCGGCCTGCGCTGGCTACGCGCACGCGCTGCGAGTGGAATGGCCGCCTGCAGGATACCCATGCCGAAGAACCACAACAGCATGTAGAAATTGAAGGCGAGCACGGAGGCGGCAAGTTCGGTTGCACCCAACCGGCTGATCATAACGACGTCCGTCGCATTGATCGCGATCTGTGCGAGTTGCGCTCCGGCCAAAGGCATGCCCAGCGACAGCGTCGGCACAATGTCGCTTCGCCACAACGATTGGCCCTTGGCTGCTTCGGGCTCTCCTGACGCAGGACGCGCCATTGTTTCCTCCAATAATGAGGGCGTTAGACGTGCCTGCTTGAGCGAGGCAGTAAGAGCCCTTTTGAGCGATATGACGCCACTCGACCGGTTTTCGGGTTCGCCGGTTAGACGCGATCCGCGTGGTGGTCTTGCTGACCGAAAGTAGAGCGCAACGACGTCCGGAGGCCCTGAAAAGCGGACCTTCAGTGGACCAATTCAGTTCATCTCCAGCGTTGCGGAGCGTGCTCGATACCCCACATCACGCTGCGCTCCGCGCTTTGGATGAGAGCCGAATTGAGTCCATCAAGTGAGTTCGTATCGTCCAAAAGGGCTCTGGCTTCCGGTGGGAAAATCAGCTCTACTGCCCATTGAGTGCGCTGTCCATCTTTCTTCTGCTATGGACCGGAAATCGGCGACCGATTTGGTCGTATTTCTCGCGAATGACTGTGGACAGGCAGGGTTCATTCTGGTATCTACCCCGCTTATGTGAGCGACGCGTCAGCGGCGATCAGGTTCCTGTACACAAGTGAAAGCATTGCAGCCAGGTGACTGCAACGGACATTCACTGCGTGATTTCGGGGGCGCCGTGGATCGTTGGCGAGACCTCGCTTTAATCAACGTCTAAATCTGTCTGCGGTTTGACCGCAGAGCATAGAAAACGGGAAATTACGCGTGCAGGTATTGGTTCGCGACAACAATGTCGATCAGGCGCTCAAGGCGCTGAAGAAAAAGATGCAGCGCGAAGGCATCTTCCGGGAAATGAAACTTCGCGGCCATTTTGAAAAGCCGTCTGAGAAGAAGGCGCGTGAGAAGGCTGAAGCCATCCGCCGCGCACGCAAGCTGGCTCGCAAGCGGGCACAGCGCGAAGGTCTTGTTCCGGGCAAATCCGCTCGCCGCTAATCCGGCTGGAGTGGCCCCGGCGGCATAACCGCCTTTTCAATGCATGTTTGCCGTAAGGCCGACCGAAGTAACGGTCGGCTTTTTGGCGTTTTGCAAAGTTTGTTCTGGACTTGAGCCAGTTAAAAAACCGCAGCCACATTACCGCCCTATTGGAGGCAGATGAACGGCATGTCCAATCGCTTGACTGTAAGAGAGCATATGTGCCGCATGCGCAAGTTTCTGCCACACGCGACCCTGCTCAGCCTGGCGACACTGCTGGCTGCGTGCAACACGTCTGGTGTTTATGATGATGTTCCGGTCAATAAGTCCGCCGGCTCGTCGACCAACATCGCGTCTTTGACAGCTGTCATTGAATCCAATCCATCCGACGCGACCGCCTACAGCACGCGCGGCATCGCCTACGGACAGGCAGGAAAACTTGACCTGGCGATTGCAGATTTCAACACCGCGCTGCAGCTCAATCCGCAGTCTTTCCAGACATATGCGAACCGTGCACTGGTTTACCGCCGGCAGGGGCAGAACGATCTCGCGGTTTCCGACTACACCCGCGCAATCAACATCAAGCCAGACTACGACGTTGCCTATGTTGGACGGGGCAACATCTATCGCCAGCAGGGCAACTACGGCGCCGCTCTCGCCGACTTCAATTCGGTGATCACCCGCGACAGCAGTGATGCGCGCGCGTTTTACAATCGCGGTCTCATCTATCAGGCCCAGAAACAGGACAGCCTGGCAATCGAGGACTTCGCAACGGCGATCGGCCTCAATCCGAAAGCCAGCGCACCCTATATCGCCCGCGGCATTTCCTATCTGGCCGTCAACGACCCGACTGCCGCCTTCGAGGATCTGTCAATGGCGGTCAATCTTGACCGGGATTCGTCCGTTGCCTGGGCAAACCGCGGTCTCGCCCTGGAAATGCTCGGCAAGCCACAGGATGCCCGCCGCAATTACACAAGGGCCATGACGCTCGACAATTCGAACAAGCTTGCGCGCGAAGGGCTTGGCCGCGTCGGCCAGGGCTGACGACTATCGGCAAGCGGGAACCGCGTGTCAGACGCGCCTGATCCAGATCAACGCAAACAGACCGCCTGAAGATATCATTGAGGCCTTCCTTCATCGGTTTCAGCACAGATGGAAGGCCCTATGAAAACCCTTTTGATCCTGGATGGTCATCCGGATCCGGACGACAGCCACCTCTGCCACGCGCTTGCGCAGGCCTACGCAAATGGCGCTGAACATGCCGGACACCGTGTGAGCCTCATTCGCGTTGCGGATATCGACTTCCCAATCCTGCGCATACCGTCTGATTTCACCAAAAAACCCAGCCCGGAAGCCCTTGGACCGGCGCGCGACGTCCTGCTTGAAGCGGATCATCTTGTTCTGATCTATCCGCTTTGGCTCGGAACATTGCCGGCATATACGAAGGGTTTCCTGGAGCAGCTTCTTCATTACGACACGGCTTTCGAGCGTTCGCCGGAAGACCGCTGGCCGAAAGGCAAGATGCTTGGCAAATCGGCACGGATCGTGTTGACGGCGGGCATGCCGGCCCTTGCCTACAAGTTCTGGTACGGCGCCCACAGCCTGAAAAGCCTGAAGCGAAACATCCTTGGCTTCGTCGGTTTCAAACCGGTCAGATCAACGGTCTTCGGTATGGTTGAACACGCCGATGCCGCACAGGTTGACCGCTGGCTGAAGACAATGGAATCGCTCGGGGCCAGGGCTCAATAGTCTGGCTGAATTGGCCGGAATGAACTTGTTTTGATGAAACGCGCAAAGCTGGAGGAAACCGTCCGGTTTCCAAAGATTTGCAACGACTTTGCCGAACAACCGTCAGAACGGACACTTTGAGTGGAACGTGATCCGTTCGCCACCGGTTGGCCGATGAAACTCGAGGCTTTCGGCGTGGAGCGCCAGTCGCGACGATGCGGCAAGCGCCTCACCATCAGCGTAAAACCGGTCACCGATGATCGGATACCCCAAGGACAGCATATGAACACGCAATTGGTGAGAGCGCCCCGTGTGCGGAAAAAGGCGTACGCGCGTTGTCCTGGGCCCGCGCTCCAGGACCTCCCAGTGCGTCAGGGCCGGTTTCCCGTGCTCGAAACTCACCATCTGCTTCGGCCTGTTCGGCCAGTCACAAATCAGGGGAAGATCCACCTCACCGTTGTCGGTTTCCGGATGCCCCCAGATATCGGCCACATAGGTTTTCCGGATTTTCCGGCGCTCGAACTGCAAACCCAGATGCCGGTGTGCGGCGGCATTCATGGCAAGCACCATGACGCCCGACGTATCCATGTCGAGCCGGTGTACGATCCGCGCCTCGGGATAGCTATGACGGGCCCGGCTTTCCAGACAGTCGGAATGCTCGGCGGCCTTTCCAGGAACGCTCAGGAGGCCACTTGGCTTGTCGATCACAAGCAGATCTTTGTCGCAGTGCAGCACCGACAAATACGGTTGCTGCGGCGGTTTGTAGACGAATGTGCTGATCTCGGGTGCTGTCATGCGTTGCACTGGGTCAAAACAAAAGGCGTGGCACAGGACCACGCCTTCATTGAGCTTTCAGTCGATCAACCGGTAAGGGTCAGACCAGCAGGATCGCCAGGACACCGGTGAGCACGAAAACGGCGGTCGGCGGGATCCAGCCGGAGTCTCCAAGGGCAAGACCGATTGCAGAAGCGACCACGGTTGCAATCAACATCAGCCAACCGAAGACAACTGCGGTCGTGCCGCCGAAGCCGAAGAGAATCAGGCAAAGAACAATGTTCAGGACGGCGACCGTACCGACTTTGGAGAAGTTGATAAAACCCTCATAAGTGCGCTCGTGCGCTTCGTAGTCCATCCCGGACGTGTTTTCGTCAGCCATAAGTCCTCCAAGGGAAATTCACAATTGGCAAACTTCATACAATAAAGACTTCGGGTTCGGCAATGACGACAGATGCACAAATGGACGCGAAGGACGCGACTTTTTGGCATGATCGGGGAAAATTGTTGCGGAACAGGTCAGAATCCGGCTTGTGAACCGCACTCAGGCCGCGTGAGAGGCCCCTCCGAGACCCGCTGATTGAAGCACCCTCGCCTGGCGCTCCCGGACCGTGGCCGCCTCGAATCCCTCGATCTGCTCGTTGAAGAGCCGATAGAAATTCAGCTGCGCGCGCAGGTGCAGAAAGACGCCCCCGAGGCCAATGGCAGCCCGGTCCATGAAGACGAATTCCTGAGGTACCGTCACGGGCCCCAACTGCTTGAGGGCCGAATGTACCTTGAAAGCTTCCTTGCGGCCGTACTCGGCGGCAGAAACCCCGTCAGCAATGGACCTGACGCGGTCGCTCAGCAGCGGACCGTAGATGAACCTTGCCCAGATATTGAGAACCTCGATGATCTCCTTTTTCAGATCCTTGAAGCCCCAGCGCTCATAGGCTGACACGACCCGGTCGTTGTCCTCTTCCAGAAGACCGCGGTAAAGCTCGACAACGCCTTCGACGAAAGCGTCGGGGAATATGCGGATACAGCCATAGTCGAGCAGGTTTATGCCCGCCGGCGTCCCTTCCTGTTCGAACACCGTGTAGTTGCCAAGGTGCGGATCACCGTGAATCACTCCGAAGTGGCTGAAAGGATGCCACCAGGCATGAAACATCGTTTTCGCCAGAAGATTGCGCTCTTCCTGGCTGTGTTCCTTGAACTCCAGTAGAGGTTTGCCGGTAAGCCAGCCCATCGTCAGCAAACGTCGTGTCGACAGGTCAGCCATGACGCTCGGCACCCGGATCTGTTCGTAGTCCGTCAGGATCTCCTGGTACATCGCGATGTGAGCAGCCTCGCGCACATAGTCCAGTTCCTCGCGAACCCGTGCACTGATTTCCTTGGCAATCTCACGCGTATCGATGGCCGGACTCATTCGCCTGTGCAGGGAAAACAGCATCTGAAGCTGGCTCAGATCGGCTTCAACGGCCGATGCCATGTCAGGGTATTGCAGCTTGCAGGCCAGCACGCGCCCATCCTGAGCCGTCGCCCGGTGCACCTGGCCCAACGACGCGGCAGCGGCCGGTTCCCGGCCAAATTCGGCAAATCGGCTTTGCCAGTCCGCACCGAGTTCCGCCCGCATCCGGCGTTTGACGAACGCCCAGCCCATTGGCGGGGCGCTTGCCTGCAGTTTCGCCAGTTCGGTGGTGTATTCGGGTGGCAAAGCGTCCGGGATCGTCGACAGGAGCTGCGCCACTTTCATCAAGGGGCCCTTGAGCCCCCCGAGTGCTTCCGCCAGCTCAGCCGCGTTTTTCGCATTGTCCAGGTTCATGCCGAAAAACCGCGCACCGGCGAATTTGGCGGCGATTCCCCCCATATTCGTGCCGACTTTGGCATAACGCCCCATGCGGGCACTCAATCGGTTGCTTTCCCTATCCTTGGACTGCGGCATCTTGCGCGCGGCTCCGTTCTAAATCGGTTTCTCTCTGTCTCCAGATATGAACTACGGCAAATAAATCCAGTCGGACCAATCAACCAGGTGCCGCATGAAGGTCATATCCGGGCCAAGGTAGCCGCAATCTCATCGCGGGCCTTGACCAAACCCTTGTAGCGCAATTGATCTGCATCCAGTTCCAGCAACTGCGCCCTTAGCCCCGAGGCGATCTCCGATTTGTCTTCCTGCGCAGACAACACTTCGAGCGGGTCGTGGTGGATTTTGATCGTGAACAGAATATCACCGCTTTGCGGTAGCCGGCGCAGTGTCTGTCGTTCCACTCTTAAGAACAGCCTGGCAAACGTTTCCCCCGACACCTTGAACGGAATACGCTCAGGAAGTGGGTGGTGCAGGTTTTCGTCAGGATAGATCGACCAGTTGAAACGGCACAGAAGCTGTTCCGCCTTGAGGTTTTCAAAAAGGCGCGCGACGACCTGACCCATCCGCCCGCCATTGAAACCGGGAACGCCCTCGTGGATGCCCGTCATGGACAAGCCGAACTTTTCCGAAAGCCGCCAGGACGAGGGAAAGCAGAGGGACGCTGCAACCAGTCGGTAGCCATCTGGACCTGGACGCATGATCACCAGATCTTCCTGCACGAGCCTTGACGCGGTCAGCAGCGGCGGAGGTTCCTCCAGGCTGATTTCCCGCCCAGTCTCAATGAGCCGCACACGGCCGGTCTTGAATTCGTGCGTGTTTCCGTGGAGCCGTCGCAAGTGCTCCACGACGAGTTCAAGAACTTCATGCTGTGACGCGTGCGTGTTGTCTTCAGCTCTGAAAACCGCATCGAGACTGTCGGCAAACAGCCTTTCCTTTTCCTCCAAATGGAGACCATAAAGTGTGTCCGGCTCAAGCCAGATCTCCTCAGCGATGGGCCTGAGCCCAACGGTAAACGGCTGGCTCGTTCCATCATACGGACGATGCAGAAACGGAGGGGCCGCTTGCGTCATTCAGGTCGTTTCTTTGTCAGCCGCACGGAACCGCTCAGGCGCGGTCCAGCTCTTCGAGCTCGTCGATGATGCGTTCGATGACCGCAAGGCCTTTCTTCCAGAAGTCCGGATCCGACGCGCTCAGTCCGAACGGAGCGAGCAGTTCGGAGTGGTGCTTGGTGCCCCCGGCCTTCAAGAGGTCGAAGTATTTTTCCTGGAACCCCGTTTCTGCGTCTTCATAGACCGCAAAGAGCGAGTTCACCAGGCAGTCGCCGAACGCGTAGGCATAGACGTAAAACGGCGAGTGGATGAAGTGCGGAATATAGGTCCAGAAGGTTTCATATCCCTCGTTTAACTTGATCGCAGGTCCCAGGCTCTCGCCCTGGACGGACATCCAAAGCTCACCGATCTTGTCCGCGGTCAATTCTCCGTTGCGCCGCTCCGTGTGCACCTTTCTCTCGAACGAATAAAAGGCGATCTGACGCACCACCGTGTTGATCATGTCTTCGGCTTTCGACGCCAGCATGATCCTGCGCGTGCGCGGGTTGTCCGCTTTCGCGAGCAGCGACTTGAATGTCAACATTTCGCCAAAAACACTGGCCGTTTCGGCAAGCGTCAGCGGTGTCGGCGCCATCAAGGGCCCGTTGTGTCCGGCAAGCACCTGATGCACACCGTGGCCAAGTTCGTGGGCCAGCGTCATCACATCCCGTATCTTGCCCTGGTAGTTCACGAGAACATAAGGGTGTGCGCTGGGGACCGTGGGATGCGCAAACGCGCCCGGCGCCTTGCCGGAACGAGCCGGGGCGTCGATCCAGCCCTTGTCGAAGAAACGGCCCGCAATTTCGGCCATGTCGGGTGAGAACGCGTCGTAGGCAGACAGAACCGTATCCTTGGCTTCTGTCCAGGGAATGACACGCGTATCGGCGTCCGGCAGCGGTGCATTTCGATCCCAGCTGTTGAGCTGCTCCACGCCAAGCCATTTGGCTTTCAGCCGGTAATAGCGGTGCGACAGGCGCGGATAGGCCTCACGAACAGCAGCAACTAGCGCATCGACCACATCCCGCTCGACCCGGTTGGCCAGATGCCGGCTGTCGGCGATATCCTTGAAATTCCGCCATCGATCCGAAATTTCCTTGTCTTTCGCCAATGTGTTGGTGATCAGCGCAAAGGTTCTCAAGTTCTCCGAAAATGTCTCATTCAGCGCCGTGAAAGCCTGACGGCGCTTGTCTGGCGAGGGATCCACAAGCAGGTTGAGCGCGGGCTCGATCGCCAGTTTTTCTCCCTCTACGTCGAATGTCAGCGACGCCATTGTTTCATCGAAAAGACGGTTCCAGGCATTTCCACCCGTGACCGATTTTTCGTGGAACAACTGCTCGACCCGATCTTCGAGCTGGTAGGGCTTGCCCTTTCGCAAGTCCTCGATCCACGGCTGATAATGAGCCAGCCGCGCGTCCTTGAGCGCCGCGTCCATGACCGCATCATCAACTGTGTTCATTTCCAAAGTGAAGAAGAGCAGATGCGAGCTTGCGGTCGTGATCTGCTCCTGAATGTCGCCATAAAACTTCTGGGCCGCCGGATCGATCGTGTTTCCGGCATAGACAAGGCCGGCAAATGAAATAAGCCGACCCATGAGGTCTTCCAGATCCTCATAGGCCCGGATTGCCGTCACCAGCGCGGACACATTGTTTTCGGCCATCTCGGAGAGACGGCCCTTGTAGGAGGCCTCGAACGTCGTCGCGCGGTCCAGGCTCTCTTTCAGGTCCTGTGCAACGTCGGGTGAGTCCATCGACGGGTAAAGATCGGTCAGGTCCCATTCGGGCAGGTTCCCGACGTCGGAAGATGCTGCGGACTGAGCTGCATGGACAGGGCGCGGCAGAGGCATGTTTTTCTCCGGTGAGGGGTCGCCCCTGGCCGGGGCAACGAACTGTCTTTGTCCAGATTAGTAGGACGGGCGGCTGTTGGCACGCAATTCGGAAAGCGTAATTTTTTTACGAGAGTCTGGACGATTTGTTTACCCGATTGCGACCACAATGGCTCGAAACGAGACAAATTGAAGTGATCTGAACCAGCCCATGCAAGCGACAAGCGGAAAAATTCTCATCGTTGACGACGATCCGATCCAGCGCCGGCTTCTGGAGGAGGCCGTCAAAAAGTTCGGCTATCGTTCGAAAACCGCGGAAAACGGCGTGGAAGCGGTACAGATCATGAGTGGCCCGGAATCGAGCGAGATCGATCTGATCATTCTCGACATGGTTATGCCGGAACTGGACGGGCTCGGTGTGCTTGAGCGCCTTCGCGGCGACAAGAACGCAACGCCCGTGATCGTGCAGACGGCCCATGGTGGCATCGACACCGTCGTCAGCGTCATGAACGCGGGCGCACAGGACTTTGTCGTCAAGCCCGTGGCTCCGGAGCGGCTTAACGTCTCCATCCGCAATTTGCTGAAAACCTCCGCCCTCGAAGACGAGATTACGAGGTTCCGCAAACAGGCCTCCGGCACTCTGACCTTTGCCGACATCATCACGCATTCCGCAGCCATGGAGCGCGTGATCAGTCTCGGCAAGAGGGCCGCAGCATCCAACATCCCGATCCTGATCGAGGGTGAAAGCGGTGTCGGAAAGGAAATGATCGCAAGCGCCATCCAGGGTTCGAGCGACCGCAGATCCAAGCCGCTGATCGCGGTCAATTGCGGGGCCATCGCAGAAAACCTGGTGGAATCCATCCTGTTCGGGCATGAAAAGGGAGCTTTCACGGGCGCTGTGGACAAGCATGTCGGCAAGTTTCAGGAGGCCCATGGCGGCACCCTGTTCCTGGATGAAGTCGGCGAACTGCCCCAGGACGTTCAGGTCAAGCTGCTGCGCGCGATCCAGGAAAACGAAATCGATCCCATCGGCGCCCGCCGCCCGGTCAAAGTGGATTTTCGCCTGATCTCGGCCACGAACAGGCGTCTGATCGACCAGGTCAAGGAGGGTGTCTTCCGGGAAGACCTCTACTACCGTCTCAATGTCTTTCCGATCTGGATTCCGCCATTGCGCGACCGTCGGGAAGACGTTCCGGCGCTCACCAGGCACTTCCTGGCCCGCTTCGCTGCGGAAGAGGGCAAGCCTCATGTAGCAGGCGTCGCGACCGACACCTTGGCAATGCTGCAGGACTATCATTGGCCGGGCAATATCCGCCAGCTTGAGAACGCAGTGTTCCGCGCGGTCGTGCTGTGCGACGGTGCCCAGCTTACCGTAAACGACTTTCCCCAGATCGCAGCAGCTGTTGAGCAACCGGCTGTGGCCGTGCCCGCCGCACCGGCTTTGCAGCCTGACTCACCGCCTGAAACATCCGCTCTCGCTGCACCGTCTGAGCCGCAACCGGCTCCGTCACCTGTCGCACCACAGAGCGGCTTTGAGCTGGCAGCACCGTTTGGGTTCATGCGCAACCTCGACCGGGAAGGTCACGTACGCAAGCTGGCCGACATTGAAGAAGAACTGATTCGAGCAGCGATCAATCACTATTCCGGCCGGATGACGGAGGTCGCCAAACGGCTGGGAATTGGCCGTTCCACACTTTATCGCAAGCTGAAAGAATACGGCCTGGACGACAATGACAAAAATGCCGCAGCCTGAATAACGTCAGAAATCTGGCGATGTTGTCGAAATGGACGATTTTTTGACGCATTCTGCCCTTATCCAGCCCGGGAGCAGGGTTTTTATCGATTGAGCGCGTGGCGTTGCATATCTGCCACGATTACCACGCAAGCGAAAATAGGGTAAAAACTTCTTAACTTACCGCGGTTAGGATAAGTCTCCTGCTGGGGAGCATGGGATGGGCGAAAGCCATCAGTAAACGGCGAGATAGAGATTGCGTAACCGGTTAGTTGATTTCAGCGCCGTCGGTTGGCTAAAGCGTGCTGCAAAGTTTGTTGGCGCGTTTGCCATCGTGTCCGCATTCGCCATCACGGCGACACAAGCGCAGACCCGCACACTCAAGCTTTACAACACGCATACCAAAGAGCGTGTTTCGATCACGTTCAAGAAAAACGGACGCTATCTGCCAGAAGGCCTGCGCGAAGCCAATCGCTTCCTTCGGGATTGGCGGCGCAACGAAATCACCAAGATCGACCCCGAGCTTCTGGACCTCATCTGGGAAGTCTATCGGGAAGTTCGCGGCAAGGACTACATCTACGTGGTCTCAAGCTATCGCTCGCCGGCAACCAACAACATGCTGCGCAAGCGTTCTTCGGGCGTTGCGAGGAACAGTCAGCACACGCTCGGCAAGGCGATGGATTTTTACATCCCCGGTGTCAATCTTGCGAAACTGAGGGCAACCGGACTGCGCAAGCAGGTCGGTGGTGTCGGATACTATCCCCGCTCAGGGTCACCCTTCGTCCACATGGACACCGGGCGCGTGCGCCATTGGCCAAAGATGAGCCGCAAGCAGCTTGCGAAGGTCTTTCCGAACGGCAAAACACTGCACATTCCTTCAGACGGCAAGCCGTTGAAGGGCTACCAGCTTGCCCTTGCCGAATCCAAGTCCGGCAAGAGCCGTTCGTCGCGGCCGACGATCGTCGCCTCCAACCGGGATTCGGATAACCGGCCGCGGACCGCCTCAACGCGCGGACAAAGTGTCCGGGAAGCGGATGAACCAATCCGCGCTTCGACAGGGGGCGAGCGGTCTTCTGGCGGCGGCAACCTGTTTGCCGGTCTGTTTGGCGGTGGCAACAACAAGGACAAGGACCAGGAAAACCGTGCCGGTGCGGTGCGCACCAGAACGGCCCAGGCTGAGACAGCTTCCAAGGTGTCCCCGGTCTTGAAAAATCCGCCTGTCCCGTCGCCCAAGTTTATCGAGACCAAGCCGGAACCGGCAGCAGAAGAACCGATTCTGGTGGCAAGTGCCGGACCGGCTGTGAAACCGGCTATAGATGGACCGACACCGCCACAGCCGGTCGGAAACCCGCCGGCGCCGAACACGCTGGATGCACAGCGCTTCGCTCTTGAAAGCGGGGAAACGCCGATAGCCAGCGAGGCGATCGATTCCCGGTTCCAGGTTGCAGCCGCGCCGTCGCAAAAACCGAACAATGGTCTGAGCGAAGCCGCGAAGGTTGCTGCTGCAGAACTCGGAATTGACAACGAAGGTCCTGCGACACCGCCTGCGGACGATCCTGTTGCGGCAATCGCCGCCGCGACCGGGACGCCAGTTCCCTCGCCGTCGCCGGCACCCCGCCCCGGAACCACGCTCGCCTACGCATCTGCGACCGCAATACCTCCGACGCTGAACCGGTCTTTGCGCCCATCGGTGTCTTCACCGCAGCAGGAAACGGTTGCACGGGCCAGCGCGGCGGAGCCTGCGGCCCCGGCGCGGACACAACCCTCGTTGTCTGGCCGCATTCCGCGCGAGCAGATCATCGATCCCATGGCCGGTTTTGCAAGCCTGCCGGACAAGTCGGCGCCTGCATTGCTGTCCGGTGCCGGTACAACGCGGCATCAGACCTTCGCCTTGCTTAGCCATCCCAATCAGCGTCAGCTGAAAAACGTGATGATGCCGGGCAATCGGTTCGTCGCATCAAGCTTTGAAGCAACCCCCTACGGCGCGTTGAGAACCGATCGTTTCGACGGACCCGCCGTAATCGTTCTGCCCGTAAGATACGCGCGCTGACCTCTGCACACCGGGTTTACCGTAAAAAAAGAGCGGCTCGACGGCCGCTCTTTTTCTTTGCCTGACAAAACGGGCAAGCTTAGCTCTCCGGCGCTGCCGGACCGGCCATCCCAAGCGCGTGCATGTAGAGGTCAAGAACCGCTTCTTCCTCTTCGCGCTCGTGGGGCTGTTTCTTGCGAAGCGACACGATCTTGCGCATGATTTTCACGTCATAGCCGTTGCCCTTGGCTTCTGCGTAGACGTCCTTGATGTCGTCCGCAATCACCTTTTTTTCTTCTTCCAAGCGCTCGATGCGTTCGACGAAGGCGCGCAGCTGATCGGCTGCTACTCCACCCGGATCGGACATGTATTTCGGTCTCCTTGCTTCTTTTTCTTGAGCGGTCACTCATCGACCCGGGCGATCACTGCCCACCCGGTCAAAACCAGAATTCGTGCCGTGCCAGACTCGGCGGTCATCGTCAAGCGCCTGCCCCGCTACGGCCGCGGCTCAATGCTCTGGCTTGTTCTTTTCAAAGGCAGCCTGCTGTTCTGCAGTGGCCTCCGTCTGATACTTGTCTTTCCATTCCTGGTAGGGCATGCCGTACACGATTTCACGCGCATCCGCCTTTTCAAGGTCCATGCCTTTTTCCTGCGCCGCGTCCTGATACCAATTGGACAGACAGTTCCGGCAAAAGCCTGCCAGGTTCATCATGTCGATATTCTGGACATCGGTGCGGCCGCGCAAATGGTCGACAAGGCGTCTGAAGACCGCAGCTTCCAGTTCGAGTTTCGTTTGATCATCCATCGTCAGGAACTCCCCTGTGAGTCATTGTCCAACAATCAGGTCTTGTCGCATCGCGACTTGAAATACTTGATTTTGCGGCAGTCGGGCAACGCTGCAATGGCTTGCAGGATTGGCACAAGCCGACCGGCCCACTCCAATTGTCCGTTTTCGCCGGCGATCAGATCCTGTCGCAACTCCAGCAGGATGTGGGCGAGGCCGCGACGCGTTGCGTGCCGATACATTGTGTCGTTTTTGAGAGCCCCGTCATATGGCTCGTTGTCGCCGACGACCAGATCGCCGTCTGCTCTCAAGTCGCGGAGCATCGGTTCGACCGCACGCGGGTCACTGTCCCAAAGAACCGTCGCATGCCAGGGACGCGGCGCGCCGCGCCAGACGGGCGTGAAACTGTGGATCGAGACCATCACCGGCGGCAGCGCCTTGGCGATCATCGCGTCCAGTGTTTCGTCGATGAGATCGTGATAGGGCCTGTGGAAGTGCGCAATACGATAGGCGCGCTCCCTTGCGTCGACCCCGGCATTGCCCGGCACCACCGCACCGTCCGAAAGCCGCATGATCAGCGTCGGATCGTCCTCACCCCGGTTCGGATCGATCAACAGTCTGGAAAAGGTCGACAGGCAAGCAGGTGCATTCAGCCGGCGCGCCAATTCCAGCGTTACGGCGCGGGCTCCGATGTCGTAACCGATGTGACGTTCGAACTGTTCAGGTGCAACGCCCAGGTCGCCGTACTCTCCCGGCACGGTGTTTCGCGCGTGGTCGCACAAAAGCAGTATCCCGGAATTGAAATCGCCGTTCACATATTCGGTCGGCTGGAAAATTTCACCGGCCATGGCAGCTGTCTGTGTCATGTCATGCTTCGTGGAAGGACCTTGGGCGCCGAACGCGCAGACGCTCAGGTTTACGGCAAACCGATCAAAGAACCAAGCCCGAATACACAAATCGCAGGCCTGCCAGGCGTCGATTCGAGACATGGACCGAGACCGGGCACAACTTTGGAAAACTCTGTGAATTCAGGGCCCTTTTGCGGCGCGAAACCGCATTTGTATACGCTTTATTGACGGCTAACATCTATCAGCGGATAAACCGCCATGTTCCCGCCCCATTTCTGGCCACATAGGTGTCTTTATCGTTCTTGCGGGCAGAATTATCGGGACGGTTTCGGGAAGCGCGTTCGGGTGGTTGCCCGCAGTTAATCCTGTTAACGACGTTGACAAGACCCTGTTGTCGACGCAAAAAGCGAATGTCAGTAAAGCAGCAAAGTGAATGACTGCATATGTTTGAGGTTGGGGAACGGCACCAAGGATGGTCTCGGGCGCGCATTGGCACGCCCATGAAGGCTGTTGTCGCCGTTTTCCTGGCCGTGCTGTTTTTCTCCGCGACCAGCGACGAGGCAAGAGCCGACCTCAGGCTCTGCAACAAGACCGACAGTCAGGTCGGTGTTGCCATCGGATACAAGGACAAGACCGACTGGGTCACAGAGGGCTGGTGGAACCTGGCCTCGAATTCTTGTGAAACGCTGGTACCGGGATCGCTGGTGTCACGATACTATTACATCTACGCAGTTGATTACGACCAATTCGGCGAATGGGGTGGCCGGGCCTTCATGTGCACCCGGGAGAAAGAATTCACCATTCGCGGAATTGAGGACTGTGTGGCTCGTGGCTTTGAGCGGACAGGCTTTTTTGAAATCGACACGGGTGAGCAGAGTAGCTGGACGGTCCAGCTGACCGAGCCCGTGCAACAAGGGACAGGTGGGCGATGAGGCGAAACCGGCGAGTGAAAATTCTAGCAACTCTCGGACCCTCTTCCTCAGAACAAGACATCATAGAAAACCTGTATCGCTCCGGTGCGGACGTGTTCCGCATCAATATGAGCCATGCGGACCATGATCGTTTGAAGTTGCTCGTTGAGCGAATCCGTTCTGTTGAGGAAAAAGTTGGACGACCGATCGGCATTCTGGCCGATCTGCAGGGCCCGAAGCTACGTGTGGGCACATTCTCCGATGGTCCGGTCATGCTGGAGAACGGAGCAACCTTCATTCTTGATGCAGACACTTCGGACGGCGACGTCAATCGGGTTCACCTGCCGCATCCGGAAATTCTTCACGCGCTTGAGCCGGGTCACCGGCTGTTACTGGATGACGGCAAGATCCAGCTGAAGGTCGTGGAAGCCAGCAATACCAAGGCGGTGACCGAAGTTATCGTCGGCGGCAAGCTGTCCGACCGCAAGGGGGTCAGCGTTCCGGATTCGGAAATCGCGACCAGTGCGATGACGGAAAAGGACCACAAGGACCTGATCGCCGCGCTTGAGCAGAATGTCGACTGGGTCGCGCTGTCTTTCGTTCAGCGCCCGGACGACATTTCGGAAGTGCGCAAGATCACCCGCGGCCGCGCGGGCGTTCTGGCGAAAATCGAAAAGCCACAGGCAATAGGCCGCCTCGACGAAATCATCGAATTGTCCGACGCAATCATGGTCGCACGCGGTGACCTCGGCGTTGAAATGCCGTTGGAACAAGTCCCCGGACTGCAAAAACGCATCACCCGTGCCTGCAGGCGCGCAGGCAAGCCTGTCGTCATCGCAACGCAGATGCTGGAGTCCATGATCACCTCTCCCGTGCCGACCCGTGCCGAAGTCTCCGACGTCGCGACGGCGGTCTTCGAAGGCGCCGACGCGGTCATGCTGTCGGCGGAATCGGCAGCCGGCGAGTTTCCGATCGAAGCGGTGTCGACGATGGACAAGATCGCGCACCAGGTCGAGCAGGACAACAACTACCGCACCATCATCGACGCCCAAAGGGCCGAACCGGAAGCGACCGGTGCCGATGCGATTTCAGCGGCTGCCCGGCAGATCGCCGAAACCCTCAACCTGGCTGCCGTTGTCTGCTACACCACGTCTGGAGCAACCGGCCTTCGAGCCTCTCGCGAACGCCCTTCCTCGCCGGTGATTGTCCTTTCACCCGTGCTGGCAACGGCGCGCCGCCTGTCACTCGGTTGGGGCCTTCACTGCGTTGTCAGTGAGGACGCGGCAAACGAGGAAGACATGGTCGATCGTGCGTGCAGCATCTCTTTTTCGGAAGGCTTTGCAAAACCCGGCCAGCGGGTCATCGTCACGGCGGGTGTTCCTTTCGGAACACCGGGATCCACCAACATGTTGCGGATTGCCTTTGTCGGCAACGACGGCCAGGGTGGCATTTGACGATCTAATCGTTTGAATTGAGCGGCGGACACCGCCGCTCATCAATTCGCCGCTGCAGCGTTCGCCAAAGAGCCTACGAGCTCCGTCTCATTCCGGCTTTCCACTCTCGCCATGAGATCTTCCAGCGCCCGCACAACGATGTCAGTGTGGGTCAGATGAGGCATGTGCCCCACCCTGTCGAGCATCACAAGTTCCGCGTCAGGCAGGTCTCGTAACAACCCTTCACAATGGATGGAAGGCCAGACCACCTGATCCTCCGTTCCTGTGACGATCATTGCCGGCTGGCAGAGATCTCCATAGCGCTCGGACTGTTCGATGATGGCCGGCTTCAGCGATGCGATTTGCCGTGCATTCGCCCGGAACGTATGCGGGCGGAAAAGCAGCGGAAGTTTAGTCTTTTCCGGATAGTCCGGTATTGCCGGATCGGGAAAAAACACGTTCGCCATAGCGCTTGGCGCAAGTCGGTAACCGACCGGCAGGGTCAGCGTCCAACAGAAAAGGCTCCCAATTACCGGCAGGGCGGCGACGTTGTAGTACCAGTTCACACCGCCTGGCCACACGTGACTGACAGGTGACAGAAACGCAAGCCCCGTCACCCGGTCAGGCGCTGCGAGGCCAAGCGCTGCCGCAACAGCGCCGCCGTAGGAATGGCCCACAACAACAGCGTTGCCTATCTCAAGTTTTTCCAGAAGACGGGCCAGGACCTTTGCCTGATCTTCGGGCCGCTCATAAGATCCCGCATCTGCGTCCGAAAATCCGAGACCGGGGCGATCCACAAAGAGCAAAGGGCACTTGCCCTTGAGCGTCTCCAGAAAAGCCAGTCGCGGATCATACGCGTTGCCGCTGGCGCCGTGGAGGAAAACCAGAACCGGCTGATCCGGCCTTTCGACTGCTGCCGGATAAAAATGATAATGCAAGCGCGCGCCGTCGACCGATGCAAAAGATCCGTCCGGCTTGATGGTGGTCTCTATCCGCCTGACCTGAAAAAACGTGTAGACGGCGCAAACAAGCAAGAGCGCCGCAAGAAGAAGAACAATCGTGATCATGGTGCGGAAATAGCATCCAGCGACGGACAATCAAGACAAGGAATTGTCAACTCAGGCTGGAGCCCCTTCCGCTTCCTTTTCGAGGTCCTCGATTGCCTCCAGTGCGTTTTCAAGGCCTGGATGGATCTCTAGCGCCCGTCTAAAGGTCTCCAGCGCTTCGGTATCGAAGCCCAGTCGGCGCTGGATGATTGCAAGTCCGGAAAGCGCTCCCCAATGGCGCGGCTCCAAGGCGAGCGTGCGTTCGATGTCGACAAGCGACTTGCCAAAATCCTCGCGCATGTAGTGCACGGTCGCCCGGCGGTTCCAGCCTTCGGCAAACGAGGGCTTCAGAACCACGACGACGTCAAGAAGGTCGAGCGCCAGTCCATGGTCATCTGCCTGGATGGCCTTGCCCGCGCGCGACATCAGGATATCGACCGTGTCGCTTCCGGAGTCCATCCAGAGCATCTGGATTTCACGGGCAAGCCGCTCGGCCGAAGTCGGCTCTTCCACATCGGCAAGATCCGCGAACAACTGATCAAGGCGGGACTGTTCTTCCTCCGGGTCTGTTTCTTCCACGACAACCTGGCCGCCATCCTCAGGCAGCGCATCCGGCAGCGGGCTGAAATCCTCCGCCGATGGCGGTTCGACTTCAGGCCCCAGATCCGGAACCGTCTGGGCACCGGACAGAGAGGGAATTACCGACAGCAAAAGGGCAAACAAAAAAATCCGCATCCAACGATTATGGGTCGTTGAATGCGGCGGTCAATCCGGGATTTCAACACTTCTTTGTGCGCGCTATCAGCTGGAGGCTCTCGGCGGCCGGGATGTCCCGGTTAACCACCTTGCACACAACGTGTTTCCGGGCTGCCACGTGCGCCCGGGCAACAACAAGCTTAGCCCTGGCGTGCCTTGAAACGCGGGTTTTTCTTGTTGATGATGTAGACGCGGCCTTTCCGGCGAACCATACGGTTGTCCCGGTGGCGGGTCATGAGCGCTTTAAGCGAGTTCTTGATCTTCATGTCACTGTCCCCCGTAAGGGCCCCGTTACTTTAAACCAAATGAGCGCCTGAGGCGCTCACATTCATCTGGGCCGGTCACAAAGCAGCTGCAAACATTGCGCCTGTCTTCAGATCAACCCGCGCGTCATGGAACCATCAATCAGCGCAACAATGGTGGGCGTGACAGGGATTGAACCTGTGACCCCTTCGATGTCAACGAAGTGCTCTCCCGCT
>JGI12316J14372_10002189_pt1 | contig 21914 bp, 23 predicted proteins | sample MarCyaLeptolynsp_FD_14372 | JGI IMG/M metagenome (IMG submission 14372) | reverse complement strand
CCGGCTTCGCGATACATAGCCACGCGCGTATCGCCATGCCGCTTGGCCAGGCGCCGGCCGTCCTCGCCAACCACTAACGGCAGATGCCAATATCGCGGAAGCAAGGGGGCGATGTCGAGCATCTGATAGAGCACTTTCTGGCGCGCAGCCGACCGCAGCAGATCGTCGCCGCGCACCACGTCAGTCACGCCCTGCCGGGCGTCATCCACAACAACCGCCAGTTGATACGAAGGCAGATGCTGCTTCGTGCAGATGACAAAATCTCCGACCTGCTGTTGCACGTTCATGCACTTCGGACCGAGCAGCTCGTCCGTAAACGAAACGTCCTTATCGGGCACGCAAACCCGTACCGCGCCGTCCGGCCGATTCAAATCACGACACGAGCCGGGGTATCTCAGTTCGTGCTCATCTCCATGGGGGGCGGATTGGGCGCTGACAATTTCGCTGCGCGTACAAGTGCAGAAATACGTGCGTCCGTTCTTGGCCAGTTTGTCGAGTGCATCCTTATATGGCACCAAATTGGAAGTCTGGTGGGGATATTGGACGTCCCAGTCCATCCCCAGCCAGCGAAGATCATCCACGGCCTGTTGATCCGCATTGGCCTTGACCCGGGGGCTGTCCAGATCCTCAATGCGAAGCACGACCTGCCAGCCGTTCTGCCGGGCCATGGCCCAATTGATCAGGAACGTGCGCGCATTTCCCAAATGTAACGCGCCAGTCGGCGAAGGCGCCAGACGCGTCACGCGTTGCGGGTTGTTTTGAGCCACTGACACGGTCCAGTATGGTATCAGTCATATGAGCGACACCCCAACGAACCCGAAACCCCCGGAATCTCCGGAACCCCTAGAGCCGATCCGCCTGGCCGTCATGATCAGCGGCGGCGGGCGCACATTGCAGAACATCGCGGAATTGATCGAGCAGGGCGAATTGAACGCGGTCGTGCCGATCGTGATCAGCTCGCGTGAAAACGTATTCGGCCTGGAACGAGCGAAAAACCTGAACATTTCGTCCGTGGTCGTACCAAGAAAACAGTATGAACGCCCTTCCGAGTTCTCGGACGTTATCTGGGAGCACGTTCGAAAGGCCGGTGCGAACTATGTCTGCCTGGCCGGCTTCCTGAGCCTGCTGGCGATTCCGGATGATTTCATCAATCGTGTGGTGAACATCCATCCCGGATTGCTGCCCAGCTTCGGCGGCCAAGGCATGTTCGGACATCACGTGCATGAGGCCGTCCTCAAAGCCGGTTGCAAAGTCTCCGGCTGCACGGTTCATTTCTGCGATCAGACATACGACACAGGTCCAATCATCCTGCAGCGAACGTGTCCCGTATTGGAAGATGACACGCCCGACACACTGGCCGCGCGCGTGTTCGAAGAAGAGTTAATTGCCATGCCGGACGCGATCAAACTGATCGCCGACGGGCGCGTAAACGTGCGCGACGGCCGCACATTCATCGCCGCCGGGTAACGGCCGTTCCAGAGCGATGCCTCAGTGAAACGTGAACAGGTAAAGACGCGCCGAACACCGATCACTGCAGCATTACAATCAAGCCAAACAGAAGAAGAAGGATGACAACGCGGAGCCGTGAAATCTCAACCCCCGGAAAACCCGTGAAAGCCTCTGAAAACCTCGCAAAATCCCACCGTTTTCCCGCCTGACCCGCCCCGCTTTGATTCCGATAATACATGTTATGTATAACTCATAAGTATCTGAAAAGCAGGGGCTTAGTTGAAATAGCACCCCCAAAAAGTTTTTTTTCATTTTCTCACAGAACGCGCCTACGGACCCGCAATTACCATAGTCAGTAATGCAATCTGACCAAGTACAACAGATAATCGACGTAGATCTAACGCTACTGATTAAGTCCTTCGTCCAGTCGTTTGAATTCAGCTTCACAGTGCCATGTGTATTGTCGATGATTTGGCTTGTCGTGTGGTCAAACGCCAAACGGAAACGCGACTTACAAGACCCACTGGAACCCGCCAAGGATGACAACTGGGGACCAACCGCGAAACCCTAGCCAACAGGTTATTTTCATCCACCACGAAACGGCTAACATGCGAGCATGATTACAGCACTCACAATTAGCCTGGTCGTCACAGTTTCGACAGCCGTCACGTCACCAACCGAAGAAACCAAGCCGATACTTCAGACTGATATCCCAGTATTCGGCAACCTCATCGGCCAGCACATCTCAAACCCCCATCTAAGTACCAAGCCGCATCCGGACAACCCGACCGTCAAATCCGTACGACTATTTTTTGACGCAACGCAGGGCGGAACCTGCTATCTGACACCAGAGTTACACACAACAAACGAATACATAACCAAACTGGTAACCAGAGTAAACGCCAACCCGTATAAAGGAATGAAACAAACAATCTGGCGGGATTGGCTCATGCATGACTTGAAGAAAGGCAGCGAAAAACGCCCTAAAAGCGTACATCTAATCACATCAAACAACATCCCAATCACCATGTCATGCGTGGAAGAAAAGAATCCCTCAAAGCAGCTTCCAGACTACGTGATTACACTGGAAATTACACCACCAGACTTCTACATAGCCACACATCCGGACTTGGATCGCCGTATCGCGTCACAACTGAAACGATACCGCATAGTGCCCGGCACGCCCTACAACGCAGCCACCGCGATCCTTGGGGAGCCACTCACTAAGCTTGCAAATGGCAACGAATCCATTTACCAATGGAACGCGATAAAAGTGATTCGCGGACGGCCACACAAAACGGACGATCTCATTATCGAAGCGGTTTTTACAAACCAAAAAGCCGTTTCATCAAAGATCAAAAGACAAGACTAGGCACGATAGCCTGTACGCCACGCATACGGCACCGGTCACGTTTCCGCAGCTCATCACGGTTAGCCTGGTCGTCACGATTCAAGGTCCAACGTCCCGCAACAACTGCTTCCAGCCTTGCAGATCGTCAGGCCGAAGAATTGTAGCCATGTCGTCCAAACCCGCCGCGTAACCATGATCGAATGCCCTGTTTAACTGAATGACCAAATGCACTGCTTCCCATCGCGGGCAGTCGCGAGCAACAACACCAAACGGACCAGTAATAGTGTATGAATGTGCACCCGGCAACATAATAAAAGGACCGTTAGAACGGTCTATCATCGTCTGCTTTGACATGTCAGCGTACCCGGAATGTCCGCCCCCATACTTGCAGCAGCCCCCAGCTATCCTCTCTCTTAAATCGCAGCGCCAGCGGCCCCGTTACGGCCCTCGTTTTCTCGTGTCGTTCAATCTGACCAATCAGGTAAACACCAGCGCTTTGCACCACCAGAGCCGTACTAACTGATTGTCGGCTTGCAACTGGAACGTCTTGAACCACTCCCGCCAAATCAGAAACGTCCAACGCAACACTAAGACGGGCACGATCAGCATTAATCGAGCGTAATTGCAAAGATAAATCAAAACCCACGTCGACAAACTCTAAGTCGGCCGACGTCGAAATACCCTCATCACTAACCCGCTGTAGGATGACTGGAAACTGTTCAATTGAACGCAAGTTGGATTCGCCACCATCCACAATCACAACCAGCGGCCGAGCAACTACGTCAACATCGTCACGGCTCCGCTCTGCCCGGAGAACCGCATCTAGCGAGGCCGTAACGTCAACGCCTGTTGGTACCCCCGCACTACTCGTCGCCACCACGGCGGCAATCTGAGCCGCCGCCGCCGTATCCAAACCCCAATCATCGAATGATTGCCGCTCGAATCCAATCATGACTATCTGCACAACCCATGAATCTATCGGAGCCGATTCAATCTGACGCAAGACATCAGAGATACGAGTAAGCACATCAACACGATCACCAACAACCACCAAACCGCCCTCATATGCGGTTACCGCCCCATGCTCGGACAAATAAACTTCAACGGCCGTCTTTAAATCATCTGTCGACAGACGACCGACACGGCGAACAAGAATAGCTCTATCTTCTGCCTTCAACCGGCCAAGATAATATACCCCCGCCATTACAGTCATCTGGCTTTCAAATCGCCTTGCAACTGTCCCCAATACAACCGAAACAGGCACGTCCGTTACTTCCAATGACACCAAGCGATCATCCAATGATGAATCGACCACAACAGACACGCCGGTTTCAGTCGCAACAAATCTAACGAACTGGTCCAAAGGCATACGATGAACACTGACGCTTAACACCGGCTCCCTCACGTCGGCCGAGCCTTGCACCGTATCAGCCACCTGCAAATGATCATAGACATCCTCAAAAATAGGCCGCTCAAGTTTCGGCTTTTGAAGAGGTGAACAGGCAAATAAGACGCTAGAAAAAAAGATCAAGAGAATCACACTTAGCCTGGACGTCACAGTTTTGCCAGCCGTCACATCTCCCTGGGAGATCACACTTAGCCTGGACGTCACGCATACGGCACCGGTCACGCCTGCCCCAGACCTCACGCTATTCAACAATTTCACGCACATGCGACTCGATCCCCAAATTATGGCCAAGACGCAAAACTGCGCCATCGCTCAGCGTAGCCGTTCGCTTTCGATAATTCACTGACTTAACCATGCGATTGGAGTAAGGCCCGAAATCAATCACTTCGCCGACTCGATAGCGGTAGCCATTGCGCAAAACAATCGCCCCCTTTTCCACAGCGACCAACGCCGTAGCCTTGGCCCGCTCCAACTCAAGAACAGCCAGTTTCTTTCGCAAGACGTCCCGCTCTTCACGTAATGAATTAATCTCACTATTGAGCCGACCAACATCCGACCGCAACTGTTCCAGTTCAGGAGACACAAGAGAGGACGAATCCGGAACACTCCCAGCACCCACCACACGAGACGGCTCGAGATCACGCGACATATCCGCCGGCGTGCCCTTAATCCCCTGATCGGCCGCGACTGCCTTACCCATATAGTCCAGGCCCCATGTAATCAATGTCGCGCCGCCACCCATGAAGAGCAGCCACCACAGGAACGCAGCAATCACCAGACGCGACGATAGCGCCATAAAATGCGTGCCAACGAACCAAGCCAACAGACCAAGTTTAGATCTACGCTCAAACTGGTGTTTCTCTTGCTGACCAGCAACGCCGCCACCCTCTGGCTTATTGAAGCTGTTATAAAACTGGAAGTAATGCGGATCGATTCGATACACTGTTGCGTGCGTATCTTCTTTACGGTCTTTACCTCTGGCCTCCTTCAATCGTTCCACAAAGATCGGGTCCCACACCCCCGTAAACAGACCCGCTTTTAATTCCATCCAGTCTTCACGAGAAATACCAAAGAATGGGTCCCGCTGACTCAACAACGAGAACATCACAAACTCAATCCCGGATTCGTCTTTAATGCACTTCGCGACCTTGTTGCGATGCTGACTTATCAATTCAACGGTAGCGCCACGATGACGTACATCACCCAAAAAAATTTGCCATTGCTGCTGGACGCTGCGTGACGTTGCTGTGCCACAGAAGTTATGTATCTCATCTATCGCGACATGGGCACCAGCCAAATCACGATCCGCGAAGTAATCCCAAGGGCCGCTCTTGCCGGTCTTCCAACGCTTAATCTCATCTTCCGGGATTACCTCTAAACGGCCTTCAAATTCTGAAACATCCCGCTTCGTGCGCTTTGCAACTTCCCGATATATACGATCAGTGAACGTTTCCCCGTCATGCGTCGGCGGGTGACGATGATCGTCCGGAACCAAGCCAATCGGAAAATTGGAAATGTGAATGCCTTCACGATTCGGCAGAAAATCATGAATCAAGAACCAAGCGCAACGCCTAAGTGTCTTTCCTGTACCACTGGGAGCCGTTGTAAGCTGAATGACTGACGACATGACAACCCCCGCAACTCAACCAGTAGCTGGTATGGCTTTCCAAACGTACTTGAAGAGAATGAATGCAAGCTGAAAGGTATAAAACGCCCCAAGCATGGCCGTTGCTTCAGTCACCGGAAACCACTGATTGGCTATACCCAACCATACGCTGAATTCCGCAGTCGTTTGCACCGCAGCATCCGGAATCAATTCACACAAAGGCGTCAGCAACTGACACGCAAGTTCCTTGGCCCATGTCAGAAACCAAGCCAACACAGCCTGAAAACCTTCCAGCAACGAATCGACAAATTCAGTAATCGTTCCGAATATATCCATGCCAACGCCCTCTAATACTGCCTGATAACGGTCGCTACTTTCTTGATGAGCACATAAACGCAAATCGCCAATAACATAGACCGCAGCCCCAATCGCACGATATTTACAGTCGCTCCCAAACCATGATATGCATCAGAACTCGGAGAGATATCAACGGTTCCACTAAACGACCCGACTTGATCGGCCATCGTGCCGACGTCTATATCAACCGTGAATTCACCAGTTTCCCCACTGCCCTTGAACGCTGATATGTAACCAAAGAGAGCCGCGAGTTTTGTACCAAGACATGGGCAGAAGGCGGACAACTCATCAACCTTATCCAGCAATTCATCGTCAATCTGAACTTCAGAACAGGGCGACGATGTATCACAAACGTCTCCAATGCCATCCGCGTCACAATCAGATTGATCAGGATTAATGAGATTGACGCAGTTATCACAAGCGTCGACTACGCCATCAGTATCAGTGTCAGGACCGCCCGGACTACCACCAGGACAAAGGTCGCACTCATTGCCGATACCATCATTGTCATCATCTTCTTGATTAGGATTGTGATGACCTTTGCAATTGTCGCACTTGTCGCCCTTACCATCCTGGTCGTTATCGTGCTGATCCGTATTCTTCACACTGATGCAGTTATCGCATGCATCCGGTATTCCATCTTGGTCGCCATCAGTTGGCGTAGGGTTGGGGTCATTCGGACAGTCATCACAGTCATCGCCAATACCGTCATTATCTGCGTCATCCTGCACACCATTCCGCCGTGGGTTGTGAACCGTTTTACAGTTGTCGCAATCATCGCCGACCCCATCGCCATCAGCATCGCCCTGTACATTCGCTAAATCCGGACAATCATCGCAAGCGTCGCCAGTCCCGTCACCGTCACCGTCATCCTGATTATTTTTTGTCTGAGGGCAGTTGTCGCATACGTCCCCGGTTCCATCGTTGTCCACATCGGACTGACGCCCGCCAACACGAGGATTACGTTTATCAGGGCAGTTATCACAACCATCGCCGACGCCATCATTATCGCGATCGTCTTGATTATTAACATTTTTGTTCGGGCAATTGTCGCAAGCGGAACCCCACTGGTCGTTATCCTGATTTTGCTGATTCTCATTGTCAACCGTAGGACAGTTGTCGCACGCGTTGCCATGCGAATCGCTGTCATCATTTATTTGATCATTGTTCGGCGTGTCCGGACAGTTGTCGCAAGCCGTACCATAATCATCACTGTCGGGGTTGTGCTGATCTTGGTTATCAACAGTGTCGCAGTTATCGCATGCATCACCCCACGTATCCCCGTCACTGTTAATCTGGTTATTGTTCGGCGTATCAAAACAGTTGTCGCACACGTTGCCATGATCATCGCCGTCATCGTTCGCCTGTAACGGATTATCCACATCGGGGCAGTTATCGCACGCGTCGCCATAATCATCGGTGTCACTATTTGTCTGCGCTTCGTTGTCAACCAAATGACAGTTATCGCAGGCGTCGCCGTGACTATCGCCGTCACTGTTCAACTGGTTCGTGTTTATCACATCAGGGCAGTTATCATCATCATTGCAGTGACCGTCCCCATCGTCGTCCTCACACGGCGGCACGTCCACCAAGGAACAACCCTCGAATCCCCCGCCCGGTTTCTGAATGGTGATAGAAATGCCCGTTGTATCGTCAGGAAAGACCACTATTGTGATGTCCACGATAGTGCCACCAATAGCCTCACACTCGGCCGTAATAATACCCGTGCCTGAAAATCCACCACAGGAACATGCTCCGCCGCTGACGTTAACGCTAATCTCTTGGCCTTCGACCAGTGGGACAGAAAACTCATCATTCAACCAGTTGTACCCGTCTGCACCGCCACCGAACGCCTGCAAGGGTGTCCATTCGTCATTGTCGTTAACCGTCGCGTTCGGATGTCCGGTACAGCACATACGAGTATTCAAACCGTCACCACCACCAGAACGGCTAATCCTGAGTGCAACACCGAACGCATCGGAAACAGGAAAAAACACGACGCACAAGGCAGCCACGGACAAAAGACGCTTAGACCTAAAAGCCGTCCGCATGGTTTCCCACGTTGCCCACGCCAGAAGAAAACACGCGACAACGGCCATAGCAGTAAGCAGGAAAATAATTGTGTCCGCCTGATCCGCAAGACCAGCGACAGCCGCCAACAGTAAATCGCCTTGTCCCTCTGTCATCGCAAACACTCCACAAGAGAATTACACTTAGCCTGGTCGTCACAGTTTTGCCAGCCGTCACACTGTCTAGTGAAACACAAACAAAAAAAAGCAAGGCGAGCAGTTATGCCCGCCCTGCCAAAATCATCAGGCCAACGCCCTACGGCCCCATGACAGAGCCTTGCGAATGACGAGGAAAGCGAAGAAACCGCCAACCACGACAGTTACCACACCCGCAAGTGCGGTAATGCCGAGCGTGACATATTCGCCGACATCGATATTCGTCGTCGCCAGCGCCGCCTGAGCGAACGCCGAAGAACCATTAGCAAACAGGACAACCGCCAGAGCGACGGCTGACAACACAGCAGCCGCACGCTGCACAACAAGCGGCACGGCATCACGAACGTTACGAAGCAGTTTCATTATTGAACCCTTCAAAGATAGAGAAATAAAACAAACACTAAACACACAACCGCTGGCCAGCAGTTTCAAACGCTAATCAGCATCACCGCGAGTATCCCCCGCGATGAACTCTGCAAAATGTTTCATTAATCCCCAAGGAACGCACGCAAAGTGCAAGGCCATAAATCCAGTCAAAGCAGCACCAACGCAAATAGTGATGAATTCCCAAATATCGGCCCACTGTTCCATAACTAAACCGCCTTATTTGGCCGATGAACAAGCCACCGACCGCAAAGTAGGACCAACATCGACAGCACGACGCCAAGCAACATTCCACCGGCAAGAGCGCTACCCGAAGACTTGGGCGCTTGCGGAACGGGAGGCAATGCGCCAACCCGAGCGACAAGCTCGCCAGTGCCAACATCGAACGTCGATGCTGATGATGATGGAAGCGAAATAGAAGTAACCGCTTTACCTTCAGCACCATCACAACCACAACCCCCCGCCTCTTTGGCGGCTTTAGCCGCCTTCGCTTGCTCACATTTTTGACACATGATCAACTCCGTTTAAAAGGTTTTTCGCCGGACATAAGCCGCTCCCACGGCTTACAAAACAGACAGTAAAGAATCAGCCAAATCACAACACCGACAACAAGTGCGACGAACCAACGCATCGACCCAGCCGCCAAGGAATTCGCTGTGTAAACAAGCATGGGGACCACGATGAACTCCTAAAATGGCGCCACTTCGTCCGGCCACTGTTCAAAAGGAACGCCACAAAACGTCTCAGGTTGGCTTTGTTGTTGACATGCATTCGTGCGTTCGACGTTCTCACACCATCGACGAAGTTTTAAATCTGCCCTTCGATGCTCTCTGACTACCAACTCTTGCGCACGATCTTCTGTCTTAATCAAGAGAAGGGACGACAGAGCCGATGCACGCGTGCGGGAGCCGCCCGCGTGCATCGGCTCTGCCTCTTGATCGACATCCACCGTTTCCAATTCATGCCGCCAGAATGTCCCGTAGTCCGCTTCTGACTTAATCAGGGACTCAACGGTCCTAGCATTTCGTAACGCAAGCTCGACTTGCTGAAGGCTCGCATTGTCAAATTTGAACCAGCCCCATTTGGAACCTTGAAGATTGCAACCCATGAGCGTTAGACACACTGCCACCGTTGGCATATTGCCAATACCCTCAATCGCATTACCACGAGAATCACGCGCAACAATGAGGCGGTTTGCGCGTTCGATTGCTTCGCCAATTGTTTCGTCACCGTCCCACGACGCACAGCTTTCACGCCATGCCTTGCGCATGGTGTCCAATGCCTGCGGCAAGCCGTTGACGTCGCCTACGTCATCCGCAACTGGTTCCGGTTCCTGCTCAGCGTCTTTCTGCAGGAACTTCCAGAATCCCGGTGACGTACCCCAAATCTTTACTGATCGGCGAGCCTGACGATAGAGAAACTCCGGATATCCCCCCGCCTTGGCCTGATACTTTGCGATGTATTCCGCATGACCTGTCTTCGCACGTTGAACGTGTACGATTCCCCACCCCCACGCCTCTTGTAATACACGCTGATCCACATACGGCCACGAACGGCAGAGAATGTGATAATGGATCAAGCCATTATTCTGGAATTCCATTTTCGCACGCCAACAGCCTTTAAGTGATACGTCGCTTAACTCTTCAACACGTGACATGAAACGGCTAACGTGCTTACCGTCTTTGCTGGCGCGCCATGCAGATTCACAGCAATCGGGATCATCCAAACCGCCAAACTCGGACGGGTCATACGTCAACGAGATGAACGCTACGGATTCTTTCGCTTCACGACACGCCTCTAACCATGCCCGCATTCGCGTAGCTTCAGCACTCGCTAACATTGCACCACCTACCGGATGCAAATGACTTTGAATAATCCGTTGCCGGATAAAGATGTGATTGTTTTCGCTCATTGATAAAAACCAGCCGGGGCCTTGCGGCCCCGACCAGCTTCCGGGGGTTCAGTAGCGGCTTGGGCTATGCCGCCTTCATTTCGTCGAATGTTGCGTCAAGTACGCAGCACTGACCACGGAAATCATGACCGAGACGACCACGCGCAAGGACTTGCTGCCCTTCCGAGAGTTTGGTGTATTCCTGCTCTTCCACGTAGACGTCGAATGAGTCGCCAAGACAAGCAACCTGAACACGAAACCACGCGTCTTTGCTCATGTCCGGCGTACCCTCTTTAGTCTTAGGCCGACCTGTTGCAAGACCCATCACGACACCGGGCAACTCAACACGACTGGTTAACGCCTTGATTGCGTCCGCCATCGTCATCGAAACCGATCCTTTTGAATTCTGTTCTGCCATTTGTTCATCCTTTTTTTCTGAACACTTACGAGTAACCAAACGCGGCAACACGCCGCACGACTAAACAAAAAGAGATTCCCCCTCTTCCCGTTCTCCCCCTTGGGGAGAAGCCCCCGCGGAAGGGCATGTTGGCCTTGGCATACGCGCGCGACGACTCATTGCAGCACGGCACCTGTCACTGCACGTACGACGATCACGACGACCCTCAAGAGAACGACCGCAATTAAGACACCGCCCCACCGATTGAACCTCTGAAATCACATCACGCCCGAGATGAGCGACACCAGACGCGGTATCAACATCAACACCGTTGGCCGCAGCAAGAGCGAGCGAGAAACCACGAGGGGTAACGCTACGACCTTCAGCATCATGACGGATGTCAAGAAGTGAACCGGCCAACGGTTCGACGGGTCGTTTTTCAGGCATTACGAAGTCGCCACCAGTCCAGAGACATGTCTGTTTGGTGTATGCATCACCGGCAGGATTCAGCCAGCCGCCGTATTCCCACGGATGAAAAACGTGATCAGGTTGACCCAAGTAGTGGCACAAACGGCCTACCGGGTTCTCCAACGACCACCACCGAGGACGAAGACGCACGGCAATACGAAGACACGCATCTACAATCGCCAACGCTTCAAGCAACGCCGCCGAGCCCTTGGATTCCCACGAAGACGCACCAACACCGGAAAGATGCGTGCATGGCATCCACGCCATAACAAAATCGGCGTACCCAAAGGGAGGTATCCAAGTCCGAACGTCCGCAACCACATGCTGAATGTCACAGGACGCCGGCACGTCACACCTGCCGCGGATGTCACGCCTTCCCAACTCGTCACGACTAGCCTGGTCGTCACAGTTTTGCCAGCCGTCACATCTCCCTGAGAGATCACACTTAGCCTGGACGTCACGCATACCGCACGGGTCACGTTTCGATCGAGCGTCACACTCCAAGAGATCGACCGCCCAGCATTCATACCCAGCTAACGACCACGGCATTAATGCAACGTGACTACGGTCACAGAGAGAGAGTACACGACCCCGCATTCAACGCCCCCCGCCCTTCGCGGCAAAGAGCGACACCGACGCAGCCAACGACGGAGTTAAGGCCCGCAACGAATCCAACACATCACCAATGGCGCGAAATGCTTCACTGTAATGACCTTCGCATTCACGAAACCACATCGGCACGTCAAAGCCGTAGCGAATGCGAATGAAGGCAAAACCATGCACACGATGAACCTCTAGCGACTGGTCACCACGCGAGACACAAAGCGGACTGCTATCAAGTTGTCCAGGTCCACAAGTCATCAACTCATAGCCGAGGTTTTCCATGGCCGACGCCAACGTGATACGAAGTGTTTCATCCATGACTAAACCCCTTGCAGCAAATCGAACTGAAGACGCCACAGGTAAGCGAACGCCAACGAAACGCCGACAATCAACACAACTGCTAGCAACAGAACCCACCACGACGGACGGCAATCAATGCTCTTTTTTTTGTCAAGAGAATCAGGCATCACCTATCCCTATCCGTTTCGAACACGAATGAATCGCGGATCGTCCTGAACAATGACATTGCCGTCGCGATCTTTGAAACGCGGATCATTGCGAACCACGGAATCGAAATGCTCGCCGTCATCTAACGCGATGGAACCCCATCGCATCGCCTTATGAACGACCAGGAACCCGAAGTAACCGCCGACAATGACCGCGACAGTCCCAGCGAATAGCGCAAACGCCTCGTTAAGCGGACCGCTAAAGATGTCCCCAACTTCAACCGGCAATACCGGACCTTCTTGCACAAGAAAGAGAATGAATTGAAGCATCAGAAAGCCCCTTATGAACGCGACCAGTTCGACCCTGATGACATAAAAAATCCCCCGTCATGGACGAGCCACAACGAGGGAGGACGAACAACACGGACGCGGATACGGAGCCAGCCCTAACGCTATTTCTGATTGTTTGATGCGGAATTTGGGTATAGAATGGGCGCATTGCTGGACGTCGATCCTTCAACGTGTTGAACGTCTAGGCCGGATAGGTGGTAGTACACCGTGATCCGGGTTCGAAAGGCTGGAGCGTCTGCAAACGCTTCAGCCTTTATTTTGACACATTCTCTAAGACGGCTAAGTGCTGTCAATACCCTAAATTGCGGATATCGCTGTCAAGAGATCCAATACATGTTATGTATAACTCATTGGTTTTCAGATTTGCGGCCAATGAAGCGGCAAATCGACGCCATGTTCAAGTATTTAGGGTTTTAGTTCCACAGAACGCCGTCGCAGCCAGTCGCCGATTCATTTACCCAGCATTTCGCGCGCAGCAGCTTCCGAAATGACGGCCTCATCTACCTGAGTCTGCAACGCATCCAGCGTCTGGCCCAATTCGACCCGAGCTTGACCTAACGCTTCATCACTGACAGCACGCGGCACAAAGATCGGCTCACCGAAGACCGTCAGCGTTCGGGCGCCCGGCTTGGGAATGATGTACTTGTCCCACGAACGAATCTGCCAGTAGCTGCTGGCTGCCGCGGCGACCGGGATGATCGGGCTGCCGGTCAGCTTGGCCAATAGCAGCACGCCCGGCTTCACGTCACGGTACGGCCCGCGGGGGCCGTCCACAGCAATGACCGCGTCCGTGCCTTGCTTCATTTTGCGGGCCATTTCCTTCATCGCACCAACTGCGCCGCTGCTGCTGGAGCCGCGAATGGTCACGTAGCCCCAGGACCGGAGAATGCGGGCGAGCATTTCGCCGTCGCGGCTCTGGCTGGTCATCACGTGAATTCCCCGCCCGCGGTAAGCAACGACCGGCGGCAGGTGGCGGCCATGGTAAAGCGCGAGTATAACGCCTTGCCCCTTATGGCGATGCGGCTCGACCGCTCCTTCAAACGGCTGGCGACGCTGACGCCAGGTCAGCCGCAGTAGATGGGTAAACGCGATCAAGGCCCACGACGTGACAGCCAGTTTGACTCGGGAGCCAAACGGACGCTGTCGCAGATGTTTCAGCGGCTCATTACTTACTTCAATACCTTGATTCACGTCGGATCAACTTTTCCCAAAGGAGTGACCCGACATTCTAGGGCTTTATGGTGCCCAAAGGCTATAGGTCCGGTAGATCCAGTCGCTGGAGGACGCGATTGTCTCCCACCAGTCGGATTGGCCGGCACCCTCATATTCGACCCATCCGACGTGACTGTCGACATAGAGGATATTCAAGCCGCGCCCATTCACCGGCGGGTTGTAGTTGCCTGCCGGACTGAACAAGCCGTCAAAATGCCCGGGCGACCAGGACGCATGCCCCCCGCCAACAGAAATGAGAAATGTCTTGTTCGTTCGCCGCACTTCATCAATGGATCGGAAATTGCTTGTAGTCCATTTGCCCATCAGGTTGATGTTGCTGAAATACGCACCAAGCGCCAGGTTCGGGTTGGGCTTGAAATACATGTCCGGGATGGCGGTCGGCATGCGTGTGTACTTTGCATCCACGTACGAATCCAGCAGGGGCACCCAGCCGCCCAAAGCCGAGCCTTCTTCCTTGGGCAGATCGTCGTAATCTCCCCGATAAACGTGAATCGCAATACCTGTCTGGCGAATATTACTAGCTGCCTGCGTAATTTTGGCCGCTTCGCGCGCTTTGCTCAGTGCCGGTAGAAGAATTGCAATGAGCAGGCTGATGATTGAGATTACCACAAGCAATTCGATCAGCGTAAAGGCCGAACGGATCGGGCGGTCATGCATGGATAATGTCCTTCAGGCGGGCACCCCCTGCCGGCGATACGATCGACAAGCACGGGCAGCCGAGTCAATAACATCATTATGAACGCAATGATGCTGAATTAACTGCCAAAAAAGTGATAGCGAGAGAGAATCACGGCGCCCACGGAATGCGGCTGTCATATGTCCAGTCGCTCGCAACGCCGCTGCCATTCCACCATGCCGACTGGCCGGGTCCTTCGTATTCCATCCAACCGACGTGGTCATCTACATAGTAAAGATGAATGCCGCGCCCGTTGATCGGGGGATTCCAGGTCGTGTTGTCGAACAGGCTGTCAAAGTGGGTTGGCGACCAAGGCGAAAACCCAGTACCGTAGCTGAACAGGAAACACTTATTGGTGTTACGAACTTCGTCGATTGATCGGAAGTTCACGCCCCATCCACCCATTAGATTGATGTTGGCATAGTAAGCATGGCGCGGATCGTTCGGATTGTTTTTCAGGAACAAATCCGGCACGGCGGTTGGCATACGTGTAACTGAGGTGCTGACATACGGGTCAAGCAAATGCACCCAGCCCGAAAACGCGCTGCCTGCCACCTTGGGAAGGTCGTTGTAATCCCCACGGTAGATATTCAGGGCAATGCCGGTCTGTCGAAGGCTGTTGGCCCCCTGTGTCATCTTGGCCGCTTCGCGAGCCTTGGCCAGTGATGGCAGCAGAATCGACACCAGCAGGCTGATGATCGAAATCACCACAAGCAACTCAATTAACGTGAAGGCGGGTCTGAATCGGCGATATGCCATATGGAGGCTCCTTTCCATGGTCTTCTCTCCCCTGGAACCCCCTATCGAACGAATTGTCGGGTACCCCAACCGCCCCAAAGAACTGAAAATCAAAATAACTTATAACCTTATTGTATATCGTCATTTCGCTGAAAAAATGAAGGCAATTTCAGCATTTCAGGCAAATTTAGATGGAAGAAACAAGGCCTGAATCTGTAACGCTGCCGCCTGTCGAACATGTATTTACAGAATTTTTAGAATTTTTCCGGCGATCGCGTTCGCTGGAACGTTCTTTTGTCGCTTATTCAGTAGAGAGCAGGTCAATTTCGCATTTTAGCTCGCCGTGAGGCATGCAGCCCAGTCTCACGGCGGGTTTTTTTATGGGCGCACCGCCCTATCCGTTGATGATTCAGATCGATCCCCGCAGGAGCTATCAGGCCGCGTCGTCGGCTCACGATTGGCGCCGATTCTTACACTATGGCATTGGTAGAACCAATCGCCCGTCAAAGAAGGAAGAGAAACGATGCAATCAGACATTCGCGTGGGGTTATTCGGGATCGGCCTGGAAGCATACTGGCCACAATTCGAAGGATTGCGCGATCGACTGGCCGGCTACCAGTCGCGCGTAGCCGAGCGATTGCGCGCCTGCGGCGTCGGCGTGGTTGATGCCGGCATGGTGGACAGTCCGAACAAGGCAGGCGCAGCGGCCAGTCGCTTCAGGCAGGAAGAAGTCGAGCTGATTTTTCTTTATGTGTCGACGTACGCCCTGTCCTCGACCGTCCTGCCGGTGATACAGAAAGCCAACGTCCCGGTTGTCGTGTTGAACCTGCAACCCGTCAGCCGCATTGACTACCAGACATTCAATGCCTTGGGGGATCGTACAAAAATGACCGGTGAATGGCTTGCGCACTGCCAGGCGTGCAGCGTGCCGGAGATTGCCAACGTCTTTAAGCGCGCCCGCATTCCCTTCCGTCAGGTGACAGGTATCGTCGATGACGATCCGGTCGCATGGAGCACGATCGAAGACTGGATCGCGGCAGCGCGCGTCGCGCACACCATGGCGAACAACCGCGTCGGCTTGATGGGCCATTACTACAACGGCATGCTCGACATCTATTCCGACCCGACCCAGCACGCCGCCCAGTTCGGCTGCCACATTGAGCACATCGAAATGAGCGAACTGCTCGCGCTTCGCCGAGAAGCATCAGACAGCGAAATAGATCAGAAAGTCAGTGAAATTCACGAGCACTTTCAGGTTGAAGACGATTGCACGCCGGAGGAAATCAGGCGAGCGGCCTCGACGGCCGTGGCGCTCGACCAACTCGTCGTGTCACACGAACTTGGATCACTCGCCTACTTTTACGAGGGAACGGGCGACGACGCTTATGTTGATCTGATCAGCTCAGTCATCGTCGGCAACTCAATGCTGACCGCGCGCGGCATACCGGTGGCCGGCGAGTATGAGTTAAAAAATGTTCAGGCCATGAAAATCATGGACAGCTTCGGCGCCGGCGGATCATTCACCGAGTTCTACGCAATGGACTTCGACGACGATATCGTCCTGATGGGCCACGACGGCCCAGGCCACACGGCCATTGCTGAAGGCAAAACCCGCCTGAAACCGCTTTACGTCTATCACGGCAAAGTCGGCTCCGGACTGAGCGTAGAAATGTCCGTTCGTCATGGCCCGGTCACATTGCTTTCGGTCATTGATGAGCCGGATGGCCGACTGAAGCTGCTTGTCGCCGAAGGCGAAAGTGTTGCCGGCCCCATTCTTGAAATCGGCAACACCAACAGCCGCTACCGCTTCTCAATCGGCGTGCGTGCGTTTGTCGACCAGTGGTGTGCAGCTGGCCCGGCACATCACTGCGCCGTTGGCGTCGGACATATTGCGGACCGCGTGACACGATTCGGCGACCTGATCGGCCTTGAAACAATTCGCGTTTGCTGACGTGTACTTCTGTGGAACGCGGCTTGGTGTTCCGCTTGATCCGCTTACAGGTGATGACGGTCGTGTGCGGCGTATCTTCGCGGCCATCAATCCGGGCCCAATCGGTTTTCCAGTGCATAGAATCTCATTTATCGCAGAAACAAAACAACATGATCTTGCCGGTAGAGAGACTCGATCTCCAAGTTCACTCGACAGTCAAATAACCGAATCGTTCAGGTCGGTTGATACCCCCGTAGGTCGTAGACCATGCGGAAATCTCGAAGGGGCGCGCGGTGGTGCGATGGCGACTGAAATTGCCTCGCCACATGTCACCGGAACGAACAATTTCCAAGCCGAACGAAGCAAGCGGGATGGCGATCTCTATCGACCAGAAGCCCTTCGCGCGATGCACCGCTGCCCTTCCTTGAGAATGCCAATCCGCAACACGTTTGCCCTTGTACTTCTTTTCAAACAAAGTACCCAGCGTGTTTACACTCAGATGGTATGTGAACACGTTTTCCCCCGGCGGCCTCACAATCATTTCGACTGCGTTTTCCTTCCATACCTTCCCGCCTCGCTGCTTAACCTGATCGAAGATGCGATCCATGAACGGTTCTTCGCATCGCGCCCCCAGGTAGAGATGCGTCTCGTCGTGTAGTAGACGAAATCCCGTATTCACCAGCGTGGGCGCGCCGTCCTGGATGCACTGGTTGGCCGGTAATTGGTCCGCTCCCTGCCAGGCCGGCTTGTCAAGTTTTCCGTTAACCTCAAGCCCTCCCTGCACGGCCCGCAGTAACGCTCGACCCGGCGCGGGCGGCCCCGGCACGTCAACATCTGTCACCAGGTTGTTTGCAAACAGGTTCTCGCATGCCTCCTCTTCTGCGACCAGCCCCCGGCTTTGGGTAGGCCGCTCCTGAGTATCATGACAACGATTGCCTTCCACCACGTTACCCACATGATTACTAAGGTAGATGCCGGGATAGGCGCCGGGACATCGCTGCGAGTTGTCTTGCACAATATTGCCGGCGATGACGTTGTTGAGAGCGCCGCGCGCTTCAATACCGTACAACCCGTTCCGCGCGATCAGGTTACCCCGGACAACGTTGTCCCGGTCGGGGTCACCCAGATTGTCGATGCCACACCCGTGGTTGTCCACGAAGATATTGTCCGTCACCACCGCGTGACGCACCCCGAGGCAAAAAAAGAAGCCGGTGAGGTTGCGTCGGCTGACGTTGTTCGTCCAAAGGCTCTCCGACAGATGGGTGCCGGGATGAAAACCATGGCTTAAGCAGCCCTCGACCAGACAATGAGTCACCGTCACCCCACCGCCACGTTGTGCGCCGATGCCGTCTGCAGGCCAACCCTTAACGGTGACGCGATGAACCCGTAGATCAGTTGCGTCGGTGGCGTGGACGGCCATGCACGTGAACCCTGCATCGTCGCTGCGGGTGTATGCGTAATCGCCACCGTGAATGGTTAAGGATTTGATCGAGACCCCATCGCAATTAGGAATGTGGAGCATGGGGAAATAATGCCCGCCCCAAGCGCCGTCCTGCGGCGCATAGGAACGCTCCGGGTTGCCGGCAACGATCTCGCCCTTTAGCGTCGTCCCTTCGATAGATTGGATGACAAATTGACGGCTGTGCCAAGTGCGTTGCACAACATCCGCGATGATGATTTCATCACCAGCCTGCAGTCCCGCGGCAGAATCGACCTCCACCGTGTCGGCATGCGCACCGCATTGCGCGGTCAGAGTAAAGGTCACGGGAGCGCGTCGCGTGAGCACTGTAGCGGCGCCTTCGCCACACAGGGTAACGCCGGATCGGAGCCGAATACTGCGACGTACGAGATAGCGACCGGCGGGCACAAACACCGTGCCTCCTTTTTCAGGGAGTGCGTCGATCGCCTCCTGTATGCCTGCTGTGGCCGAGGCCGAGTGCTCGACATCAACGCTGATACCGGTCATGCTGCAAAACCTCGTACCTCCCCATGACGTTTCGGACAGGCCTGTCTACATGGTGTCCTTCGAGTTTCATTCAGGGCTTGTTGGCAAAGGGAGCCGAAACAGTCTCGCCTTGTGGCCCCGTAAATTCCGTGTTGCCGTCGAAGTGCATCAGGATCAGCGTGTCCTTATCGCGTTGCAACGGCGCGGTGGGCACGGGGTACGTTTTGTCGGAGAACCTTGCCCTCGGGACGCGACTGACCCGCAACTCGTCGATCACAATATTGTGCTGATGACTGAACATCTCAATGACATCAGCGGGTTGTGGCATGGTGAACCCATCGATCAGCCAATAGGGATCGGGCCTTGAAGCATTGGCCAGATTCTGATTTTTCGCCGCAACTCCATCGAGAAACGCCTTGTTCATGATGAATTTCTTTCTTTGCTTCCCGTGAACATCCATTGATAAGTTGGCGTCCCAAACGATGGCCACGTGGTACCAACGCCCCGGCTCAACGTTGAGCATACCGGGCGGTGCATTCCAGGGGCCAAGCGCAATAGGTCGATGCGGCTGGCCGTTGGGGGTCAGGATGTTGAAAGCGTTTTTGTATTGGAACGACATGAGCGCGTTCAGCCATGTCTTAATGCCCTGTCCTTCATCGAAGGGGAGAACAAAAGGGATCCCGCTGGCTCGAGAGAAGGCAGGATCTTCATTGAGCATGAAGAAGAACTCGATAGTCCCCCGCTGCGCGTCAAAGCGCTGTCGCGCTGTCGGGCCGATCAAATCGCCTAACGGAATATACAACTTATCATTTCCGTTTAGAAGTAGTGCCTGATCTCCCTCCAGGGCGCCTTCGACAAAGACAGCACTTTCGGACACTCCGACAAAATCCGGAGTAGGCATCGTTGGATTGGGGACATCGAACACGGAATCGCGATCGAATGTCACCATGGCTGGAATATCGTAAAGCTTGAGAATAAAGTAAGCATTCTTGCTCTCATATCCGCTGCGAACCGCCCAAGGCCCTGCGGGCAAGTCGGCCGGAACGTTCGCTTTGTGCCAGTATCCTTTTCCCGTAATCTCTTTCCCATCCGGCCGAACAATCGTGACCGTTCGATTTGGAAGGTTCGACCTGACGCGAAACTGCTCGGTCCCCGCGGGCACATTAAACCAAAGCGTATCCGGCTCTTTTCGACCAAAGTCCAGACCGTCTGGAATGGCCGCCATCATCGGTGTAGAGGGGAGCATTTCAATATTCAATGAGCCCGGGCGCGCGTTTGTAATGATCCAGATAGAACCAGTGTACGCAGCCGGGATAACCACATTCACCTTTCCCCGTACGGGATCCAGTTGCATCCACTCATCGGGCATAGGCCTGCCATCTATATCGGCAATCGTAAAGGTATTCGGCTCGTCCACTAACTCCGGCTTGCCCTGGCCCAGGTCAACGGCAAACGCTGTCTGCTTTCCTTTCTCATGACGCAAAGTTACTCGCCCGGGGAATTCCCGCGTGCGAGGCAGGACGACGCGGTCCACGCCAGGCACTAGCGCCAGCTTCATGACGGCCGGGAGAGATCGCAGATGCGCGAGGCCGTACTTGGGCACCATGTCATACGATGCGTACTGCTCGAGCGAATCGGCACCGTATCTCGCTTTCAAAATATTCCCTCGTTTACGGAAAAGGTGCAGCATTGAGAAACCGAGGACCTGGAATGGTGCTCGTATTTCGACGTCGCCAATCGTTTCCGCCCAGTCCAGGTACACCTTTTCCAGATTCGGGTCGTGCTCAGGAACCTCAAGCCCCTGGAGAAAGCCGTACTCGCGCCAACCAGCGCGGTGCGTGTAGCCGTGAGGATGGTCCGCGTCTTTTTGCTGGCGATACCTCTTTAGCCCCATGCAGAACTGGCACTGCGCCGCCATCTGTCGCTGCTCGAGATCGCGGTAGACTTCAAGGTACTTCGGCTCCCACGTCGAACGGTACGCCGCCGCCGCGTTGCCCATCCAGACTGCAACCCGGCCACAGTAATCGCTCCCGCCGCCAGGACCAACGTCGCGATAGTATTCATCCATGACCTCAACCATCACGTCGAACGCACGCTCGTATCCCGTCGTGTGGTAAGCAAGGAGCAGATACGGAATGTAATGGTTAAAGTTCCAACCGGTGAGATACGAATCCCAAGGCCACGTGCCGTTGTCGGCTACGTTCCAGCCGATGTGTTTGCCCAGGGGTTCGTTGGTCCAGTGGTTCGTGTGCATGTCCATCATGCAGCGAGCGTTTCGAATGGCATAGGTCAACCACGCACGCTGTCCGCTGCGCAGGTAGAAATTCCATGGAACCATCGGCCGCTGATAACCCATATCGTACGTTCGGCGATAGCCGGTATAGATCACGCGGCCGTCTTCTGTCTTGGAAGTGTAATGCGGTATTCCCCCGCCGTAGTCCCACCAGCCGTACCAG
>JGI12316J14372_10002179_pt1 | contig 22014 bp, 18 predicted proteins | sample MarCyaLeptolynsp_FD_14372 | JGI IMG/M metagenome (IMG submission 14372) | reverse complement strand
CCGGTCGCGGCAGCGGAAAACGCAAATGCAGCAGCCAATCCCTTGGCGTTCAAACTTCGCTTGGTGAAACGACTAAATAAAAGTGTCATCACAGTCTCCAATCAATCAGCGTTCTGCGCCACGCTCTCGTTTTCGAGGCCGGCGCCAATCCTTGTTAAATAATAGCAGACTATAGCGATTTGAATGTGGCTATGGTCACACAAAGCTGCTTTTTGGCAGCCAATCCCTTGGGAAACCCTGCGTTTACGCGCTCTGTTAACCCGCCGGTTCGGTGTAAACGCCTGTAATTCCCAAGGCTTCAGCCGATTTGCCGATAAGACTCAGAAGCTTTGGAGACAAGGTCGGGTCGAGCGGCCGCCCTTCCATCGCGGATAGGACACCAACCAGCTGTGGCATCGGTTCGCGGGAGCGGATCAGCACGATATGGTCAGCGCCGAACGGAAGAGCTGCGCGTAGGTTCAGAACATAGGGCGCATTGGCATCCAGCTTGGTGTCTTTGCCGAGCGGATCAGCTTTCTTGTCCGGAGCCAACAGACGCAACGTCCCGTCAGCTTCGAGCGCAAAGACGGCCATGAAACCGCTGTCCTCCGATCTCAATCCGACGCGCAAGGGCGAGCCTTCTGGAATGTGTCCGACCGCCGGAGCCAATGAACCTTCCACCGGTTGGCGTTCGCGGGACAGGGCGTAAAGCTCGGACAAAAAGAGCCACTTGGAAACGACATCGCCGAACTTGTCGGCATTGCTGGCTCTCTCTCTTAGGACCACATCGCCGAACTTCGTCAGTACGTCACCTTCTTCGACATCCCAGAAGAGATCCGCGTTTCCGTCATCCACGATGCTGAGCGCACCGGAATGGCGTTGAGACAAACTGGTTAGAACGGGCAGCGCTTCGTTCGTGCTTGCGGATATGGTCAGCTGCGCACTGCCTCGCTCGAGAATATCGTCCTTTACACGCGGCAGCACCGCAGCACGCGTTTCACCACCAACGGTCAGGCTGGGTGTCTGCCTGCCCTCGGTCGCAACGCGCACGGTTTCCTTCAGGAACAAAGTGAGTTCCTGCATGGAAATGCCGCCGTCCCTGTTGAGGTCGGCTCGTCCCTCCACGCCTCTGGCAAAGGACCAGCTCAGAGCGCCGCGGGGTTCGCCCGCGATCATCAATTCAGGTATCACCTGACCATCGACGGTCGCCCCGACATAAATTACGTTCGGGAGTTCTTGCAGATCGCTGCCGCCCGTCTGCTTGTCCTCCAAAACAGGGTGCAAGGGCAGTTCGCGCAATACATCGTTTTCAAAAGGCGGCAATCCGATCAGGCGTGTACCGAGCCGGGTTATGCGCGGATCGATAGACCGGGTCATGGTGCCCGAATGACAGCTGTCAGCCAGCACCAGGACGCTGCGCCCACCGGCCGCGCGAAGCATGGCGGCAACGTCATCGTCGCGAAGCCGTTCCCCATTGCCTGGTGCGGAAACGTCAAATCCGGCCAGCAGAAAAACCTCGTCGAGCCCGTCGGTTTCCGAGCCTTCGACCCACTCGTCCTCCTGCGCTCCGTGCCCTGCGTAGGACAGGACAAGAACGTCGTCTTCCGCGGATCTCTCAATCAGCTCCTGCCAAGCGGTCAGAACCCCCGAACGGGTTGCCTCTTCGTTGTAAAGCGTCTGGAGATCGCGGACACCGGCGGCGCTCAACGTGCTGGCAATGTCCTTGGCATCGTTCACGGCCCCCTTGAGCGGGGAAACGTGCCGGTAGTCATCGATGCCGATCACCAATGCACGCCATTCGGCCGCAGATGCCGGCGCTGCGAAAAACAACAGCGCCAACACACCGAAAATCGTTCGGATGAACCGCCTGAGCGTATCAGGCCCGGGTCGTTGAAACATGGCAGGTCGAACTAGTGATACTGCGGACTAGCCACCCCAGCTACTGCCACCGCTGTCACCGCCTCCTGGGCCGCCGCCACCGCCGCCGCCGCCACCGCCGCCACCGCCGTCGCTATTGCCACCGTAGTCACGATTGTTGCGCTGGGAGACCGTGCTCGCAGTTGGAGTGGTCGTGGTTGTCGTCGTTGTTGTAACAGACGCTGTTGATCCCGATGTCTGGGGCTGTGTCATGCATCCAGCCAAAAACAACGTGGCCATGCAGGTTGCAGAAAGCACAATTGCTGTTGGTTTCATTCTTTTCTCCTAAAAGTTCTAGAACAAATCATATCGTGGCCGATTCTGTTCCCACTGATACTTGATCAGTGCAACCAGAGCATCGTCCCCTTGGACCGGAGCAAGGTCCGAAGCTTCGAAGAACTTTGAAAGCGCCTCGCGTGTTTTCCGACCTGGTTGGCCGTCTACCGGACCGGGCTCGAACCCGAGATCGGTCAGCGTCTGCTGCAGGACTTTCGCCTTCATGGTCCTATTGGCACCTTTCAGGTCAGCCTTTCCTTTTTCCGCAGCTGATGAGGACGGATCAACAATCGTTGCCATGGCCAGCATTCTGACCCTGTCACGGCCGGCTGCCTCACCCGACTGTTGGCCAAGCATCCAGGCGGTATTGTAGGCACCCCAGGCATCGCCGCGCTCTGCGCTCTCCCGGAACCATTTGGTCGCCTGCTCTTCGCTTTTTTCAACGCCCTGGCCATTGAAATAGAGCAGACCGATTGCCGTTCCGGCAGCCGGGTGACCACCCTCATGTGCTTTTGTGAACCAGCCAAGAGCGGCATCGAAGTCCTGTTCGGTGCCTTTGCCGTCCCGGTACAAAACACCCATGTTGTGATAGCCATAGATGTCTTCGCGGGATGCGGAGCGGTTGAAATAGTAAACCGCGCGATCAACGTTTTCCTCTAGGTGCTGGCCACGCATGTAGAAGTTGCCGATCGCGTTGAAGGAAAATGTGTGCCCGGCCTCAACGGATTGCAGCAGTTTTTCGAGGCCTTCCTTCTCGTTCTGTTTTGTGCCTTCACCCTTGATCTGGGCCATGCCGAGCGAATGCAATGCGTAGGCATCACCGCGTTCGGCGGCACTGCCATAAAGCTCGACCGCCTTCTCGCGGTTCCTGTCCATGCCGGCGCCAAGATAGTTCAGCCGTCCGAGCAGGTAGCCGGCGCGGACGTGGCCCATCTGGTAGGCCTGTTCAAACAGATCTGCTGCGCGTTCCACTTCGCCGGCGGCCAATGCACCGCGACCACGCTGGAACACGAACCGACCCGTCTCAGGATAGGCCTCTGCAGCTTCGGCGCAGGCTTTCTCGACGGCCTGCGAGTCCAATTCATTGGCAAGCCGGCCCTCAGTGACCGCCTGCAAGTCGAACGGTTGCGTTGCGAGCTGATCACATTGTGTGACACGCGGCTGAACGATCTGGGTGATCTTCTGTGGCGTCTGACCGGCTTCAGCAGGCAATTCCAGTTCAAACCGGCGCGCTTCAAGCTCGGAACCAATTTGAGGGCGGACGGTGAGCGACGACAGGGCCGAGACCGGGAAACGATCCCCGGACTGCAAAAGACGACCTTCGGTCGACAGTTGCAGATCGCTGTCGACTGAAACAACTTTCAGCCAGTCGTCGGACGCCGGCAGCCCCTCATCGGGGGCTTGCGGGTAAACGGCGACCGGACCAACGCCGATATCGGCCTCCGCAGCCGAGCCGCTTGCCGTTTCATTGAGCCAGGCGATCAAGGCTTCCATACGTTGGCGGCGCTCGTCTTCCTGGTCTTGCTGGTCAGCGACTTGCTCAGCCTGCACAACCGTGATCGAGGCAATTGCAGAAGCAGACCCGCCCCACTCATCAGAGACTTCGTACCCGATCAGCTCTACGTCGCCGTTGCCAGAACCTGAGGGATAAAATTCCAGGCTGGCGAGCTGCACGGCGCTCAACTTGTCTCCCTCACCGACGACGTTGCCGTCGGGCAACCGCAATTCTCCCTTTTCAGGAGACAGCGTGAGGGTTGCCGTGATGGCTCCCCCTTCGGGCTGAACCGGCTCAGGTATCCCGAGCGGGGCCGCGTCATTTCCAACCGGAACGCTCACCCGGTGATGAGCCGTAACAATCGGCTCCGGTTTGGGCGGAACAAAATAGAAATTGGTGACGAGAGTAGAATCCTCGTAAGGGATTTGCTGCCCGCCGGTTTTGCGCACGACCTCGTCGCGCACCTTTGTCATCAATTCCTTTATCTCAAGGTTTGGGTCCAATGCATGACCGACGACGGAGGATGTGAACGGACTCAGCGGCCCCTCGCCGTCATAGGCGACCTGGCCAGGCCGTGTCGCATATGAAATGAAACTACCCAGTTTGTTCGGAATTCTGCGCAGCCCGCGGGTCTTTCCAAGCGCGTATTCCTGCTCGCCCCAAAAGAGGCTGCCGATTTCGAATGGATTGTCCCTGCAAGCATCCAGCATCACGATCTGCAGGCTCGACGCTGCCTTCATGTAGTCGAGCAGATGCGAAACCTTCAGGCTCTCGAATTCAAGGTCATACTGCGTCGCAAGCTTTGCATCGACGGGTAACAGGAAATTCGACTCTCCAACCTGCAGCGCGTGGCCGGAATAGTAGAAAAGAGCCGTGTCGCCATCATTGAGTTCGCGAAGAAACCGACGAACGACCTTTTCGAGTTCCTTCTTGCTGAGATTCATGCCAACCGTGACATCGAAGTCCGCCTCGCGGAGCATCTTCGAAATTTCACGCGTGTCATTGAGCGGATTCACAAGTGGTTCGACATACTTGTAGTCCTGATTGCCGATCACAAGTGCGACCCTGCGCCCGTCTTCTTCTCCCGTTGACCCGACAGCCGGTGCCACCGCGAGGGCGAAACCGACAGGCAAGCCAATCAACCCGACCCTAACGGCCCGGTTAAAGCGGGATATGGGACCTGAAACCGTGTCTTTTGCCGACCGCATCAGGGCAGGCAGATAATTCCGTTTGTACATGTCGCCCTCAGCGCTGTTTTCGGCACTGTACTTTTAATACCTAATTTCAATTCGGTCTGTGACGTAGTTCACAGCAAATTTGATCCACCATCAGAGCGGACCCGCTCAATTCATAAAATAACGCTCAGTAAAGTGATGCACACTTGCGTCAACTTCGCAAGCGGGTCTTCGGATTAAACGACCAGCTTTTTGCAACATTTGATCTCGCTGTACACAATCCCGCTTACGATTTGAANNTGATCTNGATAGACCTAGGATGGCCAATCAATTCAAACANCNACCTGNATGATTGAACGCGCATGTCAGACACCCTCACCATTCGCCGGTTGGACAAGAACGAGATCGATAAANTTATCGATATGGCCGTGCAGGAAGACTGGAACCCCGGCCTGGAAGATGGAGTTGCGTTTCATGCCGCAGACCCCAACGGCTTTTNCGCCGGNGACATTGACGGNCAGCTCATCAACATAATTTCCGCAGTCCGCTACTCAGATACATTCGGCTTTATCGGGTTTTACCTTTGCAAACAGGAATTCAGAGGCAAAGGCTACGGGTCTCAAATCTGGGACCACGCCATGGATTACCTCGGCGCGCGCGTGATCGGGCTCGACTCCGTGAGCGAACAGGTTCCGAGATACACAAAACAAGGCTTCAGATCGGTATATCGCAACGTTCGCCAAACCGGGTTTTCCATGTGCGACACACCGATGGACCCGCGACTTGCTCCGCTGGGACAGGGACTGTTTCCGTCGGTCAGAGACTACGACACGCGCTTCTTTCCAGCCCCCCGCCCGGACTTCTTGGAAATTTGGACCTCGCCCATGAGCGAAACGCGACGGGGATTCGCATTTGTGGAAAACGGTGACGTCAAAGGATATGGCGTCATTCGCCAGTGCCACGAAGGCTTCAAGGTCGGGCCGCTGTTTGCCGACACGCCTGAAATCGCGGACACGCTGTTTCGCACGCTCGCCGGACAGGCAAAGGGTCAATACATCATCTTCGACACGCCGGAACCCAATGCGGCCGCCCTTCTTCTGGCAGAGAAATACGAACTGTCGCCTGAATTCGAAACGTTCCGCATGTACCGCGGTGCGGACCCCGACCTGCCGCTTGACCAGATCTACGGGCTCACCACGTTCGAGCTTGGCTAACCTTGATCGCTAAGCTGCTAATGTTCAATGTTGCGATAGGCAAGCATGGCGCCGGCCAGATCTTCAAGGGCGGCGCCGACGGACTTGAACATCGTAATTGCCTCGTCGGACTGGCGCCCCGGGTGATTTCCACGGCAAAGATCGTAAAGATCCGCCTGGATGTCGCTTTGAGAGATCAGCCCTGACTTTAGCGGTTGAACGATGTCTCCGCCTTCAGACAGGCAGCCTTCGCGCGTATCGACAAAAATTTCGGCGCGTTTGATCAGATCGTCGTCGCTCTCACGCATTGTCGGCTTGAATGCTCCGACGAGATCGACGTGTGCGCCCGGCTTGAGCGCGTTTCCCTTGATCAGGGGCTCGCTCGAAAGTGTCGCAGCGCTGACGATGTCGGCTTCACCAAGCGCGTCCCGAAGGTTGTTTGCAGCCCGGATACGGATCGGAAGCTGCGCATTCAACTCTTTGACAAACTCCTCGGTTTTTCGCGTCGAGCGCCCCCAGATCGTCACGTCTTCGATTGACCGGATGGCCATGTGTGCGGCGATCAGGTTGGGAGCGAGTCGTCCGGTTCCAAGAACCAGAAGGTGCCGCGCATCGGAGCGCGAGAGATAGCGGGCGGCCAACGCGGACGCTGCGGCGGTGCGGCGCGCCGTCAGTTCGCCGCCATCAATCATGGCAAGCATTTCGCCCGTTCGCGCGTCGGACAACAGATATTGGCCATGGACCGCCGGGAGATTGCGTTCTGAGTTTCCGGGTACCACGTTTACGACCTTCACACCGGCATACCCACCGGGCACCCATGCGGGCATCAACAACATGGTCCCTTCCGGTTCGCCCGGTATCTCGAAGTCATGGTGGTGTCGTGTTGGCATCGTGCAACCAGAGCGGAACATTTCCGCTAGGGCATCGATCAGGTCCGGGAATGGAAGAGCATCGCGCGTTTGGTCTTCGGACAGAAGCAGCATGGAATATCATTCGAATTTTAGTAATACACAGCGCGACCAAATCACAGATAGCGAGCCGGACCAAGCCGTTAGCGCCGGAGAAAATGCAATTTGACCTGCAATTTTCACGCTAAATCGAAGATCATCATCACATAGGCGGCAAAGAGCGCAAGATGAACGGCACCCTGCAGATAGTTTGTGGTCCGGGTCCCGAAGGTAATCAGACTGACGACAAGCGTCAGCACTAGAAGCACAATATCTGCAAGCTCGAGACCGAGTTCGAGCGTGTGGCCAGTGACCCAGCTCACAATCAGCACAGCAGGAACCGTCAGCCCGATGGTCGACACCGCCGCGCCCAGGCAAATGTTGACGGCGCGCTGCAACTTGTTTTCCCACGCAGCCTGGACCCCGCTCAAGCCTTCCGGCATCAACACCAGGGCAGCGACAATGAAGCCGCTGAGTGCGATCGGAGCGCCAATTCCGGCAATGCCGAATTCAACATAAAGCGCCAGTTTCTTTGACAAGAGGATAATCGGCACCAAAGCGGCGAAGAGGCCGATGACATGATACGGGATCGACCTGACGGCTCCACCATGATGCGCGTCGTCACCGTCACCTGCGTCCGGCTGGCGGAAAATGTCGGTGTGGGTCACCGTCTGCATGGCGAGGAAAACACCATAAAGCGAGAGCGACATGACGATCTCGAAACCGGCCTGAAGTGGGGACAATTCACCACCGGGAGCTGAGTGTGTGACCCTGGGAAGGACCAGCGCAAAAATCGCCAGCGGAACCAGTATCGACAAAAACGCGTTTGCGCCCTGGAGATTGTAGGTCTGGTTCTTGTGCCTCAGCCCACCGGCAAGAAGGCATATGCCGATCAGTCCGTTGAGAACGATCATGATCACAGAAAACATCGTGTCGCGCGCCATGGCGGGCGCCGCCTGACCGGAAATCATGATTGCCACGATCAAGGCCACTTCGATCCCGACAACCGAAAGCGTCAGGATCAACGTGCCATAGGGTTCGCCGAGGATCGTGGCGAGCCCTTCCGCATGCTTTACGACCGCAAATGCACACCACATGATCGTCAGGAAAATAAGCGCCAACAACAAAAGTGACGGACCGATACCGATCAGTTCCGGTTTCAGCACATTGCCGGCCGCCGTGAACCCGGCAAACACCGCAAAGCCGGTCAGGCTGGGTAAGGCAGATCTGAATATGGACAAAGGACACCACCGTGCCGCGTTGGAATGTGAGCGCTCCCTTAAGACAATAAAGCTCTCCAGCGAATTACGGCAAGATTAACAATGAGTAGGATGCGCAAACAAAAAAAGCCGGCGCTTGGCGCCGGCTTATTTCAAGTCTGCTTGCGTTGTGTCAGATCGCAAGATACTCCTGCCGCAGTTCGGCATTGTCGAGAACTTCCTGAGCGGTGCCGTCAAAAACGACCTCACCCATGTCCAGAATGACGGCGCGGTCAGCGAGATGCAGCGCGGCGATCGCGTTCTGCTCCACAATGATCGTGGTGATTCCGAGTTCCTTGACGCCCTCGAGGATACGCTCGATTTCCTGAACGATCACCGGAGCAAGCCCTTCATATGGCTCGTCGAGGAGCAATAGCTTGATATCCCTGGCCAGAATCCGTGCAACAGCCAGCATCTGCTGTTCGCCGCCGGACATCGTGACGCCCTCCTGGGACCGGCGTTCGGCCAGGCGCGGAAAGTGGTCATAGATCCGTTCGATCGACCACCCTTTTGGCTCCGCGATTTGCGAAAGTTCGAGATTTTCCTGCACCGTCAGACCAGGAATGATGCATCGGTCTTCCTGGACAAGACCGACACCCACGCGCGCTGCCTGAAAGCTTTTCATGTCATGCAAGGGCTTGTGATCGAGCCAGATCTCGCCATGTGTCAGGTTTGGGTCATCCATGCGGGCGATCGTGCGCAATGTCGATGTCTTGCCCGCACCGTTCCGCCCGAGAAGCGCCAGGATTTCCCCTTCGCGGACATCGAAACTGACGCCCTGTACGATATAGCTCTCACCGTAATAGGAGTGGAGGTCCCATGCCGAGAAAAACGCTGGTGCCGTGCCCCGCGCCGGTTTCGGTTTGACTGCAGGCGCCGTCTTGCCGGCAAACTGGTCTTCGAGAATGGTCACAGGTGCGCTCCTCCGAGATAGGCTTCCTGAACGCGCGGATCGCCTTTGATATCTTCCGGCTTGCCTTCGGCAATGATCGCCCCCTGGGCAAGGACGCTTACCTTTTCGGCGAGCGAGAACACCACATGCATGTCGTGTTCGATCACCACCTTGGTGATGCCACGGTCGCCGATGCGCTTCAAAAGATCGATCGTGTTGTTGGTATCAGCCCGCGACATGCCCGCCGTCGGCTCATCCAGAAGAAGAAGCTTCGGATCCTGCGACAGGCACATGGCCAGTTCCAGGCGACGCTTGTCGCCGCGGGACAGTGAGCCCGCGATGCTATCTCTCTTCTCCGCCAGGCCGACGTCTTCAAGCATGTGCACTGCCTTGTCGCAGATTTCAGCATCGCTGGCGACATTCTTGAATGCGTGCAACTGGAATTCGCCATCCCGCTTCGCAAGTGCCGGGATCATGATGTTTTCCATCAGGGTAAGATCCCCGAAGATCTCCGGTGTCTGAAACACTCGGGACACACCAACCTGGTTGATCTCGTAGGGTTTCATGCCTGTCAGCGAAATATCACCAAACATCACCGTACCCGTATCCGGGATCAGCCGTCCGATGAGGCAGTTCAAAAAGGTCGACTTTCCGGCACCGTTCGGGCCAATGATGGCGTGCACAGAACCTTCTTCAACCCAGAAGTTTACGTTGTTGAGGGCCCTCAAGCCGCCGAACGATTTGTTCACGCCCTCGACGCGTAGAATATCCATTTCACTACACCTTATTCAGCAGGAGCGGCCGAGGCGCGCGCCGAGGAATCCTTGTCAGAGGATTTGCGTTTGAAGAGACGACCGATGCGTTCCACACCTTCCATGATGCCACCGGGCAGGAAGATCACGATCAGCATGAACATGATGCCGAGTGTCAGATGCCAGCCCTTGCCGATAAACGGATGAATGACAAAGACGAGGAAATCGGCGACGCCCTCCGGTAGGGCCGAGAACCAGCCGTAGAGCACGTTGTCGTTGATCTTGGAGAAGATGTTCTCGAAGTACTTGATGAAGCCTGCGCCGAGCACAGGACCGATCAGCGTGCCAGCGCCGCCCAGGATGGTCATCAGAACCACTTCGCCCGACGCTGTCCATTGCATGCGTTCTGCGCCGGCAAGCGGATCCATTGCCACCATCAGTCCGCCGGCAAGACCGGCATACATTCCGGAGATGACAAACGCGGCNAGCGTNTAAGGNCTNCTGTTCAGACCGGTGAAGTTCATGCGCTGCTGGTTCGACTTCACGGCGCGCAGCATCATGCCGAACGGCGAGCGGAAAATTCTGACGGCAACGTAGAANGCGATCATCATGACCACNGCGCACAGATAGTACCCNGCGTTGAAGGTGAACAACCAGCCGCCCAGACTNAGCTCATAACTTTCTCGCATTGCAAGACCGAAGAGGTTTGCCGCCGGAATTGCACCGTTTTCCTGGCTGACNCCCAGAATGCGAGGATCATCAAGCGCAAGCTGCAGGCCGGTTTCCCCGTTGGTGATCGGTGTCAGCACCGAATAAGCCAGCGAGAATGACATCTGGGCAAAAGCCAGTGTGAGAATGGAGAAGTAGATCCCCGATCGACGCAGCGAGATGTATCCGACAAGCAGCGAAAACAATCCCGCGAAAATGACCGACATGAAGATCGCCGGAATGACGTTCATCGTCAGCAGTTTCATCATCCAGACGCCGGCGTAGGACCCTACGCCAAGGAAGGCAGCGTGACCGAAACTCAAGTATCCGGTGAGGCCGAACAGTATGTTGAAGCCGATCGCGAAGATACCGAAGATCAGAAATCTCTGCATCAGATCGGGATATCCGGCATTGAACTGGGCCAGTTCGGAATTTTCCGGAAATGGATTGAGCAGAAACGGAGCCAGCACCACCAGAACCAGGACAAGAAGGAATATCAGATCGGGATAACCGGCATTGAACTGGGCCAGTTCGGAATTTTCCGGAAACGGATTGAGCAGAAACGGAGCCAGCACCACCAGAACCAGGACAAGAAGGAACAGAGAGGTGTCTTTTTTGTTGAGTCCAAGCATGAGTTAGCTCTCCATAACACCCTTGCGGCCCATCAGACCCCGCGGACGGGTCAGGAGGATCACGATTGCAACTAGATAAATGATGATCTGGTTGATGCCTGGCAGAAGCGCGACAACCTGTGCCATTGAGGCAAAGCTCTCAAGAATTCCAAGAAGGAACCCGGCCAGAACTGCGCCTGGAAGAGAGCCCATGCCGCCGACGACAACCACAACGAAGCTGAGTACCAGGAAGTCCATTCCCATGTGATAGTTGGGTGAGTTGATTGGCGCGTACATGACACCTGCAAGGCCCGCGACCACGGCAGCCAGCGCGAACATGAAGGTGAAGCGCTTGTCGATGTTGATCCCCAGAAGTCCGACCGTCTGTCTGTCGGCCATGCCGGCGCGCACCACCATCCCGAAGGTTGTAAACTGCAGGAACGCAAACACCGCGCCGATAATACCGGCGGCAAACAGGAAGTAGACTATACGCCAGTAGGGATAGATGATGACGTTCGGGTCCATGCCGATCATCGCACCGAAATCAAGGCTGCCCGCGAATGCATCCGGCGCCGGTGTCGGGATCGGGTTCGCACCGAAGAAATACTTGATGATCTCCTGAAGGACGATCGCCAGACCGAATGTAACCAGGATCTGATCCGCATGAGGACGCTTGTAGAAATACTTGATCAGACCGCGTTCCATGAACAGGCCGACAAGAGCCATGATCGGGATGGAGAACAGGATCGCGAGTGGAACCGACCAATCTATGATCGCAGCCCCTGTTTCCGGGCCGAACCATGCTTCCACATAAGGCGTTTCCACCTTGAGCGGATTGCCCAGGAAGTCAGTCTGCGTCTCATCAATTGTAACGAAGGACAGAGAAAGCAGACGGCTGAGGGTAACCGCGCAGAAAGCCCCGATCATGAACAGCGCGCCATGCGCGAAATTGACCACGCCCAACGTTCCGAAGATGAGGGTCAGGCCCAGGGCAATCAGCGCATAGGCCGAGCCTTTGTCCAGACCGTTCAGAATTTGAAGAAGTATCGCGTCCATCGCTCTCAACTCGGATGTTCAGCGCGCGTCGCGGTGGCCCCCAACCGCGCAGAATTTCAAGGAAACGGGACAGGACGAAAACCGCCCTGCCCCTTCGCAATCAAGGATATCAGGCGCCCGGGTTACAGGTTCCCAGCGCACCGCCCGCAAACTGCGGATGATCCGGCGGATAGGTAACCTGAGCTGCCGGCGTCACTTCGACGATCTCAAGAAGGTCGAACGCGGAGCTCGGGTTTTCCTTACCCTTCACCACGAGAACGTCCTTGAAGCACTGGTGATCTTCGGCGCGATAAAGCGTCTTGCCGTTGCCCAGACCGTCGAACTCGAAGCCTTCGAGGGCTTCAACCACGCCGCATGGGTTGAACGTACCGGCACGCTCACAAGCATCGGCATAAAGCAGTGCCTGCACGTAGGTGGTATGCGCAGCCTGGCTCGGCGGGAAGCCGTATTCCTGACCGAAGGACTTCACGAAGGCCTTGGAGCCTTCATCCTGCAGTGACCAGTGCCAGTTGGTGGATCCGAAGATGCCCTTAACGTTCTCACCGGCACCCTTTGCCATCAGACGCGAGTACAACGGAACGATGATCTCGAAGTTCTTGCCGTTCACCTGCTTGTCGCGCAGACCGAACTGAACCGCGTTGGTGAGCGAGTTCACCATGTTACCACCGTAGTGGTTCAGGACGAGAACGTCGGCATCGGACTGAAGAACAGGTGTGATGTAAGCCGAAAAGTCCGTCGCTGCGAGCGGCGTCTTGACGGTTTCAACAGTCTCCCAGCCCAGAGCTTCCGTGGACTCGCGAACAGCCTGCTCGGTGGTGTAACCCCAGTTGTAGTCTGCAGTCAGGTGATAGGCCTTGCGGTCTTCACCATATGCGTTCTTCAGAACCGGTGCGAGCGCAGCGCCCGACATGTAGGAGTTGAAGAAGTGACGGAAGCCGTTGGCTTTCTTGTCTTTACCAGTGGTGTCGTTGGAGTGGGTCAGGCCGGCCATGAAAATCACGCCTGCTTCCTGGCAAAGCGCCTGGACAGCAACGGCCACGCCGGAGGACGAACCACCGGTGATCATGATCGCACCATCTTTTTCGATCATGGATTTCGCGGATGCGCGCGCCGCGTCCGACTTGGTTTGGGTGTCGCCGGTGACGTATTCGACCTTCTTGCCAAGGATACCGTTGCCCTTGAGCGCCTTGGACGAGAACGTGCTCAGCATTCCGCCGTCGCCTTCTCCGTTCAGGTGCTTCACGGCAAGCTGGTATGCGCGCAGTTCATCTGCGCCTTCGTCGGCATAAGGTCCGGTCTGCGGGACGTTGAAACCCAGTGTTACCGTCGAACCGGTGGGCTCGTTCAGGTAACCCTGCGACCAGGCCCGGCTCGAGAAGACCGTGGGCATGGCAAGCGCGGTACCACCGAGCGCACCAGCGCGCAAAATGGAACGACGATTAAAGGGTTTGCGAATTAAGCTCATACTTTCCTCCCAGAAAGGCACGATGCGCCCCCTTTGGACGCATCTGCGATAGCTGTACAGCCGCTAGCAATTCTGGACTGTTCCCCGACCGGAACACCGGCACCTCACTGCCAAAACCGCAAGCCGGTGGAACTGTAGAAAAAGACATTACAAATCAGCAATACGACTATCGGATCGCATCCGGCAGGAAACTCATTAGACTTTCGAAGTATTCACGGCTAATCGCAGCTTCATTAAGCCAAGAATTATTGCATTGCAGCATCTGTTTTTCTGCAAACAAACAACATCTTAATTGATTTGATTTTGGCAGCGCAAAATATTCCTAACGCCCGAGCGAAAAACGGAAATATCTTCAGCCGCTTAGACGAAAGTTGTACACGAAAACACTTTTGTCACAGGGTTCAGGTTCAATTGACGGCGGTGGCGCTGCAAAGATAGGCTGCAATCGCCTCCGCTACTCGCCTTTTTCGCTATCAGGACACATACTTATGACCATTCTTTCGTCGCTCGAAGAATTGCACACCCATTACGGATCAGTCGGTGAGGCATCTCTGATCAAGGAGATTGATTCGCTTAGTCCCGCATACCGGAAGATCATCGAAAACGCGGCGTTCTGCGCACTCTCCACATGCGGTCCCGAGGGCCTTGATTGTTCTCCGCGCGGCGATGACGGCCCTGTCGTTCGAATAAAGGATGACCGGACGCTGCTACTTCCGGACCGGCGCGGCAACAATCGAATTGATTCGCTGCGGAATATCATCCGCGATCCGCGTGTTGCGCTAATGTTCATGGTACCCGGTTGGAACAATGTTCTCAGGGCAAACGGCAAAGCGGTTATTTCCGTCGACCCGGATCTGCTTGCGTCCTTCGAAAAAGAAGACCGTCAGCCGAGATCCGTCATCGTCATTACGATTGACGCGGTCTATTTTCAGTGCGCACGCGCCATCATGCGAGCAGGGCTCTGGAGGCCGGAGAGCCGGATTTCAGACGGCGACCTGCCGACGCCCGGCGCGATCATGCAAGAAATCAAGGATGGCTTCGACGGGCGGGCCTATGACGAGGCCTGGCCTGAACGGGCTGCCAAGAGCATGTGGTGACATCAACCCTTGGAACATGGGGCATCGAGCTCCATATTTCTGTGAACTTTCTGACATCATCCACCGAGGACTTTCATGACCGCCAATCCGCTGCTCGCCGACTGGACAACTCCATTCGAACTGCCGCCATTCAGCGATATCGATCCGGAACACTTCGAGGAAGCCTTCGTGACTGCGATGGCAGAAGCCCGTGCTGAAAGCGATGCAATAGCGGACCAGCTCGCGGAACCAACGTTCGAAAACACGATTGTTGCGCTTGAAGGGTCCGGCAAGCGGCTGACAAAGGTCGCGCGCACATTTTTCAATCTCTCCAGCGCCAATACCAATGAGGCCTTGCAAGCGATTGAGCGGGACGTTGCGCCAAAACTTGCCAAACATTCCTCTGACATGCTCTTGAACGAGAAGCTCTACGCGCGCATTGCGGCGCTTTGGGACCAGCGCAATTCGCTTGGCCTGAATTCCGAAGACTCAAAGGTTCTTGAGCGGTACCACAAGATGTTTCAACGGGCCGGTGCCGGTCTGGATGAAACCGGCAAGTCCCGCATGGCGGATATTTCGCAGCGGCTCGCGACCCTGGGAACGCAGTTTTCGCAGAACATCCTCAAGGATGAATCGGACTATCAACTGGTCCTGGAAACTGAGGAAGATCGTGCCGGGCTTCCCGACTTCTTGCTGACTGCGGCCGCAGAGGCAGCAAAGGAACGCGGGGTCGATGGCAAGCATGTCATTACCCTTTCCAGGTCCAGCATCGAACCGTTCCTGCAATTTTCCACGAACCGGAGTTTGCGCGAAGAGGCGTTCAGAGCCTGGAGTGCGCGGGGCGAGCGCGACGGCAAAACCAACAATCGGGACATCATCGCCGAAACGCTGGCGCTACGTGCGGAAAAGGCCGACCTGCTTGGGTTTGACAGTTTCGCAGCCTTCAAACTCGACGACAGCATGGCAAAAAAACCCGACAATGTTCGCGAGTTGCTGACCAGGGTGTGGGAACCGGCAGTTGCGCAGGCTCGCGAGGAGCAAGCGAAGCTGGCGGAGATGGCGGCGGAAACAGGTGAAAACCACCCCATCGAAGCCTGGGACTGGCGCTATTACTCTGAAAAGGTCCGCAAGGCAGAGCATGACCTCGATGAAACGGAGCTCAAGCCCTACCTCCAACTCGACAACATGATTGCAGCCGCCTTTGAAACGGCAACACGCTTGTTCGGGCTGACATTCAAAGAACTGGACGGCCTACCGGTTTATCATCCTGATGTGCGTGCGTTCGAAGTTCTTGACCGTTCCGGCAAGCATGTTGGTCTTTTCCTCGGCGACTATTTTGCACGGCCTTCCAAACGCTCTGGCGCCTGGATGAGCGCATTTCGCTCACAACACAAGATTGACGGCGAAATCTCGCCGATCATCGTCAACGTGATGAATTTCTCCAAAGGGGCCCCTGGCGAAGCAACACTTCTTACATTCGACGATGCCCGTACCCTGTTTCATGAGTTCGGTCACGCGTTGCACGGGCTCTTGTCCGACGTAACTTATCCGATGATATCTGGAACCAGTGTCGTGCGTGACTTTGTTGAGCTGCCGTCGCAGCTTTATGAACACTGGCTTTCTGAACCCGAAGTTCTGTCCAAATTCGCGACACACTACAAAACGGGTGACGCGATGCCGCCGGAATTGCTGGAAAAACTTCTCGCTGCAACCAATTTCAACCAGGGTTTTGCCACCGTTGAATACACGTCTTCTGCATTGATCGATCTGGAATTGCATCTTTTGGAGGATCCGGGCGATCTGGACATTGCCACGTTCGAGAAGACAGAGCTCGACAAAATCGGAATGCCGGCGGCAATTACCATGCGCCATCGCATTCCACACTTTCAGCACGTCTTTTCCGGGGACGCCTACTCTGCGGGCTATTACAGCTACATGTGGTCCGAAGTGATGGACGCGGATGCCTTCGGAGCTTTCGAAGAGGCTGGCGACATTTTCGATCCCGAAGCTGCCGAAAGATTACTGACGCATATCTACTCCGCAGGAGGTCATCCAGATCCCGCGGAGACCTACAAGGCATTCAGAGGGCGGGCTCCTGAAATCGATGCCCTCTTGAAAAAACGCGGGTTTGCGGCCTGAATACCGGGCGGCCGGACATCACCATCCGGCCGCAATGAGATATTCAGGAATAGAAAATGATCAAACCAATGGCGCCGCCACCTGAACCGACTGCGGGTCTTTTGCGTTATTGCCTCGTCCTGAGCGGTGTTGCAGGTGCGATTGGCGTTGTCAGCATGGCTTTGGCGGCACATGCGGGAAACGGGACCTCACTGACAACGGCCGCTCAGATGCTGATGTTCCACGCACCGGTCTTTCTCGGCATCGGTATCCTGGCGCAAATTCGCAAGGTTTTGCTACTTCCGATCACGGCATTTCTGCTGACAGCCGGACTGGTTCTGTTTTGCGGTGATCTGTTCAGCAGAACCTTTGCCAACGACCGATTGTTTCCCATGGCCGCGCCGATCGGCGGCATGTTCCTGATTGTCAGCTGGATTTCACTGGCACTGGGAGCGATCCGTGTCAGACCGCGGTTCTGAGACCGCTAGTTCTTCAACCTGTCCGCATGCCAGGCGACATGATCGCGGGCGAATGTCGCAACGAAATAATACGAGTGATCGTAGCCTTCCTGCAGCCGGTAACAATGCGCCGTCTTGGTCTCGATGAGTGCGGAAGAAAGAGCATCCGGTTTCAGGAGGTCAAAGAACTGATCATCCGCGCCCTGATCAACCAGGACATCACCGACCCAGCCCTTGTCCTTCAAAAGCAGCGATGCGTCGTGGCCCTGCCAAAGGTTTTCGTCTGCACCCAGGTAGGCACCCAGCTGTTTTCTTCCCCAATCCGACGCCGTCGGGTTTGAGATCGGTGCGAAGGCAGACAGAGATTGGTAATGTCCCGGATATTTCATTGCGAGCGTCAAGGCCCCGTGACCTCCCATGGAATGGCCGGTGATGCCGTGATGAACAGACACCGCGAAATGTTCGGTCACAAGGTCGCGCAATTCGCCGGCAACATAGGTTTCCATCTGGAAATGAGGGCTCCAGGGAGCTTCCGTCGCATTTACATAAAAACCTGCGCCCTGCCCCAGGTCATAAGCGTCATCGTTGGCGACACCGTCGCCACGCGGGCTGGTATCGGGAAACACAAGGGCAAGGCCGAATTCGGCCGCATGTGCCTGTAAACCGGCCTTGGTCATGGCGTTTTCGTGTGTGCAGGTGAGTCCAGACAGATACCAGAGACAAGGAACAGGCCCATCGAGCGCCTGAGGCGGCATATAGACCGCAAATGTCATCTCAACGCCGCACGCCTCCGACATGTGGCTGTAGACACCCTGAACACCGCCAAAGGCCTTGTTTTCCGAAACAGTTTTCATCTGAAGTCGCCTATCTGAAAATCAACCCGCACGCCGGGAACCTTTGGCGCGCGAAGAACTTGCGGAAATCCGGGCAACCCACGAACAGAAATGCTCCAGTCGTGGTGTCGCTCCGGATCTCCAATTGATTCGACTACCCGCACCCCAATGTGCGATCCGCGTCAGTACAAGACGACTGACCGGATCGACTCGCCGGCATGCATCAGATCAAAGCCCTTGTTGATGTCTTCAAGCGGCATTGTGTGTGTGATCATCGGATCGATTTCAATCTTGCCGTCCATGTACCAGTCAACGATCTTGGGGACATCCGTACGGCCACGGGCACCACCGAAGGCCGTCCCGCGCCAGGAGCGGCCTGTTACCAGCTGGAACGGGCGCGTAGAGATCTCAGCGCCGGCGGGCGCGACACCAATGATGATACTCTCACCCCAGCCCTTGTGGGCCGATTCAAGCGCAGCACGCATAACCCCAACATTACCGGTCGCATCAAAGGTATAGTCCGCTCCGCCCTTGGTCAGGTCGACCAGGTAAGGCACGAGATCTCCCTCGACCTCAGTCGGGTTCACGAAATCCGTCATTCCGAAGCGGGTCGCCATGTCAACCTTGGCCGGGTTGAGATCAACACCAACAATCTGGTCAGCACCCGCAAGACGCAGGCCTTGGATCACGTTGAGGCCGATGCCGCCGAGACCGAAGACGATCGCACGAGACCCCTCCTCCACCTTTGCGGTGTTGATCACCGCACCGATGCCGGTCGTCACCCCGCAACCGATGTAGCAAACCTTGTCGAAGGGAGCGTCCGGCCGGATCTTCGCAAGTGCGATTTCCGGGACGACCGTGTAGTTGGCAAATGTAGACGTGCCCATGTAATGCAGGATCGGATCGCCATCCAGCGTGGTGAAACGGGAGGAGCCGTCCGGCATCAGGCCCTGACCCTGCGTAGAGCGGATCGCCTGGCAGAGATTGGTCTTGGGGTTGAGGCAATATTCGCAGTTACGGCACTCTGGCGTGTAAAGCGGAATGACATGGTCACCCGGCTTCAGCGTCGTCACACCCGGGCCGACTTCGACAACAACGCCTGCTCCCTCGTGACCGAGAATTGCGGGAAAAAGCCCCTCCGGATCGGCGCCTGACAAGGTGAACTCGTCGGTATGGCAAATACCCGTTGCCTTGACCTCAACCAGAACCTCAAAGGCTCGCGGCCCTTCAAGGTTTACGGTGGTTACTTCAAGTGGTTTTCCGGCACCTACGGCCACGGCTGCACGAACTTCCATGGAAGGCTCTCCCCTATCTGTTGTTTCATGGAGAGTTACCGGCCCTTGTTTCAATTGCAAGAAGCGAAACGACCTCTGATGTAAGGAATGCGTAAATCGTCAATAAATTTGATGTTTTTGCGCAATCGTCAGGATGTGGAACCGGGCGAAAACGCGAAAACCGAGATCAGCGCTTTGAGCGGCTAAACAGAAGCGACACCTATGTCGTATTCTGACAAACAAGCGACTGAAACCTGATACGCAAATGCATGTGCAATCGCGAATATGCGCGGCAATAGACTGGGCCAACCCGCGTCGGTATGGTCCCGTTTTGTGTCATTCAACAAATCAGGCTGAGCTTACGGTGTTTGCGCCCGAAAGTTGTCTGAAACGTGCGGAGCCGCTGCTTCATGAAGCGATATTCCTTTCTGGAACTGGCAAAGAATGCCTTTTCCGCGCACCAGAACTGGGGCCGCCAATGGCGATCGCCGGAGCCCAAGACCGAATATGACGTGGTGATCGTTGGCGCCGGCGGGCACGGTTTGGCAACCGCCTACTATCTCGCCAAGGAACACGGCGTGCGCAACGTTGCGGTGATCGAAAAGGGCTGGCTCGGCGGCGGCAATACCGGCCGGAACACGACGATCGTGCGGTCTAACTATCTTTGGGAAGAAAGCGCAGCACTTTACAACCACGCGATCGGCTTGTGGCAGGGCCTTTCGCAGGAGCTCAACTACAACGTCATGTACTCTGCACGCGGCGTGATGATGCTCGCGCACACGGTGCACGACGTACAGGTCGCGCAGCGACACATTCATGCTAACCGTCTGGCTGGCGTGCAGAACGAGTGGCTGACACCGGAGAAGGCAAAGGAATATTGCCCTCCTCTCAACATTTCGAAAAACATCCGATACCCCGTCATGGGCGCGGCCCTTCAGCGCGTCGGCGGCACTGCGCGGCACGACGCCGTGGCCTGGGGCTATGCACGTGGGGCCGATGACCTTGGCGTCGATATCATCCAGAATTGCGCGGTGACGGGCATCCGGCGCGGACAGGACGGTGCCGTTGAAGGCGTTGAAACGTCCAAAGGCTTTATCAAGGCGAAGAAAATCGGTGTTGTCGCCGCGGGTCACACCTCCACGGTCATGGACATGGCCGGTGTGCGCATGCCGCTGGAATCCTTTCCGCTTCAAGCACTCGTGTCCGAGCCGGTGAAGCCAGCCTTTCCCTGCGTGGTCATGTCGAACACGATCCACGCCTACATTTCGCAATCCGACAAGGGCGAACTGGTCATCGGCGCCGGCACGGACCAGTTCATTTCCTATTCCCAGACGGGTGGCATCCATATCTCCAATCACACGATCGACGCGATCTGCGAGCTTTTCCCGCATTTCCGGCGCATGCGCATGCTGCGCAACTGGGGCGGTATCGTCGACGTGACCCCAGACCGCTCCCCGATCCTGTCGAAGACGCCAGTCGCTGGCCTTTACGTGAATTGCGGCTGGGGAACCGGCGGCTTCAAGGCAACACCGGGCTCCGGACACGTCTTCGCGCACACGATCGCCAAGGACGAGCCGCACCCGATCAACGCCCCTTTCACCATCGACCGGTTCCGGACCGGACGCCTCATCGACGAAGCAGCTGCCGCTGCCGTCGCGCACTAGGAAAGATCTCGTCAGATGTTGCTGGTTTACTGCCCCTATTGCGGCGTCTCACGCCCGGAAACCGAGTTTTCCTGCCGCGGCGAAGCCCATATTGCAAGACCCGCCGACCCGTCGCAGACGAGCGACGAGGATTGGGTCAATTTTCTCTACATGCGGTCCAATACCAAGGGTGTCTACGTGGAACGCTGGCGCCATATCCATGGATGCGGTCGTTTTTTCAATGCCGCGCGCAATACCGTCAGTGATGAATTCCTGAAATTCTACAAGGCTGGCGAACCGATGCCTGACCTTGAAGAGCTCGCCAAGGAGGCCGGCAAATGAGCCAGCCATTTCGGACCGAAAAGGGGGGCCGGATCGATCGGTCCCAACAACTCACCTTCACATTCGATGGCGAAGAGATGCAGGGCCACCAGGGCGATACGCTCGCCTCGGCCCTTCTTGCAAACGGTGTCCATCTCGTTGGAAGGTCATTCAAGTATCATCGCCCGCGCGGGATCCTGACCGCCGGTTCAGAGGAACCGAACGCGCTTGTCGGCGTCTACCGGAACGGTGACCAGACTCCGAACCTACGCGCGACGCAGGTCGAGCTCTATCAGGGGCTGGAAGCGATTTCCCAGAACAGGTTTCCGTCGCTCGGGTTCGACGTCGGCGCAGTCAACGACAGGCTGTCCATGTTCTTCCCGGCAGGTTTCTACTACAAGACCTTCATGTGGCCGAAATCCTTCTGGGACAAGGTCTATGAGCCGGTCATTCGTGCAGCTGCAGGTCTCGGGAAACCACCCAAGAATCCGGATCACGATCACTACGGAAACCTTTACGCCCATTGCGATGTACTGGTTGCAGGTTCCGGTCCAGCCGGACTGGCC
>JGI12316J14372_10002178_pt1 | contig 22025 bp, 15 predicted proteins | sample MarCyaLeptolynsp_FD_14372 | JGI IMG/M metagenome (IMG submission 14372) | reverse complement strand
CTGATCCAGATGACATACCAACGGTCCCCCGGCCAGTGCCGGATTCGACAACGTGTGTTTCCTTGGACCCGGAATCAGGATAGATAAATGGATTGGACTTGTCATCCGGCAAAGGACACCGTTATCGCAACATGAGAGAACAGGGTAGCCTTATGTGGCAGCACTATGAAAATGTTGCGTCACCTCCAGGAACCTGATCATTGTGTCCGTTTCTCACGGCACGCGGCGCGGCGATCGCCGCAACAGGTGCACTATCCCCAAGATGACAGTGAGCAGCATGCCGGCGAGAAAGAGAAGGGCACCAGCGCCCACACCCCAACTGCTTATTGCGAGATTGAATTCTTCGGCCGCCGCTTGATCAGGAGTAGGGTCTATGTGCGGCACACCAACGGTGATTGCTCCATAGAGCAAACCTGCAACAGCTACGATCAAACCAAGGACTGTGATACCGATTGGGACAAGCCATTTACGCATCGAGCTTACCTGCGGATGAAAGCACCTCAGATGCTTTTGATCGGTCAATCGGACATAGACTCGGACGATTCATCCATCACACGAGCTTCAAGGTGCTCAACCCTTTTTTCCAGATCTGCCAGTTTATTGTGGTTGGCACTGTTGCCGGACAAACGTTCGGCCAGCAAGTCGTCGCTGACCAGCATGCGTTCGAAGTAAATTTTCAGAAGCGTACTCAGGTAGCGCCGTCCCATCTCACGCAGCTTTAAGTTGGTACTGCCCCAGGTTCGGCCCGACCAGTTAATGGGGATCTGCGCGATGTTGTATCGCCGGATAAGGGCGCTAAGTGACATTTCCAGCGTGATGTTGAAATGGCTGGCGTTGTAGGGGCCGCAGTCACGAACGACTTCGGCGCGATAGGCCTTGAAAGCGTTGGTCAGATCGTTGAAGGGTGTCCAGAACATCCATTGAATGGCTTTATTGACAATTCGATTCACGATCAGTTTCAACGTCGGATAGTTTTCTACCACACTGCCCTCGACGAACCGTGATCCATAGACACAGTCGTAACCCTCACAGATTTTGTTGTAGTAGGCGACAACGTCTTCAGGGTCGTCCGAGAGGTCGGCCATGTAGATTACCACGACGTCCCCGCTGATTCGTTCGATACCGGCTCGCACGGCACGACCGAAGCCGCCCGGGGGTGTGCGGTTGACCAGTCGAATGTTCGGGTCGATCTGATTCTGCTCGCGGATGACCTCCTCAGTGCGATCATTCGAGTTGTCATTAACGGCGATGATTTCGTAGTCAATCCCGTGTTTCTGGCCTACCCCGGCGCGCAGCTCTTCGAGACACTTGCCGATGTTCTGCTCTTCGTTGTAAGCCGGGATCACGATCGAAAGCTTCATGGATTTATCCAAACACAGGGGCCAGGGGCTGACGATGTTCGACGATCCACTGGTGGATGTCCTGAATAATTGTCGTCGTGTCGCGCGTCGGACGCCAGTCAAAATCGGCTCGTACCTTGCGTGCGTCGGTCAAATAAAGACGCAAATCCACGTCACTGGTCTGGGGTTTCGGCGTGATCGGGATCTGGTTGCCGGTGACCTGCTGGCACAGGTCCGTCAATTCCATCAATGATGTGGACACCTCGGTTCCGCCGCCGACGTTGTAAATGCGGCCGTCCCAGACGTCAGGCATCTGAATCTGCCGTACGACCAGATCGGCAAAATCATTGATATGCAACAAATCACGGACTTGTTTGCCTTTGCCGCCAAAACCAATGTAGGACAGCGGCTTGCCGAAGACGTGTCGGGCGACCCAGAGCGTGACCACGCCCTGATCGACTTTGCCCATCTGCCACGGGCCGGTGAGGATGCCGCAACGGTCGACCAGCGCGCGCATGCCGTGGCTGTGAACGTACTCCTGAATAATCAGTTCGCATGCCAGTTTGCTGGCACCGTAGAAAGAGCGCGCGTCATGCAAGGGAAATAATTCGCCGACACCTTCAGATGAAAAACCGGGGATTGATTCGTTCGCGGTCCACGTGAACCGGGTCGCGTCTTCGGAAAACTCCAACGCGTTGAGTGCTGCGATCGGATAGACGCGGCTCGTGCTGATAAACAATACAGCGGCCTGATACCGGCGCGCCAACTCCAGACAATTGAGCGTGCCCGTCAGATTAGTGTTTAGAACATAGGTCGGCGCATCATCGGTACCAGCCTGTACCGATGGCTCGGCCGAGCAGTCAATCAGCAGGTCGAATGGGCCGGCCGCCTGAAAGTCTTCCGGGCACCGAATGTCGCCGTGGATGAAACTGATACCGGCCTGCTTTAACCGAGGCAGGTTCAACTCACCGCCACGCCGCTTGAGGTTGTCCAACGCGGTGATGGACCAATCGGTATTCGCACGCTTAAGCGCAATGGCCAGATTGGACCCGACAAACCCGGCGCCGCCTGTAATCAGAAGATGTTCAAAAGCCATCGGAAGTTTCCCTTCTACGACAGTCTTGACGACAGGCCGTCGAATATCTCCTGAATGATTCGCCGCAGATCGTACGTGTACGACCATGTTGGGTAATGGGATTGGAATTTGCGCGTGTCACTGATGTACCAGATGTGATCGCCCACACGGTTTTTCTGCGACAGTGTCACGTTCATTTTTCGGCCGGTCAGCTCCTCACAGATCGTAATGGCTTCCTGCATCGAGCAGTTGCTGTGTCGGCTGCCGCCAGCGTTATACACCTCGCCCGGGCGAGGGGCCTGATAGAAGTGCCACAGCATATTCACCAGGTCATGGGCATGGATATTGTCGCGAACCTGTTTGCCCTGGTAGCCAAAGATGGTGTAAGGATCGCCGGTGATCGCGCACTTGACCAGGTAAGAAAGAAACCCATGCATCATGGTGCCCGAGTGGCCGGGGCCGGTCAGGCATCCGCCACGGAAGCAGGCAGTGCGAAGGCCGTAGTACCGGCCATACTCCTGCACCATCGCATCGGCTGCGAGTTTGGACGCGCCCATCAGGCAATGGCGTGTCTGATCGACGGGCATGGATTCGTCGATGCCGTGCGCATGGTATGGGTGTTCGGCGTCCACTTCCCATCGAGTGTCCAGTTCGACCAGAGGCAGTTCATTAGGGCGCTCGCCGTAGACTTTGTTAGTGGAAGTGAAGATAAACGGCGCGTCCGGACAATGGGTTCGCGTGCATTCCAGGAGAACGACAGTGCCGGTGGCGTTAACGGAAAAGTCCATACAGGGATCTTGCGCCGCCCAGTCGTGCGATGGTTGAGCGGCCGTGTGGATGACCACTTTGATGTCGTGTCCGTATGTCCGAAACACGCGGTCCATCGCGTCACGATCGCGAATGTCCAGATCATGATGATCGTAATCAGAAATCTGCGCTTCGAGTTGGCGCCGGCTCCATTCAGTCGACGCATCGTCACCAAAAAAAGTGCGGCGCATGTTATTGTCCACGCCAACAACTTTCATGTTCTGATTTGAAAAGAAGCGGACGGCTTCAGCGCCGATCAGTCCTGCCGCTCCCGTGATCAGGGCAATGTCCAAAGATGACCTCGCAATGGTAGCGAACGGACGTCTGGGTCGGTTCGTCTGAGTTGGAAAAATCGCCTGCTAATTAGAAACAGGGTAGTATACCTTAGATTTATGGATTTCGGGGTTCCGGGGGTGGGGTGATGTCGCAGGCTGTCAGTTACCGTTGCTTCGCTCGGTGTCTTTCATAACGATGGCCAGACGAAACCGTGCGTCATAGAGTTGATTTCAATGGCAGAACAGATTTCCAGATCAGCCGGTGGTGATCAAAATGCAGCTGCGCCAATATCAATAATAAGCGTGGTCAAGTTGCTCATCGGACTTGTTTTTGCCTGGGTGTGCCATCCGGTCTGGGCGCCGCGTCCGTGGCATCTGGATATTGATCCGTCGTGGCAGGTAGTGTTGCACCACGCATGGGCCGCCGGCTGGCAGTTCGGCCGGGACATCGTGTTCACCTACGGGCCTTATGGTTTTACTTCGGCCTACCGTTACCATCCTGAAACGTTTGCACTGTCGGTTGTGATCAATCTGATGTTGACGACAGTGACCGTAATGTGTTTGTGGCGCATGCTCGGACAGCGATCCGAGAAAGGCCCCACCTGGCCGGCGATGGCAGTGCTCGTGGGAGTCGTCGCGGCATCGTATGGCCATCCGGATGCGTGGCATTACGTGGGAATTCTTGTCCCACTGCTGTGGGTCTGGTTGGGGCGACCCGATGAACCGCGCCGAATCGACCGTGTGTTGGACCATCTGGTCATGTTACAACTGGCGTTACTTGCATTGGTCAAACATACCTTTGTGGTTGCAGGGGGGGTGGTATTCGTCGCATTGCTGGCCGAGCGCGTGCTCCGAAGAAAACAGTTTCCATGGTTCGGCGTTACTGCGCTGGTTGGCTTGGCCACGTTTTGGAAATTGGCCGGTCAATCCTTTTCAGCGGCCGGTGACTACCTTGCCTATATGTGGCCGATCGTGTCGGGTTTTGCCGAAGCCATGGCCGTAACAGGGCCCGGGTGGCAGGTACTGACGTACGTGATGTTAAGCCTGGTGTTGCTGGCAGGGTTCGGTTGGTTGCTGTTTCGTCAGACAGGCGTTTGGTCAATCGTACCGGTGGGGGTGTTGGCGCTCATTCTGTGGCTGATTGGTAAGGCCGGCTTCGTTCGGCACGATGCCAGTCATCTGTTCATCGTGTGTGGTGTGGTCCCGGCGCTGATCGGACTGTTATGTACGGCCGCCTGGTTGCAGTTGCAGCCTCAAATAGGGCGCGGACTTGTATTGGCGTCGTTTGTGGCCGGCCTGGTCCTTGGCAGTTCTCTCATCGGCTCATCAACGTTGCGGTATTCGGTTTCGCAGTTGCCCGGTAATGTCAAGGCATGCGCTTCGGTGCTGTTCAATCCCGGACAACAGAAGGAGCAGTTAGCCGACCGGCAGGCGGTGCTGCGTGATCGCGTACCGCTGCCGGAGTGGACCGGGTCGGTCGATCTGCTGACCAGTTACCAGACGCTGCTTCTGGTCCACGGTCTGGACTACAAGCCACGGCCGGTCATTCAGAGTTACTCGGCTTACACGCCGTCGCTGTTACGTTTGAACCGGGAGCGATTTGTCGGCGAGGACCCGCCGATGCACGTGGCGTTCGCGCCGCACTCGATTGACAAACGGATGATCAGTTTTGATGACAGTCTGCTGTGGCCGTCACTGCTGACCGACTATCGTGTGGTCGGCCGAAGCGAGCCGTTTTTTCTACTTAGCCGGGAGTTGCACAGCCGTCGCTGGCACCAGTCCTTTCTGGCCGAAGGGCGGGTCAGCTTGGGGAAGCCGTTGGCTGTGCCGCAGGTGCCGGAAGGCGAAGCGGTCTGGGCCGAAATACAGGTACAGCCAAGCCTCTGGGGCCGAGCGCTCGGCACGGCGTTTCGGTCGCCGCGCCTGTGGATTCGGCTGGAAACCGTCGACGGGCGCAGCGCCATAAGGCGTTTTGTGCCGGGCATTGGCCGAGCGGGTTTTCTGCTTTCGCCGCTTCTCGCTGAGCGGGAAGATTTTGCTCGGCTCAGCGAGAGTAGCAGTGGCCCATTCTGGATCAATCAAGCCGTGACCCTTGTGGGTATCGAGGTATCAGACGAATTGACCGGCGCAGCGGCTTATGCGCCGACGGTGACTTGTCGTTTTTTCCGTTGTCATTGGGATCGACCGTCGAAGTCAGACCGAACGGGCCCGTAACAAGGTCCAGACTACCCACCAAATCGCTGATCGGCCGGATATTGGTCCGTTGCTGAGCCGGAAGGTCTTGGATTGTTCGGAAGGAACGTTAAACTGGAGCACAATGTGCCCGGCGGTATAGTCGGCTCAAACCCAAAATGGGAAGTATGAACTCAAGTTTGTTTTGTGTTTAGAATGCATTTCAACACCCATCTGTGAGGCTTACCATCATGCGACACACTCCCTTCTTCGGATACCTGGCAGTCACCGCCATGCTCACTTTGACTCTTGGGCTCTGTGAATGGGCAACAGCCGAGATGGTCTCCGGGGGCGACACCCCCGGCAGTGATGCCGACACACTGGCATCCATGCGAGCGGAAGTGGCTGAACTGCGCCAGGCCAATCAAAGTTTGCGACAAGCGGTCGGCCAGTTGCAGAGCGACATGGGTGAGACCTGGCTCAACGAACGCCGCGCCGAAGAGGTCAAAACGCTGGTCAGGGAAGTTCTGGCTGACGCCGACACACGCGCCAGCCTGCTCGAAGGTGGCATGACTGCCGGTCACAACGGCAAGAACTTTTTCCTGGCATCCGAAGATGGAAGTTTCCTTTTGAAGATCAAGGGGCAGATCCAGTTCCGCTATGTGGCGAACTGGCGTGACGAGCCGGCTACCGCTGGCAACTCGATTGACAATTCGGAAACCGGTTTTGTGGTCCGCCGCGCGAAGATTCAGTTCTCCGGCCACATTTCCAGCCCGAAGCTGACTTACGCGCTTCAGCTTTCGGTCAATCGTGATGACAACTCAGCGATCGCCGACAAGATCGTCATCGGCTATGCCTTCAACGAAAACTGGTCGATCTGGTTCGGCGAAGACAAGGCGCCGTTCCTTCGTGAAGAACTGACCAGTTCCTCGAAGCAGTTGGCTGTTGAGCGTTCCTACGTCAACGAAGTCTTCACCGTGGACAAAGCTCAGGGTGTTGCACTGACCTATAAGTCGGAACGGATTCGGGTCACCGCTATGATCAATGATGGGATGCGTTCCGGCGACGGCAGCTCCAGCGTCAACCCTTTCACACAGCTTGACGACTTCGACGCCCAGAACGACCCCGACGGCGGCGGCCCCCTGACCGGCGACCGGTCAACGTCCAAAGACTTCTACGAAGATGCCACGGACTTCGCCCTTACCGCACGCGTGGACATTCTGGTTACCGGCGGCTGGCACCAGATGGCGGACTTCACCGCTTGGGACGGCGAGGAAATGGCCGTCTTCGTCGGTGCGGCCATTCACTGGGAAGAAGGCGAATCAGGCGATCGATTCAACAACAATGACTTCTTCATGTGGACCTTTGACGGCTCGGTCGAATATCAGCGGTTCAATCTGTTCCTGGCAGTGATGGGCATGCACACCGACGTCACCGGCCTGAACGCCGCAGGCACCGGCCCGGCCAAGTCATACGACATGCTCGGCTTCGTGGTCCAGGCCGGCTATCAGATTCCCTTCCGCGGTGAAGTGATCGAGCCATTCATCCGTTATGAATGGGTTGACTTCGAAGATGCAATCATCAGTTCCGGCACTAATGTCGACGACGAAATCGCCATCATCACCTTCGGTTTCAACTGGTACTTCAACAAGCACGCAGCGAAGTTCACTGCCGACGTGATGTACGCCCTGGACCCGGTTCCGCTGTCCAGCAGTGGCTTGGGCCTGCTGTCGGACGTGCGCGACCAGGACGAACAACTCGTGTTGCGCGGCCAGTTTCAGTTGTTGTTCTAAACTGTTTCGTACGGCATTCATCTGATCAAGTCGCATGAGTCGCACCATCGGACGACCGTCGCAGTTCTATCATTATGCGTACGTGCTGCGCGAAACACTTGGTGTCTCGGTTTGGCCCGAACCGACCGGGTCAATCTGACGATTAAGTTTCCGATGGCATTCCATGGCAGCAGTACGATTGCCTCTGCTTCGCCTCGGTGGATAGCCCAACGGACGAATCGGCGTATCCGGTTCATCTTGGCATTAATGTGTGTCCTGGCTAAACCGGAGTCGATCATCGAATTACGAATGGCTTCAATGTGGTCGACCGTCAGCCCTTTGAGTTGGCACTCTTGCTGAAATGAAAAAGCGAGTGAAGGGATTCGAACCCTCGACATTCAGCTTGGGAAGCTGACGCTCTACCAACTGAGCTACACTCGCAGGTGTGCCGCGTAGTTTAGCAATGTCTCGCACCTCGTCGCAAATGGTACTGCTAACACTCGACTTAGCAGCATTGTCGTGACTCCGTTTCACTGAAGGATTGTCGTAGGGTGTCGCATTGTTTTGCGTTATTTCGTGCACCAACTGGTGTGGTTTCAGGTGAGGCGCAGAATCTGTTGTGCCAACCACAAGTTGCGCTTCATCCTGAACGATTGCGAGTACCTTTGAGATTGCCTGGTTTGTATCGCTGATCCCCAGAGCGGTATAGTGTTCCAGCGTGGTCTTGTAGTCACTATGTTGCATGATCTTCTGGGCGACCTGCGGCGACATACCTACTTTGGCCAGTTTGGCCCCGAGTATCGTTCGCGGCGCGTGTAAGTCGATCACACGGCCATCCTCGTCAGTCGTGACAATCTTTATCTTAGGTCGGCGTCGTTTCCCTTTTCCAGTCATCACCGGTTCACCGTTTTCATTTCTGATGACGATTTCACGTGCCAAACCGGCGCGCAGGAAGTCCTTTTTGCGGGTAGTGTCGGTCACCGCAGTTAGAGACACCTTTGCATTAGGCATCGCGAGTATACGACTGCGTCGCTCAAGCAACTCCTGTGCTAACTGTGGGTGCAGCGGGAGTTCGTCAGTTCGTTTGGATTTGCCGTCTCGGACAGTGATGGTATTTCGTTCAAAATCAACGTCGGACCACTTCAAACGTCTTAGATCACCTTTGCGAAGACCGGCTAATACCGCTGCGAGATACCATTCCTCTCGTCCCCTGTCCCTTGCAACGTTCAGCAAACGTGACAGTTCATCATCTGTCAGTGGCCGGCGTACCCTTCGACGATCGCTTGTAGATGGTGGGTTGCTGCCTGATCCTGATCGACGTACCCCTCAAGGGTGTGACCACGCCTTGGCGCATCTTCGTCGACATGTACCTGAACACCATGGTTGCATGTGATTTCCTTTGTAAGAGTATCTGGACATCGACCTGCAAACATGTTGCCAGTGCCTCATGTGCATCCATCTGGGTAGCCGGAAGGTCTTTGTCAGATCAAGCATCCGCTAACCGACTGGACGGTGGATAAAACAGCAGGCAAGAAACTTATGCATGTGACTCGACGGCGATGAGATCGATGGGCAAGCTCCGATCTCAGGCCACCTGAAATCATATATCCTGTCAGCTACATTCGCAGAACGTGGCGGCGCTCGATCGGGGGCGCGGCGTTCCGCGGCAAGGTTTACTCGACGCGCGAGCGAAAACTGGGAGCATGAGCAAATGGTGATGTACCGAGGCGTCTGCTACTACCCTGAGGCGTGGCCATCGGAGCGGTGGGACCGGGACATTGCGCTGATGAAGGATGCCGGATTCAACCTGGTGCGCATGGGCGAGTTCGCCTGGTCGCGCCTGGAAACGGAAGACGGGCGTTTCGAACTCGGCTGGTGGACGGATGTCTGTGGGCGTTTTGCCTCGGCAGGGATGCGGGTCCTGGCCGCGACGCCAAGCGCAGCGCCGCCGATCTGGCTGTCTGAAAAGTATCCGGAGACTGTGGCTGTGCGCCCCAACGGCGAACGTGTTCCCTTGGGCGGGCGGCGGCACTATTGTCCCTCCTCGCCGCGCTACCGCGAGCGTGTCGCCGCAGTGTCGCGCGCTATGGCCGAGGCGGTGCGCGACAATCCGGCCGTGATCGCATGGCAGATCGACAATGAGATTGCGGTCGACCCGAACACGTGCTACTGCCCTCATTGCGCAGAAGGATTCCGTACCTGGCTGCAGCATCGCTACGATGATTTGGATCGCCTGAATGCAGCCTGGGGAAATGTCTTCTGGTCCGGTGAGATTCGCGACTGGGCACACGTCCAGCCACCCCGCTGCGGCCGTCTGTCGCGAGTACTGGACTATCGGCGCTTCATGGAAGAAACGTATGTCTCTTTCGTCGAGGCACAGGCCCGCGTTCTGCGCGAAGTCAAGACGGATTGGCCCATCACTACGAATCAGTGGGCTGGCCTCGTGCCGGGCATGAACGTGACGCGTATTTTCAAGAATCTGGATTTTGCCGCCTACGACGGCTACTGGGAATACTACGCGGACACGGAGCACTACTCCTCGGTTTGGGACCTGTACCGGAGCTTAAAACGCAAACCGTTTTGGATAGTTGAAACGAACGCGTGGCACGACATCACAACCCTCGACAACGGTCTCCGCGCTCTGCGCCCCTGGGCCTATGAGGCCATCGCCAAGGGGGCAGAGGCACAGGTGTATTTCCGTTGGCGCCAGTCACCGATGGGTGAAGAGGACCACCCGGCGGTGCTCGACTGGTCGGGGGAGCCGTCCCGGGCATACGCGGAGTTGGGAGAGTTGAACCGTCAGATCAGCGACCTGGCGCCATACTTGGACGACTTACCCCTGCCGCAAGCGGACGTGGCCATCCTCCATGACCATACGTCGGCGCTGTTGGGTGAACTGGGGGACCGTGACACCTGGCAAGAGATCGTGCGTCATCGCGCGATGTTCGGGCGTCTGGGCGTTCAGGTCGACATTCTGCCGGCGGCGAGGGCGAAAGAGCTTGGGAGATACCGTCTCATCGTCGCGCCTCACCTGGAGGTCGTCGCGCCGGAACTCGTGGACACACTGACACGCTTCGTCGAGCAAGGGAGCGTGTTGCTGGCCGGTCCGCGCCTAGCCACATGTGATACCAACGGCAAGTATCTCACGGATGTCCATCCTGTAAGCCTGCGATCCCTCTTCGGCGTGAGCGTCGTCGAGCGCATTCCGATCAAAGATGAGACGAGCAGGCGCTTCAAACCACTTCCTGCCACAGAGCCTCTACCCAAAGACGTGTCGGTGCAAGTACTGGAAGGCCTAAACGCCACAGCGATGAGCGCGACCGGCTTTATGGAACTTGCCCGACCCGACCCGGCCACTACTGTACTTGCGCGCTACGGGAGTGGGTACTTCAAAGGCGAAGCGGCGATCACGGCAGCCGTCCGGGAAGACGGCCGGGCAATCTACCAGGCCTGCCACCTGTCTGCCGACAGCCTGCGGTCTCTGCTTGCTAATGCATTGGACCTCGCCGGGTTGCGCTGGTTTGACTCCATCCCTGCGGGCGTGGAGATCCTCCAACGCGGCCACCTTCGCTTCTACCTGAACATGACGTCTACCCCCGCGGCGGTGCGGCTCTTCGAGCAGGGCCGAGCCTTGCTCGGCGAGGTCGATGACAGCACCGTGCATCTCGGCCCGTTTGACGTTTGCATCGTAGAAGCGGGAGATCCACACGATCGGAAGTGACATGAAATATCGCGCCTGGCTGGACACATCAATGGTCCGTCACTATCCAGGAACACCCCCAAAGACGCGTCAACGCCTGACCGTGGAAGTTCCACGCAATGAACGTTTTCATTTCCAGGTGGCCACGCGCCATGACGAGATGAACGTTGTCGTCTTGGCCTTAACTGCGTCCACGCCGAAGGGGTGACAGGTCCGTATCCGCCGCGTTGGCTATCTCCCGATGGCGCATCTCATACGCCCGCGATGCCAAAGTGCGTATTCCCAAACGGCTTGCACGTCAACGGAATGATCGGGCACCACGCGTATGAGTTCATGTTGGCCGACTTCCGCAGAGAACGGCGCGGCCAGTCCTGCCGCACTCACCAACCGACCCACATGTGACGCTTGACGCTGGTTTTACTTTATATTACTTTAACAATTAAACTCAAGATGCAAAAGTGGATCTTCTAACCATGAGTGGACGTCCATAGTCGGCGTTTCGAAAAATTGCCCTTGTCGGGCATGGACAATGTTGTAAACGGGTCCGTCGCTATCAACCGACGGCCGGGTTCTTCTAAGTCAACGTGAATTGCGGTTGCTGCTCACCCGTTGCTTTGGGTAAAGGTGAGAACAATGATGGTTAAAGCATGCTGGGCTATTCAGCATATTGATCTCTGCTGCGATCGGTTTATTGCTGGTGTTATTCCAACGTCCCTTTCGCCAGTAGGGCGGAATCGTTGGTCATTTACTCACCTTCCAGATTGGAGGATGAGACCAGTCGCGCCTCCTTCGTCAGGATTGTTGTCCCACGGACGTTGATGATCATGAAAAGAAACTCAAGCTTATTCATTGGTTCCTCGGTTTTACCGTTACTCGGTTGCATTCTAATGTTGATTGCGGCGACGGCGTTTGGTTCGACTCCGGTTGATGTGAATCAGATTGATGGCATCTATTCAGTCGAGTCGGCCGGTGGAATTGAGCAACAGGCTGTGGCTGAACTCAAATCCGGAATGAAGAAGTTATACGGCATTGATCTGGTCGACACGGCAACACTGGACGAGCGATCTGTCATTGTCGTGGGGCGAGCAGCAGCGCTACGGGGCAAGTGGGTCAATGAAGCTGAACTCGCTGCTCTCGCGCCTCAGGGCTACATCATTCGGTGTGGAGATGGGCGCATTGTGATCGCCGGTGCAGACAGTTGGGGAACGCTTTTCGGCGTATATGGTTTTTTTCAGAAATTGGGTGTGACGTTTCATAAATCCACGTTAGGGCAGGCGCATTTCCCCGTAGTGAAAAGTCAGATCATTGAGCCATTCGAAATGACCGATTCACCGGCGTTTGAGTTCCGGGCCGGATGGGACCTTGCCCGACGCCAGACGCTCCGAATGCTGGGCGATCCGCGTAAGGGGTTGAACCCGGAATTGTTTGATCCAAAGCAGACTGGTTCGGACCTGTGGATTGATCATACGGCGGGCTATCTCGTACCCAAACGCCTCTACTACGACGATCATCCGGAGTATTATGCGATGGGTAAAGACGGCAAGCGCATTGCGAAAGAGTCGTTTACCGATCATCGCACGCCATTGTGCCTTTCGAACCCGCAGGTAAGCAAGATCTCCGCCGAGCGCGCACTCGGTTGGGTTGAAAGGAACCCAGAGCAGCAGTTCTTCTTCATCACCTACGGTGATACCGGACTTTGGTGCCAGTCTCCCGATTCCCTCGAACTTGACCCTGAACCCGGGCAGTATGCCACTCGTCTTCTGTATTGGGTCAACAACGTCGCGAATACCGTCGCAGAGAAGTACCCCGATAAAACGCTGCTGACGTTTGCGTATGGGGGATCAGACGTGCCGCCGCCGGTAGCTCGTCCTGCGAAGAACGTCTGGGTGGTTGTGGCGACCGGCGCAGGCTCTGTCCGTTTCTGGGATCTGGCCTACGCACAGGGCTTGACGGATATCGAAGAGGTCCAGAAGTGGATTGATGTCGCGCCCGATCAGATCATGGTCTGCGAATATCTCGGTCACTATGAACCCGTGATGCTTGAGCATACCTCCCGCCGTTTGCGCTACTACAAGGAGATCGGCGTACGTGGCGTGGCCTTCTCCTACGGTACACCGCAGAACTTCCCTGGGCTTTGGCGATATCTGTGGGGGCAGTTGCTTTGGGAGCCGGACCAGGACCCCCATGTGCTGGCAGGTCAATATTTGCGCTTAAATTACGGAACTGCTGCCGAGCCGCTGATTCGTTTCTTTGAGCTGACACGTCAGCAGTATCAAAAGGTTACCGCCAGCAACGATAAACTTGTCGGCTACTATCCCCGGAACTTCTACTCGCCTGAATTTGTCCAGGCGGCAAAGGCCTGTTTTGAGGAAGCGGTCAACCTGGCTAGTGAAGACGCCGGTCGTTGTCGGTCGTTACAGCTTGAGTATAAACGCTTCTTGTTCGACGTTGCGTCCCACTTGCCTCGTTATGATCTTTCAAAAACAGGCAATGCGCAGCTCCTTGGGCTGCTCGACAAGGCTCGTACGCTGGCCAAGGCCACCGATGGCGATCTCGAGTTTATCCGGGACATGCAACAGCTAGCGGCAACGCTGGAAAAACGGAAAGCCGGCTACCGAAACTTGATTGAGCAATGGCTCGGTGCGTCTGCCGACATGCAGCCGATTCAGATCGAAAATGGATTGAGATTCGCGCCCTGGATGTTTCGGGGGGTCGATTTCGGTCCTGGCATATTTCCCGGTGCCAGGGCGAAAAGTCATCCAGACTTTCCTTCGCCGCCTCGACTTTGTGCTGGTGTGTTCATGAAAACCACCGGCGGCCACCAGAACACCACGAGCAGTCGGATGACCGTCGACTTCAATCTCGACGTTGTACCTCCCGATCGCCGAGTTGTGCTGATGCTCAAAGGTCAAGATGCGATATCACACTGGCTGAACCATGAGGGCAGTGCACAGTGGATAACCTCCATCGAGATAACCGTAAACGACAAGGTCATATTCTCCGGTGAATGTGGTTTTGTTAGAGGCAATTGGTCGCACCGGCAGTTCGACGTGCCGTCCGAGGTCTTGAAAGTTGGTGAGAATCGTTTGGCGATCCGCAATATCTCAAAACGCGGCTGGTTCGCCGGTTGCTGGTTCCTCCTCTGCGATGCGACGCTGACCTTTGAACGAGCAAATGCCGATCAACCTGGCGACACGCCATAACTTCGAATAACTGATCCAAGAGTATCTCATACCAATCCCGTTTTAATCTCGCGTTTAATCAACTTCGCGGCGACAGGCCTGATCAGCGTTTATGAACATTCTGACGCGCAGAATAAGTACGCAATGGGTATCACTCAATTGCGATCAGTGGTCCGATTGATGAAGCAATCGCTGTAATACGCACCGCGTATATTTTTAGCGCGTCGAAGACGTCATAACCGCTTGTCATTTCGGTACCGGCGAAGAATGTGACGCACAAGATTTAAGTGAGATTGGTATAAATGCACTGTTCGAAAGCGGTACGACTGAAATCGCTTTGCGACGGTCAGCGATCATGTCACGCTGGAGACCCCGGCTTCAGTTGATGATCGTACGATCAGTTTTGTGGGGACGCGCAGTTGGATCTCCGCACCAGATGAGATCTGCCCGTGAGCTTTTGTTTTGTTGTCAGCACCCTCCAGCCCGACGTTGTCTTGTGATGACGTGTCAGTGTTTGTCTTGTCGACAGTCGTCCCCTTCGGTCTAGAGTCACCGATGTGCTCCAACAAGTATTGCGTTGCCAATTTCCCCAGCAGGAATGGCTGCGGGTCTACGGTTGTTAACGGAATCGCCAAGTTCTCTGCAAATGACATATTGTCGAAACCGCTGACACGCACCTCATTTGGTACAGAGATACCCCGCTTTTCCAAAACCTGTAATGCGCCCAACGCGATCAGATCGTTCTGGCATACAAGCGTGTCAAAGGGGCGACCTTGTTCTAACAACGACGTTATGCCTCGTTCGCCCGACTCCACGCTGAATCCTTCTTCCTGTATCACCAAATCCGCATCCAAGGACCGCCCACGTCGCTCCAGAGCCATTCTAAGGCCGGCCAGACGTTCTTGGGCGTTAAGGTGATCCATTCCGCCGGTGATGCTTGCAATGCGATCCGCGCCAGCCCCAATCAGGTGGGCCACCAGTTGATCCATGGCTTGGAGGTTTTCAATTTGAATCTGCGTCGTATGGGGCAGGTAATGGTCGCAGTCCACAAAGATCGCCGGCAGTTGCGTTTGTTCAAGCAACTCGATCAGTTCCGGCATCACCAAGCCGCGGATGATAAGACCATCGAGATGCTGCCTGGCTACCGCCTCCGGTAGCTGCCCGTCGTGAACCTGTGCGAGTGTCCGTCGACTGACATTCAGGCTATTGCCGCGGTGCTCGGCCTCGGCCAAGCATCCGCTGAGCAAGCTATAGAGATAGGAAGCACCAATTTCCCTGCCGATGCGCGGCGGTTGTTCGGAAACCAACAGCAAGCCAATCTGGCCGGTCAGCGCTGGGCCACGCGTTTGTCGAGTGGCCGATGGACGGTAACCCAACTCACGGACAATTTCCATGACTCGGTTGCGGGTGGGCGTAGAGATGCCCGGCTTGTTGCGCATAACCATTGAGACCGTGGTAGCTGTGACGCCGGCGCGATCAGCGACATCTGTTATTGTCGGCGCTTTCCGATAAGCGTGACTCTTCTTTTTCAACGGGCGAGCTCCTCGCGGTATTTTACTAGAGTACCATAAGGTGTTGTCAGCATGTAATCCCTCTTCAAATCGGTTTGGCCATTTGTGCGCCTTTGGATCGAAAGATAACGACAACTCAACAATGAAAGTGCTTGGTGTTGGGGATCACCAAGCTCTCGATCCGTTCAATCATCACATCACGGGCTTGCCGCAATGTGTTCAGACACTCATCACGAACACTCAACTCATTATGCGCATCCCAATGCTCGGCATACCATGCCAAATCCTCCGTTGCCAGTCGTTGATATTCGTCGAGTAGACGCTGTCGAGGTGCAAGCTGATTTCGCTCTTTCCAGATGGCCCCGGTGTCCCATGCATATTGATGCCACAAACGTGCTCGCAAAGCAATGAGTAATAAACGTCGAGCAAGCATTCGCAAATCACGAAAGTCATCAAGTTCAGGAACATCAGCCTCCGGCACCCTGTCGATCGCAGCCACCGCTTTTCGCATATCGGATTCAAAGGTGAACAACCCCTCATCACACAAACAGGCCATCCGCTGGGATGCTGGTGATCCTGAACCGGGATCATCGAGCATGAGCGTCGGAAACAACGGCATGTAAGCCAACAACCGTGATTCAGGGAAATAATCCGGATTCATCTGGGCACGCAGCATCAGGCTTAAAGCCAAGATGAAAGACGCATCTTGACGACCCAGGAAATGCTCGGATAAGCGAGGCAGAAACACCTCAAGCGTCATCTGCGGATCATCGATTCGCCAAAGAACGTAGAGATCCCCGAGAACACTCAACACATGGGGATTGACATTCTCGTATGATCCCCAGTCACTGATAATATATCCTTGCGCCTCACTCTGATTCGCCAGATTCAACCAGATGCTGGCGTTGGCTTCCAGGCGTTCGAACGGCGGGAAGATATACTCGGCCATGTTGTTGCCAACAACCCAGTTTGCCTTCGCACGCGCCGTCACGGCTGTGTGATTAGCAAAGTGACCGTTGTCCTGTTCATAAACATCTTCCCAGCGACCATACCCCCAATTAGTGACAACAATATCCTCCGGCAATTGATCACGTAGTTCCGGGAAATGAATCAGAAGGTCGGCATAGATCATCATCTGTTTCCCAGACGCTTTCAGATGTAAGTGCAGACCGATCAGATAATCCGCCAACACGGCCGCGACACCTTGCTGGGCTATGACCGTTTGACTGCGCCCACTCCCCAGACAAAAGGCTTCGTCCAACCCAACATGCACAAATGGCCCTGGAAAAAGTGGGAGTAACTCGTCCAGCCACGCCTTTACTTTCTGCCGTGCCTCAGGCAAGTGGGGCTGAAAGTTGTTAGCCCCACCGAACCGCTTCACCGGTGGGCTCAGCTCACCCAGATGCTCAAAGCGATCAAGCGACAGCAATTTTCCTTGATGGCCGAGGACCTGAAGCAGCGGAATCAATTCGATTTGCTGCTGATGACAGATCTCAACGAGATCGCGGATGTAGTCTGACGTAACCACGGTTGCGCCATTACCGATTCCCGGAAAAACATCGGTCTGAATCGTACTCTCCATGTATAGCAACAACGCGTTTGCGCCGGCCGATCGCGCATGTGCCAACCGTTGCTCGATCATGCTCAATTTGGGTATTCGGCCGCGTGCTATGTCATATTGGATACATCGCCACTGGATCATGCCTTGCAGCCCTTCAGAATAAAACCATCGACAATAAAACTGAGCGCATCGGTTGAAACACGCTCAGTGAAATAGGTCACGAAAGGCTATTCAGACTTCGAAGCGGGAAAGCGGATCTTGAGATCGCTAACCATGTACCAATGTGAGGTCAGGCTGTCACTGGAGGTCTGATTGCGGAGTTCGATAGTGTTTTCACCTTGTTTCAAAACGCCTGCAGGCAGTTTGATCTCATGGCTGGACCAGCCCATCTTGGGGAATGGATTGAGCGCGTCATAAACGACGACACCGTTGATCGTAATCTGCATATAAGCTGGAGCGCACCATGACTTGTCTGAATCCTGGCCATCGATGATAAGTACGGCATTGTCACTCGGCTGCGAATCAAGGTTGATCGCCGCCTTGGCGGAGAAGAGGTCTGTCATTGTTCCGTAGACAGCCACCGCATCTCGGGGTTCACACTTCCAGTCATATTGCCGCCAGAACCGTCCACCTGTAAACGCCATGGCGGGAAGCTGATAGCCATCCGGTAACTTCTGCAGGAAGTCGGTCACCATGCGTGAGCGAATCGCCGCCACGGGGTCGTCAATCAACGCCTGGATCACGGGATCAAATCCATTTTTGGTATCGATACGAACTCGCGTCCAATGCCAAATCAGCCCGGCAAGCGCATCATATTCAGGCGGCACAGTTCCGCCGGCCTGGATTTGATCGATGGTTGCCTGATGCTCAGCAAGCCAATCGGTTAGGTATCGTTGCAAGCTAATCCCAAACGACTCAAGCTGGTCAGGATTGGACTCACCCTCGCTTGGTCGGGTGGCATACAAGCAATATTCGATCAGTCTTTTGCGGGTGATTTTTAGCGAATCGATCTTTGGCTCGCGTTCAATCGCTGTATCCAAGCACTCCAATAATCGTCTCAACATGGCCGGCTCATAGAAGTCAGCCGGCGGCCGGCCGTGCATGCGGCCGTCGTAATCACCATACTGCAGCCTGTCGTAGATCGTATCAAAGGCTTCCAGCACCATCGGAGCAGCGCTACCGTAGTAATTGGTGATGAAGTCGTTCTTGAGAACGGTCACGTCTTGGAAAGGGTCCCAGTTCAGCCGTGAGTGCACATATCGGAAAAGGGGCCGGAACGACGGGCTGGCGCCGCAATACCAGAATCCGCGAATCCCGTGACGGGCAGCCCACTTCACTTTCCAAGCCATGCCGTACAGCGTGTAACCGCTCATGTTGTACTCGTACAGCCCGATCTGGCCTGGCGCGACCCGAAGCCAATCGCGAATCTCGGTAGCAGCTACGATATTCTCCGGCGCATCGTAATCACGGATCCCACAAGGCGCCGAGGTGGCGTTAGGCCAGGCAGCGTAAAACACATGTACGTTCTTTTCCGGTCGAACAAGGATCGGAGCTGGTTGTGTAGGCCCATAAGCAAAACAGATCAGAATCTTATCCGGGTGCTTCTTGGTGACCTCCCGAGCCACGGCGTTCACCCACAACAACATGACATCGCTATGGTTTCCCTCCTCATACACCATCGCGAGGGAGCGTGGGCTTTGACACCATTCATGATCATCCGCTTGTGAGATGACAAAGTAGCGGCGGTCAGATTGGCTATCTATCCAATCCAAGGCACGCTGTGCTGAAATCCTATGTACATCGTGATGACTGGTAGAAATCATCAGACGCACATCAGTCGTTTCCTTGGGTAAGTATGTACCATCAGCACGCAATGCATAGTATTCGGGATTCTGATCATAATATAGGTGTTTAGGAACCAAGTAGGCAGCTGTGTGATCAATCCACGCTGTGCCATCAAACAACTCCGCTTCACCTTTTTCTTTGACCCATTTCATAGGATCGCCGATTTTGTCCACCGGGTCAGCAAACGCGGAATGACGCCCACCGATACGCTTGCTGTCAAAAAATGGCTTGTCAGCAATTTCGTAAGTTCGGAGTTGCGACAGCCTGCCTGTCGGTTTGATCTGAACCTTATTTTCGTAGTACCGGACCCCCTGTTCTTCGAGAAAACGATAGACACCGTAGGTCGTTCCGTGACGCGTGCTGCCTGCAATCGAGATCAGGCCTTCTTTCGCGCGAATCACAAAACCATCGAATCCCTGCGATGTCAGATCCGACTCACTGATCGCACTTGCACCGACAGCTGCCTGAGCGCCTACGAGAATGACATTGGTCACGCCTGGCGTTGCCTCAATCCCCTCAGGGTTAACAGGCAACGATCTCCCCGTCAGCTTCTTCAGGTTCCGCTGTAAGGTGTGGAATGGATTCTCGGTGCGAGGCGGAATCTTCTCATTACCCAAGATCGCATACATCGGCCAGCTGCGAACCACCGGATTCAAGCTCGTGATCGGCTGATACAAATAAGTCAGATCACCAGGGAACATATATTCAGCGGTATTCACACGAACATCGAGCATGTCCAGCGTCAACGCTTGAGCGAATGACTCGACCACGAACTCCAAAGCGTCCACTTTACCCCACGAACCGACGCCTGCTGTTCGTTCCAGTGATCTATACGGAAGGTAAATCACCTGTTCGCCTGCTGTGAGCGCAACCCGGCGCCGGAAGAAACCATCACCGCTACGCAGTCGAACGATCATGGTGCATGGTGCACTGGCAACGAGTTGAACGGTCAGTCCTCTGTCCGTTCTAAACGCCACTTGGCCAGGCGGTAATGGATGCGACCAGCTTTCACGCCCGCCAGGCAGTATCGACAGTTGCAGACTTGGACGACTTTCCCCTAGTAACGGTTGGTAGGAGGACTGTTTGGGCGTTGTTGTCCCCGTCCATCCATCCAATCCAAGACCGACCCCTTTGACGACGCTCTCTGCTCGCTCGTCCGCTGGCTTCGCCTCTGCCTGGATGATTGACCCAACCAGGACGTATACAATCAAGAACATGACCGTATATGCGTCACGCCATAGCACATCACTGTACGTCATCATTCATCTCCATTGTTTGCGGTTCACATATCACGGTTTATTCCAGATGATCATGGCATTTGGCGCACCCGGGGGAAGTAAAGCCAGACGTGTCCCTGATTGTCATCTTCACCGAAGACGATTTCACCTTCACGACCGACAATTGCATCACCAAACACATAACCATAGCGCCGGCGCTGCAAAACGGACACCGCGGCGCCCAAGTCAGACATCTCGCGGTTTAGCGGGTCATATCGGAACATTCGAGCGATGCCTTCGCCGCAGAATCCAAAGAGGCGGCCGTCGAACGTGACTGCCATGGGGCCGACAGGGTTGAGCGGTACTTTGGCGCATGGATCGCTGAATCCATCCTTCTCACAGAAAGAAAACAGTTGACCATCGCCATCGGTGAAATAAAGCAAGCCAGTGTGCGGGTGGCGTGCCACCTGCATCGCTGCGTTGCTCCAATTGCCCTGGGGCAGTTGGAGCGCCTGCCGTGTGAGCTTGTCATGGAACGGATCAAACTGCCACAGGGTGTCATGTCCATCCAGGCCAAAGATGTTGCCCTGTGAACCTATTGCAAGACGTCCCGCGCCCGGCACCTGGTCCACGATCTTCGTTGCGCCGGTTTCCAGATCCACCAGGAATAGATGATTGGACGTGATGCCTACGGCCTGTGCTCCGTGGTCGGTCGCAATGGCATGGACAATGGGCTCACCTGATCTGACGAGGCCATAGTCGTGCCGAGGCAGGTCGCTGAAATCCCATTCCTGGATGAGACTGAAAGGAGTCCGTGCTAATGCGCGTCCAACCATCCGGCCGCCGTCTGGACCGTTGACAAACGCAATAAACTGATTCGGGCCGTGGCAAATCGCGGCGCAGTGATCGGCTTCGTTGATTACGCCCAAATCGATCACCGCTCCGGTATCTCCACGAAAGAAGCCGACGAAAAGATGAACTCGCTTACCGCTAGTGCCGCCATACACCACGCCGTCCGCAGTGACATCTAACGCGGTAATGTGTCCTTCGTCGGCGATGATGGGCAGTGTTGAACCGGGAAAACAGGTAGGAAAAGCGACCATGGTGCCTTCGGTAAGAAAAGCATCCTGGTGAACGATTGTTCCAGGAAGTGGTGCCTCGATCGTTACGCTATTTCGTTTGTCGTTCTTGGTTTTCACTGTGTCTTCTAACATCACGTTCTCTAGCCCCACATCCGTAGGGGTAAATGGGCATTGGGTTTTTTGCGGTCTTCAGGCATCGCGACCTTGAAAATGCCAACCGGCGCAGGGCCAACATGGCCAAAAAACAGATCGCCATGGCGATTGACGGCGCCGCGCGACACATACTGAGCGACATGGCCGGGACGTTTGAGTTCGGCAACCACCTCGCGCTCCAGGGAATCGGTATTCATGCGATATACATGGCCCTGCACGTGAGTTCCATCATCATCCCAGGCCCATATGGTGTCCGAATCCCATTGTGATGCGACGTAGTACAATTGGCCGTCACCGGCAAAAGTCAGCCCGCCGCAATGATCGAGAAAGGTG
>JGI12316J14372_10002171_pt1 | contig 22079 bp, 23 predicted proteins | sample MarCyaLeptolynsp_FD_14372 | JGI IMG/M metagenome (IMG submission 14372) | reverse complement strand
TAAGGCACAAACGCTATGGCAATCACCTGCGGCATCGTCGGCCTGCCGAACGTCGGCAAATCGACGCTGTTCAACGCCCTGACCGCGGCCGAGATCGCGGCGGAAAACTACCCGTTCTGCACGATCGAGCCCAACGTCGGGGTGGTGCCCGTGCCCGATCCGCGGCTCGGCGTGCTTGCCGGCATCGTCGGTCCCGAAAAGATCATCCCGACGACGATGGAGTTTGTCGACATTGCTGGGCTGGTTGCGGGTGCGTCGAAAGGGGAAGGGCTCGGCAACCAGTTCCTTGCCAACATTCGCGAGACCAACGCAATCGTGCACGTCGTGCGCTGTTTCGAGGACGACGACGTCACACACGTGGCCGGCGCTATCAACCCGCTCGACGACGTCGAGACGATCAATACGGAGCTGGCGCTCGCCGATCTCGAGTCGGTCGAGAAGCAGCTCTTCAAGGCCGAAAAGAACGCCAAGACCGCGCAGAAAGAAGCGCTGTACGTCCGCGACACCTTGAAGAAGATCAAGGCGCATCTCGACGAGGGGCTGCCCGTGCGCGCCCTCACGCTCGACGACAACGAACGTGCCCTGCTGAAGACGCTGCACCTGATTACGGCCAAACCCGTCATGTACATTGCCAACGTCAGCGAGGACGGTTTCGACAACAACCCGCACCTGGACGCGATTCGCGAATACGCGGCGGCTGAAGGCGCGGAGGTTGTTGCGATCTGTGCGGCGATCGAAGCGGAAATTGCCGTGCTCGACGAAGACGACAAGGCCGTGTTCCTCGAGGACCTGGGCTTCGAGGAGCCCGGCCTCAACCGGGTGATCCGCGGCGCCTACGCGCTGCTCGGCTTGCAGACCTATTTCACTGCGGGCCCAAAGGAAGTGCGCGCCTGGACCACGCGCGTCGGCGCGACGGCGCCGCAGGCGGCCGGCGAAATCCACACTGATTTCGAAAAGGGTTTCATCCGTGCCGAGGTGATTGCGTACGACGACTACGTGGAGCGTAACGGCGAGCAGGGCGCCAAGGAGGCCGGACGCTTACGCCTCGAGGGCAAGGAGTACATAGTCCAGGAAGGCGACGTCATGCATTTCCGCTTCAACGTCTAGGCGGAGTACCCCGGACTATTCCGACTTGTCCATGAAGCTCGGCAAGGACAGCTTGTAGCGGATACCGGCGGCGCGCACCGCAAAACCCGCCAATACCGCCAGCACGAGGCTCAGGTCGCGGCCAATCTCGAGCGCGTCCGCGCCGACGTAGGTCACGCCGGCCGCAAACGCCGCGGTGGCGTAGATGTCGCCCGTCAGCACCAGCGGGATTTCGTTGCAGATGACGTCGCGGATCATGCCGCCGGCAACCCCCGTCGCAACACCCAGCATGACGGCAACCAGCGGCCCCGCGCCGTATTCGAGACTGATCTCCGTGCCGAGCGCCGCAAACAGCGCTAGCCCCAGTGCGTCCATCCAGACCAGCGCGCGCATGCGGCCGCCGGGCTTGAACTGCCGCAGGAACACGGCGAGCGCGGCGGCCAGCGCGACGGCAACGTACACCGGATTGGCCACCCAGAACACGGGTGTGCGGTCGAGGATGAGGTCGCGCAAGGTGCCGCCGCCGACCGCCGGCATCAGCGCCATGACGCAGAACCCGAAGATATCCATGTTCTTGCGCGATGCGGCGAGTGCGCCCGAGATCGCAAACGCGGCCGTGCCGAGCATTTCGAGGATAAACAGGACGTTCATTGCTCGTGTCAGCCCGACTTCAAGACGCTTGCTGCCGGCATACGCCTAGTGCCACGACAGCTTGCTGGATTCGACTTTGTACAACACATAATCGCGGATACGCTCTGCGTCCCCGAGGGGAATGTAGGGCACACGTATGCTGCCCGAGGCGAGAAAAAAGCGCACGCTCGCGAGCTGCTTGCGCCGCTGATAGGGGCTTTGGTAGATGGTCACGCGCTGCACCTTGCGCAGCAGGAAGACGTCGAGCTGCTTCGCAATGAGGCCGGAACGGCGGAGTAAAGCGTCGCCGCTGACGTGGTAGGCCAGTCGCCGCCAGCGCTGCCAGCAGAGCAGGGACCACAGAGGAATCCAGAGCAGGAACACCAGCGCCCCGACGCCGTTGTCGAACCAGAACAGTGCCGTTGTCGCCAGGGCTGGCAGGACGCCAAAGTAGAGAATACGCGGCCTCAGGTAATGCGCGCTGACGCGGCGGAGCGCCGGGTTGTCGAACGTCGTGTCGAGATCGTCCACCTCCGCCGCAAAGACGTCCTCCACGAAATGCGCCTCGAAGCCCGGCGCAGCCGCCGGTACCACAAAGTTTTTGTCGGCTTTCTGCGTCTTGCTCGACGCCTGGTGCAGCACGATACGCAGACGGTCGAACCAGCGCATGACAAGCGTCTGCCGGATCCGCACGAGCTGCACTTTGCCGGTTTCCATGTTCGCTTCATGACGGGTCAGAAGGCCGCCTACCGACCGCAGCCGATCGCCTTCGAGGTACAGCGTGAACTTGTGGTAGCGCAGGAAGGCCGCCACGATCGAAGCGATCACCAGTATGACAATGATGATGATGACGATCGTGACGATGAGGGTAACGGCAATGGCCGTGCCGAGTGCGGCTAGATCCTGTGCTGCATCCTCGACGGCATTGGCGATGACGTTACCCATGCGCTCACTGAGCTGCTCCGACAGCGGCGCAAGGATCGCGAGAAACAGGAAGGCGCGGCGGTCCGCAAGCCCAATGGCAATCATGTCGCCCCAGTCGAGGCGCAGTATCGGTTCGGCGCTTGCCGTCGCCGCGTTTTCCGCGTCGCCATCGGCCGGCTCAGCGGCACCTTCGGGTTTAGCGCGCCCGATGCGCTCGCGAAGCGTGCGGCCGAGATCGCTCCTCACGGCGGGCAGCCGCCCTTCGGTGCCGGCACTGCCGGCCGTATCGAAGCTCACCGTGACGAGATCGAAGAAGCGGTAAATGAAGCTCTGCTCCGTATTGATGCCCTGAATGCGGCCGTATTTGATGTCGAGCTGCTTTTTGTTGATGACACCTTCGCGGATGAGTATGGCGTCGTCGGCGATCGCGTACTGGAAGAACAGGTAGCGGAGCACCGAGGTTGTCACCGTAATCAGCGCAAACGCCGACACGGCAATGACAACCTTGGTCTGCGTATCGCCGCCGAATGCGAAAAAAAACGCCGCCGTCGGCGCAAGCACCTGCGCGGCGTTCTTGATGATTGCTTTGATGATGCCGCCGAAGAAAAACAGGATGGCCAGCGGCGAGGTTCGCTGCCAGCGCGGCTCGTCAGCGGGATTCAATACTCGCTCCCGTCTTCTCGAGGACCAGCGCACGCATCTGCTCGGCTTGTCCCGCGGCGAGGCCGTCGATCTTGAGGTCGCCTCCGGCGCCGCCGGCCGTGAACAGCTTCAAGGTGGCGAGGCCAAAACGCCGGTCCAGCGGCGAACTGGAGGTTTCGACGTGCTGGATACGATTGAACGGCACGGCCGTGACGCTCCGCCACAGCACCCCGCTGCGGTACACGATGTCCTTGTCGCGGATGACGTAACCCATACGAGGCAGGGCAATGAACGGCCAGGCCATCATGATGGCCGCAATCACGATGAGGGCTCCAGTCAGCGCGGCAATTCGCGGCAAATCGATGCCCGGGACGAACAGAATGATCGCAATCAGCCCGGCCACGAGAAACGCGAGCGTAATCAGGTGGTCGACAATCAGCCGCGAGCGGTAGGCGCGATCCAGCGGTTGCCAGTCGAGTTCCGCCGCCCGCGGCAGCTCCTCGAGCGGAATCTCAGCGTTCTCAAACATTTACGGCCTTCCCCGGGCGATCATGCGCGCATTATAGGCGAGTCGGGGGTGGCAACGGAGACCTTGACAGCGCGGGGCGCGAGCCGGACAATTCCGGGCCCTTCGCGGAGCGGCGGATTCCCGCCGACCGCACTATAATTGAGCAGAATTAGCGAATTCCGGTGATGTAGCTCAGATGGTCAGAGCGGCGGACTCATAACCCGCAGGTCGGTGGTTCAATTCCACCCATCACCACCAAGCAAACAAGGCCACCCTTCGGGGTGGCCTTTTTGCTTGGGGATGGGTGGAATTGGTTCCGAAGTGGATCTGATTGGGTGTGGCGGTTCCCCCGAAACGTTTGAGGCTCTCATTGGGTTGTGGGGGATAGCTACAGGGAAGATGTCCTGAGCGGGGTGCCGTTTGGGCGCATCTATTGAGTCGGTTCAATTCCACCCATCACCACCAAACCACAATGGCCCCCGGAAGGGGGCCATCGTCGTTTGAGACGGGTGGAATTGGTTTCCGAAGTGGATCTGGTTGGGCTGGGTGGCTTCCCCGACGCGTCTGGCGTGCTCGTTGGGTTGTGGGGGATAGCTACAGGGAAGGTGTCCTGAGTGAGCCGATGTCTGGATACAGTTATTGAGTCGGTTCAATTCCACCCATCACCACCAAACAAAAGGGCCACCCGCGAGGGGTGGCCTTTTTCGTTTGAGATGGGTGGAATTGGTTTCCGAAGTGGATCCGGTTAGGCTGGGTGGCTTCCCCGACGCGTCTGGGGTGCTTGTTGGGTTCTGGGGGATAGCTACAGGGAAGGTGTCCTGAGTGAGCCGATGTCTGGACACAGTTATTGAGTCGGTTCAATTCCACCCATCACCACGACTTAACCAGCTCACTGGCAGGCAATGTCGCCGCCGGGTCGGCTTTTAAGTGGTAAAGGCGGAGTTCACGCCGCCGCGCGTTGCAACAAATTCCCGCGTTCACCCGATTAGTGCCGTGCCCGAGCGGGTTGACCACGATTGACCAGGTTTATTCGTATGCCGTGACTTGGCAAACTGGGCGGGTGAAAATCGTCTGAATCCAATTGAAACGCAAAAGGCCCAGCGAATCTGCATCGAAGGCATATGCCCCGTGACTGACTATCTGAGCTATCTAGAAAAATGGCAGCACTCAAAAGGTAAGATCTTTGCGAGTGAAGGCTTTACTACCGCGATTTCGGAGGTTTCCGACTTTGCGAAGCGGTCTCGATACTTGGATATCGAATCTCAGCGATTCCTGGCGCGAGCAACAGTCCGGGAGTCTGGTGAGCTTGATGTTGAGGCCGTAGACCGGGAGAGCGGGTCCGACATTGTTAGGCAGACGTTTCGTGTCGATGGCGAGTGGGATCTAGACGATAAGCTAAATTGGTGGCTGAGCGAGGTCGCAACGTACTAAGCCAGCCAAATCAGCAAGGAGAACAGATTCAGCAAGATAAGAGACGACATACACACGCGATACCCTGGGCTTGCAGATTTGGTCGAGGAGAAGTTCCCTGAGGATTCCCGCGGGCCGGATGCCTTCAAATACGCCCTGGAATTGTATTTGCGTGCGATTCCGAATCTGGACGCAGCGGTCGATGGGTTTACGTACCTCAACGTTGTTGAAGAGACGAGTACTGAACTTCATGCAGTGGGGATCAGCTACATTCTGCCGTCCAGCTACTTGCCGATTGAGGCAGTTTTCAAATTCGAGGACGGCATAGTCAGATACAGAATATTGGTCGGCATTGACGACGAGCTATGGCGCGGTTTCTCAGATTCGAGGCGCTGGAAAGCTGTCTACTTCTATGCGACCGAAGGCACGCAGCCCGAATGGACCTGGGACCAACCAGTTGAGGGGCGTATAGAAGGAGTCGTCGGGGCGGCCGTCCAATGAGTGACATTGACCCTTTGCAGCGCTACGCCCGAGTCAAGTCATCTCACTTGAGATCTGGTCATTGGTCATAGCCACAGCGATATTTCCATCCATATACGCCATTGAAACTCGGCCGTGTTCCGGATCGTAAGAGTCGATGCAATCGGACGCCAGCACGACTCGAATATCCCGCTGATACGCATCAATGGCCGTAGTACGAACGCAGGCATGGGTATTCACGCCAGCAAGAGTGATCCGTTCGGGAGTCAGATCGCTCAAAACCTGCTCCAGACTGGTTTCAAAAAACGCGCTGTAGCGTTTCTTCACTACAACCGTATCCTCATAGTCGCGGGCCAAATCTGAGTGAATCCTGGCTCCCGAAGTGCCGTCAATGACAACCGATATTTGACGGTACCTCATAAGCAATGGGGCATCACTCAGGTCAGGACTAAGAAGCTGCTGAACCCAAATGACGGGGCAGCCCAACGCTCGGAAAAGATCAATCAACTGATTGGTATTGGATATAAGTTCGGCGCGATTAGTGTCCTCCAGTCTGTCAAGGAAGTCGTTCTGCATGTCAATGACAATCAGGCAGTTGCGCGTCATTCGCAAACCCTACCATGACCTGCGAGTTTCGGTATTGGCGAATGTCAATTGCCTGTGAACTTTTCAGGGTTTTCGCGGATATACGAGATTCTTTTCTGGCTGAGGTCCTCGCCGATATCCCAGAATTCATTATCGAGGTCGCCCAGCGCGGTGTGGTCATAGGATTCGGAGAATGCCTCGAGCGTGCCAAGCTCACGAAATTCCTTATGCGTTTCCGCTTCAGCCAAGAACATGGCTACAGCCTTCCTGGCGACTTCGGCATACTCATCCGCACCATACTCATGGAATGCGGAGATTGCGTCCTCTGCCCAGTAGCCGGAAGGGTTCCAGAAGTACTGATTAAACCCTCCATTGTTCACCTCAGCTTCCAGCCACCAAGTCGCAAAAATGCCGCGAAATGACGCCGGCAAAGCATCGACAACTTCTCGCTGGTTATCCCAGTCGTCACCAATCTTCGTATAGATGTAGTCGATGATGGCATGCTCGAGCTTGTCATCCGGTATTGACGCGATAGTGTCGGGGTCGAGTGATGTATAGATCGTTCGGTTCTTGAACTCCTTGATTGACTTCCTTAGCGTCTCTTCGAAATCAACGTCGTCCGATTCCATAGATTGGTCCTCACTTGGTACGCAGGCTCCAGCAGACAGAGCTAAGAAAATTAGCGGCAGCAACTTTCGCGCACTAGAATTCATATTCGCTGAAAACTCAGTGTCGAGCGTGTCGGAAATACGATAGCGCAAACACTATCGCTATTGCAGTGGATGGTTAAGCCAGCTCCCGGTAAAGTGTTGAGGACAAATTATGATGACCAGAGCAGCAGCCCTCTTTTTAGCGATCCTCGTTTTCGTAGCGTTATTCTACGGGCTTCGCCAGGAACCCGAGGGCTCCGAATCAAGAGCATTCCCCGGTACTGACATTCAGGCTGAACAATCGGCCACAGAAGTACCCGTCGGCGAATCCGAAAGTTCACCTGCTGTGCGGCATCGCAGCGAGCGCTCGCACGTAGATGTCGTGAATTCGAGGCAAGTACTGGAGCGCTATGGAATTGATACCGGCTCCTTTCAAGATCTGAAGAATGCGTTGTTGGACCCGAATTCAGGAATTCTTGTATGGGAGAATGCGGCCGCAGCACTTAACATTAGCGATTTCCCTGGAGCTGGCGAAGCTCTTGCGTCTGCAATGCGAATTGAAGACGACGTGCACTCTCGAGCGGTTGCTCGAGTCATGTTCAAGATCAAACATGAGGAAGTCCTGGGGGCAATGCGGAGCATAGCACTCTCCGATAGAGGTGAAGAGCTCAGAGCGGCAGCTATTGCAAGACTTGCTCAAAACAGATACCGAGAAGTTATCCAAACCCTTGCACTTTCCATTGAGGAGAGCGAAGCGATTCGCACTCAAGCTACGTTTGGTCTTGCTTATGGATGGAAGGAATCCGACGAGCTTATTCTACGAACGCTTACGGAAGATCCATCCTATGAAGTTCGTGCGGCAGCTGCAATTGTACTGTCACGTAAAGTCCCTGACGTAAGCGTAGTTGACTTGATTGAATTAGCGAACCAGGATTCGTTGCGTCTGGAAACACTACGCAACATTGCTTTCGAAGTGTCGAGGCGGGTCTCAAGCGACTCGCAAGAACCAAAGAGCATCACAGAGATTCAGCAGGAGCTTCGGAACAAAAGTCGTACGGAGCTTCTAGCCGATCTCGAGAGTACTCGCGTGCAACACGAAGCGATGAACCGCGTGCGAAACCCGAAGTAGCAAGCCTATAAAAGGGCCAGCGCCTGGATGAACGCAAGGCTATGATGCAGGATTGAGTGGATGACAACCGTTTGACCGGCTACTCCAATGACTCGATTCCTCTGGACGCTTGTCGCACTTATCCTGATAGGTTGTAAGGGACTAGGTGGGAACGAAATGACCGAATCCGCGGACCCTCGTAGCAAGATCATTGCGGAAATTGGCGAAATCAATGATTTCAGTTTGCCCAGGCCCCTGGTGTCACTCGAGACTTTCTTTGAAGGCAATAGTGACTACGGCTCGATTGGGTACAACTTCTATCCCGATCAGCCCAGCCCATCGGAGTTCTATCGTTTGTTCAAGCAGATACGCGGGTTTGCAGAGGTCTGTGACGTACTGGTTCAAGTGCAGCAGCACGAGGACCCGGAGGCATGGCCGTCTACTGATACGGTCTGGGTCATCACTCGAGCAAGCAATGCGGAGGTCACTGAGTGGCTTGGTAAGCGATTTCAACCCGACGAACTGCTTGAGGGAATACCCGATGGCGTTCAGAGTGTCGAAATACCACCTGGCTGCCGCGCTCTCGGCATCTGGTACGACTAGTTTTTACGCAACCGCTCAAATACAGGTAGTGAAATCCATCATCATTCGAGACGCCAACTCCTTTGATCGCGACGCCATCCTGGCGATTGACGAGATAGCCCAACGCGAACTGGAGCGCATGGATTTCATCGACAGGGCTCTGGATTCGGCAACTTGCCTTGTGGCCGACGACAACGGAACCGTAATCGCGTACGGCGTACTCGATTATTCTTTCTTTGGCAACGGATTCGTTTGGATGCTGTACGTTGCCAAATCGGCAAGGCGACGCGGTGTCGGGCGAAGCCTCATGCGAGCCCTGGCAGACCAGTGCAAAACATCGAAGCTGTTTACGTCGACGAACGAATCAAACTCGGCGATGCGGGCGCTGCTCGCAACCCTCGGCTACGTCCCCAGCGGAGTGATCGAAAACCTCGACCCGGGTGACCCGGAGCTTGTGTTCTTTCTCGATCTTGATCGGCCCCGCGTCACTCCGGTTCGCTGACGGTCGATATGTCGATCAACGGGTTCGCCGCGATCAAGCCGTCGGCCGTGAGCTCGGGATACGGTTTTCCCTGCGCGCGGTAACGTTCGGCGATGTCGGGATAGGACCACTCGAAGAGCGTACGAGCGCGTTCGTCGGCCGTCAGGCGCGACTGGTCGTACAGGCCTGCTGCGCGCCGCTGTCGCTCGGCCTCGAAAAGAATGATGCCGACGACAACCGACACGGTCAGCGACGATCCGTGACCATGCATCGGAAGGGCTATGTGCTCGTCGGCCTCGGCGCGCGCCGCGTCGCTCAGACCAACGTGCTCACCCCCGACCATGATCGCCATCTTCTGGGTGTAATCGACTTCGCGATAATCGCGCGACCTTTCACCACTGTGTGCGGCCACGAGCCGCCAGCCATCGGCACGTAGCGCCTTGAGCGCGGCGCGGGTCGAACGGTGTGTCGTCACGGCAACCCAGTGTTTCGCGCCGCCCTGGCCCATGTGGCTGCGACGCACCAACTCCGCTGTCGAGTTTGTGTGCACCTGCTGAATTCCGACGGCGTCGGCCGCGCGGATGATTGCGGAGATGTTGTGTGTTTTGGTCACGGCGTCCATCAACACCGTAAGGTCCGGCTGGCGGGCGTCGAGAGCGCGCTGGTGGTTTGCGGATCGATCGCGTGTCATTGGTGTTCCTTGTCGCTCGTGGGCGGATATCGTAGCAGCGGGCTAAACGCACGGACGGTACGGCTTCACACTTGCTTGCTGGCGGGTGCACCAGCGTCCCAGCTTATGTTGCGTAGCGATGGTCAAGCGTCTTTCGTGCCCGCGCATGCTGGTCACAACGGGTGCCCCGTTTGCCCGCAAGGTTTCAAGCGACCATAATCCTCGAGTGGGATTGTCACGACGCCGATTCATTACTATGTCGACCGCGATGGGAGCGGTCTGCACTGTGCCATTCGCATCGTCGAGCATCACGGCAACAACGGCGGCTGAATCCCATCAACCCAAGCCAGGCTGGACCCCGCGCTCGACTGGCGGTCGCCCCAATGTCATGATCGCCGTTCTGGATGACGTGGGGTTCTCGGACTTCGGTTGCTACGGTTCAGAGGGCCTTACCCCGGGCATCGACCGTCTCGCGGCCAACGGCGTTCGATTCAACAACTTTCACGTGACGGCGTTATGCGCGCCGACGCGCGCCTGTCTCCTGACCGGTCGTAATGCGCACGCGGTGGGTGTGGGCAACATTGCGGAGTGGGGGAGACCCGATCTGCCTGCCTACCTTGGTTGGATCCGGCCCGACGCCGCAACGATTGCTGAAATCCTGAAGCCACATGGCTATTCCACGTTTGCTATCGGCAAGTGGCACCTGTCGTCCATCCCGGACCAGAATGCAACAGGGCCCTACGACCATTGGCCCATCGGCCGCGGTTTCGACCGCTGGTACGGATGCCACGGCAATGCGATCGACCACTTTCACCCGGAGCTGTTCGAGAACAAGAACCAGGTGCACCCCGACAAAAGCAATGGTTATCACCTGACCGAGGACATGGTCGATCGCCTGTCGGACTACATTCGCGATCACCTGGCTACGGCGCCGGAGAAACCGTTCTTCGCCTATCTCGCTTTTGGCGCCTGTCATTTCCCGTTTCATTCGCCGGCGAGTTTTTTGCACAAATACCGCGGTCGGTACGATGCCGGTTGGGACGCGCTTCGACAGCAGCGATTCGAGAGACAACAAGGTCTGGGCATCATTCCGGAGGACACGCGGCTTGCGCCGCGCGGTTCGACTGTCGAGCCCTGGGAGGACGTGGGTTCGGAAGTGCAGAATGTTGCCGCCCGCATGCAGGAGTCCTTTGCTGGATTCCTGAATCACACGGATGCCCAGATACAACGACTCGTCGACTTTCTTGCAGCGGAAGGGCAGCTGGACAACACGATCCTGGTCGTACTTTCAGACAACGGCGCGGCGCCGGGCAACGCGCCGCAACACGGGATGCTGGACGTCCGGCGTGTGTCCTACCAGGAGCCTGAATCGGTGGCCTGGCTCGCGAACAACCTGGATCTGATAGGTACTGAACACTCGCAATGCATGTATGGACCCGGCTGGGGCCAGACAAGCAACACTCCGCTCAAGTGGTTCAAAGGCGATACTTACGGCGGTGGAACGCGGTCACCGCTCGTCGTCCACTGGCCCGCCGGCGGCATCGGCAGTGGAACGATCCTCTCTCAATACCACCACGCCGTCGATGTCGTACCGAGCTTGCTCGAGATGATCGGTGTTGCCGAGCCCGTCGAGCTAGACGGTGTGACGCAGTTGCCGATTCAAGGCACGAGCTTCGCGTATTCGTTCGACAACAACGACGCCCCCACTCGGAAGACCGTTCAGTGCTTTGAAACCGCCGGCGATCGCGCGGTCTGGGCGGATGGCTGGAAGGCCGTCGTGCGGCATGAGGGGCAGGGCAACTTCGAAGACGATGTGTGGGAGCTCTATCACCTGGATTCCGACTTCTCGGAGACGCGCAACCTTGCCGAACAGGAAACCGATCGACTCATGGCTCTAGTCGGGTTATGGGACGCAGAGGCCGAACGATACGGCATCTTGCCGATGGCGAATAATCTGCTCGAGTTGTATCAGGATGTCGTGCCGCCGCCGAACCCGCGGTATGTGCTTTACCCCGGAATGACGCGGCTCGATCGGCTCAGTTCGCCCGACATTTACCATTTTGGTTCCACGATCACCGCCGACGTCGACGTGACGTCAAACGGCGCAGAAGGCGTGTTGCTGGCCTCCGGCGACGGTGGAGCAGGCTACGAGTGGCTTCTGCGGGAGGGGCGCGTCTTCTTTCACTACGTGTTTACGCGCGAGCAGCGATACGAGATACGTTCGTCGCGACAGGTTGCGCCAGGTACGCAGTCGCTCGGCATGCGCATCGAAAAGACCGGTGAAGCGTCGGCTCGAGTGACTCTGCTCGCTAACGGTGAGGTTGTCGGCGAGGGTGATCTGCCGAAGATGTGGCCGATCTACGCACCGAATGCCGGGATTCGCTGCGGCGAGAACACCGGGGCGCCTGTCAGCAATACCTATGCGGGAAACTTTCCGTTCAATCAGGTCTTGCATCGAGTTGTTGTCGAGCTTGAGATCTGACTTCCGGAAAGCGGGCGTCTCCACTTTCGCCATGACCGCTTGATGCCTCTATAATCAGGCGGACCTTGCCACCCTTTGTCTGGACGAGAATGTCAGAACTCGAAGAACAACTTCTTGCGGCATCACGGGGCAACTCGCAATTGTCTACCGATGTCGTGAAGCGCCTGATTGCTGACGGCGCGAACCCTGAGTGCAGGAACGAAGAGTCTGAGACGCCCTTGATGCGAGCGGCCTGGGCGGGTAACACGGCAAGCGTAAAAGCACTCGTCGATGCCGGGGCACAAGTCGACGTTGCCAACTGGGAAGGCAAATCGCCCCTAATGGCGGCCGCTATCTACGGACACGCTGATGCTGCGCAGGCTTTGCTTGCAGCAGGGGCGGACCGCTCGCAAACATGCCACTCCGGATACACCGCGAGCCAGTATGCGAGGGTTTCAGGGAACGAGCAGATCGCAACCTTGATTGACACAGCGGTTACGGCAGGCACTGGCGCTCAGGGAGCAGCGACCACCAGCGCGGACGGTGCGCATCTCTGTACCGCCGTCCGCGATGGGGATTTGTCCCGCGTGCAGCAGCTACTCGACAGTGGTACGGATCCGGATTCCATGGACGAGGAGAGTCGTCCTGCAATTGGCTGGGCGACAGCCCTGGGTCACGTTGACATCATGCGGGCACTTATCTCGAAAGGCGCGGACCCGAACCTTGCATCGCCGGACGGTACGACGCCCATCGAGCTTGCGAGCAAAACTGCTCGCGTCGAAGCTGCAAGTATTCTGCTCGGAGCGAACGCCAACCCGAATACGCGCAGCGACAGCGGTTCTGCGCCCCTGACTGGGGCTGCTTCTGTTGGCGCCACCGACATTGTCGAAATGTTGCTGAATGCCGGCGCTGACGTTGATACTCGAGGCCCGAGCGATGGCCCGGCACTTCTCTACGCATCGCAGGATGGTCACCTCGAGATTGTCGATCTCTTGTTGCGACATGGCGCCGCACCCAATGCACAATCAGACAGCGGTCTGACTGCGCTCATGCAGGCGACGAGCGAGTGCTATCTCTCGATAGTCAAGCTGCTACTGGAGAACGGGGCCTCAGCGGATATCGAAAACGATATGGGTATTAGAGCCTCTGACATGGCGGTCAGTGGCGGAATGCTGAACTCAGCAAGAAAACCAGAGTTCGATTTGATTGCTGATTTGCTCAAACAGTACGAATCGGTATGAACCGACATTCAGGACTACCTGACCGGACCGCGGGGACCGTGTTGGTTTGCTAGCTGTTCTCCGCAAATCAGCTGTAGCTTGCGCAGCCGCGTCTGCCGTTCTCGTTGGATGTGCGGGGCCACAGACATACGTTGGAACAGTGACTGATTGCGAGAACGAACCGATTGGCGGCCTGGAGATCATCGCCTGGAAGAACCAGTGGCGACCGTTCCATCTGCCGCTGCAATTGGGAACAACGTATACCGACAGTGAAGGGTCTTTCACGCTGGAAACGATGAAGAAGGCAAGCTTTTTCACCCATGATGGATACAGACTGACTTTTGACAGTCATCCTCGAGAGTCAGAATCTCGTTGTGAGCAAGTTGAGCAATAGTCGGAGTTTCAGTGGTTGCTCCTGGCCGGTCCCGATTTCCCACGTGCGTTGTAGCAGAGCGTCGGTAACGGGCCTTGGCGGACGCCGTTGCGACATTGCGGCCGCTTACTGACAGTGTAATGGATCCTCGAGAGCTCATAGCAAAGGTTGCAGACTGGTCGCAGTGTGATGATCGGGTAATCGCGTCAGGCTTATGTGGCTCCTATGCGCGCGGAGAAGCCACTCCGGACTCGGATATTGATTTCTGTATTCTGACCGCAAGCCCGGATTCCCTGTTGCGCGACCGGTCGTGGATAACGGATTTCGATTCAGATGCTCGCATTGCCGACGCAGTTGAGGACTACAACCTGGTGCAGTCCATTCGGGTCTTCTACGGGGAGACCGAAGTCGAGTTCGGTGTTACGGATGTAGCCTGGGCGGAACCGCCAATTGATCCCGAAACTGCCGGCGTCATAAACGATGGCCTGCGGATACTCTACGACCCTTCGGGGCGGCTTGAGCAAGCTAAAGCGATTGCCGCGTCATGCAATCGATGACTGTCTGGCCTTACGCAAAACGCGCCGGGAACTCCCAAGGCGATGCAAGGTAGACGCGCGGGTTTTCTGCACCTCGTCGACGTCAATCAAGGCGTTGTCGATGCCTGGAAAGATGCCTTTGCGGGCTTTCCAGAGGTCGAAGTGACGTGCGGGGATATTCTGGACATTGCAAAAGTATCCGTCGTTTCGCCGGCTAACGGCCAGGGATTCATGGACGGAGGTATAGACCGCGTCTATACAGAGTTCTTCGGGATGAGGCCGCAGGCGGAACTGCAAACAGCGATTTCAGAACACCATGGCGACGCACTTCCCGTGGGTGCAAGCATTGTCGTTCCTACCGGGCATGGAAGGATTCCTTACATGATCTGTGCGCCGACCATGGCAAGCCCCGGCCCGGTTCGGGCCACAAATGCCTTCTATGCAATGTCGGCCGTGCTTTTTGCTGCTACGCGACACGAGGACATTCTGAAAGAAGTCTATTGTCCCGGCTTGTGCACGGATGTTGGTGAGGTTGAACCTGTTGATGCCGCAGAGGAAATGTCCTTCGCCTATCGGAAGTGGAAGCAGCGGTATGCAGGGTAGCTTTGTTTTGAGGGGCCAATTGTCGTGAATAGACTTCAGGTAAACATCAGCGCGCCGAAAGCGGGCTGGCTACCGATTCGAATTACCGGGCCTGGTGGCGAGATTTCCATTACCGCGTCGTACACGCCATCGGACGGATTCTACGACCTTGTATCGACCGTGAGGGCGCTTTACGAGTTTGGTGGATCGAAGATCGTGAGGTTCCACGAGGAGCCTGTTTGGACCGAGGTTTCCCTGTCGAAAGTCGATAACAGACTGGTCATTGAAGTCGGCGAGGGCTACGGTGAGCCGGTCAGGCTGGAAGCAGGGTTTGATAAAGGATGCCGGGAATTTGCAAGGCGGTTCAAGCTTCTGCTCGAAGAGGTTGGGTATGATGGATTCACGAGAGAGTGGCGACATCGGCCTCCGCGAGACGAGATTCGAAAGCTCTGGGCGCACTTCGAATAAGGTCGAGCGGCCGTTTGGCGAACGCAATCAGGCGCTTGTATAGTCACTTCCAATCACTATGAGCGGTGGGGATTGTCCGAGACGGACAGCCGTGAGCCTCGAGGTGCTGGATATGGAAATGCTGACTGAAGACGAAGCTTACCTAGCGATGTACACCTACCTGGAACGCCGGTGGAATATCACCAAGTCGCCCGATCTTGCGAACTGCCTGAGCGACATGTCATTACTTCCCGGCGGGAGCTCGGCTGACCCGGCGATCAGGCGCGAATGGCTTGAAGCCGTAAGGTTGGTCAAAGCAGGAAAGGTCGACGCGATACAACGACTTCGCGAGAGCTAGTCTTGATGGAAGACGGTTCGCAGTCGTCTTGGGGCACTAGCGTTTTGTTTCTGATATCGAGGAAATCGGTTCTGGTGTTTATTCGGCGTTTCATCAGACGATTTGCAGGCTATGGACAAGGCGCTCGACGAACTAATCACCCAGTATGTCGACGCAGCTGCTCGGGTATTTCCGAGAGTTGCTGAGCATCTCGGTGTACCTGTTTCCATCACAAACGTGGAATGGGCCAGCCTCGATGTCCCGCAACACGGCAGCACAGCCGACGGTATCGACTACTTCAAACACGGCTACGGCGTAGCCATATCGGACGGCAAGCACAAGATTGATGTCGACCTCGGAGAAAACGGCGAGATAAACGGGTTCGATGCATGGCGTCTTTTCAAGTTCGCGCAAGACAACGGAATCCAAACGCCATTTGGCTCCCTCGCGGAGATCGACTCGGCTATTCAGGAAGCGGTGGATTCCAATGAACTTACGTATTCAGGTTACTTGCTCTACTACCGCAAGTAGTGAGCGCCTTCGCCATCTTCTAATGATCGCCACCGGCCACGCGTCTGTTCTGGTTTAGGCTGACAGCTACGAACGAGGAATTGCGCGTCGGGCGGTTACCCTCCACCGCTGCCGGGTGGGCGATTTTACGGCCCAAAGTTGCCACCGATACTGTGAATTTCTTCGCGCGCTGGTGACCAGCATAGCTGAAAACCGCGATCAGATCTGGCCTGCGCCCGTTGGGCCTATTTTGCCTCCTGTGACTCAGGCGAAAACTGCGGCAGATCGGCAAGCCGGCCCGGATCGAACGGGTCGTTGCGAAAAAGCCCAGGGTAATAGAAAGCGCGAAGTTCGGCGTGGAAGGCGCGCACTCTGCCTTCGTAGGCAAGCACCGACCGCATATCCGTCCCGGCCAGCTTCTGAAGCTGTCGCTCGAGCAGGGCAGGTGGTGCCGCTATCGCAAACAGCCCGGCCAGTCGATCGCGCTCGACTCGTCCGGCAGTGTACGCCTGAGAAAGGTGCTCGGCTGTTTGATCACCTACCTGCTGGAAGGCGTAATACCACCCCCAGTCGAATCCTTCTCCCGTATGGGTATAACCCGCGCATTCAGGGTGACGTTCCACAAAGGGCCCCATGGTGTTCTCGACGGGCAAATCCCAGGCATCGTTTACCGCCTCGCGCTGGGTCATGAGGATCTCCGCGCCCGAGGGGATCGGTACCATCCTGTCGATAATCGCGCGGCTACCGGCGGGCAGCACCGTACTCAGCAATACCCAGACGCCAATCAGGCTGGCAAGAATCACCGGCGCGGAACGCTTCCAGCTTGCGAACCACAGGCATACCAGCGTCCAGAAAAGAACGTAAGCGATAACCAGAACGGCGGCGACGTTTAGCGTCGAGAGTGTCGTACCGCTGAACACACCCGCGACGAGCAGCGGCACGAGGGTGGCAAGCAGAACGCCGCCTGACCGGAGAAACGCTCTTTGCCGCCACAGTGATCCGCTGCTGCCGGCAGACGCAATCAACAAATCGAAACGTCCTGCGTTGCGTTCACTCGCCTGCAGGTCGTGCAGGAGGAAAATGAGTATCAGGGGAAGCACAAACGCCACAAAAAACGCGAAGTCGAAGCGGCCGGTCAGTGCGAGCTCCGGATTGCCTGGATCGTGCTCGTAAATCTGCCCCTCCAGCGCCAGCATGCGCACCCGGTGTTTCCACGAAGACGCATCCCTCTGCCCCATGGCTGCAAAGGCAAAGTCCGATGGTGGGTCATAGGTCAGGTGAAAACTATAGTAGGCCGCACTACCCCAGTCGCTTTGCTTGGTGAATTCAACCGATCGGTCTTGCCGATCGGCATCCATGAGAAACGCAATGCTCTCGTACTGCTGTCGTACCTCGGCCAGACCTGACCAGACCGCAAACGATGAGAAGCAGAGAACAACCAGCATCCAGGCCACAAATGCGCGATCACCCAGCATGAACCGGGTTTCGCGTTTGAGCGCACTGAAACCACTCAAGGCTTCAGCCTCCCGCCGGTCCAGGCCAGCATGCCGGACAACACTGCCAGCCAGACAACAAGCATCGAAATCGACGAACCGGCGCTCGCCAGTCGTATGGACGCGCTGGCGGGCTCGTAGTGAAATTCATCAACCACCTGCCAGTTGGACGCGCCGACTCGCGCGCGCATCCAGGATTCCTCATCACGATTGCGATTGATATCGTCAATATAGGAAAGCTCTTCTGCATGCGCCCGGTTCAGGCCCTGCACGAATCCGAACCTGAAGTCTTCAGCCTGCCGAAGGAAGCGGTGATAGTGATCGAGGTCGGTGCCGGACAGAGTGCGAGATGTATGCGCAATGGCCAGCGCAGGCGTGAGCCAGCCATACCCCCCAAGCAGATCGGCCTGGCGCTTCTCAGCGTCCATGCGCCGTTCAGCGTAAACGTTCAGCGTCTCGGTCAGCTTCGCCTCAGCCATCCCGGCGAGAACGCCGCGTATATTGACGTCGAGATCTTCGACCCGATCCACGCCATGCTCTTCGAGCAGGCCTGCATGCACACGATCGTACACGGATTCATCGACATCGTGCCCGTCACTCAGATCCCGAACCTCGGCCAGCATCATGAGCTCCGTTTCGATTTTTCCGGCAAGCGGTGCGGCATGAGACGTGACGTTGACGGCGACAGCCGGCAGCACGAGGGTCAACGCGAGCCAGCATGCGGCAAGCGTTGCAAGAACGGACGAGCGCTTGTGCAACATCGAGGAAATCAGCAGCGCGAGCCCGGCCCAGACAGACAAATAGACAAAATAGACGCCAACCAGTGATGCGGCCGCAAGCAGGCTCTCACCGCTACCGAGCGAGATCAGGGCGCTGACGACGAGGGGCACCAGCAATACCGCAACAAACAGAAGCAGTGCCAGCATCTTGCCTGCCAGGAGTGTGCGGCCGCTCAGCCCCTGCGCAAGCAAAGGCGCCAGGGCTCTGGCTTCTCGTTCGCGGGTGATGGCCCCATGCCCGAGCACAATAATCAGCAGAGGCGCAAACACCTGGTAAATCAACGCCGGTGTTAGCCAGGACAGGCCGCCGAGGTCGGCGCTGCTGCCGGACGTCGAAAAGGTGGCCGAATTCTGGCGGTGGCCCTCGAGGAACATGGTCTGTCCCGTAACCGAATCCAGCCCCGGATCGAACATCGCCAGGGGCATGGGTGCCCGAAAGACATAGTGCCCGTAGTGGACCATGCGGTGCGGGTGGCGATCAGGCTGGGAGTGAAACGTTTGCTCCGAATCGGCCTGATGGTGTGCGCGCTCGTGAGACTCTGCGTGCATACGCAAGGCGGTGAGCCAACTGACGGAAATCAGGATGACGACAAAAACCGCAACCACGGCAAGTGCCAGGTTCGAACGCCGCCAGTAGCGCCACTCTTCCGTTGAGACTGTGAGTGCAGCGTTCATGCTGCCTGCTCTTTCCTGGCTTTGCGATCTGAAAAAGCGCGATGAACGGTCTCGGTCTCGATGCGGCCACCCTCGGGGGCAGAGAACTCGCCCACGAGCTTGCCGCCGCGAAGCAAGCCAATCCGGTCAGCAACCTGACACGCACCGTAGACGTCGTGCGTCACCATCAGAATGGTTTTGCCGGAATCGGCAAGGTCGCGCACCAGGTCATGAAACTCATCGATGGCACTGGGGTCGAGCCCCGAGGTGGGCTCGTCGAGCAGGAAGATGTCGGTGTCCCTGAGAATGGCCAGTGCAATAGCCACTTTTTGCCGCATGCCTTTCGAATAATCCTTGAGTTTGCGTGCTCTCGATTCGGGATCGAGAGACACGCGATCCAGTGCGGCCTCGATCGCGCCCCTGTCATGCGAGACCCCTGCGAGTTGCAAGAAATAGCGGAGGTTCTCATACGCATCCAGGTGCTCGTAGAGAGAGGCCGACTCAGGGAGGTAGGCAATGGCTTCGCGCGCTGCTTTGGGGTCCTTGCCAACGCCCACGCCGTTCACGGAGATACTGCCACCCGAACGCGGCAGCAATCCAAGGAAAGCCAGTAGCGTGGTCGACTTGCCCGCTCCGTTACCGCCGAGCAGCGCGTAAACTTCGCTGTCCTTCACAGTAAAGGAAATACCGCTCAGGACTTCCTTGTCCGAGCGGTAGACCTGTAGCTGATCTGCTTGCAGTTTAGTAGAGCTGTTCATTTTTTCGCTCGAAACCTCCCCTAGAACCGGAAGTCCGCCGACACGCGGAAATTTCGCGGCGCGCCCGGTTGTACCCAAACGTCAGCGTAGGAGTTGGTGTAATACTCCTCATCGAACAGGTTGTTGACTTCCGCACGCAATCCCCAGGAATCCGAGATTTCGTAGTTCGCGGCAACCCGAACCGTGGTGTAGCTGGGCAGCCTGAAAGTCGGGTCACCAAACTCTCCGCTTCTGTCATCGACGTACGTCAAGCCCCCGATCAGCGTCAATGCTCTGCCAGCCAGTTGAGTTTCCTGGGCGAGTTGCAGGCTTAGTTGATGTTCAGCGATGTTCAGGAGATCCGAGCCGGCCGGAATGAAGTTGAAGGAAATGAAATCCGTGTAGTCGTTCTTGGTCTCCGCGTCAACGTAGGCATAAGACAGCCACATGCTCAGCGTGTCCGTGACCTTTCCTGTGATGTCGAACTCAAAACCCTGGCTTCCTGCCGCGCCTACCGCCGTCGGATTGAAGTCGGCATCGAATGTCGCAATGTTTGACTGATCAAGATCGAAGATTGCGAACGTTCCTACGAGCGCACCATCGTTCAACGCGAGCTTCACGCCCACTTCGGTCGATTCCGAAATATTGGGATCCAGGCCATTCTGATCCGTCGCGCCCGACAGGGGGCGGAAGTTTTCACCGTACACCGCGTAAATAGAGAGGGCGTCCGTCGCCTGGTATACCACGCCAAACTGCGGGCTCACCTGTGTCTCGGAATACTCGGAAGTGCTGCTTGTCAGACGATTGTTCAGCGACTGCTCATAGTCATCAAACCGGGCGCCAAGTCGAATGTCCAGCTTGTCGGTTAGGCTGATCTGATTCTGGACGTACAGGCCGACAGATTCCTGCGTTTCCACTCTGTCGATCTGCGGAGCCAGGGCAAGTCCGGATACGGGGGAGTTTCCATAGACCGGGTTGAAAATATTGATGCTCTGATCCGTTGATCTGTCTCGGAACGCAACCTGATCGTTTTCGAACTCGTCAATGTCGAGGCCGACAATGATGCGATGCTGAATCCCACCCGTATTGAAACTGCCACTCAATTCCGCTCGAAACACCTGGTAGGTCGCGTCGTAATCGCGGTTACGGCTAAAGCGACCGAAGTTACCGTCGGCATCCGGGGCGCCGAAACCATTCTCTGACGCAAGCCCGTCGAGTTCGGTTTCGCGATAGTTGAAACCGACCAGGGCGCTCCATTCGGTGTTGAAGTCGTGTTGAAACTCCACCTGATGGCCGAGCACTTCCGTTTCTATCGGACCATAGCTTGGTTCACCCAGAAAGCGGCTCTCGGGAATAAGACCCAACTCGTCGTTGATAGCAATCACGCCGCGATCAAAAGGCGTTTCCTGAGCGCTGTATTCCATTTCATAGATCAGCTGGCTGGCATTGCTGAGTCGCCAGGCAAGCGATGGGCTAAACCCGAGTTTCTCCGTTTCTACGGTATCCCTGAAGCTTTCGGCATCTTCATAGGCGCCGACAATGCGTATCGCAACGGTATCGGACAGCGGGGTCGTGTAGTCGAAATCTGCGCGATAAGTGCTGAAACTGCCTGCCGAAAGGCTGAGTTCTCCCGCCGTCTCGAACGTGGGACGTTTGGTGACGAGGTTTACGGTACCGCCAGGTTCGCCACGCCCATACAAAGCGGCCCGTGGACCTTTGAGTACCTCGACAGATTCGATACCGGACAGATCCCTGGAACCGCCGAAGCCGCGCCCGGCGTTGAAACCGTTTACGAGGTAATTGCTCGGCAGGTTTTCATCGCCAACAAAACCACGAATGGCGAAGCTGTTCCAGAGACCGCCGAAATTATTCTGCCTGGCGACGGAAGCTGATAAATCCAGAGCCTGAACGAGGTCGATAGAGCCTGCGTTGCGTAGGGTCTCGGCATCGATCTTCAGCTCGGCCTGCGGCGTTTCAAACGGATCGAAATCCCCCTGATAAGCCTGCCGTGTGCCGATAACCGTAATGTTGTCGATTTCCGAGCTTTCTGCTTCGGAAGATTGCGCCGAAACGGTGTTTGCCCAAAGGACAATAGTGGATGCGCCCACTAACAGCGGCGCACAAAGTTTGATGTTCATGAGGATCTCCTGGCGTATTCGACCCGCCGAATTCGCGACCGCGAATCGGCTTGTCG
>JGI12316J14372_10002168_pt1 | contig 22107 bp, 15 predicted proteins | sample MarCyaLeptolynsp_FD_14372 | JGI IMG/M metagenome (IMG submission 14372) | reverse complement strand
AAATTTTCGGTTTTAGCTATTCTTAAGAGGTTTTTAAGATAATGGCATCCAATTTGCTTCTAAATTGGCTTCATTAATACAGCATGCGAAAAGCCTTAATCCTTTGTTTAATATTCTGTTTTTCCCAGCGCATGAGCGCTCAGGAAATGATTCGCTTTGTTCGATTAAACGCCTGGCTGGAAGGCAATGAGTTTGTTGATAGCTTACTGGCCGAGGAAGTTGATACCATTATTGCCTATCAAGCAGCTTGTGTGGATTGCCAGGCTAATAGTCCGAACCCTTACTATATTTTCTGGAAACAAGATCAAGATTGGTATTTGCAAAAATTTCAAACCCAGGGACGCTTCCGATTATTAAAGGGATTTGAAGCTCCAGTAGGTTACATAGACCAGCATTGGTCGGCCTTGACGGAAGATGATATTATGCGGCCCAATTTCATAAGATCCGCCTACGGTTTTGAGCGAGTGCAGGTCCTACTTTCAAAGCGGCAATTAGACTACCGTATTAAAGACTACGAAAAAGAATTAAATGAAAAATCAATTCATCTGCTCCTAATTAATCGCTTGCGGGAAACGGTTATGGCTATACCCCCAGAGCAATGGAAAAATATCTCTAAAGGATGAAGACAAAGGTTTTATTTCTTAGCATAATATGGGGTTTTAGTCTTCATGCTCAGTTAGTTATAAATCCAATTCGATCCTATGACTTTGCGCTCGATTCAGTGCAAATTGCGCAAATAGACCGTCTAGTTGAACAGAAGAAAATCACTATCTCATCCAAATATCATCGTTCTTTTAGGCGGATGCTCAGGGAAGGAAGCTTTGTTAAATACACCATTCCTTATGCCGATCCACATCACAATAGCGCTTGTTTTCACCTTTCGGCGGATGGGAATTTAAGTTTGTTAACGAAAGACCTTCTCGACGAACTTTTACTGGCGGAAATAGATGCTGGGCATCCCCATTTTAGATTGGAGGATTTAGCCGAGCACTACGCCTTCCTTATGGATGCGACTTACATTATCCGTGACTCCAGTGATTTCACTTATTTCCTATTGGAAACCCGCCCCAAAATTCAGACTTTGTTGGATAATATTAAGCTTAAGGAAAAGCAAAATAAGGGCCGGATTAAGCAGTGCCTTGCTTTTAATCGGATTAAAAGAGAGGTTTACCGCTACACTTTTTATCTCGATCCCCAAGGACATTGGACTGAAGTTCCGCGGCAAGAAGTGGTACTTAAGGAAGTAGGGCCGTTAATCTATTATCGATAGACTAATGGGAAAGAGCCTCTTATTGGTTTTGGACTTCAAAGTACTCTTGCATGGGTTTAAAGTAAAAATCTTGCCAACCTTGACGGTAACGGTCCTGACTACCCTCTGGTAAGTTTGTGTGCAGCATATGTAGTTCTGCACCATTTTCCACCGTCTTGAGATGAATGGTCACTATAGAATCTTCATCCTCCTCCAAAAAATCAGATGTGCGCCAAGATTGGACGATGCGGTGAGGTTTTAGTAATTGCAGATTGGTTCCCCAGATATAGTCCTCCCAAGCGGTAAATTCAGCACCCAAGTCAGGGCTTGCCGTAGCGGGAGCACCACTCATCGCGGAATGAATATCTGCATCTAACCAAGCTTCGTAGAGCCTTTCGATGGTGGTGGGGAACACCATTTTGAATTCTAGTTGCTGGGACATGGTGGGTAATTTGACTTCAATATACTTAAAATCAGGATGTAAGGCAATTCAACAATCCTGATTAGGTGTATAATCCGTCTTAAACTTGGGGTGATTCCCTTTTCTCTTTGATGGGTATTTCCTAATTATTGGGGGCTTGGGCATGGGCCCTTTGCTGATAAAATTCGGCGTGCCTCCTTTGGTAAACCGAGATGAGTCGGTACAGGTTTTGGAAGTCGGGAATATTGTAAGTCCCCATTTTAATGGTGAGCTTAGAGGCTTTACTTTCCCTGTAATATCGGATTTCTAATTCACGGTTGTCCCGCAAGAAATCAATGTTGATTAAGTCATCCCAGGCTATGTAGATTCTGCGAGGAAGTAGTAGGTCAAATCCACTTTCACTAATGGCAAAAACCGTTTCCCCTTTAAAGGCATAAGTAAAACTTCTCGGTTTGCTGCCGATAAACACTACTAAAGCTATGATTATAACCCCAAGCTCTAAATGACTGTATAACAGGTAGTAAATTCCTAATCCAATGAATAGAAATCTCAGGCAAATCTCCACCCAAGCATCGATTTTTTTAATCTGATATTCTAAGCGCCATGGGGATTTTAAATCCAAGCCAATCAATTCAACACTTTCGAAATGATGGAGAAGCTGAGCTATTTCATCCAGTACTTCCTTTTCGCCAAAGCTTCGTTTTTCCAATTCTTCAAAGCTGTCATCCCAATAAATGAGATAGCTGCGAATAGCCCAATCCTTCAGGAGCACCCAATGTTCTTGATCCACCCATGTGAAGGCCTTCAGGCGCCAGCGGGTAATCATTCTGGACCAGAGCTTCTTAGAAATCAAAAAGCCTATGACAAAATGAAAAACAGCCAAAATTAGTCTTAACCACCAGGGCCAAGGAGCCTTTAAAATTAAGGGCATTCCTCCAAAACAAAGCAGAAGAACGGGCAGGTTCACAGTCAGCTGACCATAAACTATGGCGTGGAGAATTTTGGTTTGGTATAAATGCTTCCAGGAACTAGGCATAATTGATTTGCAATATAGATAAGGGTCGGCTTATTAGAAGATCGGCCCTTACCAAATTCTTCCTCCCTCCTACCGAATTCTAAAAATGGGTCTAGCAATTCTAAAAGGGAGTAAAACAATTTCAAGTTTAATGGTCCTTTGGCATCAAATTACCCGCAATGAGAATACGAGCAGTTTACTTTTTAAGCGTAATTATAATGAGCCTGGGGCTTTCCGGCCAACATAATTCGCATGAAATCTTTAGTACGCAAAATGGATTAGGGAATAATGGTTGTAGTGATGTTTTAATCGAATCAGATGGCACTGTATGGGTAGGTCATGATTTTTATAGTTCACCTACTTTAAATAACAAGCCTTTTAGTCGGCGCAAACCCAATGGCAGCTGGGATTATCCCTTTAACACCATCGGTTTCCCCGTCGTAACCGTTAATGGTGCTAATTATTCCTGGGGAGCCTTTAGTGTAAATGAAATATACCAGACAAGTAATGGTGATATCTGGTTTATTCCAAACACGCCTAATGCAACCGATATGAATAATGCTCCTCCCCTGCTGGTATTAGGCAGTAATGGTTTCGAAGTAAAGCATATTTCCCTTGGTAATTTCCCAAACCAAGGCGCTGTCCACACCATGGTTCAGGATAGCTATGGCAATATCTGGTTTGGCTGTGAGGATGGTCTAATCAAACTAGACGCCAATAGTGGACTTTATAGTACCATTGATCCACCTTCCGTAAGTTTCAATGGTGCCGCAAATCCTCACACCAGTAAAAGAGTCTTTGAGCTGGACTATGATCTTAATGATCGCATTCTAATGCTTACCGGACATGTGACTAACTTAACCAATGACCGCGCACTATTTAGGGTTTATAATTCATTTGGGAATTCTTGGTCATTTTGGACTCATCTAGATGCTCCATGGCGAAACGCTAACCAGGCCTACTACGCCCCGGCTAATATATTGGCCACACGGAATGCCCAAAATCGAGTTTATGTGAGCTCTGATGGCGGGGGGCTTTATTACATCGACAATGGCCTATGGGGTTCAGATGATCTATATCAAATAGCAGACTTTGTTCGAGGTTGGGCTCATCCGGGATTTACCTTTACCAATGTCTATACTAATCTCCCAGATTTCACTCGAGAGCTTTATGCAGACCCCGACAATGAGCTTTGGATTCTGGGTATCACCGGAGCCAATACCTATGCCTATAAGCACTTTTACACCGTTCGAACCGAGTATAATAATGACCCGGCCAACCGGTACATCTATGGTTATAAGCAGTCTCCTATTTTATACAACAACAATGGGATTATGACCCCCTCCCGCTATCAAGCTATGGCCTTCTATCAAAATGAAATATGGATAAGTAGTGAGCATGGTTTGGAGCGTTGGTACTATGATGAACTTATGCCATCTGGAGATTGGATTGCGGTGGAAGGAATTGGCAACAAGAAACAAGGCGTTGCAGGATTCAACACCAAATCTTCCGCCGTATTGGAACCGGCAAACACTGGGCATAAAATGCCCACAATTTGGCCGGACATTTCGATTGATACCGCTTATTATTATCTCGCCACTACCGATTACGAAAATATTAATCCAAACATTGATGCTGGTATAGTGGGTAATGGACGATACCAGGGCTTTAATGCCACCGCTGCAGCTCTAGCTGCGGCGGGCTTAAGCTTTAATGATCTTGAGTTTAGGTTCGACGCCATTTCTTTACAGAGTGATATTCGCAATAGGAACTGGACTTATAATAATGGAAAGGAGATTAGGCATTATGAAGAATGGTTTGACATCAGTAATAACACCGTCACACCTCAATCCTACTATGAAATACTAATTGATGGGGATGTTCTCTTTCGAGGACGTATGCCTGATTTTGATCTACATCTGGAGTACAATCACTACGGATATCTCTTTGATAGTATTGGCGGTATCAGCGATCCTAGCCCTTTGATTCCCAACCCCAATATTACCGACCCTCAAGCAGTAAGTATCCAAGATTCATTGCTGGCCGATATTGATGGCAAATCAATACGCTTTGTTTTTCGCACCATCCAAACTGCTTTAAATACCAGCATTATTACGGCAGACCGGATTGGAGGAGTTTATCAAGTCTTTGATGCCTATCTTCAGAAAGTTAATCAAGTTACTCCTCTACCGACTATTCCCATGTGTGGGGATTACACCATAGGTCAGACCCAAAATGCAGATTATGCCAGTTTCAGTGCTGCGGTGCAAGATTTACATCAAAGAGGAATTGTTTGTGATGTAAACTTTCATGTGGGTAAAGGAAATTATCAAGAACAAGTGCATATTGGCACTTACGAGGGAATGGATCAATTCCGGGTTAGTTTTGATGGCAACGACGATAATCCCCTACTCAATTTTTCCCCTAGCCACTCAGACTCTAACTATGTCGTGGAAATCAACGGCACTCAGAACCTCAGCTTTAAAAATATCGCCATTCAGAACAATGCCGCTAACTACGGCCGCGTGATGCACTTAAAATCCAGTACCCCCAACTTCCTCATGGATGATTGTGAACTCACGGGAGCAAGTAATGCCCCAAATTCCCCTTTAAGTGCAAAGAATAGATTCATCCTACTGGAATGTAATGATTGCGACCAATTGCTCTTAGAAAACAACAGCTTCCTAAACGGAAGTGATGGCCTTAATCTTCGAGGAACAGCCATGCGGGTGATTAACAATCTTTTTCAGGGCAATACCAGTGTGGCGGTTGAAATGAACAACGGAAATAATATCCAAGTAAGCCAAAACATGATTTTAGGTCCCAGTACAGGCAACTTTCGTGGAATTCAATGTAGCGGATATCCATTTCAAATAGAAAACAATCAAATTTTAAATAGCACAGCTAATTGCCTTCAAGGGATTTACTCCTCCAGTTTTAGTCAAGGCAATGCGAACACACCGGCTCGGATTGTAAATAATGAAATTTCCGTACATAGCACCAGTGGTTTTGGAGCAGCAATTCTCGTGGCCTGCGGGCACGTAAAGATTTATCACAATAGCATTAAGGTATTAGGCAACAACAGTAATTTCATTGGCTTACAGAACTTCTCCACCCCTGCGGGTTGGTCTGCACGCAACAACATTATCGTCAACCCAAATGGGGTTTGCTTTTATACCAGCAAATTAGATGCAGGCAGCTCCTATCCCGACGCCGATTACAACCTGTATTATTCAAATCATAGCTCCCCTTTTCAAACTCAATTTGGTTTTAATGCCGAAGTGGACCATGCTAGTTTACCGGCTTTTAGAACTGCTAGTCTACAAGAGGCTAATTCCCTTTTCCTAGATCCACAATTTGCGACTGACGATCATTTATTACCCATGGCTGGAGGGGCTAGCGCACAGGGTCAGGGAGGACTCGGTGTTCTAACTGATCGACTTTTAAGATTTCGACCTGCGCTCAATCCAGATCAAGGTTGTTATGAATTTGATGGGGTTGGATGGACCGGTGCCCAAGGAACCAATTGGCGAAATCCTATGAATTGGAGTGGTGCAAAGGTCCCCACTCGCAATGCTAAAGTTTTTGTTTCTCCGAGAAATAATAATCCGGTTATCGATACTGCAATTGAAGTACAAGAATTTGTTATGCATCATAATGCGAGTTTACGCATTAGATCCAATGCCGGTTTACGCGTGGACTCCCTATTACAAAATAGCGGAAACATCGTCCTTGAAGCGGATACTTCGGGGAGCTATGCGCGATTAATCCAAGGTAAAATAAGTGGAGGAGGTACTATAAAGCAGGAGGGCCTATTACGTGCTGCCGATTCCAGTATTCGTTGGTTTCATCTTGGTGTACCGGTGAGAACCAAAGTGAGCGATTTAGCAAATGATTCTGCACATATAAATGCCGGAGCTAATGGGGCCAGCATCTACTTCTGGAACGCCGCCTCGGGGCAATGGGTTTCTCCCCCTGACACCTCAGCCTATTTAGAACCAGGAATAGGATATGCTGTAGCAGCCGGTCAAAATGTCCATGGACATTTTCTGACCAGGGGCTTTCCCGGAATTATCGATGTCAGTGGTGATTTAAGATCAGCCGACTCCCTTTTCCACATAGACTTAGGATATACCCAGCTCCCACAATTCAACAGCTATGTATCTCAGGTAAATGATGGTTGGAATTTATTGGCCAATCCATATCATGCTGTCTATGATATGAACGGGCAAGTGATCCCTGGAAACTACAAAACTATATATGTATGGAACGGAACAAGCTATAAGACCTTCAACGCCCAACTCAACCTCGGCGATCAGGAGGCCAGATATATTGCTCCACTTCAGGGCTTCTTTATTCGGACAGATAGCCTACAGGCCGGTCAAGGATTTAATTTCAAGCCCTCGCAAAGAGTTTTGAATAATAACGCCCATGTTCAAAAAATGAATTGGCCAAAATTTAGTCTTGAAGTACGAGGTAATAAACAATCAGATCAATGCCATTTTCTGTTGCATCCTCAGGCTCAATCAGCTTTTGAAGAGGATTGGGATGCGGCCAAGCTGCGTAATGATAGCAAGCATCTAAACTTTTACAGCTTTGCGCAAAATGAGGCGGTTTCAATAAATGTACAAAACGAAAACGAGGCCCGACAAGGAATTCGTTTGGGCCTCGAAACATCGCTTGTTGGTGAGTATAGGATAAGTCTTTCCCCGGATGCTGACCCAAATTACACCTACTGGCTTTATGATGCCTTAATGGATAAATATCATCGTATAGATTTTGAAGATTATTCCTTCCAAAGTAACCCTAATTCAAGTATAGGCAGGTTCACCCTTTTCCTTGTTAAGCAAGCCATTGGTCTTGATCATAATCCTCATTCTGAAGTTTACTGGCATCTTGATGGTAGCCTATTAAACTTTGAGCAATTACCCTCATTGGAAAGTGAGGTTCAGGTGATGGACCTTAGCGGGCGCACCTTGTGGCATGGAAAAAAGTTAGCTGGTCAAAGAGATTGGAAACTTAGTTCAAATCAAATTCCCCGAGGTATTTACTGGGTTCAATTCAAGGACCTAGACCTACAGTTCAAAGTTCTAATCCCATAGTTCCGACAGATGAAAAAGTTTTATACCACACTAGGAATCTGGATGTTTCTAAATCTAGGTCTAATTGCTCAACCTGCTAACCCAAACAATCCAGATTTAACACCAATTGATGGAGGCTTAAGCCTTCTAATCGCGGGAGGTGCAGCGATAGGGGGAGCCCACTATAGAAAATACAAGAAGAATCAATTAGATAGGGAATAAGTCCAGCTTAGTTATTGGAGGTTTTACTGTGGTTTTTAGTCTTAAATTCCTTCCCCTCCTTTTTTTCAGCTGAAATACCGCAGTAATTCCTCCTTTTTTCGTCGCGAGACGCCAATCAAGCTGCCATCCGACATTTGAACGTAGCCCCCATCCTGCTTTAGGTACTGAGAAACCTCTTCTAAATTTATTAAGTAGGATTGGTGAACCCGAAAAAACTTAAAGCCTGATAATATATCCTCAAAGTCCTTTAAGGTTTTTGAAACCAGAATTTTACGGCCATCGGACAAATAAAATTCGGTGTAGTTATTCTGCGATTGGCAGTATAGTATTTCCGTCGGGCGTATGAGATGTATACCCTGAGCATCATGCAAGGCTAAACGGTTCAAGCTTTTTCGATTGGCTTTAAATGATTCCAACTTCAGCTCCAAATCTCTATTATTACCATCTGTGGACAGTCGTTCCAGGGTTTCTTTAAGTTGATCGGGATCAATGGGTTTGGTAAGGTAATCTAAGGCCGAAAAGCGGAAGGCCTTTAAAGCATAATGATCGTAGGCTGTTACAAAAACCAGCTTAAAATCTCTGGTCTCAATTCGATCAAGAACATCAAAGCCAGTTCCCTTTTGGAGCATTATATCCAGAAAAACCAAGTCTGGCTTGCCTTCATTTATTTTTTGCACCGCCTCATCCACGGATACGGCCTCTTCGATGATTTCTACCGGAGCTTCCAGCAAGGCCAGCATCTTTCGTAGGCTATTGCGACCCTTCTTTTCATCATCAATTATTATTGTTCGCCACATTCTTACTAATTCTTGAAATTCGAAGCCGCACCTCAGTGCCAGACTGATCCTGACGATTTTGAATGCGGTAATTAAAGGTAGCTCCTCTCTCCTCTTGCAACAAATGCAGGCGCTTTTTAATTAGGCTCAAAGCCATTGAACGATGTTTTGACATTTGCCCGTCATTCTCTAGTGGTTCGTATCCCTTGCCATTATCAAGGATATAAATTTCTATAGATTGCTCTGGTCCTTCCTTCGCTTTCACCTCTAGATAACCTCCAGAATCCTGGTCCCGAAAACCATGGACAATAGCATTCTCAGCAAATGGTTGAAGGATCATGGTGGGAATCCAAGCATCTCCAATTTCATCTGCGATATTAAGCTCAAAGTCAAATTTATCTTCAAACCTTAACTTTTCTAATCTCAAGTAATCATTTAGAACTTCAAATTCACGATTTAAGCTTACAAATTCCTCCTCATTGAGCTCTAAGCTGGCTCGCATTAATTTGGCAAACCGACCCAAATATCGACTAGAATCCAGCGGTTGATGATCTAAAACAAAACTTTGAATNGAGTTTAGCGTATTAAAGAAAAAGTGAGGGTTGATTTGGGATCGAAANAACTGCATCTGCAAGGATTGCTTCTCGAGGGCTGCCTTTTGTTTTTGAATGTTTGCCTGCAGTCTTTCTTGCATCTGCCTTAGTCGGTTATTTCTAAACTGAATGATCCAAATGATAATAAGCAGCATTCCAACACTCAAACCTGCCCATAAATATAAATTCAACCGTGCGGCGGCCTCTTCAGCATTTTCTGCTTGTAATTGGGCTATAGTTGCCTGATTTCTCAATTGCTTTATTTGATTCTCCTTTTCCTTTAATTGATACTTACTTTCAATTTCAAACACCGCTTTTTGCACCTCTAAACCTTGTAAGGAGTCTCTCAGCAAATTAATCCTTTGTAGTGCTTCCAAAGCCAGATCGTAGCGGTTTAGACTTCGGTGAATTTCAAACAAACCCTCATAAATACTCATTTCTATATCGGGCGCCGCCACGGTTTCAAGCGCTTTTTGATAGTACAACAGCTTTTTATTCGTGGCTTCTATAGGAGTATTCTCGGCCATTTCTCGATAAGCGGCCGTAATACCACCATTATACTGCTCCTTCTGAAAGACTTCTATCGCCTTTTCAAAATAAGACATTGCCTCCTCCCTAAGGGATTGGCGGGCTTTGATGCGGCCCAGGCCTAAAAAGTACTCCCCTTCTATACGTGCATCGCCGATTAGCTTATTTAAACGACCCATGGCTCTCAAATGCCTTAAAGCCTCTTTATCATCCTGTAATCGGTAGGCATGAAAATAGGCCAGTAAGTGCAATCTTCTTAATCCTGAGGCATAAGTCATTGAATCGGCCTGATAAGAAAAGGCCTCTCTTAATAATTGGATGACCCGATCATCGGTGGTCAAGACCTGATAGGCCTCTATTAAATTTCCATAGCTCGTTAAGATTCGTAGTGTATCCTGCAAATGTTTTCGTCGTTCCAGGGTTTCGGTGAGATAGGATACGGCGGTAGAGATACGGCCTAATTCTATTAAAGAGACCCCGATATTGTTATTTAGGGAGAGGATACGACTGGAATCACCTTCTTGCAGAGCAAGTTCCAAGGCTCTAGAGTAAACTACATAAGCTGAATCATAGTTGCCCGCCAAATAATGATAGTTGCCCAAGGTATGCTGATAGGCCATATTTCGCTTACTCTCAGGTAGGGTATTTAAGCTATCAATAATCCGTTTAGCCTCTGGCTCATAATCAAAAACCAAATCACTAAGCTTTTGCAATAGAGAGTCCAAAGCACCAGATTGATTTCCAAAAGAATAGCTAGGCCAGCCCAAGAGTACTGCAGCCAATATTAGAACCCTTTTCATTCGGAGGTCATCAGATTAAAACTAAGCCTACAAGTTTGATCATAATCTCCCTCATTCTGATAGGAACCATAAAAATAAAACTCATAGTTCTGCTCGGTTCCCTTATTTACAACACTATCGGTTAATGCGTGACAGTCTACTTGATATTCCGAAGCTTGAAGTATGAAGTAAGCCTTCCTCTCGTAAATCATTGAGGGTTCTGGCATAGTCATAAAGCCTCTATAGGGGGCTTCTTGCACAACCACCTTTGAATCGGTGTATAAACGCTCTGGGGAAGTTAGGAAGTGAAAGATGAAATATAGATTAAGTAGAGGAATGTACGCTAGAAACAAGATCCCGATAGGAATCAGGCGAAGGGCGCCTAAAAAATCAAGGGATCGGGGTTTAAAGCTGTCCCGCCCTAGGTGAAAGCAGATGATAAGGACTAGAGGGAAAAGAACTATGGCTACTACGTTCAAAACATTGGATGAAAAGAGCATCGACTTCCAGAACAAAATCATTCTGAGCGAGAAGAGCGCTAAACTGATCCAGAGTAAAGGCTTCATTAACCTCATCGCCCTGGCCGGAAGGCGATAAGCTAGACGATTAATTCTAATCCAAGCCACAGTAAGAAGAATCAGGGTCGAATAATAGAGGATTGCTGCGGTATACACTAATCAATAATCAAGGTGCTGGACAAGGAGAAATCTTCATTTTCAATATTCAAGATATACTTACCGGATGCAAGTTCAGACATATCCAAATGGATGCTATTGCGATCCAGCTGCTTTAAATTAAAGATCAGTCTCCCTTCTATATCTCGAATACTCAAATCAGAACCGATGAGCTGCGGGTGTTCGATATTGATTAGCCCTTCACTAGGATTCGGGTAAAGTTCCAGGGCTGTATAGGAGGCTTCACTTAAACCAATGCCGGTAAGACTAAAACAATCAGAGGTATCGATACATCCCCGATAGTCTACAATCACCGCATAGGAGCCCAAAGGGTCTGGAGGGCTAAGAAGCTGATTAGTCGCCCCTGATAAAGGTAAATTGGCATTATTACAGTCCAGCCATTGGTAAAGAGCGTTCGCCTGTTGCGCAACCAAAATATTGGAATTGGCAGTCACCCCATTATCCACGCTATTAACGGTGAGATTAGTCTCGATAATTGAATCGCAGCCATCACTATTTTGAAGAGTATCGAGATAAATTCCCGTACTATCGTAAACAGTCCCCAATGGGCCCAAGTAATCCGTGCAGGTACTGTCAATAATTTGAACGAAATCCGACGCAGGGCTAATGTTACTCCCTCCTACCCAGTTCGAAGCCGAACCGCTGAGGGTGAAATTATTAAGCGTGCCATTATTGGCATTGGCGCTTAAGTCGGTTGCGGTAATTACTCCGCTGTTCCCCTGCCCTGCAAGACCTTCATTTAATTGATAATAGGCCACCAAACCCGCGGGAGCAGTGCAAAATTCGGTATTCATATTATTTGCGATCTCGGCCCGACTCCGGACGATATTCCAAACACGGACTTCGTCAATGCTCCCCATAAATGGCCGGTTTGTAGTATTGCTCCAGTTTCCGATGGTCAAGTTTTGTAAGCCTGAAGAAAAGTTAGCGCTCACATTTTGGGAATCGACCAAAAGACCGTTCACATATAATCGAATCTTGGTGCCATCATAAGTTCCAGCCACATGCTGCCAGGTATTTAAAGTGAGGGTATTGGGGGCGGAAGACAGCTCGTTCCATGAACCACTGCCAATATTAAAGTTTAAGCGGCCATTATCCCCACACCGAAGCATATATCCATAATCTGGAGCATTATTCTCCTTATTAATGATGTTTCCCTGCCAAACCTGAGCGGACCAGGCCGTAGGGTAAATCCAGGCTTCTAAGCTGATGGCGTTTCCCGAGAGCTGCAATGACACATTATTTCCGCAATTAACCCGATCATCTACTCCGTCGAAGTTTAGGGCATTCTGAGCACTTAGACTTAAGAAAAAGGCGCTACAGTACAGGCTATACAGTATTTTTTTGGTCATCGGATGCGGATTTACTAAAGAGATGGAAGTTAAGCATTTTGCCATGGGACAAAAAAACCCTGATAATTAAGCCTAAACTCAATTATCAGGGTTTCAAATATCTAAGCCTGATAGGCTTTACATACCGGTATTTTCCGCCTCCAATACCTGAGTAGCGGCCTCTTCCACTACTTCCGCATCAGGCCTGCTCGTAACTAAATCCATTTCCTCAACCAAGTAGCTGGCCCCAGCAAACTTGTCGATGATAAAGAGAACATAGCGCAGGTCAACCATTACATTTCGACAAATACTTGGATCAAAGTACATATCACTCATTACTCCATCCCAGGCGCGATCAAAATTCAAACCAATTAATTCCCCTTGGGCATTCAGAACTGGAGAACCCGAGTTCCCCCCGGTGGTATGATTAGTGGCCACAAAACAAACGGGCAGTTTACCGTCCTGAGCATAAGGACCGTAATCCTTTTTCTCATAAAGCTCTAGCAACTTGGCCGGTAAGTCAAACTCGTAATCCTCGGGTACATACTTTTCGATAACCCCCTCCAAGTAAGTTTGCGCTTCATACTTTACCGCATCCTTGGCATAATANGGTTGAATTTGGCCATAAGCNACGCGTAGGGTACTATTTGCATCNGGGTAGAAAGGTTTCTTAGGAAAGGCTCTTTGCAAGGCATTCACNTAGCGCGCCTGNAAAGCTTCTATTCTTAATCCATAAGAACCATAGCCGGGATTGAGTACTTCGATAAAATGATTATACATCTCATTCGAGAGTTCATATAAATCATCATCGGCAATCTTCTTGGCCATTTTCTTAGGATTCGCAAGAAGCGCCTCCGTAAAGCCTTCCTTAAAGTAAGGGGCCTTTTTATACATTTTCCCGATGGCCTTTATTTTCTTTTCATGGGCCATGGATTGAAGCTCAGAAGTTTCCTCTCCGGGCTCAGTTTTTATTTTTTCCAGATAAATAGGCAGGATATTGATAGCTACCAGGCGGTCCATTTCAGGGCTATAATCATCCATAAAAGCTGTCATCCGATTGGCTAAACGCTCGGCTTCTTTGGCCAGAGCTTCCTCATCCTCTCCTGATGCAAGTTCAATTAAGCGACCATAACCTAAAACATGCCGAAATGCCTCAATTCCAAAATAGCCCACTTCGATATAGGCATAGCGCTCGAGGGCTATATCGCGGCGCTGGGTGTACAAGTCCACCATCTCGGCTACGAGGTTCTGCTCGGAATTCAGTTCAGGAATTGCTTTACAAGTTTGTTCAAAGAGCTTTTCCTCTGTTCTAAGCACTTCAATTGCATTGGTGCGTTCCACACCAAGAATCTCTCCCTTCCAGCGCTTCCAGCTGTTACTGACACTGGCAAATTTGCTTACATAGCTTAACTGTAAACTAGAATCCTGGCGCATTCTGCGATCCCATACATTCAATTTACGATCACGTACGGAAATACGGAAAGGATTATAAATCTCCACCGTATTCTGAACTTCTGCCGCCGGAAGGTATTGCTGGGTGCTACCGGGGAAACCATATACCATGGTAAAATCCCCTTCCTTAAGCCCGCCAATATTCACCTTTAAATGTCGTGCCGGTTGATAGGGTACATTGGTCTCAGCATAGTTAGCAGGCTTATTTTCAGCATCGGCATAAACCCGGAAAATACTGAAGTCACCCGTGTGACGAGGCCACATCCAGTTGTCGGTATCGGCGCCATACTTGCCAATACTCTTAGGAGGCGCTCCTACCAAACGAACATCATTAAAGACTTTTTTACTAATCAATAAATACTGATTGCCGAAAAAGAAGTCTTTTAATTCATAGGCCAAATGCGGATAAGCCTCACGCATNTTGGCCACCAAAGCTGCTCCATTAGCGCGAATAATAGAATCGCGCATTTCCACCGCCATNTCGCTATTCGTGCCTTTTAAGACATCATTAGTAACGTCTTTGATCTCTTGAATGATCGCGGCGTACAAATTGGCATTTGGCAATTCCTCTGCTTGGCTCATGGCCCAAAAGCCATTATCTACATAGTTATTTTCATCGGTGGAATGACTTTGAATCTGCCCTAAACCACAATGATGATTGGTTAGCAGTAGACCTTGATCTGAAATTAACTCGCCGGTGCAACCCCCATTAAAGTGTACAATCGCATCTTTAAGGGAGGATTGATTAACCGCGTAAATATCTTCCGCCGAGATTTGCAGGCCCATTCGCTGCATTTCGGAATAATTAAGCTGGGCAATTAGGTGCGGAAGCCACATGCCTTCCTTGGCACTAAGTGGCAACAGTATAAGTCCTGCGAATAACAGGAAAAAAGCTCTTTTCATTGAGGAATCATTTTCCACAAAGCTAAGAAGCAGCGCATAAAAAAAGCCGCTCCCTATGGAACGGCTTTCAAAATGCTTTTCAACAGTCTAGAATATCTTATGACGATCATCCACAATATCTGCGGAAGCTTTTAAGGATTCTAATACTTGGACCGATGCGGCATTGCCCAGGGTGGACTCCACGCGGATTTGCTCAGAAGCGTAATCATTTAGATCGGCCGAAGGATTACGGCTTGCAACATAAATTACATATACGCCTCTTTCTCCAACAATCACCTCTGACATTTGACCAGCTGCCAATCCTGAAGCTGCTCCAACTACCGCAGGCTCCGATCCATAACCACTTAGGTTGGAGGTTCCGAAGTTGACACTTTCGCTCTTGAGTTCTTTCGAGAATGCTACCGCTAAAGCTGAGATTTCAATCTCCGCTCCCATTTTTGCTTCTAATTCAGCTTTCAATTGGGCCGCCTTCTTTTCTTTGATCACCTCATCACGCACCTGATCTTCAACCATAGCTAAAGGAAGATTTCCTTCCGGACGAATTTCAACCAATTGAGTAACTACAAAAGACTCATTGTTCTGGTTAAACAATTGAATGGCGCCAACTTCGGTTTCATCATTGTGTATCCATCGAACAATTTCGCGATTGGAGCCTAAACCTAAAATGCTTTCTTGCATCGGCTCAATATTGGCGGCTGGACGTACCACATAACCCATACTTTGAGCTACATCGCCAAATCCAGTTGAATCATTCGCCTTAGCGGCTAATTGATCGGCTAATTTGTAAATGCTGTCACGTGTGGCATCGGAGGCTTCGATTTCACGAGCAATGTCTACCAATTTCACCACCTTATTCGCTCCTGATTGGTCCTGAATATGAATGATATGGAAACCGAACTGACTGAATACCAAACCAATATCACCAGTCTTGTTATAGAAGGAGTAGTCATTAAATTGAGGCACCATAGCCCCGGGCTTAAACCAACCCAATGTACCACCCTTGGCACCAGAACCAGGATCATCACTGTATTGACGGGCTAAAGCACCAAATTGAGTAGAATCCTCTTTTAAGAGCGCGAATAAGCTATCCGCTAATTGCTTAGCCTCTAGTGGAGGACGAGTAGATTGCGACTGTCCATTCCCAGCTCCTTGGAAGCTAAATAGGATATGGCGGGCCTTAACACTGTCGGGCATTGTGCTAATCTCACTGATTTTAGAAATCACATAGCTACCATTTTGCTCGTATGGTCCATAAATGTATCCTTCTTCCTCCGCGAAAAGGATGCTGTCCATAGGAGCGGCAAACTGATCTTTGGTTCTAAAACTTGGATTTACGGGGAAATCGGAACGCCCAACCGCATAAGTGGAATCATCCTCTGCATCGTAGAAACTTGGCAAAGTATCTATACGTCCACGACTCTCTATAATTTCCATTTCTTTGTACGACTCCAACTCTGCACGCAATTTTGCTTTGTCTGATTCAGAGGCCGCTACCTGGAAAGTTACAAAGGCAATTTCACGGGTATTATCACTCTTGTAATCATCTTTATGCTCGTTGTAATAAGCCTTTAATTCAGAATCAGAAACCTCGATGGTAGAATCAGCAATACTGCTGTATTCTAAACCGAAGAATTGTACGCTGGTAGATTCGTTGCGACGAGTGTAGTCTGATTTTGCCAAAGACTTAGGCATATACAGACCTTTACGTACTGCGTATAAATACTTATCGCGTAAGATTTGCTCACGAGTACCATCTTCAAAGCTTAACCACTGATTATAAGCTTCCGCCGCGCGCTCATCGCTGAGGGCATTATCGCGAATCTGAGCAATATAATTTTTCAGGGCTCCGGCAGAGAATTTTCCGGTAACCTGATCTTGAAAACCAGCTTGAGAACGTACCTGTGGATTGCTGATGATACGATCAAACAATTCCTGATCAGTAACCGAAATTCCTAATTCGGCATAACGATTAGAAAGTAAAATCTCTTCCTGATACTCGGTCCAAATTTGATTTGCTACCGCAGTGCGAGAAAGATTAGCCGCTTGCTGAGGATTTTGAGCTTGTAGCAATTGAATACGCTCTTCGATTCGTGCACTGAATTCGCGCGCTTCAATCTCCTTACCATTTATCTCTCCTACCTTATTTGCATCATTGCGAAGTACTGAATTACCAGAACTAAATAAGTCGGTTAAAATGAAGGCTGCCATAGCCAAACCGATTACGATGAGCAATAAACCGGAACGTTGACGGATACGTTCTAATGTCGCCATTTATATTTAAGCTTTGAATTTTAAGGCTGCGAATATACAATTGTTGGGGCAAAAGCCTTTATATTTAGAACCATCAATTTATGGAATAAGCGCTTTGTTCTCCTCATCATCAAAAATTAACCGTTCATCGAATAGATTCTTAGTTCCAAATGAAGTAATGCACATTTGTCCTGCATTCTAAACGAATCATCATGGAAGCGCGAGAATTTAAATTAGACATAGAACGCAAAGAGGCGGCTCAACTATCACAAGAAGAGCAGCGTCTAAAGGCAATTAAGAAGATTTTAGTTGGTAATCAAATCGAGCGATTAGAAAATCGTTTCCGCGGTTTGAGTCGCCGAGTAGAATCTACTAATGGACATCTCGTGTCTACGGTTGAGGATTTGAACCAAGAAATTAAGCTATTAAAAGCGGAGATGGACTTGCGAGCTTCTGATAAGGGAGATAGCGCCGCCATTCAGAAAAGCTTACAAGAATTGCTTGAAGCTCAAAAAGGTCTTACTTTAGATGATCCTCAAGTTTGCCAGAAATTGGAACAAAGAATTGATCAGTTAGAAAATAGCATTAAAACCGGAGCTAGCTTGGATAGCGAAAGCAAGGATAAAATTCAATCCATGGCATCTGATATTCAGGATTTCAAGGAGCGTTTAAAAGCGACTCAAGAAAGATTGGGTAAAATGGATGTAAATGCCAATCCCGAGCAAAAAGCCAAGGTGAATGCGCGTTTAAGTCGTTTAGAAGCCAAAGTTCAGTCGCTTAATCCTAAGAAAATGGAGGCGCGTTTAAACAAACGCCAAGAAGAATTTGAGGATGGCGTCCAGGATTTGGTGGAACGTCTAGCCGGTCGGGTAAATGAGCGTTTCGAGTTTGCGGGAAATAGCCGCAAAAAATTGTACGACAATCAGCAAGCCATCGCCGAAGACCAAAAGGAATTGAAAAATCGCGTGGATAGTATCCAAGATATCATAGAAAATGACATCATGGATTTCTTAAGCCATGGAGGTAATATCGATTCTGCTGAATTAGAAGGACAAGTGAAATCTTTGGCCGGCGATTTAGAACGTAAGATTTACGAGAACAACATTCGTATGGAGGCTAAAATCGATGCGATGATTGATATGACGCAGAGACAAATGACGCGTCAAATGGCCCCCCAGGAAGATCCAAAGATGAAAGCCATCAAGGAGACTTTAGATGAGTGAGAAGCCTAACAGTTTAGAGATTCTTAAGGATTTACTCCTTAGGGAAGAGCGCGCCCAACAAGATGCTCAAGAATCTGATTTACAGAGATTAGAGGATGAGATAAAGGTGCGCGAGAAGATGGAGCAAAACATGGAGCCGATTCTAGTTGATTGGTTCATGCGCTTCCGCCGTGATTTCCCGAAAGAATTTGGGCATCTCTTCTATCAAACCTTAGAAAAGGAAATTGAAGAAAATCCGGCTCGCATTAAATCAGCGCTTTACCCCCTAGTAAGCGAAATGATTAGCGAACACTTCAATAATCGCTTCCGCTCTTGGAGAGATCGATTAGGTTTTGGCCGGATCAACAAACTAAAAGACCCCACCGATTTATATAAGGATCGTTCAGACCTAACTCTAAGTCCTGAACATCAAGAGGAGGAACAAAGGCGCAATGAAAAAGTCCAGGTGAATGACATTTTCGTATTAGAAAATGAAGCTCGTCACCTTTTAGGCATGCGCAGTCGCTACAATGCAGTAGATGACCAAGAAGTTACTTCCTTAATGCTAGACACGATTCGACGCATGGTTGAAGATGCCGTGCTGCGTCGTGGCCAAGCCTTAGACTGGGTAGACTTCAATGGATACAAGATTTACTTAATCACCTTTAAGCGTATTTCCATTGCGGTAACCGTATCTGGAATGCCGGACCCAGAGTATATGTCCAAACTAGAAGATAAGGTTATGGACTTTGCCAAGATGATGCTCCCGGACATGCGTATTGGTGATTTCGACTTCAATTCAAAGCTTTGTATTCGCTTATTAGCCCAGTCCTTCCCAAAGGTGGGTAAAAAGTAAATCTCCTACTCTGCTACCTGGCTTGCTCCTTTGCTCTTTTTAGCCAAAAACAGACTGGTCAATCCACCGATGACAAACGATACAGCAAAGGCTGGTCCCATCACATCTAACTTTTCGAAATAAGTGCCGATCTCCGGTAATTCCTGCACATAGAACTTGAAAAAGGGAACGGCGAGGAAACCGCTAATCATTGCTGCAAGGGCCCCTCTTTCCTCAAACCTAGGCCAAAAAATGGCCATAATGAGCATGGGACAGAATGTGGCCGCTATTCCAGACCAACCAAATATGGTAAACCAAAAAACCGTTCTGCCTGGTACATTAATCGCTACTAGCATCGCTAAACCCAAAGCCAAAAGTGCCATAGCGAGGGTAACATAGGCCGATAATTTGGTGAGCTTTTCGCTCTTCACATTGGGATGAAATACTTTCTGATATAAATCTCTTACAATCGCCGAAGAGGCCACTACTAAAAGAGAATCGATGGTAGACATGATCGCGGATAATATAATGGCGATGTAAATGGCAATGATTACCGCCGGAAAAGTGTTTTCTAGAAGTACCATCAAGGTATCCTCCCCATTTAGGCCTAAAGCCAGTTCGGGATCCATTCCTGTTTCCGTAAACAAGGCTCTAGCTATTAATCCAATGCTTACGGCTGCTGCATCGCTAATTAGGGTGAATACAATTGCCACCCATCGACCTTTGTCGATTTCCTCCGTATTTCTGACCGAAATAAATCGCGCATAAACCTGTGGTGAACCCAAGAAACCCAAACCGATAAAGGCGAAACCCATCATCGTTGCCGTTTGCATCCAAGGATCATTCGTTCCTCCCCAAATATCCATCAGGGAGGGGTCAATGGCTTCGAGTCTTTGAAACAAGTCAGCTCTCTGATCCCAAGCAAAGTAAGCTACCAAAGGCAGGGCCAATAAGCCAACAAACATGAGCATCCCCTGGAAAAAATCCGACCAAACAACCGCTAAAAAGCCGCCAATAAATATATAGGCCACCACAATTAAAAAGCCGATTACGGCTCCCCAGAAATAATCCAATTCCAAAAAGGTTTCGAAAGCCTTTCCGGTAATGTCTATTTGGGCACTAACGTAGATTATAACAAAGGTGGATAAGCACAAAGCTGCCACCGTTCTGAGGGTATGGGTTTTGGACTTAAAATGACTCTCGAGAAAATCAGGCACGGTAAGCGAATCATACTTATCGGTGAGCCGCTTGAAGGGCTTAGCCATTAAAAACCAAGAGGCCGCAACCCCTAGGACCTCTCCTACTACCACCCAATAGGCCGAAACTCCCGCCAGGGCCCCCATGGCCGTAAGACCGATTAAAAGCCAGCCTGACTCACCTGTGGCCCGCGCCGAAAATGCCACCATCCAGTAACCGATATTCTTACCGCCAGCGTAATAATCATCCATGCTTTTTATCCGCTTGGAAGCAGCGATGCCTATGCCAAAGAGAATGGCGAAATAGATTCCGAGCACCAAGAGATTAATTAGCATATCAGACCGTATTTAAAATTCTTTCTGCAAAAGCTTCCATTTGCTTAAAGAAGTTATCGATATCCGTCGTTTCGTTGCCCGCGTTTACTGTCACTAATCGCACAAATTGCTCGCCTTTAAATTGGCCATAACCCACCATTAACTCTCCGCTTTCATAAAGCTGATTGCAGAGTAAATCCGCAGGAATATCTTTATAATTAAAGCAAATGCCCAAGGAATTTTCGTGACTGTATACGGTATAATCCGGATGAGATTGAACATACTTTAAGGCATAATCGGCCAAATCAAATTGTTTGTTTACAATCTCGGCTAAACCTTTAGTCCCGATGGACTTCCATAATGACCAAAATTTAAGCGCATCATTCCGACGACCGCATTGTAAGGAGGTTTTCCCCAGATTATAATCATCTCCATCCGTTTGATACAGGTAATCCGCATCATTACTGAAGCTTTCATAAAGCCATTTCTTATCCTTTACCAAAATCAGGGAACAGGAAAGAGGAGTGCCCAACATTTTATGGGCATTATAACTGAAGCTATCCGCTCTTTCAGCACCTTGGATCAAGTGTCGATATTGGTCGCTAAACATGACGCTACCACAGTAAGCGCCATCTACATGAAACCAGATTCCCTCCTTCTGACAGATATCGGCTATTTCGTTCATGGGATCAAAGGCCCCCATAACCGTAGTGCCGGCGGTGCCGATAATTAGGAAGGGCCGATGACCAGCTTGGCGGTCCGCTTCAATATTTTCCTGTAAAGCATCCATACGCATCGCTCCTCTATCATCACTTGGGATATAGCGAATTTGATCCCTACCCACGCCCATAAAAGCTGCGTTCTTGGGAATGGAATAATGCGATTCTTTTGAGGTATACAAACAGAGCTTGGCTCCCTCAACCCCATGTTTTCGTATGGTGGATTGAGCGAAATCCCGGGCCATGAGCATTCCCATGAAATTGGTCATTGAGCCGCCTGGGGCAAATGTTCCATCCGACGTTTTAGGGTATCCGAGTAAAGCCGCGCTTTTCTTGATAATTTCCTTTTCTAGCCCGACCATCGGTCCGCCAACTTTGTAGGTATACATACTATTATTTAGCAGTACCGACAATAACTCACCGAGGGTGGCCTTTGAATTTCGACCACCAAACAATTGATTGAAAAATCTTCGGGTAGCCGTCCGAGGGGTGCTAAGCACGAGGTCCTTTAATATTGGAGCAAATTCCTCATCGCTAATACCATG
>JGI12316J14372_10002160_pt1 | contig 22163 bp, 16 predicted proteins | sample MarCyaLeptolynsp_FD_14372 | JGI IMG/M metagenome (IMG submission 14372) | reverse complement strand
ACCCAGATGTCGAGATAGCGCGACGGTTCCATGCCCGGCACGCGGACAAGATCCGGGTCGGGATCGCCCAGGAAGCAGGGCAATCTCCCGACGCCCATCCCTGCCTTGACGGCTGCGAGGAGCGCGATCATGTCGTCGGCGACCAGACTGATATACGCAGAAGGATACCGGGCTCGGATCTCCTGGGGCACGCCCCGCCCCCACCATTTGAACGTTACGCAGGAGAGCCGCGCGCTGTCATGGCTCGCTTCTATGGTCTCCCGGTGCCTGCGTGCGAAACTGCGGGACATATAGTAGCAACGTCTCTGACCGGTCGCGAGCCGGCCAAACAGCGTTTCACCCGGATTGTCCGTTACCCGGACCGCTATATCCGCTTCCCGCCGGTGAAGACTGAGTTTTTCGTTCGCAGCAACCATTTCCAGTTCGATACGCGGATGCCGCTCGGTGAATTGCTGCATGATTTCCGCAAGCTGCACCTGGAACAGGAGCTGGGGGGCCGTCACCCGCAAGGGCCCTTCCAACTCGGTGTCCTGAGCGGTGATACGTGTGTCAAGCGCGAGGATCTCCGCCTCCATGCGCTTTGCGGCGGCAACAGCCTCCTCGCCCGCGATTGTCGGAACAAATCCCTCCGGAAGCCGCTCGAACAGCCGTGTTGCCATCCGTTCTTCCAGTGCCGACAAGCGCCGTGACACTGTCGAGTGGGTAACCCCGAGCTCTTTCGCGGCCTTGGTCACGTTGCCCGCGTTGGCAACGGCGAGCACAAATTTCAAGTCGTCCCAGTTATCCATTCGGTATCGATCACCCTCAAACTGAGCTGTTCAATCGCTTTTTAAGGCCTGTGCATTTTTGCACAGCTCTGTTTGGAAATTGATGAATTTTTCACAGACAGGTTTCGAGATAGCGTCCACGTCTTTCGAATATGGAGAATGCCGATGACCGTACAAGCCCTCGCCATGATCACCGTTACCGACAAGGAGAGCCTCGGCGCTTACCGGGAAAAGGCAGCAGACGCGCTTGCAAAACATGGCGGCAGCGTCGTTGCCGCCTCGCCCGAAATCACCGTCCTTGAAGCCGCCGGCGACACTCCGAATATTGCCGCGCTTCTCTCATTCCCGAGCGTTGAGGCTGCCAAGGCGTGGCGCGAAGACCCGGAACTCGCCGACATTCATGCGCTCCGGAACAAGGGTGGCAAGTCGACGATCGTGGTGTTGCCCTCATAGGGAAAACGCAGCTGAACCGTCGACACTGGGCCAACCTTTACCGGTAAAAAGCTTCCGCTGCGTTCAGCGAAAGAATAGATCCGCTGCGGGCTACTTGATCCCGGTCCTGGTTACGCCAAACCGGGATGACGAGGCTACTGGATCGAGACTCCGGTCTCCCCAGACGCGGTTGTCATCCCTGCGAAGGCAGGGATCCAGTAATCTCATGGCTCGGCTGTATTATCGTCCGAAAGCCGGTGTATACCCGGCCAGGGCTCGCAGTCCATTTCACCGTGGTGAGCTATGAAAATTTGCTGAAGCCGGAGTTATCGGTTTCACACCACCGGCTTCACCAGCCGCATGCGCCAGGTGACGCCTTTCTTGTCCGAGACGAGGCGGTAGTCGTCGAGGACGTCCCATTTCGCTTCATCGTCTGTCGCTGCCCAGAGGCTGTTGATCAGCTTGTTGGCACCTGATTCAGGGCGTTTCGGGGAATACATGGACAGCGCAATCACGCCGCCCTCTTTTAGAAAGGGTACATAGCGGCTGACGACGGCGGCGGGATCATCGGCAAAGTGGAGCACTTCGTTGAAGACGATGGCGGAGAAGGTCTCGCCGCCCTTCGGCTCGAATGTGTGCATGTCGCCTGCGCGAAGGGATGCAATGTCCGGGTCGACATTGGCGATTTCAAGCGACGCCGGGGAAAGATCCATGCCGACGTAACGCTTGATGCCCATCGGCTGCAGGCGCTCATAAAGCAGCCCCTCGCCGCAACCGATATCAAGGACCTCGTCCATGGAACCGGTCAGGGACAGCCACATGCCGATGATGCCATAGCGGCCGCTTTCGGGAAGCGAGCGCAGGAAGGCCCAGCGCCCGGCTTCGTATTCCTCGTCCCAGCCTTCGGCGGTGGTAGCGTTTTTCGACATGGCGGCTTCCTAACAGCAAAGGCGGGCCAAAGCGGCCCGCCGTTTCAAATCAAGCTTTATGCGCATCACTTATAGGGATCTGCCGCGTCGCGCAAACCGTCTCCAAGGAAATTGAACGCAAGCACAACGATAATGATCGGGATCACCGGTGCCATCAGCCAGGGATAGACCGTGACGACGGAGATATTCTGGGCTTCGTTCAGCAAAACACCCCAGGAAACGGCCGGCCTGCGCAGACCGAGATTTAGGTAGGACAGTGCCGTTTCGCCCAGGATCATGGCCGGGATCGACAGGGTAGCGGATGCGATGATGTGGCTGGTGAAGCCTGGCAGCAGATGCCGTGTGATCACCCGCTTCGGCTTGGCCCCCATCAGCACCGCAGCCTTGGCGTATTCCTCTTCTCGCAGGGACAAAAGTTTCGATCGGACCGCGCGCGCGAGCCCCGGCCAGTCGAGCAATCCCAGGATGATCGTCAGGCCGAAGTAGATCCAGACAGGGCTCCAGGTCACCGGCAAGGCGGCTGACAGCGCCATCCAAAGCGGCAGCTCCGGCAAGGAGCGGATGATCTCGATCATGCGCTGGATGATGCTGTCCAGAATGCCGCCGAAATAACCGGCAATGCCGCCGAAGAAGAGGCCGAGAACAATCGAGATGGTCACGCCGACCAGACCGACCGTCAGGGACAGGCGCGCGCCATAGACAAGGCCGGAGAACTGGTCACGGCCAAGACGATCGGTGCCGATCAGGAAGAGTGTTCCTCCCTCCGCAGGGCAGAACAGGTGGAAATCCGCGTCAAACAGACCCCAGAACTTGTAGGACGCCCCCCGGCAAAAGAACCGGACCGGCTGAACGTCGTCCTCGTTCTCGGTAAACACCCATTGCAGGGTTTCCATGTCGATTTCCGACGTCATGCCGTAGACGAANGGACCGACAAACTCGCCGTTATGGAACAGGTGCAGCGGCTGGGGTGGCGCGAAGAGGTGTTGGCTGTCCCGGGTGTTGGCACCNTAGGGCGCGATAACTTCGGCAAANGGGACACAGAGATAGAAGATGATCAGGATGACGCCCGACCAGACGGCAAGCTTGTGGCGCTTGAACTTCCACCACATGATCTGCCACTGNGACGCCTGATAGAAACGCTCCTGCTCCGGCGTCATCTCCTCCGTAACGGTCGGATTGAACGGCGTCGGATCAACGTAGTGCTCAACGTTGCGCGGCGGGGCGCCATCCCTTGCGTCCATGGTCATGACGACGCCCTCCCGCCGAGACGGATTCGCGGATCAAGAACCGCCAGAAGGAGGTCTGAGATCAGCATTCCGATGAGCGTCAGGACCGCAACAAACAGCAGGATGAAGCCCGAGAGGAACTGATCCTGCGACTGCAGCGCCGACAAGAGTACGGGGCCGACGGTCGGCAGGCTCATCACCACGGACACGATCACCGAGCCAGAGACAAGCGACGGGATCAGGTTGCCGATATCTGCAATGAACGGGTTGATGGCCATGCGCAGCGGATACTTGACCAGCAGCTGGTTTTCTTTCAGCCCCTTGGCCCGGCCCGTCGTGACATATTGCTTGTGCAATTCGTCGAGCAGGTTTGCTCGCAGCCGCCGGATCATCGCCGCCGTGCCCGAGGTTCCGATCACGATGGTGGGAACGATCAGGTGGGCAAGCACCGACATGGCCTTGTCGAAGCTCCAGGGCTGGTCGATGTATTCCGGTGCCATGAGCCCGCCGACCGACAGTCCGAACCATCGGTTGAACAGGTAAAGCAGAATGAGCGCCAGCAGGAAGTTCGGGGTCGCAAGGCCGATATAACCCAAAAAGGTGAAGCCGTAGTCGCCCCAGGAATACTGCCGCGTTGCCGAGTAGATGCCGATTGGAAAGGAAACGACGTAAACGAAGAGGATCGTCGCGAAGTTGAGCACGATCGTCAGCGGCAGCGTCGGTCCGACAACCTGATCAACCGGCTTGTCGAATTCAAAGGACCAGCCCCAGTTGCCCTGAATAAGACCGTCGAAGCCGTGCGGTCCGGGCCACAGACCAACCCAGATCAGGTATCTTTCAAAAAACGGCCTGTCGAGGGAGAACTCCTTGCGCAGGAATTCAAGCTTGGCAATCGAGGACTGTTCTCCGGATGCCTTCAATGCCGCGATCTGGTTGGAGATGTAGTCGCCAGTCGGAAGTTCGATGATGAAGAAAGTCAGAAAACTGATCACCAACAATGTCGGGATCATCATCAAAATCCGGCGAATAATATAATAAATCACCTACGTTCCCCTCAGCCCCGCAGCTTTTGTTCAGTGCGCCTTTTTCGCCCCGCACTTAAGGTCGACTTCCATTTCGAAATTATGACGTCTTCAAAACCAGCGTCAGCCCGTCCGACACGGGCAGCATCGATATCACCACTCGCTCGTCTTCCCGCAGTTTGTTGTTGAGCAGGCGTATATCCTCAACTGCCGGATCGGAGATATTCGGGTCAATCACATCGCCGAGACGCAGCATGTTATCGAACACCATGATCCCGCCCGTGCGCAACAGGCGCAGCGCAAGTTCATAGTAGGTGGAATAGCTCTTCTTGTCGGCGTCGACGAAAATCAGATCGAAACTGCCCTCTTCTCCTTCTTCCAGCAGAGTTGCCATTGTGCGCTCGGCGCGACCGACTCTGAAATCAATTTTGCTGCGCACTCCGGCTTTTTCCCAGTGCACTTCGGCCAGATCCTGCCAATCCTTGCGCTTGTCGATCGCAATCAGGCGTCCATCCGGCGGCAAGGCCGACGCCATCCACAACGTGCTGTAGCCCGTGAAAACACCGAGCTCCATCACCTTCCTGGCATTGAGCGTCTTGATTAGAAAGTGAAGAAGCTGGCCCTGTTCCTGCGGCACACGCATGTCGGCCTCAGGCAGGCTCTGCGTGTGCTTTCTCAACGTTTCGAGTGGTGCTGTTTCCCGCGTTCCCTGTTGGCATACATAGTCGATCAGGTCTGAAGTCATCTCCAACCGGTCGGCCATTCTTCCTCCTGTTACAACTGGAATTCTTTTGCCGGCTCATGCGCCTGACAACTTACTCCGACATGAAGAATTCATCCATGCGATGGATGCCAAACTGCGCGCCGGGGTCCCAGCCATATATACCTTCCAGGGGGACGTTTTCTACATTGTTGACGACCACGGGTTGCCGCACGCCAGACACCAGACCAATCCGGATCGTTTCGTCTGCGTGGATCTGCAACATTTCTTCCCAGATTTTCGTCCGTTCCTCCGGGGTCTTGGAGACAAGCCAGGCTTCGTAAAGCTCCATCAGGCGCGCTGCGGGTGGCCAGTCAGGCTTCTCACCGCCCTCGCCACCTGTTTCATAGTAGTCGCCCCACGCGTGCCACGACAGGACATCGCCATGAACGGGTGCAAGATCATCCGGCGGCATTTCGGAGGTCGGTATGCCGTTTTCCAGTCCCCACCAGACGGACATCAACAGCTGACCTGTGATGGAACGCTCACGCAGGTTGTCGCGCTGGCTCGGCTTTGCATAGAGCTTGATGCCGATCTCGCGCCACATCTCAGTCACCAGTTCCAGTGCGTCTTCCTGCACCTGTGCTTCACCGGCGGTTTCGACGATGATTTCAAGCGGGCGCCCGTCGGGCATGAGCCGGATGCCCTCACCATTGCGCTCGGTCAGGCCAATTTCGTCCAGAAGCGCATTTGCCTGCTCCGGATCATAATCGGCCCATTTGCTCGTGTATTCCGCCTTGTGGAGCGGGCTGGATGCCAGAACCGTGTCATTGCCGGCCGTTCCTAGCCCGAAAAACAGGACACGGTTCAAAAGGGTGCGGTCAATGCCAAGTGAAAGCGCACGGCGGAACCGCGTGTCGCGAACCAGTTCACGCCAACCCGGATCCTTCACGGTCAGGTTCGGCAGGATCGAGATCTCCGATCCCTTGGTGTTCGACCAAAGGGCGGTCACATAATCGTTCAGCTTTTCGCCCTTCTTCAGCACCGTAATATCGGAAAAGCTGAGATTGCGGGCCTGCAGGTTGCTTTCGCCGGCCTGCGCTTTTGCCGGAATGAGCTTTCCGTCCGCGACGGTCATGACGATCTGGTCGATATAGGGCAGCTGCTGGCCGGTGCTGTCGACCCGGTGGTAATAGGGATTGCGCTGCAGAATGAAGCGCAGATCGCTGTCGTCACGCTGACGAACCCAGGGCTGCAGAGACGGAAGTTCGACATTGCGGGCGTTGTACATGTCGTCCTTCTTCGCGTGAAGCGGCGCCCAGCTGCGGGCCTTGACCTTTGCCGCTTCCGCTTCGATGAATGCCGGATCACCGTATTTCTCGTGGAACTTGCTGAGATAGTGCGACGGACGATAGATGAAGGGCGGTCTGGACTTTGCCAGTTCAGGCAGGAACAGCGGGTTCGGTTCGTCCCAGGTGAACCTGACAGTCGTGTCGTCAAGAACTTCGAATTTGGGTCCCTTGCCATTGACCAGAAGGAATGGCGGCAGACCGGACGGCGTCAGCTTGTCGTTGCTGACCACATCTTCGAAGTAGTAGCGGATATCCTCTGCATCGAAGGGATCACCGTCGGACCACTTGTGACCTTCACGTGTGTGCAACGTAAAGATCCGGCCATCCTCGACCTCAACGTCCTCAAGAATGTCAGGAACAAGTTCAAGCTCCTTGTTGTACCCGACCANGCGGGCATAACCCCANACATTGATNAGGCGGACATCCTTCGCACGGCCGATAAATGTATCGAGCGAACCGCCGTGCTTGCCGATGGTGCGGCCCTTGGCTTCAAGNTCNACGACCAGTGGTTCTGACGGCACCCGCTCGGCAATCGGNGGCAGCGAAGGGTCAAGNCCCGGCGTTTCTTTGAGTTCCAACGCCGCCAGCGGGGCTGCGCTCAACACGGCTGCCAGAAACAGCCCTGTCCTCGTCAAGTTCACAAACATCATGCAGCAGTCCCCTCAAGTGCCCCGGAGTTCTTCAGCCCGGGTGCGCAGACAAAGTGACCCGGTTCCATTTCCACCAGCGACGGTTCCGTGTCGTCGGTGATCCGGAATGGTTCTGGCCAGAGATGCGGCTCGGATGCCCTGTTGGCATCAAGCGCTGCAAAATCCAGCGGAGTTGACAGATCCGGCTCCGGCACTGCGGACAACAGTGCCTTCGTATAAGGGTGAAGCGGATTGGCGACGACCGTTCGCGTTTCACCAAGTTCTACCAGACGTCCGCGGCACATGACCGCAATCCGGTCGGCGACATAGTCTACCACGGCAAGGTTATGGCTGACGAACAGATAGGTCAGATTCAGGTCGCGTTTCAGATCCTGCAAGAGATTCAGGATCTGAGCTTGAACCGACACGTCGAGTGCGGACGTCGGTTCGTCGCAGAGAATAAATTCCGGATTGAGCGCAAGCGCCCTGGCAATGCCGATACGCTGCCGTTGACCGCCTGAGAACGAATGCGGATAGCGCCGCAAAAACCGCGGGTCGAGACCGACAAGGCTCATCAGGTTCCGGACGCGTTCCGCCCTCTCCTGTGCCGTGCCGATGCCGTGAACCTCGAACGGTTCCATCAAGGTGTCGTTGATCGTCATGCGCGGATTGAGCGACGAAAACGGGTCCTGGAAAATGAGCTGGATCCGGCGCCGGTAGTCCATCAGGTCGGCGCCGCTCAGTTCCGCGATGTTTTCAAGCCCCTTGCCGCGATTGTAGAGGACTTCGCCGCCTTCCAGATCGATTGCGCGCAGGATCGCCTTGGCGGCCGTTGTCTTGCCGGACCCGGATTCACCAACGAGACCCAGACATTCGCCACGCCGGATTGTAAAACTGATGTTGTCCAGCGCCGTCATCGTCTTGGTCTTGGTGCTGAGCAAAGAGCCCTTGCGCAGCGAAAAACGCTTGGTGACGTTGCGCATCTCGACCAGCGGCTCGCCCGGCGCAACATCACAGCGCGGCCTGTTCCTGGTGAGGTCTTCCGACTTCAATTCGATCGGACGAATGGGGACGAGCCGGTCGTCCTTGTCCATGTGAAAGCTCGGCACGGCGTTTAGGAGAGCCTTCAGATACTCATGCTTGGGATTGGAGAATAGCTGTTCGGCCGTTCCCTTTTCCATGATCCGTCCGTGGTAGATGACCGCGATCTCGTCCGCCATGTTGGCGACAACGCCGAAATCATGCGTAATCATCAGCACGGACATGCGCAATTCGGCCTGAACCTCCCGAATGAGTTTCAGGATCTCCGCCTGGATGGTGACGTCGAGCGCGGTGGTCGGCTCGTCCGCAATCAGCAGCGCCGGATTGCAGATCATTGCCATTGCGATCATTGCACGCTGGCGCAGGCCACCGGAGAGTTCAAACGGATAGGTGTCGAGTGCGCGCTCGGGATCGGGAAACTGAACGAGACGCAGCATTTCCTTTGTAAGTTCGCGCGCTTCCGCAGCGGAGACATTGCGATGGAGAAGTGCCGCCTCGCCGATCTGGTCGCCGATCGTGTGGAGCGGCGACAGAGACGTCATTGGTTCCTGAAATATGATCGCAACGCGGTTTCCCCTGAGGTGCCGCATTTGCGGTCCCTTGCGTTGCAGACCGGCGATGTCGACCGGGGGTTCTGCCCCATTCGGGTCAGCCAGGATCACCTTGCCGGATGTAATTTCTGCAGCTTGTGACAGAAGTCCCATGATTGTTTGGGAAATAACCGTTTTGCCCGACCCGGATTCGCCCACAAGCGCGACAGTCCGGTTTTCGGGTACGACGAAAGAAACATCGTCGACTGCCCGCACACGGCCTTCCGCTGTATTAAAATCGACTGTCAGTCCCTCGATAGAGAGAACATTCACCGCGCTTTTCCTCCCCGGCAAGGATTGTCAGCATGAGCCTTACAAGGCTTTTGTTGCAAGAAACAGACAACCAAATTCGCCGATGGATAGCAATGCAGAAATCTGCCGGATATTGCTGTGATTTGCATCACACGGGGCAGAATCCTGTCTTTTTTTCAGAATCTTGTGCGAGATCCACAAAAGCGTGTGAGCATTTGTAATGCTACTCTGCCGCGGACACGGGAACTTCCTGCTGCGAAGTCTGTTCGGGCATGTCCGCCGGAAAGGGATCAATCCAGTAGACTTCCATCAAACCGGAACGGCCGCGCAGGTGATGGGCGCCCACGGGACGCTTGTGAAGCTCGTCAGGAAGCTGGGTCACCGTATCGGCGCTTGCCAGAATGGTGACTTCGGGCGCACCGTCCACCTCTTTGCCAAGTGTCTGAAGACGCTCGGCTGCATTCACGGTGTCGCCGACCACCGTATAGTTCCAACGGTCGAGCGCGCCGACATTGCCGACAACCGCCGGTCCGGTGTGGATACCGATCCGGGTGAAGATCTGCGGGCCGCCCTCCTTCTTCGTCCGCTCATTGGAGGCATGCAGTGCAGCGGCAATTCTGCGCGCGGTGCGAACAGCGGCGACTGCATGGTCCGGCCTTTCGTCCGGCGCCCCCCAGAACGCCAGCATCCCGTCACCCAGGAACTTGTCGACAGTTCCTCCCTCGCATTCGACGGCCTCGACAAGTATCGCGAAATGGTCGTTCAGGAGGCGCGCTGTCTCCTCGGCGCTCAAATGTTCGGAAAGGGCGGTGAAGCCGACAATATCGGTAAAGAGGATCGTCAGCTCGGCTTCCCGCGCCTCGGCCGCCTTGCCGCCTCCAAGCCGCATCAGCTTGATGAACAGCGATCTCGGAACGTAGGTGTTCATGGCTTTCAGGCCTTCAACCATGGAGTTGAAGGCAAGCGCGACCTGATCGATCTCAGCAACCCGGCTGCGCGGCATGGGTTCGACTTCGTTCAACGACAGCGTCCCGACGCGCTCGGACTGCACGGCGAGATTTCGCAAAGGCCGGGCAACCCTGCGGCCGATCCAGAACGCAATCAACACCGATATGACCAGGGCGCCGAAGCCGACGAACACCGACCCGGCAAGCCGGCGCACTTCCCGGGAGACTGTTGCGCTGAGGTAGTACTGGCCGATCGTCCAAGGCTGGTCGCTGAAACCGTCCAGCTCAGCCTTCATAATGATGTATTCATCATTGTTCGCTTCCACGAAGGACACTTCGATCCCCAGCTCGGCAGCCCTTTGGAATTCGTCCAGGGGTTCCTCGTTCACCATCGCCTCAAGAACCGGATCGCCAATATTGTGCCAGGTGCCCGGCAGGTTGTCCTTGATGCTGCCACCCGTTTGAAGCTGAGACGCATCGGTGTGCATGATGACACGACCGTCACCGGACAGAATGAATACGGTGTTTTCGAAGCCCTCGTCCTGGCTTGAGACGATGTGAGACAGATCCTTCATGGAACTGGCAGCCGTCAGCATGCCTATGAATTCACCGTCCCTAACAAGCGGAACAGACACGTTCGCGAACAAACCAACCTCGTGCTCAACGAGCGGTCCCCAGGTGGGCGAACTGTTCTGGTCGAGTGACGGAAGTTTTTCCTCCTTCATACCAGGAGGCGGCACATCCCTTTCGATGCGCCACAATTTGCCGGACGGTGCCCGGTAGACCCCCAGGCGTCGTCCATCTTTCGCCGTTGCGGCAAGGGTTGTGATGTCGCTGTTCGATTTCAGCGCAATCGAAAGGTCTTCAAGCGTCCGCTCCGGGTCCTCGAAGCCGATCGTGCCGTCATTGAAATAGGGCTGAAGGCCAACGACCGCGTTTTCGACCGAATTGAAATGCGTGCGAAGCTGCGCTTCCAGTGCGTCTGTGCTGAGGATGGTCTTGTCGTTGAGTAGCGAGAATGTGTTGCTGAAATTCGCGCTGACGGACAGACTCAGGACGAGACCGATGGCAAGGGCGACAAAGGCGCCGAAGCCGATCCCGACGACTGATGTCAGGGGCAGCTTGATCCGGCGGCCGTTTCGCTTCTTTTCTGCCATCAGCGGCAAGGTCCTTTGCTCGTGCGCACAGCTTATCTGACTGATTGTTTTCGTCAAATTAAGGCGGCCGCGCCTGCATCGCCTTTGAAAGTGCTTCCCGTCGCGGTTATTCGCCGGCTTCCTTCAACTGCCGAAGCGCCAGTTCCTGTAGCAGAAGGACCGTTTTACCATCGCAAATCTCGCCGGTTCTGATCATGTTGAGTGCTTCGTTCAGCGGCACATGCAAAACTTCTATGTCTTCTCCCTCGTGCTCTTCACCGCCTCCGTCAGACACCTGATCCTTCATATGGTATGTGCCCGTGAAAAGCGAAATACGTTCGTTCACGGCCCCCGGGGTCATGAACAGATCATAAAGGTGCTCAAGGCCAGAGACCTCAAAGCCGGTCTCTTCAATCAGCTCGGCACGCATGCGGTCTTCCGGGTGCGCGCCCTCCAAAAGCCCGGCAGGCGCTTCGATAAGATAGGGATCCTGTCCCTCGATCAGGGCAGGCAGGCGAAATTGGCGGGTCAGAAGCACACAGCCGGTTTCGGGATTGTAGAGGAGGCAGCCAACCCCGCTGCCCTTTACGTAAACCTCGCGTATCTGTTCCTGCCAGGTGCCGTCCCGCCTGCGCAGCTCAAAGCGATGGCTGGTGAGCGTTCCCCATTCTTCCGAGAGGACCCGGCTTTCAATGGGCCGCAAAAAATCGCTGCTGTTGAGCCGTTTGCCATGGGTCACGTGTCTTTGCCTCCGGCAGTTCCGAGACCAAGTTCGGCCAGAACCTCTTGTGTGTGTTCGCCCAGAACCGGCGCGGCCCGGCCCAGCGAAAGCTCCGCGTTTTGAAAACGGATCGGCGTGCGCACGGAGGCAACCGTCCCCTCCATTGTGGCGGTTGCCGGAAGCTCGACCTTGAGCTTTCTGTGTTTGACCTGAGTGTCGTCGAACACGTCCTCGACCGAATTGATCGGACCGGCAGGCACGCCTTCGCTTTCAAGAGCAGACAGGAGGTCGTCGCGTGTCCATTTTGACGTCTCCGCAACAAGAACCGGGATCAGATCTTCTCTGGCCGCCACCCGGCCGGCATTGGTGGCATATTCCGGTTGTTTTGCGAGTTCCGGCAGATGCAACACGGCACACAGGCGCTCAAACTGGCCGTCATTTCCCACTGCGATGATCAGATGACCGTCGCTGGTTGGAAACACCTGATAGGGCACGATGTTCGGATGTGCATTGCCAAGCCGTTTTGGTGCCCGGCCGGACACAAAGTAGTTGAGCGCCTGATTGGCAAGAACCCCGACCTGGGCGTCAAGCAAGGCCATGTCGATCCATTCGCCTTCGCCGGTCATATCGCGGCGCCGCAAAGCGGCCAGCACACCGACGACACCGTAAAGACCGGTAAAGATATCGGCAAAGGCAACACCGATTTTCTGCGGATCACCGCCGGGCTCGCCCGTGAGGTCCATGATGCCCCCCATGCCCTGGATCATGAAGTCGTATCCGGCACGATGCGCATAAGGGCCATCCTGACCGAAACCCGTGATGGAGCAATAGATCAGCTTTGGATTGATCTCTTTCAAGCTGTCATAATCGAGACCGTATTTCGCGAGGCCGCCCACTTTGAAATTTTCAATCAGAATGTCCGCATCGGCCACCAGACGGCGCACGATCTCCTGCCCTTCCTCGGTGCGGAAATCCGCCACGATCGAACGCTTGCCGCGGTTGCAGGCATGGAAATAAGCAGCGTCACGGTCGTTGCCCGCCTCGTCCTTGACAAAGGGAGGACCCCAGCCCCTGGTGTCGTCGCCCTGAAGGCTTTCCACCTTGATGACATCGGCACCAAGATCCGCCAGGGTCTGACCGGTCCAGGGACCTGCCAGAATGCGCGCAAGTTCAACGACCTTTATGCCTTCAAGCGGCGCAGACATGTTCGATTTCCCGGAATTGTTGAAAGTCAGGCTTCTGACGTCTTTCGATAGACATGATAACGGCCCGGATGGATCCCGTCCGGCTTCTCCAGCACCTCGAAGTTCGGCAAATCGAGTTGCAGCGCCGTCAGAATGTAGCCGCCAACGGCCATGCGCTGATTGATCAAGGGCGCCAACCAGTTGACGATGGCCAAATCGTTCGTGGGATCAGCCGACCCGATGTCGATATGCGCAAACGAGGCCAATGCCCCAACGCGTGGTCCGCAGAAGGCCAGCGTGTCGCGAATGTCTCCCAGGATCATGTGGTCGGCGTCCGGTGCGCAGCTCGGATGACATTCCATGGCGAAATCGAATACGAAAATCTCCTTGTTCGGGTAGATTTCGCGAAGGTGATCGTAGGTCCGGCCGTTTCCAAGTCCGAGTTCCAGAACGGGCCCTTCAACGGCGTTCACCTTGTCGACGAGATGTTCCAGCAGGATTTTCTGCGATGTCATGCGGCGGATAAAACTGTCCAGACGGCTCATTCAACATTTCCCTGTGACTCAAGACGCCCCTCACATAGTCAAAGGCCGCTGCAAGGTCAAAACATGCCGTTGCATTTGTCGATAAATCGGCACGAGGACGGGTTGCCGAAACAGGACTTTGCCACATTCACCAATCATGGTAACGCGTTAGCCGGGAGAAGGGACGAATACCCTGCCCGGCTGAATTACTGGACAATCCTTTGGGAGACCTCGATGCGTTCCGAAACGGCGCCGGCCATCCGGCTGGAAGACTATCAACCGCCAGCGTATCGCATCGACAAGGTCCATCTGAATATTCAACTCGACCACGAAGAGACGCTTGTCACGGCAACCCTCTCTCTTTTGCGGCAAGACGGTACGAAAGCTTCCGCTCCACTTGTTCTGGATGGTGATGAACTGAGCCTTTGCGCCGTAAAGCTGAACGGTGAAGACCTCGCGAAAGATCAGTATGATGCCGGCCCGGACAGGCTGGAGGTGCATGAGCCTCCGGCGGAACCGTTTGACCTCACGATCACCACGCGGATCAATCCGGACAGCAACACCAAACTGATGGGTCTCTATCGGTCCTCCGGCACATATTGCACGCAATGCGAGGCCGAAGGGTTTCGCCGCATCACCTACTTTTTGGACCGTCCCGACGTTCTTGCGGTCTATACCACGCGCGTCGAAGCGCAGGTCGCAGGCTGCCCGGTGCTTCTGGCGAATGGCAATCTCGTCGAAACCGGAAAGGTTGACGGCACGGACCGGCACTTTGCCGTCTGGCACGACCCGCATCCGAAACCGTCTTACCTGTTTGCGCTGGTCGCAGGTGATCTGGCAAAAGCGTCCGACCAGTTTACGACAGCCTCAGGCAAAGACGTCGCGCTCAACATTTACGTCGAGCATGGCAATGAAGGCCTGTGCGGGTGGGCAATGGATTCACTGAAGCGATCCATGCGCTGGGATGAAGAGGTGTTCGGGCGCGAATATGACCTCGACGTCTTCAATATCGTTGCCGTGTCCGATTTCAACATGGGGGCCATGGAGAACAAGGGCCTCAACATCTTCAATGACAAATATGTTCTGGCTGATCCGGAAACGGCGACAGATCAGGACTATGCCAATATTGAAGCCGTGATCGCGCACGAGTATTTCCATAACTGGACCGGAAACCGCATTACCTGCCGGGACTGGTTTCAGCTTTGCCTCAAGGAAGGCCTGACCGTATTCCGGGACCAGGAATTCACATCCGACATGCGCTCCCGGCCCGTCAAGCGCATCACTGACGTCAGACTTCTGAAATCCCACCAGTTTCCCGAAGACGCAGGCCCCCTCGCCCACCCAGTCCGGCCGCGCGTCTACCACGAAATCAACAACTTCTATACGGCGACCGTCTACGAGAAAGGCGCGGAAGTCGTGCGCATGCTCAAGACGGTTCTGGGTGATGACGGCTTCCGGGCAGGCATCGATCTTTATTTCGAACGCCATGACGGCGAGGCAACGACGATCGAAGCCTTTCTGCAATGCTTCGAAGACGCTGCCGGCGAGAAACTCGGCCAGTTCGCCCTCTGGTATGAGCAGGCCGGCACACCGGTTGTCTCTGTCAAGACGCGACATAATGCCCAAAAGCAGACGTTTTCGATCGTCCTGTCTCAGGAAATTCCGCCGGTTCCGGGACAAAAAACCAGCAAACCTGCGGTCATTCCGCTTCGCTTCGGACTGATTGGGCCGGACGGAAACGACCTCGATACCAGCAGTGCCGACGGGATTGCGGTTTCCGGCGACGTTCTGATTCTGAAGGAGACGCGGCAGGAAGTGACGTTCTCCGGCATTTCCGCACCGCCGGTCCTGTCGCTCCTGCGCGGGTTTTCGGCTCCTGTCCGGCTTGACCAAAGGCTGAGCGCGGACGAACTGCGCTTCCTTGCTGCACATGACAAAGATCCGTTCAACCGCTGGCAGGCAGTGCAGTCGCTCGCCATGCAGGATCTTGTCCGGTTGACAGAACTCGTGCGCAGCAACACGGCCGGTGATCCGGATGACGGTGTTGTTGATGTCTTCGGCGCGGTTTTGCAGGACCGTTCGCTTGATCCGGCGCTGAAGGCACTTGCTCTTACCCTGCCGAGCGAAGCTGATGTTGCTCAGGAAATCGGCAAGAACGTCGACCCGGACGCTATTCACGGTGCCCGCAGGCGGTTGCGTGCGGCCATTGCCGGGCGGCACGCACAGGGCCTTGTCGAATTGGCTCGCGCTTTTGCACCGAAGGGACAATATTCTCCGGACGCTGAAACAGCAGGTAAACGTGCCCTTTCCAACAGAGCGCTCCACTACTACGCAGTCTCCGGCAACGCGGACGCGGCCGAACTCGTCTGGGAACGGTTCGAGGCAGCCGATAACATGACGGATCGACTGGCCAGCCTCACCCTGCTGGTGCACGATCACATGGTGAAGGAAGACGACGCACTCGAAAGCTACCGATTGCGTCACCAGAAGAATTCGCTGGCGATGGACAAATGGTTCATGACCCAGGCAACCGCACCGGGTGACGATACCCTTGCGCGTGTCAGATCGCTGATGTCTCATCCGCTTTATGACGCGACCAACCCGAACCGGGTTCGCTCGCTGCTGCAATCCTTCGCAACGGGCAATCCGACCCAGTTCGCCCGTCCCGACGGAGAAGGATTCGAGCTCATCGCCGAATCAGTTCTGGAGATCGACAAACGCAATCCGCAAGTCGCGTCCCGGCTCCTGACCAGTTTCCGCTCCTGGCGAGCGCTGGAACAGCGACGTTGTGCACATGCAGAGTCCGCACTTTTGAAGATTTCGTCATACGAACATCTGTCAAGAGACAGCCGCGATATCATCGATAGAACATTGCAATAGTGCGAAATACTCAAAAAGGTTAACAAAATCGGGAGAGTCCATCCGCGGCGTTAACCATTTTCTTCTTTGAAGGGACTGGACAAAAACCAAAGATTTGATTCAAATGAAGGTGATTCGGGGCAAGCTCCGAAACGGCGGATTTTGAGGCACATTTCCCATGGCGCGAGTATTGGCCAGCGGCGCATCTACGCGACGCGGCGAAAAGGATTCGAACCCGGAAAGCAGCACAGGCAGCACGCGCCTGCCGCTCGCAGCAATCCTCATCTCTCTTCGCGACAGCATTTTCCGGTCCGACAGCGTGATGCGCCGTGTCATTCCCGGGCTCGCAATCGTCTTCATCATCGTTCTGGCCCTGTTTCGGGCAGGTGAATTGGCGACCGAATACACCGACACCGAACTTTCCGCGCAGACGACGCTCAGCCTGATGGCGACCGTCGTTTCCAACAGATTGAATGCGGCGGAAAGCACGCTTCCGGAAAACGGCTTCCGCACCACGTTGAAGCGCGCACTCGCCGACAGCCTTCCGGCCGGCGCCACCAGCCAGTCGCGCATTTTCCTTGTCGCAGACCGCAGCGGCACGATCGCCGCAACGGCACCGGCGCATCCGGGGCTGGAGAACAAACCGATCACGGATCTTCTGAGCCCCTCTCAACCACTCACGGTCTTCGGCGCGCGCGCCGGCGTTCTTCAGGTTCCCGTCGACCTTGGACGCGGCGCAGGCAGCGAGCCTTTCCTGGCGACCGTCCATCACCTTGACGGCAAGCTTGGCATGATTGCGGTCCTGCAGCCGGAAAGTGCCATCTATGCAGACTGGCGGGATGACCTTTCTGCCAATGTCACGCTGTTTGCCGGCACGTCCCTTGTCCTGCTGGCCGTGATCTACGGCTTTTTCAGCCAGGCGACCCGCGCCGAATATGCCGACGACATGTATGCTGCAACGCGCGCGCGGATCGACACCGCCCTCACCCACGGGCGATGCGGCCTTTTCGACTGGGACCTTTCACGCGGCCGAATGTTCTGGTCGTCTTCCCTTTATGAGCTTCTCGGCCGGGAACCGAAGGACGACATCCTGAGCTTTGCGGACGTCTCCGACATCACCCACCCAGACGATATCGACCTGCTCGGGCTCGCAGAACACCTGCTTGAGACCGGCGAAACACTCGTCGACGAGACATTTCGCATGCGGCACGCGGATGGAAGCTGGATCTGGCTGCGCGCTCGCGGTGAAATCCAGTCGGATGCGGGCCGTGCCGAACCGCACCTGATCGGGATCTGCATCGACATCACCGAGCAGCATCAGCTTGCCGAGCAGAGCCGCATGGCAGACGTTCGCCTGCGCGACGCGATCGAAACGATTTCGGAAGCCTTCGTGTTGTGGAACGCGAAGAACGAACTGGTGATCTGCAATTCGAACTATCAGTCTCTCCACAGCCTGCCGAATTCGGCAATCAAGGCGGGCACGCCCTATCAGGACGTCATGGCGGCGGCATCCAATGCGGAAGTTGCGCCGCAACCTGTGACGGTGACCCAGCGCGGCGGCGCGCCTGAGGGTTCTTATGAGGCGCAGCTTGAAGACGGGCGCTGGCTTCAGATTTCCGAGCGGCGCACGAAGGACGGTGGCTTTGTTTCGGTCGGTACGGACATTACTGCGCTGAAAAAGCACGAGGAAAAACTGATGGAGTCGGAAAAGCGCCTGAAGGCGACCGTCTCCGATCTCCAGAAATCCCGCCAGACCCTGGAGTTCCAGGCACGTCAGCTTGTTGAGATGGCGGACAAGTATCAGGAAGAGAAAACCCGCGCGGAAGCTGCCAACAAGGCCAAGTCGGAATTTCTTGCCAACATTTCGCACGAACTCAGAACACCGCTGAATGCGATTATCGGCTTTTCGGACATTATGAACCAGGAGATGTTCGGGCCGGTCGGTACGGAGCGCTATACCGACTACTGCAAGGACATTTATTCCTCCGGAACGTATCTGCTTAACGTAATCAACGACATCCTCGACATGTCCAAGATCGAAGCCGGCCGGATGTCGATAGACACCGAGATCGTCAGCGCCGCTTCAGCCGCCGAGGATGCCGGCCGGATCGTGACTGGAGCCGCGACCGAAAAGAACATCTCCGTGACCGCGGATGTCGCCGAAGATCTGATGGTTCACGCAGACAAGCGCGCCTTGAAACAGATCCTGCTCAATCTGCTCGCCAATGCCGTGAAATTCACGCCCGACAGCGGCACCGTCACGCTCAGTGCGCAGCCCATTGACAATGAGCTGCGCTTTGAAGTTTCCGACACTGGGATCGGGATTTCGGAAAGGGATATCGAACGTCTTGCCCAGCCCTTCGTCCAGGTTGAAAACCAGTTCACCAAGACCCACCAGGGCTCCGGTCTCGGCCTTGCCATTGCCCGCTCGCTGGTCGAGCTGCACGGCGGTAAGCTGACAATCGAATCGGAAGTGAAAAAGGGCACCACCGTTAGCTTCACGCTTCCGATTGCGGAACGCGATACCAACTGATCGGCGGCACCCATTGTATTCTTGCTTGCTTCAATCTGCGGGCAGCGGAGGAGAGCCTGGAGCCTAGCTCACGATCACGGCTCCCTGTGTTTCCGGGTGCTCTGCGCTCAGTCCGGCGAGCCGGAAAACCTCTTCGACCCGAACTTCGAACTCCGCCTTCTGCGCCCTCTGCGCTACGGCATCTAACTTTCTTTTCTGCTCGCCTTCGATGTCCAGCTGCATTCCGTGTCTCCCGTTGGCGTTCTGAAATCTGCGCAGATCCATACCTGCCCTACGGCAGTCATGGTTCATATTCTCCGGAAACTGCGTGCGCTCAAGCGCGATGAAGATGAGGGTTGCGCGATAATATCCGAAACTCTGTCCGTCAGTATGACCCCTTGCGAATGACTGGCTGTCCCGGCGCTCCGGATGCATATCCGGCGGTTCGGCGCCATGTCCGATGCCCTTTCCATCAGACGCTACCAGTTTCGGCAGTTGTGTATCGAAGTATCTCGCGTATCTTTTCTGATACTTCTTGACGATCTTTATGACCTCTTCCCGTGTTTCCCGGGTGTCACAGTAAATCACGGCCGTGTCGGTCTTTCTCGAACCAGGCGCGGCGACCTTCGCGCTGTACAAACCGGGCAGATGCCAGATCTTCTTCAGGATCGCAGCGAATGCATTGGCGCGCGTCTGTTCCTTCAGATTGAGATAGACACGTTCCCTGCACATGACGTTGTACGGGGTAATGAAGTGGATGAACGCACCGACCCAGCCCCTCCACTCCGGAAAGTTGTCCAGGCTCCTCATACGTTTCATCACGTTGGTCTGACATTGGTATTCGGCACCGGTGAGCTGGTTTCGCAGCTTTCTCCTCAGCGTTTCTGAGAATTTCTGCATTGTCCTCTCGTCAGGCGGATTGCGGGCGGTCGCGCCGCAGATGTAGCCATAAATTTCATTGACCGCGCGGTTACCCCGATCAAGGTGCGTTAGCCCTTTCGGCTGACCGGTGGCCAGAGCATCGCGCATCAGATCCGCCCGTCTCAGCCAGGCCCAATCAACCACGGTTTGCAAATCACGATGAAGTCCCATTGTATTTCCCTCTAGCGTTATCGTTGCTAGAAAAATGGGGGAATACTGGAGTGTTTCGGAGTGCTGCGGATCACACCCAATTTCGGGCGTTGAACGCTGGAGCGCGTTCCAAATGATCAAGGTCGGTTCTGGGCCAGCGAATAGCTGCAATCTTATTCGAACGCTTTGCGGGGCTCCGGTGACGCCGGGTCGCACCACCTATCCGGTCGCAATGTGCTTCGTTCGCTTCGATATTTTGCAGGATTTTGCGCGGAAGTGACCTGGGTCCATCGCTGGTAACGTCTTAGTGCCTCTAAAAGCGGGTCTGCATCGCCAGGATCAAGACATCCCGCTTTTTAACGTCGGCCGAAGCGTTTTGCCTTCGTGAGACAGACCCTCGCGTTCCTGCGCTTTTGGCATGAAATATACCCTCACATTCGACAGCTTGTGACTGCCTGCAAGAAGTCAATCGAACGCCGATTTCAGTCCGGAAAATCCCGCAAAACGGGACACCCTCAGTTCGCACGCAAAAAAATCTTGTCCCGATTGCTTGAGGTCAATGCAACGCAGCAATTCCTGCTTTTCATTCAAAGCGACGTGCACTTTCAACGGCCGGACCTGCGTGGACATTTCGAAACGCATCCAGCCGCGTGTTTGTTACCTGAAAAGAGAGGGCCCCATGACAGCAAAAACCAAAGAAGCACATGCGCCAGAAGCGGCACAAGCAGCAGTACTCGACATAGCAGATTCCCCTGCAAAGACTTCCAAGGTTCGAAAGGCCCTGTCGCAGACGCCACCCGCTGGAAAAGCCGCCAAATCCTCTGCGGACAAAACCATACGTCATAGTGCCGTTCACAAAAGTCCATCGCTTTTACTGCATGAGCGTTCCATATCGAAAAGCAACAGCGCCCGGTTGCCCGACAACTACCCCTACAAGCGTCGCATGCGCCGTGAACAATACGAGGCACGCAAGCAGGAGCTTCAGATTGAACTTCTGAAGGTGCAAAACTGGGTCAAGGACAGCGGTCAGCGCGTCATTGTGATTTTCGAGGGACGCGACGCGGCCGGTAAAGGCGGCACGATCAAGCGGTTCATGGAACACCTGAATCCGCGCGGCGCCCGGGTGGTGGCGCTCGAAAAACCGACCGAAGAAGAAAAGGGGCAATGGTACTTCCAGCGTTATGTCCGCCATCTGCCGACGAAGGGTGAAATCGTTCTGTTCGACCGCTCCTGGTACAATCGCGCCGGCGTGGAAAAGGTCATGGGGTTCTGCTCCCCAGGCGAATACATGGAATTCATGCGACAGGTTCCCGAGTTCGAACGAATGCTGGTGCGAAGCGGCATTCGCCTTTTCAAGTTCTGGTTTTCTGTCAGCCGGGAGGAACAATTACGGCGGTTTCAGGCGCGGAACACCGATCCGTTGAAGCACTGGAAGCTCAGCCCTGTCGATGTGCAGTCGCTGGACATGTGGGACGACTACTCGGAGGCGAAGGAAAACATGTTTTTCTACACGCACACCGCCGATGCTCCGTGGACCGTCGTACGATCCGACGACAAGAAGCGCGCACGACTGAACTGCATGCGGTACTTTATCCGGTCACTGCCATATCCGGCGGCGGACTTGCAAATCGACTTGGATCCGGACCCCAAGATCGCCGGGCCGGCGGATGTTTTTTACCAAACGCTGGAAGACTTTGACGCGGGCCGCCAAGTGAGGGTCGAGTAACATCCGCGAACCATCGTGCCTCCGCCTTTTCGGCGGGGGCCGCGCATCGACACTGTGGCAAACGTTTTTGATTTCCAGCCTGTATCAGGCTCGCCACCGCAAACTGAATTGCGAGCACATCCCCTAGCTCTCGGCGGCAGCCTCAACCGAACCGATCAGCCGGATGAAGGTCTGGCGGACAGTTTGTTGATGGTTCGCGAGATCCGTTTCCAGCCTCGCAAACGTCGGACTTCCCGACGCCTGAACGAGCAGATCCAGAACGCCCCCGGGCGCTTCGGAAGCGACGAACTTTCCGGAGACCGCCAGACGAAGCACCTGTGTCAATCGCTGGTACAGTCTCAGTGCTTCCAAAAGCAGTTCTGCATCGCCTGGATCAAGACATCCCGCTTCCCTGAGGCGTTCAAGCGCCTCCTCGGTGCCTTGCGCAAGAATTCCGGGGGTCTTGTGGGCATGCACGAGCTGGAGATATTGCGCAATGAACTCGATGTCGACCAAACCGCCGGCAACCTGCTTCATGTCCCAGACGTCGTCCGTCCCCTTTTC
>JGI12316J14372_10002140_pt1 | contig 22255 bp, 7 predicted proteins | sample MarCyaLeptolynsp_FD_14372 | JGI IMG/M metagenome (IMG submission 14372) | reverse complement strand
CCCGCCAACACCCGCTGACGCGCCCTGACGGGCTTGTCTGCTCCCGGCATCCGCTTACAGACAAGCTGTGACCGTCTCCGGGAGCTGCATGTGTCAGAGGTTTTCACCGTCATCACCGAAACGCGCGAGGCAGCTGCGGTAAAGCTCATCAGCGTGGTCGTGAAGCGATTCACAGATGTCTGCCTGTTCATCCGCGTCCAGCTCGTTGAGTTTCTCCAGAAGCGTTAATGTCTGGCTTCTGATAAAGCGGGCCATGTTAAGGGCGGTTTTTTCCTGTTTGGTCACTGATGCCTCCGTGTAAGGGGGATTTCTGTTCATGGGGGTAATGATACCGATGAAACGAGAGAGGATGCTCACGATACGGGTTACTGATGATGAACATGCCCGGTTACTGGAACGTTGTGAGGGTAAACAACTGGCGGTATGGATGCGGCGGGACCAGAGAAAAATCACTCAGGGTCAATGCCAGCGCTTCGTTAATACAGATGTAGGTGTTCCACAGGGTAGCCAGCAGCATCCTGCGATGCAGATCCGGAACATAATGGTGCAGGGCGCTGACTTCCGCGTTTCCAGACTTTACGAAACACGGAAACCGAAGACCATTCATGTTGTTGCTCAGGTCGCAGACGTTTTGCAGCAGCAGTCGCTTCACGTTCGCTCGCGTATCGGTGATTCATTCTGCTAACCAGTAAGGCAACCCCGCCAGCCTAGCCGGGTCCTCAACGACAGGAGCACGATCATGCGCACCCGTGGGGCCGCCATGCCGGCGATAATGGCCTGCTTCTCGCCGAAACGTTTGGTGGCGGGACCAGTGACGAAGGCTTGAGCGAGGGCGTGCAAGATTCCGAATACCGCAAGCGACAGGCCGATCATCGTCGCGCTCCAGCGAAAGCGGTCCTCGCCGAAAATGACCCAGAGCGCTGCCGGCACCTGTCCTACGAGTTGCATGATAAAGAAGACAGTCATAAGTGCGGCGACGATAGTCATGCCCCGCGCCCACCGGAAGGAGCTGACTGGGTTGAAGGCTCTCAAGGGCATCGGTCGAGATCCCGGTGCCTAATGAGTGAGCTAACTTACATTAATTGCGTTGCGCTCACTGCCCGCTTTCCAGTCGGGAAACCTGTCGTGCCAGCTGCATTAATGAATCGGCCAACGCGCGGGGAGAGGCGGTTTGCGTATTGGGCGCCAGGGTGGTTTTTCTTTTCACCAGTGAGACGGGCAACAGCTGATTGCCCTTCACCGCCTGGCCCTGAGAGAGTTGCAGCAAGCGGTCCACGCTGGTTTGCCCCAGCAGGCGAAAATCCTGTTTGATGGTGGTTAACGGCGGGATATAACATGAGCTGTCTTCGGTATCGTCGTATCCCACTACCGAGATATCCGCACCAACGCGCAGCCCGGACTCGGTAATGGCGCGCATTGCGCCCAGCGCCATCTGATCGTTGGCAACCAGCATCGCAGTGGGAACGATGCCCTCATTCAGCATTTGCATGGTTTGTTGAAAACCGGACATGGCACTCCAGTCGCCTTCCCGTTCCGCTATCGGCTGAATTTGATTGCGAGTGAGATATTTATGCCAGCCAGCCAGACGCAGACGCGCCGAGACAGAACTTAATGGGCCCGCTAACAGCGCGATTTGCTGGTGACCCAATGCGACCAGATGCTCCACGCCCAGTCGCGTACCGTCTTCATGGGAGAAAATAATACTGTTGATGGGTGTCTGGTCAGAGACATCAAGAAATAACGCCGGAACATTAGTGCAGGCAGCTTCCACAGCAATGGCATCCTGGTCATCCAGCGGATAGTTAATGATCAGCCCACTGACGCGTTGCGCGAGAAGATTGTGCACCGCCGCTTTACAGGCTTCGACGCCGCTTCGTTCTACCATCGACACCACCACGCTGGCACCCAGTTGATCGGCGCGAGATTTAATCGCCGCGACAATTTGCGACGGCGCGTGCAGGGCCAGACTGGAGGTGGCAACGCCAATCAGCAACGACTGTTTGCCCGCCAGTTGTTGTGCCACGCGGTTGGGAATGTAATTCAGCTCCGCCATCGCCGCTTCCACTTTTTCCCGCGTTTTCGCAGAAACGTGGCTGGCCTGGTTCACCACGCGGGAAACGGTCTGATAAGAGACACCGGCATACTCTGCGACATCGTATAACGTTACTGGTTTCACATTCACCACCCTGAATTGACTCTCTTCCGGGCGCTATCATGCCATACCGCGAAAGGTTTTGCGCCATTCGATGGTGTCCGGGATCTCGACGCTCTCCCTTATGCGACTCCTGCATTAGGAAGCAGCCCAGTAGTAGGTTGAGGCCGTTGAGCACCGCCGCCGCAAGGAATGGTGCATGCAAGGAGATGGCGCCCAACAGTCCCCCGGCCACGGGGCCTGCCACCATACCCACGCCGAAACAAGCGCTCATGAGCCCGAAGTGGCGAGCCCGATCTTCCCCATCGGTGATGTCGGCGATATAGGCGCCAGCAACCGCACCTGTGGCGCCGGTGATGCCGGCCACGATGCGTCCGGCGTAGAGGATCGAGATCTCGATCCCGCGAAATTAATACGACTCACTATAGGGGAATTGTGAGCGGATAACAATTCCCCTCTAGAAATAATTTTGTTTAACTTTAAGAAGGAGATATACCATGGGCAGCAGCCATCATCATCATCATCACAGCAGCGGCCTGGTGCCGCGCGGCAGCCATATGTTAGAACCATTGCCTCAACTCCAGGTAAACCCATCAGAAATCAAGCAGGTTCTCAAAGAGCAGTTAGCGGAAGCGCTGTATACAGAAGAGAGCGAAATTGCCGAAGACCAGAAATTTGTTGATTTAGGCTTAGACTCAATTGTTGGAGTGGAATGGACAACCACGATTAATCAAACCTACAACTTAAACCTCAAAGCCACCAAGTTGTATGATTATCCTACCTTATTAGAGTTGGCTGAATATATTTGACTCGAGCACCACCACCACCACCACTGAGATCCGGCTGCTAACAAAGCCCGAAAGGAAGCTGAGTTGGCTGCTGCCACCGCTGAGCAATAACTAGCATAACCCCTTGGGGCCTCTAAACGGGTCTTGAGGGGTTTTTTGCTGAAAGGAGGAACTATATCCGGATTGGCGAATGGGACGCGCCCTGTAGCGGCGCATTAAGCGCGGCGGGTGTGGTGGTTACGCGCAGCGTGACCGCTACACTTGCCAGCGCCCTAGCGCCCGCTCCTTTCGCTTTCTTCCCTTCCTTTCTCGCCACGTTCGCCGGCTTTCCCCGTCAAGCTCTAAATCGGGGGCTCCCTTTAGGGTTCCGATTTAGTGCTTTACGGCACCTCGACCCCAAAAAACTTGATTAGGGTGATGGTTCACGTAGTGGGCCATCGCCCTGATAGACGGTTTTTCGCCCTTTGACGTTGGAGTCCACGTTCTTTAATAGTGGACTCTTGTTCCAAACTGGAACAACACTCAACCCTATCTCGGTCTATTCTTTTGATTTATAAGGGATTTTGCCGATTTCGGCCTATTGGTTAAAAAATGAGCTGATTTAACAAAAATTTAACGCGAATTTTAACAAAATATTAACGCTTACAATTTAGGTGGCACTTTTCGGGGAAATGTGCGCGGAACCCCTATTTGTTTATTTTTCTAAATACATTCAAATATGTATCCGCTCATGAATTAATTCTTAGAAAAACTCATCGAGCATCAAATGAAACTGCAATTTATTCATATCAGGATTATCAATACCATATTTTTGAAAAAGCCGTTTCTGTAATGAAGGAGAAAACTCACCGAGGCAGTTCCATAGGATGGCAAGATCCTGGTATCGGTCTGCGATTCCGACTCGTCCAACATCAATACAACCTATTAATTTCCCCTCGTCAAAAATAAGGTTATCAAGTGAGAAATCACCATGAGTGACGACTGAATCCGGTGAGAATGGCAAAAGTTTATGCATTTCTTTCCAGACTTGTTCAACAGGCCAGCCATTACGCTCGTCATCAAAATCACTCGCATCAACCAAACCGTTATTCATTCGTGATTGCGCCTGAGCGAGACGAAATACGCGATCGCTGTTAAAAGGACAATTACAAACAGGAATCGAATGCAACCGGCGCAGGAACACTGCCAGCGCATCAACAATATTTTCACCTGAATCAGGATATTCTTCTAATACCTGGAATGCTGTTTTCCCGGGGATCGCAGTGGTGAGTAACCATGCATCATCAGGAGTACGGATAAAATGCTTGATGGTCGGAAGAGGCATAAATTCCGTCAGCCAGTTTAGTCTGACCATCTCATCTGTAACATCATTGGCAACGCTACCTTTGCCATGTTTCAGAAACAACTCTGGCGCATCGGGCTTCCCATACAATCGATAGATTGTCGCACCTGATTGCCCGACATTATCGCGAGCCCATTTATACCCATATAAATCAGCATCCATGTTGGAATTTAATCGCGGCCTAGAGCAAGACGTTTCCCGTTGAATATGGCTCATAACACCCCTTGTATTACTGTTTATGTAAGCAGACAGTTTTATTGTTCATGACCAAAATCCCTTAACGTGAGTTTTCGTTCCACTGAGCGTCAGACCCCGTAGAAAAGATCAAAGGATCTTCTTGAGATCCTTTTTTTCTGCGCGTAATCTGCTGCTTGCAAACAAAAAAACCACCGCTACCAGCGGTGGTTTGTTTGCCGGATCAAGAGCTACCAACTCTTTTTCCGAAGGTAACTGGCTTCAGCAGAGCGCAGATACCAAATACTGTCCTTCTAGTGTAGCCGTAGTTAGGCCACCACTTCAAGAACTCTGTAGCACCGCCTACATACCTCGCTCTGCTAATCCTGTTACCAGTGGCTGCTGCCAGTGGCGATAAGTCGTGTCTTACCGGGTTGGACTCAAGACGATAGTTACCGGATAAGGCGCAGCGGTCGGGCTGAACGGGGGGTTCGTGCACACAGCCCAGCTTGGAGCGAACGACCTACACCGAACTGAGATACCTACAGCGTGAGCTATGAGAAAGCGCCACGCTTCCCGAAGGGAGAAAGGCGGACAGGTATCCGGTAAGCGGCAGGGTCGGAACAGGAGAGCGCACGAGGGAGCTTCCAGGGGGAAACGCCTGGTATCTTTATAGTCCTGTCGGGTTTCGCCACCTCTGACTTGAGCGTCGATTTTTGTGATGCTCGTCAGGGGGGCGGAGCCTATGGAAAAACGCCAGCAACGCGGCCTTTTTACGGTTCCTGGCCTTTTGCTGGCCTTTTGCTCACATGTTCTTTCCTGCGTTATCCCCTGATTCTGTGGATAACCGTATTACCGCCTTTGAGTGAGCTGATACCGCTCGCCGCAGCCGAACGACCGAGCGCAGCGAGTCAGTGAGCGAGGAAGCGGAAGAGCGCCTGATGCGGTATTTTCTCCTTACGCATCTGTGCGGTATTTCACACCGCAATGGTGCACTCTCAGTACAATCTGCTCTGATGCCGCATAGTTAAGCCAGTATACACTCCGCTATCGCTACGTGACTGGGTCATGGCTGCGCCCCGACACCCGCCAACACCCGCTGACGCGCCCTGACGGGCTTGTCTGCTCCCGGCATCCGCTTACAGACAAGCTGTGACCGTCTCCGGGAGCTGCATGTGTCAGAGGTTTTCACCGTCATCACCGAAACGCGCGAGGCAGCTGCGGTAAAGCTCATCAGCGTGGTCGTGAAGCGATTCACAGATGTCTGCCTGTTCATCCGCGTCCAGCTCGTTGAGTTTCTCCAGAAGCGTTAATGTCTGGCTTCTGATAAAGCGGGCCATGTTAAGGGCGGTTTTTTCCTGTTTGGTCACTGATGCCTCCGTGTAAGGGGGATTTCTGTTCATGGGGGTAATGATACCGATGAAACGAGAGAGGATGCTCACGATACGGGTTACTGATGATGAACATGCCCGGTTACTGGAACGTTGTGAGGGTAAACAACTGGCGGTATGGATGCGGCGGGACCAGAGAAAAATCACTCAGGGTCAATGCCAGCGCTTCGTTAATACAGATGTAGGTGTTCCACAGGGTAGCCAGCAGCATCCTGCGATGCAGATCCGGAACATAATGGTGCAGGGCGCTGACTTCCGCGTTTCCAGACTTTACGAAACACGGAAACCGAAGACCATTCATGTTGTTGCTCAGGTCGCAGACGTTTTGCAGCAGCAGTCGCTTCACGTTCGCTCGCGTATCGGTGATTCATTCTGCTAACCAGTAAGGCAACCCCGCCAGCCTAGCCGGGTCCTCAACGACAGGAGCACGATCATGCGCACCCGTGGGGCCGCCATGCCGGCGATAATGGCCTGCTTCTCGCCGAAACGTTTGGTGGCGGGACCAGTGACGAAGGCTTGAGCGAGGGCGTGCAAGATTCCGAATACCGCAAGCGACAGGCCGATCATCGTCGCGCTCCAGCGAAAGCGGTCCTCGCCGAAAATGACCCAGAGCGCTGCCGGCACCTGTCCTACGAGTTGCATGATAAAGAAGACAGTCATAAGTGCGGCGACGATAGTCATGCCCCGCGCCCACCGGAAGGAGCTGACTGGGTTGAAGGCTCTCAAGGGCATCGGTCGAGATCCCGGTGCCTAATGAGTGAGCTAACTTACATTAATTGCGTTGCGCTCACTGCCCGCTTTCCAGTCGGGAAACCTGTCGTGCCAGCTGCATTAATGAATCGGCCAACGCGCGGGGAGAGGCGGTTTGCGTATTGGGCGCCAGGGTGGTTTTTCTTTTCACCAGTGAGACGGGCAACAGCTGATTGCCCTTCACCGCCTGGCCCTGAGAGAGTTGCAGCAAGCGGTCCACGCTGGTTTGCCCCAGCAGGCGAAAATCCTGTTTGATGGTGGTTAACGGCGGGATATAACATGAGCTGTCTTCGGTATCGTCGTATCCCACTACCGAGATATCCGCACCAACGCGCAGCCCGGACTCGGTAATGGCGCGCATTGCGCCCAGCGCCATCTGATCGTTGGCAACCAGCATCGCAGTGGGAACGATGCCCTCATTCAGCATTTGCATGGTTTGTTGAAAACCGGACATGGCACTCCAGTCGCCTTCCCGTTCCGCTATCGGCTGAATTTGATTGCGAGTGAGATATTTATGCCAGCCAGCCAGACGCAGACGCGCCGAGACAGAACTTAATGGGCCCGCTAACAGCGCGATTTGCTGGTGACCCAATGCGACCAGATGCTCCACGCCCAGTCGCGTACCGTCTTCATGGGAGAAAATAATACTGTTGATGGGTGTCTGGTCAGAGACATCAAGAAATAACGCCGGAACATTAGTGCAGGCAGCTTCCACAGCAATGGCATCCTGGTCATCCAGCGGATAGTTAATGATCAGCCCACTGACGCGTTGCGCGAGAAGATTGTGCACCGCCGCTTTACAGGCTTCGACGCCGCTTCGTTCTACCATCGACACCACCACGCTGGCACCCAGTTGATCGGCGCGAGATTTAATCGCCGCGACAATTTGCGACGGCGCGTGCAGGGCCAGACTGGAGGTGGCAACGCCAATCAGCAACGACTGTTTGCCCGCCAGTTGTTGTGCCACGCGGTTGGGAATGTAATTCAGCTCCGCCATCGCCGCTTCCACTTTTTCCCGCGTTTTCGCAGAAACGTGGCTGGCCTGGTTCACCACGCGGGAAACGGTCTGATAAGAGACACCGGCATACTCTGCGACATCGTATAACGTTACTGGTTTCACATTCACCACCCTGAATTGACTCTCTTCCGGGCGCTATCATGCCATACCGCGAAAGGTTTTGCGCCATTCGATGGTGTCCGGGATCTCGACGCTCTCCCTTATGCGACTCCTGCATTAGGAAGCAGCCCAGTAGTAGGTTGAGGCCGTTGAGCACCGCCGCCGCAAGGAATGGTGCATGCAAGGAGATGGCGCCCAACAGTCCCCCGGCCACGGGGCCTGCCACCATACCCACGCCGAAACAAGCGCTCATGAGCCCGAAGTGGCGAGCCCGATCTTCCCCATCGGTGATGTCGGCGATATAGGCGCCAGCAACCGCACCTGTGGCGCCGGTGATGCCGGCCACGATGCGTCCGGCGTAGAGGATCGAGATCTCGATCCCGCGAAATTAATACGACTCACTATAGGGGAATTGTGAGCGGATAACAATTCCCCTCTAGAAATAATTTTGTTTAACTTTAAGAAGGAGATATACCATGGGCAGCAGCCATCATCATCATCATCACAGCAGCGGCCTGGTGCCGCGCGGCAGCCATATGTTAGAACCATTGCCTCAACTCCAGGTAAACCCATCAGAAATCAAGCAGGTTCTCAAAGAGCAGTTAGCGGAAGCGCTGTATACAGAAGAGAGCGAAATTGCCGAAGACCAGAAATTTGTTGATTTAGGCTTAGACTCAATTGTTGGAGTGGAATGGACAACCACGATTAATCAAACCTACAACTTAAACCTCAAAGCCACCAAGTTGTATGATTATCCTACCTTATTAGAGTTGGCTGAATATATTTGACTCGAGCACCACCACCACCACCACTGAGATCCGGCTGCTAACAAAGCCCGAAAGGAAGCTGAGTTGGCTGCTGCCACCGCTGAGCAATAACTAGCATAACCCCTTGGGGCCTCTAAACGGGTCTTGAGGGGTTTTTTGCTGAAAGGAGGAACTATATCCGGATTGGCGAATGGGACGCGCCCTGTAGCGGCGCATTAAGCGCGGCGGGTGTGGTGGTTACGCGCAGCGTGACCGCTACACTTGCCAGCGCCCTAGCGCCCGCTCCTTTCGCTTTCTTCCCTTCCTTTCTCGCCACGTTCGCCGGCTTTCCCCGTCAAGCTCTAAATCGGGGGCTCCCTTTAGGGTTCCGATTTAGTGCTTTACGGCACCTCGACCCCAAAAAACTTGATTAGGGTGATGGTTCACGTAGTGGGCCATCGCCCTGATAGACGGTTTTTCGCCCTTTGACGTTGGAGTCCACGTTCTTTAATAGTGGACTCTTGTTCCAAACTGGAACAACACTCAACCCTATCTCGGTCTATTCTTTTGATTTATAAGGGATTTTGCCGATTTCGGCCTATTGGTTAAAAAATGAGCTGATTTAACAAAAATTTAACGCGAATTTTAACAAAATATTAACGCTTACAATTTAGGTGGCACTTTTCGGGGAAATGTGCGCGGAACCCCTATTTGTTTATTTTTCTAAATACATTCAAATATGTATCCGCTCATGAATTAATTCTTAGAAAAACTCATCGAGCATCAAATGAAACTGCAATTTATTCATATCAGGATTATCAATACCATATTTTTGAAAAAGCCGTTTCTGTAATGAAGGAGAAAACTCACCGAGGCAGTTCCATAGGATGGCAAGATCCTGGTATCGGTCTGCGATTCCGACTCGTCCAACATCAATACAACCTATTAATTTCCCCTCGTCAAAAATAAGGTTATCAAGTGAGAAATCACCATGAGTGACGACTGAATCCGGTGAGAATGGCAAAAGTTTATGCATTTCTTTCCAGACTTGTTCAACAGGCCAGCCATTACGCTCGTCATCAAAATCACTCGCATCAACCAAACCGTTATTCATTCGTGATTGCGCCTGAGCGAGACGAAATACGCGATCGCTGTTAAAAGGACAATTACAAACAGGAATCGAATGCAACCGGCGCAGGAACACTGCCAGCGCATCAACAATATTTTCACCTGAATCAGGATATTCTTCTAATACCTGGAATGCTGTTTTCCCGGGGATCGCAGTGGTGAGTAACCATGCATCATCAGGAGTACGGATAAAATGCTTGATGGTCGGAAGAGGCATAAATTCCGTCAGCCAGTTTAGTCTGACCATCTCATCTGTAACATCATTGGCAACGCTACCTTTGCCATGTTTCAGAAACAACTCTGGCGCATCGGGCTTCCCATACAATCGATAGATTGTCGCACCTGATTGCCCGACATTATCGCGAGCCCATTTATACCCATATAAATCAGCATCCATGTTGGAATTTAATCGCGGCCTAGAGCAAGACGTTTCCCGTTGAATATGGCTCATAACACCCCTTGTATTACTGTTTATGTAAGCAGACAGTTTTATTGTTCATGACCAAAATCCCTTAACGTGAGTTTTCGTTCCACTGAGCGTCAGACCCCGTAGAAAAGATCAAAGGATCTTCTTGAGATCCTTTTTTTCTGCGCGTAATCTGCTGCTTGCAAACAAAAAAACCACCGCTACCAGCGGTGGTTTGTTTGCCGGATCAAGAGCTACCAACTCTTTTTCCGAAGGTAACTGGCTTCAGCAGAGCGCAGATACCAAATACTGTCCTTCTAGTGTAGCCGTAGTTAGGCCACCACTTCAAGAACTCTGTAGCACCGCCTACATACCTCGCTCTGCTAATCCTGTTACCAGTGGCTGCTGCCAGTGGCGATAAGTCGTGTCTTACCGGGTTGGACTCAAGACGATAGTTACCGGATAAGGCGCAGCGGTCGGGCTGAACGGGGGGTTCGTGCACACAGCCCAGCTTGGAGCGAACGACCTACACCGAACTGAGATACCTACAGCGTGAGCTATGAGAAAGCGCCACGCTTCCCGAAGGGAGAAAGGCGGACAGGTATCCGGTAAGCGGCAGGGTCGGAACAGGAGAGCGCACGAGGGAGCTTCCAGGGGGAAACGCCTGGTATCTTTATAGTCCTGTCGGGTTTCGCCACCTCTGACTTGAGCGTCGATTTTTGTGATGCTCGTCAGGGGGGCGGAGCCTATGGAAAAACGCCAGCAACGCGGCCTTTTTACGGTTCCTGGCCTTTTGCTGGCCTTTTGCTCACATGTTCTTTCCTGCGTTATCCCCTGATTCTGTGGATAACCGTATTACCGCCTTTGAGTGAGCTGATACCGCTCGCCGCAGCCGAACGACCGAGCGCAGCGAGTCAGTGAGCGAGGAAGCGGAAGAGCGCCTGATGCGGTATTTTCTCCTTACGCATCTGTGCGGTATTTCACACCGCAATGGTGCACTCTCAGTACAATCTGCTCTGATGCCGCATAGTTAAGCCAGTATACACTCCGCTATCGCTACGTGACTGGGTCATGGCTGCGCCCCGACACCCGCCAACACCCGCTGACGCGCCCTGACGGGCTTGTCTGCTCCCGGCATCCGCTTACAGACAAGCTGTGACCGTCTCCGGGAGCTGCATGTGTCAGAGGTTTTCACCGTCATCACCGAAACGCGCGAGGCAGCTGCGGTAAAGCTCATCAGCGTGGTCGTGAAGCGATTCACAGATGTCTGCCTGTTCATCCGCGTCCAGCTCGTTGAGTTTCTCCAGAAGCGTTAATGTCTGGCTTCTGATAAAGCGGGCCATGTTAAGGGCGGTTTTTTCCTGTTTGGTCACTGATGCCTCCGTGTAAGGGGGATTTCTGTTCATGGGGGTAATGATACCGATGAAACGAGAGAGGATGCTCACGATACGGGTTACTGATGATGAACATGCCCGGTTACTGGAACGTTGTGAGGGTAAACAACTGGCGGTATGGATGCGGCGGGACCAGAGAAAAATCACTCAGGGTCAATGCCAGCGCTTCGTTAATACAGATGTAGGTGTTCCACAGGGTAGCCAGCAGCATCCTGCGATGCAGATCCGGAACATAATGGTGCAGGGCGCTGACTTCCGCGTTTCCAGACTTTACGAAACACGGAAACCGAAGACCATTCATGTTGTTGCTCAGGTCGCAGACGTTTTGCAGCAGCAGTCGCTTCACGTTCGCTCGCGTATCGGTGATTCATTCTGCTAACCAGTAAGGCAACCCCGCCAGCCTAGCCGGGTCCTCAACGACAGGAGCACGATCATGCGCACCCGTGGGGCCGCCATGCCGGCGATAATGGCCTGCTTCTCGCCGAAACGTTTGGTGGCGGGACCAGTGACGAAGGCTTGAGCGAGGGCGTGCAAGATTCCGAATACCGCAAGCGACAGGCCGATCATCGTCGCGCTCCAGCGAAAGCGGTCCTCGCCGAAAATGACCCAGAGCGCTGCCGGCACCTGTCCTACGAGTTGCATGATAAAGAAGACAGTCATAAGTGCGGCGACGATAGTCATGCCCCGCGCCCACCGGAAGGAGCTGACTGGGTTGAAGGCTCTCAAGGGCATCGGTCGAGATCCCGGTGCCTAATGAGTGAGCTAACTTACATTAATTGCGTTGCGCTCACTGCCCGCTTTCCAGTCGGGAAACCTGTCGTGCCAGCTGCATTAATGAATCGGCCAACGCGCGGGGAGAGGCGGTTTGCGTATTGGGCGCCAGGGTGGTTTTTCTTTTCACCAGTGAGACGGGCAACAGCTGATTGCCCTTCACCGCCTGGCCCTGAGAGAGTTGCAGCAAGCGGTCCACGCTGGTTTGCCCCAGCAGGCGAAAATCCTGTTTGATGGTGGTTAACGGCGGGATATAACATGAGCTGTCTTCGGTATCGTCGTATCCCACTACCGAGATATCCGCACCAACGCGCAGCCCGGACTCGGTAATGGCGCGCATTGCGCCCAGCGCCATCTGATCGTTGGCAACCAGCATCGCAGTGGGAACGATGCCCTCATTCAGCATTTGCATGGTTTGTTGAAAACCGGACATGGCACTCCAGTCGCCTTCCCGTTCCGCTATCGGCTGAATTTGATTGCGAGTGAGATATTTATGCCAGCCAGCCAGACGCAGACGCGCCGAGACAGAACTTAATGGGCCCGCTAACAGCGCGATTTGCTGGTGACCCAATGCGACCAGATGCTCCACGCCCAGTCGCGTACCGTCTTCATGGGAGAAAATAATACTGTTGATGGGTGTCTGGTCAGAGACATCAAGAAATAACGCCGGAACATTAGTGCAGGCAGCTTCCACAGCAATGGCATCCTGGTCATCCAGCGGATAGTTAATGATCAGCCCACTGACGCGTTGCGCGAGAAGATTGTGCACCGCCGCTTTACAGGCTTCGACGCCGCTTCGTTCTACCATCGACACCACCACGCTGGCACCCAGTTGATCGGCGCGAGATTTAATCGCCGCGACAATTTGCGACGGCGCGTGCAGGGCCAGACTGGAGGTGGCAACGCCAATCAGCAACGACTGTTTGCCCGCCAGTTGTTGTGCCACGCGGTTGGGAATGTAATTCAGCTCCGCCATCGCCGCTTCCACTTTTTCCCGCGTTTTCGCAGAAACGTGGCTGGCCTGGTTCACCACGCGGGAAACGGTCTGATAAGAGACACCGGCATACTCTGCGACATCGTATAACGTTACTGGTTTCACATTCACCACCCTGAATTGACTCTCTTCCGGGCGCTATCATGCCATACCGCGAAAGGTTTTGCGCCATTCGATGGTGTCCGGGATCTCGACGCTCTCCCTTATGCGACTCCTGCATTAGGAAGCAGCCCAGTAGTAGGTTGAGGCCGTTGAGCACCGCCGCCGCAAGGAATGGTGCATGCAAGGAGATGGCGCCCAACAGTCCCCCGGCCACGGGGCCTGCCACCATACCCACGCCGAAACAAGCGCTCATGAGCCCGAAGTGGCGAGCCCGATCTTCCCCATCGGTGATGTCGGCGATATAGGCGCCAGCAACCGCACCTGTGGCGCCGGTGATGCCGGCCACGATGCGTCCGGCGTAGAGGATCGAGATCTCGATCCCGCGAAATTAATACGACTCACTATAGGGGAATTGTGAGCGGATAACAATTCCCCTCTAGAAATAATTTTGTTTAACTTTAAGAAGGAGATATACCATGGGCAGCAGCCATCATCATCATCATCACAGCAGCGGCCTGGTGCCGCGCGGCAGCCATATGTTAGAACCATTGCCTCAACTCCAGGTAAACCCATCAGAAATCAAGCAGGTTCTCAAAGAGCAGTTAGCGGAAGCGCTGTATACAGAAGAGAGCGAAATTGCCGAAGACCAGAAATTTGTTGATTTAGGCTTAGACTCAATTGTTGGAGTGGAATGGACAACCACGATTAATCAAACCTACAACTTAAACCTCAAAGCCACCAAGTTGTATGATTATCCTACCTTATTAGAGTTGGCTGAATATATTTGACTCGAGCACCACCACCACCACCACTGAGATCCGGCTGCTAACAAAGCCCGAAAGGAAGCTGAGTTGGCTGCTGCCACCGCTGAGCAATAACTAGCATAACCCCTTGGGGCCTCTAAACGGGTCTTGAGGGGTTTTTTGCTGAAAGGAGGAACTATATCCGGATTGGCGAATGGGACGCGCCCTGTAGCGGCGCATTAAGCGCGGCGGGTGTGGTGGTTACGCGCAGCGTGACCGCTACACTTGCCAGCGCCCTAGCGCCCGCTCCTTTCGCTTTCTTCCCTTCCTTTCTCGCCACGTTCGCCGGCTTTCCCCGTCAAGCTCTAAATCGGGGGCTCCCTTTAGGGTTCCGATTTAGTGCTTTACGGCACCTCGACCCCAAAAAACTTGATTAGGGTGATGGTTCACGTAGTGGGCCATCGCCCTGATAGACGGTTTTTCGCCCTTTGACGTTGGAGTCCACGTTCTTTAATAGTGGACTCTTGTTCCAAACTGGAACAACACTCAACCCTATCTCGGTCTATTCTTTTGATTTATAAGGGATTTTGCCGATTTCGGCCTATTGGTTAAAAAATGAGCTGATTTAACAAAAATTTAACGCGAATTTTAACAAAATATTAACGCTTACAATTTAGGTGGCACTTTTCGGGGAAATGTGCGCGGAACCCCTATTTGTTTATTTTTCTAAATACATTCAAATATGTATCCGCTCATGAATTAATTCTTAGAAAAACTCATCGAGCATCAAATGAAACTGCAATTTATTCATATCAGGATTATCAATACCATATTTTTGAAAAAGCCGTTTCTGTAATGAAGGAGAAAACTCACCGAGGCAGTTCCATAGGATGGCAAGATCCTGGTATCGGTCTGCGATTCCGACTCGTCCAACATCAATACAACCTATTAATTTCCCCTCGTCAAAAATAAGGTTATCAAGTGAGAAATCACCATGAGTGACGACTGAATCCGGTGAGAATGGCAAAAGTTTATGCATTTCTTTCCAGACTTGTTCAACAGGCCAGCCATTACGCTCGTCATCAAAATCACTCGCATCAACCAAACCGTTATTCATTCGTGATTGCGCCTGAGCGAGACGAAATACGCGATCGCTGTTAAAAGGACAATTACAAACAGGAATCGAATGCAACCGGCGCAGGAACACTGCCAGCGCATCAACAATATTTTCACCTGAATCAGGATATTCTTCTAATACCTGGAATGCTGTTTTCCCGGGGATCGCAGTGGTGAGTAACCATGCATCATCAGGAGTACGGATAAAATGCTTGATGGTCGGAAGAGGCATAAATTCCGTCAGCCAGTTTAGTCTGACCATCTCATCTGTAACATCATTGGCAACGCTACCTTTGCCATGTTTCAGAAACAACTCTGGCGCATCGGGCTTCCCATACAATCGATAGATTGTCGCACCTGATTGCCCGACATTATCGCGAGCCCATTTATACCCATATAAATCAGCATCCATGTTGGAATTTAATCGCGGCCTAGAGCAAGACGTTTCCCGTTGAATATGGCTCATAACACCCCTTGTATTACTGTTTATGTAAGCAGACAGTTTTATTGTTCATGACCAAAATCCCTTAACGTGAGTTTTCGTTCCACTGAGCGTCAGACCCCGTAGAAAAGATCAAAGGATCTTCTTGAGATCCTTTTTTTCTGCGCGTAATCTGCTGCTTGCAAACAAAAAAACCACCGCTACCAGCGGTGGTTTGTTTGCCGGATCAAGAGCTACCAACTCTTTTTCCGAAGGTAACTGGCTTCAGCAGAGCGCAGATACCAAATACTGTCCTTCTAGTGTAGCCGTAGTTAGGCCACCACTTCAAGAACTCTGTAGCACCGCCTACATACCTCGCTCTGCTAATCCTGTTACCAGTGGCTGCTGCCAGTGGCGATAAGTCGTGTCTTACCGGGTTGGACTCAAGACGATAGTTACCGGATAAGGCGCAGCGGTCGGGCTGAACGGGGGGTTCGTGCACACAGCCCAGCTTGGAGCGAACGACCTACACCGAACTGAGATACCTACAGCGTGAGCTATGAGAAAGCGCCACGCTTCCCGAAGGGAGAAAGGCGGACAGGTATCCGGTAAGCGGCAGGGTCGGAACAGGAGAGCGCACGAGGGAGCTTCCAGGGGGAAACGCCTGGTATCTTTATAGTCCTGTCGGGTTTCGCCACCTCTGACTTGAGCGTCGATTTTTGTGATGCTCGTCAGGGGGGCGGAGCCTATGGAAAAACGCCAGCAACGCGGCCTTTTTACGGTTCCTGGCCTTTTGCTGGCCTTTTGCTCACATGTTCTTTCCTGCGTTATCCCCTGATTCTGTGGATAACCGTATTACCGCCTTTGAGTGAGCTGATACCGCTCGCCGCAGCCGAACGACCGAGCGCAGCGAGTCAGTGAGCGAGGAAGCGGAAGAGCGCCTGATGCGGTATTTTCTCCTTACGCATCTGTGCGGTATTTCACACCGCAATGGTGCACTCTCAGTACAATCTGCTCTGATGCCGCATAGTTAAGCCAGTATACACTCCGCTATCGCTACGTGACTGGGTCATGGCTGCGCCCCGACACCCGCCAACACCCGCTGACGCGCCCTGACGGGCTTGTCTGCTCCCGGCATCCGCTTACAGACAAGCTGTGACCGTCTCCGGGAGCTGCATGTGTCAGAGGTTTTCACCGTCATCACCGAAACGCGCGAGGCAGCTGCGGTAAAGCTCATCAGCGTGGTCGTGAAGCGATTCACAGATGTCTGCCTGTTCATCCGCGTCCAGCTCGTTGAGTTTCTCCAGAAGCGTTAATGTCTGGCTTCTGATAAAGCGGGCCATGTTAAGGGCGGTTTTTTCCTGTTTGGTCACTGATGCCTCCGTGTAAGGGGGATTTCTGTTCATGGGGGTAATGATACCGATGAAACGAGAGAGGATGCTCACGATACGGGTTACTGATGATGAACATGCCCGGTTACTGGAACGTTGTGAGGGTAAACAACTGGCGGTATGGATGCGGCGGGACCAGAGAAAAATCACTCAGGGTCAATGCCAGCGCTTCGTTAATACAGATGTAGGTGTTCCACAGGGTAGCCAGCAGCATCCTGCGATGCAGATCCGGAACATAATGGTGCAGGGCGCTGACTTCCGCGTTTCCAGACTTTACGAAACACGGAAACCGAAGACCATTCATGTTGTTGCTCAGGTCGCAGACGTTTTGCAGCAGCAGTCGCTTCACGTTCGCTCGCGTATCGGTGATTCATTCTGCTAACCAGTAAGGCAACCCCGCCAGCCTAGCCGGGTCCTCAACGACAGGAGCACGATCATGCGCACCCGTGGGGCCGCCATGCCGGCGATAATGGCCTGCTTCTCGCCGAAACGTTTGGTGGCGGGACCAGTGACGAAGGCTTGAGCGAGGGCGTGCAAGATTCCGAATACCGCAAGCGACAGGCCGATCATCGTCGCGCTCCAGCGAAAGCGGTCCTCGCCGAAAATGACCCAGAGCGCTGCCGGCACCTGTCCTACGAGTTGCATGATAAAGAAGACAGTCATAAGTGCGGCGACGATAGTCATGCCCCGCGCCCACCGGAAGGAGCTGACTGGGTTGAAGGCTCTCAAGGGCATCGGTCGAGATCCCGGTGCCTAATGAGTGAGCTAACTTACATTAATTGCGTTGCGCTCACTGCCCGCTTTCCAGTCGGGAAACCTGTCGTGCCAGCTGCATTAATGAATCGGCCAACGCGCGGGGAGAGGCGGTTTGCGTATTGGGCGCCAGGGTGGTTTTTCTTTTCACCAGTGAGACGGGCAACAGCTGATTGCCCTTCACCGCCTGGCCCTGAGAGAGTTGCAGCAAGCGGTCCACGCTGGTTTGCCCCAGCAGGCGAAAATCCTGTTTGATGGTGGTTAACGGCGGGATATAACATGAGCTGTCTTCGGTATCGTCGTATCCCACTACCGAGATATCCGCACCAACGCGCAGCCCGGACTCGGTAATGGCGCGCATTGCGCCCAGCGCCATCTGATCGTTGGCAACCAGCATCGCAGTGGGAACGATGCCCTCATTCAGCATTTGCATGGTTTGTTGAAAACCGGACATGGCACTCCAGTCGCCTTCCCGTTCCGCTATCGGCTGAATTTGATTGCGAGTGAGATATTTATGCCAGCCAGCCAGACGCAGACGCGCCGAGACAGAACTTAATGGGCCCGCTAACAGCGCGATTTGCTGGTGACCCAATGCGACCAGATGCTCCACGCCCAGTCGCGTACCGTCTTCATGGGAGAAAATAATACTGTTGATGGGTGTCTGGTCAGAGACATCAAGAAATAACGCCGGAACATTAGTGCAGGCAGCTTCCACAGCAATGGCATCCTGGTCATCCAGCGGATAGTTAATGATCAGCCCACTGACGCGTTGCGCGAGAAGATTGTGCACCGCCGCTTTACAGGCTTCGACGCCGCTTCGTTCTACCATCGACACCACCACGCTGGCACCCAGTTGATCGGCGCGAGATTTAATCGCCGCGACAATTTGCGACGGCGCGTGCAGGGCCAGACTGGAGGTGGCAACGCCAATCAGCAACGACTGTTTGCCCGCCAGTTGTTGTGCCACGCGGTTGGGAATGTAATTCAGCTCCGCCATCGCCGCTTCCACTTTTTCCCGCGTTTTCGCAGAAACGTGGCTGGCCTGGTTCACCACGCGGGAAACGGTCTGATAAGAGACACCGGCATACTCTGCGACATCGTATAACGTTACTGGTTTCACATTCACCACCCTGAATTGACTCTCTTCCGGGCGCTATCATGCCATACCGCGAAAGGTTTTGCGCCATTCGATGGTGTCCGGGATCTCGACGCTCTCCCTTATGCGACTCCTGCATTAGGAAGCAGCCCAGTAGTAGGTTGAGGCCGTTGAGCACCGCCGCCGCAAGGAATGGTGCATGCAAGGAGATGGCGCCCAACAGTCCCCCGGCCACGGGGCCTGCCACCATACCCACGCCGAAACAAGCGCTCATGAGCCCGAAGTGGCGAGCCCGATCTTCCCCATCGGTGATGTCGGCGATATAGGCGCCAGCAACCGCACCTGTGGCGCCGGTGATGCCGGCCACGATGCGTCCGGCGTAGAGGATCGAGATCTCGATCCCGCGAAATTAATACGACTCACTATAGGGGAATTGTGAGCGGATAACAATTCCCCTCTAGAAATAATTTTGTTTAACTTTAAGAAGGAGATATACCATGGGCAGCAGCCATCATCATCATCATCACAGCAGCGGCCTGGTGCCGCGCGGCAGCCATATGTTAGAACCATTGCCTCAACTCCAGGTAAACCCATCAGAAATCAAGCAGGTTCTCAAAGAGCAGTTAGCGGAAGCGCTGTATACAGAAGAGAGCGAAATTGCCGAAGACCAGAAATTTGTTGATTTAGGCTTAGACTCAATTGTTGGAGTGGAATGGACAACCACGATTAATCAAACCTACAACTTAAACCTCAAAGCCACCAAGTTGTATGATTATCCTACCTTATTAGAGTTGGCTGAATATATTTGACTCGAGCACCACCACCACCACCACTGAGATCCGGCTGCTAACAAAGCCCGAAAGGAAGCTGAGTTGGCTGCTGCCACCGCTGAGCAATAACTAGCATAACCCCTTGGGGCCTCTAAACGGGTCTTGAGGGGTTTTTTGCTGAAAGGAGGAACTATATCCGGATTGGCGAATGGGACGCGCCCTGTAGCGGCGCATTAAGCGCGGCGGGTGTGGTGGTTACGCGCAGCGTGACCGCTACACTTGCCAGCGCCCTAGCGCCCGCTCCTTTCGCTTTCTTCCCTTCCTTTCTCGCCACGTTCGCCGGCTTTCCCCGTCAAGCTCTAAATCGGGGGCTCCCTTTAGGGTTCCGATTTAGTGCTTTACGGCACCTCGACCCCAAAAAACTTGATTAGGGTGATGGTTCACGTAGTGGGCCATCGCCCTGATAGACGGTTTTTCGCCCTTTGACGTTGGAGTCCACGTTCTTTAATAGTGGACTCTTGTTCCAAACTGGAACAACACTCAACCCTATCTCGGTCTATTCTTTTGATTTATAAGGGATTTTGCCGATTTCGGCCTATTGGTTAAAAAATGAGCTGATTTAACAAAAATTTAACGCGAATTTTAACAAAATATTAACGCTTACAATTTAGGTGGCACTTTTCGGGGAAATGTGCGCGGAACCCCTATTTGTTTATTTTTCTAAATACATTCAAATATGTATCCGCTCATGAATTAATTCTTAGAAAAACTCATCGAGCATCAAATGAAACTGCAATTTATTCATATCAGGATTATCAATACCATATTTTTGAAAAAGCCGTTTCTGTAATGAAGGAGAAAACTCACCGAGGCAGTTCCATAGGATGGCAAGATCCTGGTATCGGTCTGCGATTCCGACTCGTCCAACATCAATACAACCTATTAATTTCCCCTCGTCAAAAATAAGGTTATCAAGTGAGAAATCACCATGAGTGACGACTGAATCCGGTGAGAATGGCAAAAGTTTATGCATTTCTTTCCAGACTTGTTCAACAGGCCAGCCATTACGCTCGTCATCAAAATCACTCGCATCAACCAAACCGTTATTCATTCGTGATTGCGCCTGAGCGAGACGAAATACGCGATCGCTGTTAAAAGGACAATTACAAACAGGAATCGAATGCAACCGGCGCAGGAACACTGCCAGCGCATCAACAATATTTTCACCTGAATCAGGATATTCTTCTAATACCTGGAATGCTGTTTTCCCGGGGATCGCAGTGGTGAGTAACCATGCATCATCAGGAGTACGGATAAAATGCTTGATGGTCGGAAGAGGCATAAATTCCGTCAGCCAGTTTAGTCTGACCATCTCATCTGTAACATCATTGGCAACGCTACCTTTGCCATGTTTCAGAAACAACTCTGGCGCATCGGGCTTCCCATACAATCGATAGATTGTCGCACCTGATTGCCCGACATTATCGCGAGCCCATTTATACCCATATAAATCAGCATCCATGTTGGAATTTAATCGCGGCCTAGAGCAAGACGTTTCCCGTTGAATATGGCTCATAACACCCCTTGTATTACTGTTTATGTAAGCAGACAGTTTTATTGTTCATGACCAAAATCCCTTAACGTGAGTTTTCGTTCCACTGAGCGTCAGACCCCGTAGAAAAGATCAAAGGATCTTCTTGAGATCCTTTTTTTCTGCGCGTAATCTGCTGCTTGCAAACAAAAAAACCACCGCTACCAGCGGTGGTTTGTTTGCCGGATCAAGAGCTACCAACTCTTTTTCCGAAGGTAACTGGCTTCAGCAGAGCGCAGATACCAAATACTGTCCTTCTAGTGTAGCCGTAGTTAGGCCACCACTTCAAGAACTCTGTAGCACCGCCTACATACCTCGCTCTGCTAATCCTGTTACCAGTGGCTGCTGCCAGTGGCGATAAGTCGTGTCTTACCGGGTTGGACTCAAGACGATAGTTACCGGATAAGGCGCAGCGGTCGGGCTGAACGGGGGGTTCGTGCACACAGCCCAGCTTGGAGCGAACGACCTACACCGAACTGAGATACCTACAGCGTGAGCTATGAGAAAGCGCCACGCTTCCCGAAGGGAGAAAGGCGGACAGGTATCCGGTAAGCGGCAGGGTCGGAACAGGAGAGCGCACGAGGGAGCTTCCAGGGGGAAACGCCTGGTATCTTTATAGTCCTGTCGGGTTTCGCCACCTCTGACTTGAGCGTCGATTTTTGTGATGCTCGTCAGGGGGGCGGAGCCTATGGAAAAACGCCAGCAACGCGGCCTTTTTACGGTTCCTGGCCTTTTGCTGGCCTTTTGCTCACATGTTCTTTCCTGCGTTATCCCCTGATTCTGTGGATAACCGTATTACCGCCTTTGAGTGAGCTGATACCGCTCGCCGCAGCCGAACGACCGAGCGCAGCGAGTCAGTGAGCGAGGAAGCGGAAGAGCGCCTGATGCGGTATTTTCTCCTTACGCATCTGTGCGGTATTTCACACCGCAATGGTGCACTCTCAGTACAATCTGCTCTGATGCCGCATAGTTAAGCCAGTATACACTCCGCTATCGCTACGTGACTGGGTCATGGCTGCGCCCCGACACCCGCCAACACCCGCTGACGCGCCCTGACGGGCTTGTCTGCTCCCGGCATCCGCTTACAGACAAGCTGTGACCGTCTCCGGGAGCTGCATG
>JGI12316J14372_10002137_pt1 | contig 22280 bp, 20 predicted proteins | sample MarCyaLeptolynsp_FD_14372 | JGI IMG/M metagenome (IMG submission 14372) | reverse complement strand
TTCGGCGTCCCCGGATCGGATTTCGACCAGCGTATACAATTGTACGCAATCAAAAGCCAGCCCTTCTAAAGACAAAGGCGGTTTGTTCGGGAAGGTTCTAACAAACGGGTGGGAAATGTCTATCAACAACGCTCAGAGCGGATGGGTGTTTTTTCGCGCTACCACTGTTCCAGGTGATGGCATAGGCGCGTAGAAGCGGTTCGAGCAGTCTTGTTTCAAAGGCGAGGCCGCCTATCCAATAAAAGTATTCGCCTTCACCGTGGTACCGTTGCCAGCGTTTGAGCCAATCGATGTATTTGGGAACAATGTATTTGTACTCGGTCACCTCAATAAAAAGAAATTGGCTGAAACCGTGCTTTCTGACATAGATGTTTTGAACCACATTCCAGGGGATTGGCTGACTGAATAGACGCTTGTCGTGAAAGCCATCAGGTCCGATTAGAACAACTGGATCCACGGCATTCCAAAGCCGTTTCAGGTTGAGGAGCGCGAAAGCGCCAAAGCCGAGTAGAAAAAACATGCCCATGAGGCCGTGCTTTACGGAAATGCCTCCCGATGTCACAACCTCATAGCTGACGAATGCCCCAAAAGTTGCCAGCAAGGCCGAAACGACAAACCAGCAAAAGAGCGGCACCACGGAGCGTCTGATTTTCACGGTCGCATTGGGGTCGAATTGCATGGAGAACACGAATTTTTCGAGGTTGAAACCTTGTCGCTCTTTAAATCTCAAGTTTTAAGGGCGCGTTACCTTTCGGGCGATCAGGACAAAGCCGCTCCTTCCGCCAAGTCCGCCAACACCCGGTCCGTGACGGTGTTTGTTTTTTCGAATCGGCTTCAAATTCTCATTGTCATCCCGGGCAAGCGCAGTGCGAGCCGGGGTCCAGTACGCCGCAGCTTCAGAAGTAAAAACGCATATTCCAGGTGTACTGGATCCCTGCCTTCGCAGGGATGACAAGTCTTTGCTGCGACACCGCGTTGGCCTTGCGCAAGGGTTATCTACCAGGCGCGCGAGATCTCGGATCAAGTCCGGGAAAGCGCTGGGCGTATCTTTGGCGTTGTGCCCCACAACCCATTGTCACCCCGGACGCAGCGTAGCGGAGATCCGGGGCCTACTCGTTTGCCGAGCGTTCGGGTGGAAAAAGGTGACGCTTCTGACCACACAAACGCTTCGGCAAGCTGACAGGTGAGTGGGCCCCGGATCTGCCCGTTGCTTGTCCGGGGTGACACTGTTGAGCGCTGTGCCGCGTTAGCGTTGAGCAAGGGTTATTTCCGGTTGGAAATTGGTTCCCGTATCAAGCCCGAAGCGGATGGGTGCCTGTTTGTGATACGTGCCCCACAGCCCAATGTCACCCCGGACGCAGTGAAACGGAGATCCGGGGCCTACTCGTTCGCAGAGAGTTTCTGGCGGAAAAACGTGGCGCCTCTGCCAACACAAACGCTTTGGCAAGCTGACAGGTGAGTGGGCCCCGGATCTGCGCGCTGCTTGTCCGGGGTGACAGTGTTGGGCGGTGTGCCGCGCTGGCGTTTAGCAAGGGTTATTTCCTGTTGGAAAGCGGTTCCCGGATCAAGTCCGGGAAAGCGCCGGACCTTTGCTTGAGCCGGCATCAAGGAGAGGGAAGCTTTGAAAGTCTCACCCCGGATGTCATGATCAGGAAACAGTCTCGGTGGTTTCCCAGATGCCCGACACGCAAAAACTCGATGACCTGTTCTGGTGGATGCTCGATGGCGCGCGCCCGAGTGCGGATCCGCGGGAGATCGTGAGCGGGATCTGCGAAGGTCTGGTTGAAGCTGGGGTTCCCGTTGAGCGGTTCGCACTCTTTATCTATACGCTCCATCCCAATCTTCGTGGTCGCCGGTTCCGCTGGCTGAAAGGAGAAGGGGTCGACCAGTCCGATGCCGACATGACGGCGTTTGACGGCGCGGAATATCAGGACAACCCGCTGCCCACGGTTCTTCGCACCGGCAAGAGCTTGCGGCGAAAGCTCTGCGATCCGGATTGCCCGGACGACTTTCTCATCCTGCAGCAATTCCGCGAGGACGGGGTGAGCGACTACCTGGTCCAGCCGCTTTTCTTCACCACTGGGGAAACACATCTGGTGAGCTGGGCAACAAAAGCGGATGGCGGTTTTGAGGACGGCATGATCGCGGCGCTTGAAAAGATCCGGCTGCCGCTCGCCCGGCTGACCGAGACCTACATGCTGCGGCTCAACGCCGCCAATCTGCTGTCCGCCTATGTCGGGCGCGACAGCGGCAACCGCATCCTGTCCGGCCGGGTTCACCGGGGCGATATTGAGGAGATATCAGCCTGTGTCGTCTTTGCCGATCTCATCGCCTTCACCAGGTTCTCCAATGACGCGACGGCGGCGGAGGTGTTGGCACGTCTGAACCTGTTCTACGACTGTCTCGTCCCGCCGATCGTCGAGCGGGGCGGTGAGATCCTGAAATTCATGGGTGACGGGTTGCTCGCCATCTTTCCGATAGCAGGCGAAATCGACGAGCGCACCGCCTGTGTTCAGGCTCTGGATGCCCTCAGCGCCGCGTCCGGTGGAGGCAGCGAACCGGTCTTTTCGGAAAAGGTTCCACCCTTTCGGGCCGCTGTGCATATCGGACCGCTGCAATACGGCAATATCGGCGCCTCCGACCGGCTGGATTTCACCGCGATTGGGCCCACGGTCAACCTGGCAGCGCGGCTGCTTGCATCTGCGGTTCTTGTTGATGGCCAGACTGTGATTTCCGAGCGGGTGGCCGAGCTTGCCGGGGTGCCGAAGGATGGCGCGCCGTCCTTCGAGCTGAAGGGGTTCGAGGGGAGCCAGGTGATCGTCCCGGTTCGGACGATGCCAAAGTCCTAGGCAGTCCGGCCCGGCAAGCAGGAACCAAGCTTGCCGGGCCGAATGATCGGTTTGCGTTGATGGAGGTCAGCGGCCGCTGACGGCATCGCTGAGCGCCGGGAAGCGCACGATCCGGTAGGTCCCTAGCGACGCATCCTCGCCGCCATTGAGGACCGGGGAGCGGTGCAGTTCGTTGATGGTCGCGTAGACGTAGCCATCTGCACCAATCGAAAAGCCGTCCGGCCAGGGCAGATCTTCATCAGACTGGAAGAGCACTTCGTAGCTTCCATCCGGCTTGGTGACACCGATGGCATTGTCGGTCATCGCGGTGATATAGACGTTGCCGCCGGTATCGACCGTCGAACCGTCCGAAATGGGCTTGTCGCCGTAACGCTCGACCCGCGCACGAAGATCTTCTTCGCTCAGATCTTCGTTGAGAAGATCGACCGTCCGCACCCGGTACATCGCGCTTGCTGTCATCGGTGCGAAATAAACCCAGGTGTTGGTCGGGTCGACGGTGATCGGATTCACGCCGATTTTTGCGGGATTTCCGCCGAGCAGAATTTCTCGACCGTCGATGACCATCGGCGTGTCTTCCGGTGTGGTGTACTCCGATCCTTCCAGAACCCGGCGCGCCCGGCCGGTTTCAAGATCAACGACAATCAACGCGGAATTGGCACCATCACCCGTGTCGGAGATGTAGATCGCCTCATGGTCGCGGTCGACGGCAAGATCGTTCAGGAACGATGTCGGCCGGGAGATCGGGGCACCGATATAGTGAATTGCATGCAGCTGCTCGGTCTTGGTGTTCCAGCCGACAATGCGGCCCGTCTGGTTCTCGCCCTGGCCGTCCAGCATCCACAAGATGCCGTCACGGTCCGCTCTAAGGCCGAGGACGCCGTTCAGACCATTGCCGTCTTCCTGTGGCGCGCGCGCCCAGCTTTCGCTCGGATAAGGCTTTGTCGATCCGTCCTTCATCACTTCAACGACCCTGAGCTCCGGGCTGTAGAACTCGTGCACGGACATGAACATGCGCCCGTCTGGCCCGATCGCCAGGTTGCCCGGAGGCATCGACTTGTCGAAGCTGAGATAGGTTTCGGGGCTACCGGCAAGCGCAGGTAAAGCAAGGGCGGTACTGATGCCGAGTGCGGCCAAAAAGCGTTTCATGAGCTCCTCCTGATATTGATGCGGAGGGTGTAATTGTTTTAGATTTCGAACAGAACCGTCTCAATTTCGAAAGCAGCGTTAGAAAATTTCGAATGTACAGCATCCCGGACCTGCAAACCTTTGTCACTGTCGCCAAAACCGCGGGAATTACCTCGGCCGCCAGTCAGCTTGGCATTTCGACAGCCACGACAAGCCACCGTATTGCCAAGCTCGAGCAAGCGCTGAACGTGACGCTGTTCCACCGCAACAGCCGCACGTTCCGCCTGACAGACGAGGGGCAGCTTTTTCTGGAACGGGTGGATGTCATCCTGGACGATTTGCAACAGGCTGAGCTTGAGGTCGGTAGCGGCACAGCCAGCCTGCGCGGGCACCTGCGCGCAACCATGTCTCCCTGGATCCTGTCGCGGTTCATCATGCCGGTTTTGAGCGGCTTCCGGCAGGCCAATCCTGATCTGACCATCGAGTTTCTTACTGTCGACCGGTTTGTGCCGTTGGTGGAAGAGGCTCAGGATTGTGCAATCCGGGTCGGACGCCTGGCAGACAGTTCGCTTGTCGCCCAGAAACTGTGTGACAACGAGCGGATCATTTGCGCTGCACCGGCGTTGCTTGCTTCCGTAGGTTTGCCAAAATCGGTCGAGGATCTGCGCGATTGTCCCTGGGTCTGCCTTCCGTGGCAGACGCGTTTCGACGTCAATGACGCGAAGGGCCGCAAGCGTCAGTTTTCGGTCAGCCGAAACCTGGCGGTTTCGAATTCCGACATGCTGACAACCGGAGCAGTGGAGGGGCTGGGATTGGTCATCAAATCCCGTATGGCGGTGAAGGACGAACTCGATGCAGGAACCCTCGTTGAGGTCCTGCCGGGCTGCCTTCACGCGCCGGAAGCACCGATCTGGTTCGTATTCGCACCCGAAAGCCGGGCAGGGCGGAAAACGAGCGCTTTTCGGGATTTGGCCAAACGCGCCTTTCGCTCATGACACGCACGTCTCGTGCTTCCCATTTTTCCAAAGAGCGGCTAAACCCCGCGCATGAGCAAGAATGCGAAAATCAGAGATGAAGCCCGCGCGGTGACAGCCAAGCCGCCGGCGGTGATCCTGTGCGAGCCGCAGCTCGGGGAAAACATCGGCACGGCGGCACGTGCCATGGCGAATTTCGGCCTTGTTGATCTTCGGATCGTCAACCCGCGGGACGGCTGGCCGAGCGAGAAGGCGCGCGCCGCCGCCAGCCGGGCCGACCATGTGATCGACAAGGTGCAGGTGTTCGACAGCGTCGAGGCGGCAATCGCGGACCTGCAATTCGTCTATGCCACGACGGCCCGTTCGCGAGAAGTGCCCAAACCCGTGCGCGGACCGGATGAGGCTGCCATCAAGTCGGTGGAACTGGGCGAGAAGGGACATGCGACCGGATACCTGTTCGGCCGGGAGCGCTGGGGGCTCAACAACGAAGAGGTCGCGCTTGCCGACGAGATCGTGACCTTGCCTGTCGATCCGGATTTCGCGTCGCTGAACATTGCCCAGGCCGTTCTTGTCTGTGCCTATGAATGGCGCAAGACCGCAACGTCCGGTGCATTGCCGTTCATACTGTCGGAAGAAGAACACCCGCCGGCGAAGAAAGACGACGTGCTGCGTTTTTTCGAACATCTGGAAGGGGCTCTGGACGAAGCGACCTTCTTCAGGCCGCCGGAACGGCGTCCGCATATGGTGCGTACGCTTCGCAACATCTTCCAAAAGGCGGAACTGACAGAACAGGAAGTGCGTGCGCTGCGCGGCGTTATCGCTTCCCTTGAAAAGCGCAAAACCCGGCCGCGGAAAGACCGTGGCGACGGCAGTGACAGCTAGGAGAGCCTAAGTGAGTCGGAGCGGACCGGTTTTGATCTATGATTCAGGTCTTGGCGGGCTGACCGTGCTGCGCGAAGCGCGGTATCTCCTACCTTATGAAACGCTGCTTTATGTTGCCGATGACGCCGCGTTTCCCATCGGACGCTGGCCGGAAGCTGACCTGAAGGCACGCATCCTGTCGCTGTTCGCAGAGCTTATCGAAAGACACCAGCCCAAGGCAGTCGTGATTGCCTGTAACACGGCTTTCACGCTCGCAGGCGAGGCTCTGCGCAAGGCACACCCCAGCGTTCCTTTCGTCGGGACGGTTCCAGCCATCAAGCCCGCAGCCGAACAGACGTCCACCGGCCTGATTTCCGTTCTTGCAACGCCTGGAACCGTTCGCAGGACCTACACCAGGAGCCTGATCGACAGTTTTGCCAGCCAGTGCCACGTGCGTCTCGTCGGGTCCGACAACCTCGCGGAGCTCTCCGAAAAGCACCTTCGCGGTCACACGGTCTCCGACGCTGAACTGCTGCCTGAAATTTCAGACTGTTTTCTCGATCAGGACGGGCGCAGAACCGACATCGTTGTGCTCGCCTGCACCCATTATCCGTTCCTGGCCAATCGCTTCCGCAAGATTGCTCCGTGGCCGGTCGACTGGCTGGACCCGGCCGAGGCGATTGCCCGTCAATTGGTGCGCGTGCTTGGCGATCAGGCCGCAAACGGGCCCTCAAGTCTTCAGGACCGCGCCTTGTTCACGTCAAATCCGGTAGATCCCGGACTGGAACGTTTGCTTGCCGGGTTTGGGCTCAGTCTCGTGAAGGAGCGTGCCTGATCAGGCCGCCAGGTTTTTCACCACAAGGCCGTCATCGGAGCGTTTCGCCGCGAATTTCAGCTCGCTGATTTCATCGTTCAGCGTGTCCGGATGAACAGTAATGCCTTTGGGCAGGCTCAAAATGGAAATTGAGCATTGAAGCAGCGGAAATTGCCGCGTCGTGCCGAACCGGTCCTGGGCCTCGATATAGCCCAGTTCGCGATGTTCCGGATCGTAAAAGCTCTCGACATCGACCCGGAACGCGCGCTTCAGTGCCAGCATGCGGGCGGCCACGTCGGTCTGGTCGGTGTTCAGGAAACCGGCGAAAAAATCGTCACCGCCGATATGGCCCTGAAAGGTTCCGGATCCTGAAACGTGCCGCTGCAGCAACTCGCTGAACAAAATGATCGCCCGGTCCCCCTGGCGGTAGCCATAGGTATCGTTGAACGGCTTGAAGTTGTCGAAGTCGAGATAACAAAGATGCCGGTCTTGCGCACCTTTGTTGGCAACATCGGAAATGTAGCGCCCTATGGCGCTGTTGCCGGGCAGGCGGCTGAGCGGGTTCTGGTCCTGCGCTTCCTGCAACCGTTTTTCGTGAATGATCTTCAGCAGCGAGGTAGCCGAGAGGAAGCCGGCATAGCGGAAGTTTTCCGTGATGATGATGCCATCCGAATTGATCGACGACGCAAACGTCACAAGCAGCATGTCGGCGTTGGAATCAATATCGGCAATCGGGCACGCGCGGACAAAGGAGCGCAACGGAATGTCCAGCGCGGCCCGTGTGTCGTCGTCGTCCGGGCCGCCGGAATAAAGGTATGCCTTCAGATCGCGCTCGTGGATAAGACCGCGCGGTTCCTGATTGGCATCGAGGACCGGGATGACATGTCCTTCCTGATTGTGAACGACCATGTCCAGAAGTTCGTTCATCGATGCGCCGAAATGGATCGTCGGCAGTTGAAGGAGTTCGTTGCGGATCCGGTCCTGTTCCTCGCGGCGCTTTGGACCGCCGTTCGCTCCGCGAATATGGTCGTAGAAAAGCTTTGCCAAAGCGGGTTTCTGGATCGGCTTGGCAATGAAGTGGCCCTGTGTGAGATCGCAGCCGACGTCCCGACAGGCCTTGAACTCCCGTTCCGTCTCTACCCCTTCAGCAATCACGCGGGCCCCCAGGACATGTGCAAGATTGGCAACGGTGGTGACGAACAGTTTCCGGCGCGGATCGCTGTCGATGTCGTTCAGGAAGAAACGGTCGATCTTCACATAGTCTGGAGACATGTCGTGAAGCAGGCGTAATTCTGATGAGCCGCGCCCGAAGTCGTCCAGTGCAACAAGGAAACCGAGTTGGCGCAGGAAGTTGATCGCGTGCTGGGTGACATCCGTGACCGCGTGCTGATGGCGCTCTGAAAACTCGATGCAGATCTGGTTGTTCTGCAAACCGGCCCCCGCAACAGCCTGCGCAAGGTTCATGCGCGGGTCGCCTTCCTGGCCCAGATCGCGGCCATCGAGCTTGAAGAACAGTTTGGTCCCTTGAGCGATCTTGAGTTTGGTAAAGCGGTCGAGGGACTTTTGAAACAAACTTGCTTCAAGATCCGCCAAATTGCCCTGAGAATGCGCGCGGTCAAGCAGAGCCTCGCGTGAGCTTGCAGCCTCAAGGCTCATGCTGTTTGATCGGGCTTCATACCCATAGACAACACCGGTGCCGATATCGACGATCGGTTCGAGAGCGAAATCGAGCATGTCAAAAAACGCGTCCACAGACCACTGGCACGGTCCGGATTCGATTTCCTGATCTGAGTTTCGCTCCGTTGACATGCTTGTTTCTAAGTCCAGGTCCGGCTTTCGGGCTTTGGCATTTGAAGGAAGTGATACGCTCAAAACCACTGATATATTTATCCATGGTTGTGGCTTCAATTGCATAGTGAAAAACTGCAATTAACATTCCCTAAATGTATGCATTGTTTTTCGGCGATTGTGAACCGCTGATAGCAAATGCGACACGAAGTGATTGATTCTGAAGTCAAATGGCGGAATTCTGCCAAAATTTTACGTAGTATCCCCTAGCCACTCTCGCCGCACACCGGCAAGGGGAGGCTTTCCGGTTGCTGATTCGTGCCGCGCTGCTTGCTCCGGGAGCCGGCAAGGTGTGAAAAATCGATAAAGACAGGTTGTGCCAGGCGGTTGTAAAATACCGTGCCTTCGAAACGCTGTATCAGACGGGGCAGTGGGCCTGGCGTTGACATTTCGTGGCACCCGCTGTATGTCCGCGCGGTCCGGCAGGCACAGGCCTTCCGGATATACGCACCCGTGGGTATTCAGCCGGCGCCGTCTAGCTGGATCCCTGTCGATCCGAAGGGAAGTCGCAGGACTTCGTTTCAGATAAAGGAGGGCGCGTTTCCTTTTAGAACAACAACGCGAATTCAAAGGAAACCGCGATGTCAAAGCGCCACAGCGTCAAGTACAAAATCGACCGCCGGATGGGCGAAAACATCTGGGGTCGTCCGAAGAGCCCGGCCAACAAGCGTGAATACGGCCCGGGTCAGCACGGCCAGCGCCGCAAGGGCAAACTGTCCGACTTCGGTGTTCAGCTCCGCGCCAAGCAGAAGCTGAAAGGCTACTACGGAAACATCTCCGAGAAGCAATTCCGCAAAGTTTACTCCGAAGCGTCCCGCCTGAAAGGCGATACTTCCGAAAACCTGATCGGCCTGCTGGAGCGCCGCCTCGATGCGGTTATCTACCGCGCGAAGTTCGTTCCGACTGTTTTCGCAGCCCGCCAGTTCATCAACCACGGCCACATCAAGGTCAACGGCAAGCGCGTCAACATCCCGAGCTACCAGCTCCGTCCGGGCGACGTCATTGAAGTTCGTGAGAGATCCAAGCAGCTTGCACTCGTTCTGGAAGCCGTTCAGTCCGCTGAGCGTGACGTTCCGGACTATGTTGATGCTGACCACGGCAAGATGACGGCGACCTACAGCCGCGTTCCGACCTTTGCCGATGTACCTTACCCGGTGCAGATGGAACCGAACCTGGTGGTTGAGTTCTATTCGCGCTGATCAGCGCCGAATATCGGTTTGCGAAGGCCCGCCACCCGGCGGGCCTTTTCTTTTGTGCGGAGCATGGCCGGCGGGATCAGTTTTGGCGGCGCAACGTCCAGAAGCATCCCACCGCAAGCAATAGGTAAACACAGATGGGGAACAGAAGCGCGGTTTGCGCGGACTGGACGTAGTCCATCGGGCTTCGGCTTTGCTCCAGGCCTTTGAAAAAGATCTGCCCGACAATGCCGATCCCGATTGCAAACCCGACTTGCTGAAAGGCTTGCAAGACCCCGGACCCGGCGCCTGCATCCGACGGCGCGACGCGGCTTAAAACGCTCTGGAACATGGCGGCAATGGCCGTGCCCATGCCTAAGCCGATCGTCAGCATAGGCAAGAGCAGATCTACCGGCGTGACCGATGTTGACAGGCTTCCCAGAACCGATCGGAGCCAGATCATGCCGGCAAGCAGCATCAAGGCACCTACAGCGATGCGGGCATCGAGCCAGCGCTCGCCGAACCTGCCGGTCAAGCTTGAAGCAATCATGACGCCAACTGGATGCGGTGCGCTGGCAAGTCCGGCCTGAAGGGCCGAAAACCCGATCCCCGACTGCAAGTAGATTGAAAGCATGAAGTGAGCGGCAGCTATGCCTGCGAAAAACGAAGTCACAATTACAAGGCCGCGCACAAAGAACCTGTCCATCATGAGACTTGAGGGCAAGATTTGCGGTTGTCCGATGCGCGCCCGACGGTGTTGCATTCGAACGAACAGCACGGCAAGGCCCGCTGAAAAGCCGAGCAGGGCAAAACACCACCAGGGCCATCCCAAATGGCGTCCTTCGGTAAGGGGATAGGTGACTGTGGCAATGGCAACAGCGAACACGATGGAGCCTGCCCAGTCCGGCTTGATACTTCCGGATGCTTCAATGCTCGGGACGTAACGCAAGGCACCTGCAAGACACAAAAGGCCGAGCGGCAAATTCATAAGAAAAATCGGTCGCCACGCCAGCCCGGCGATATCAGCTGAAACCAGCAGGCCGCCGATCAGCGGGCCGGCAACCGCGCCGAGGGCTGTGACGGTTCCGAACAGCCCAATGACCTTTCCCTTTTCGTTTCCCGCAAACATCACGTGAACAATGGCAAGAACCTGCGGGACCATCATTGCCGCGCCCAAGCCCTGAACCGCTCTTGCTCCAATCAGCGTTTCGATGTTGGGCGCCAGTCCGCAGACAATCGAACTTGCCAGAAAAACCGCTACACCAAGGCTGAATATTCTCTTGCGGCCAAACGCATCTCCAAACCGGCCGAAGGGCAACAGGCCGGAAGCGAAGGTGAGTACATAAACGATCAGGATCCATTCAAGCTGGGTTGCGGTTGCGTCCAATTCTCTCTGGATTGCCGGCAGGGCGAGGTTGACGATGGTCACATCCAGAACATTCATGAAGGTGGCCAGAAACAGCGCGGCAACGCCAAACTTTCGGTGCTGCATGCTTGATCGGGTGTTTTCGGCGGCCAGTGACATAAGCGAACCCAGTGTCGTGAAATGGTACTTCACGTAACTCAATAAGTATCGTGAATGGCCGTGTCAATCTTTTGTAACTTTAATTGTCACGAAACTTTGCCTCGGCTATGCTGACGAAAACGGAGTGAAATGTGCCCACAGACAGCCGACTTCCACGCGTTCTGCACGTCTTGCTGCATTTGGATCAGATCGGTGATCCCGTCACCTCTGAACAGATCGGGCAGATGCTGGCAACGAATCCCGCATTGGTGCGTAGAACCATGGCGGGCCTGAGGGAAGCGGGGTTTGTCGCGTCAACCAAGGGACATGGCGGCGGTTGGCAATTGCTCAAGCCGCTTAAGGAGATCACTCTGGCGGACGTTTATGCCGCGCTCGGTTCACCGCACCTCTTTGCAGTTGGCCAATCGTCCGACAATCCGGCATGTCTGCTCGAGCAGGCCGCGAATGCCGCGACCTTACAGGCACTCGAAGCCGCGCGGGATGTGTTCCAGAGCGAACTGGCAAGGATGACGGTTGCCGAACTGGTCAAGCCTCATGCCGAAACGATCAAGGCGTTTCAGAGCAACCGCGACCGCTAAGGGCAGATCGAGCGGCGGTCAGCAGTGGGGTGAGGAGACGCGTGTGCAAGGCACGTTTGCGACCTCATCAGCCCATTTGAATGGGATTACTGAAAGGCTTTGCCGTTGGCGGTATCGACGACGGCAACGGAGCGAAGTTCACGTGCCTTGGCCGGTGTGCCACCGTCCATCGCGTTGCGTGACCAATCCGTCCAGACGGTCAGCGTAGCCGATCGAAGGGCCGCCATCTCGTCGTTGTTAAGGGCCGCATTGGTGCCGGAATTCAGATTGCTCATACCGATCTCTCCAAGTGACTTTGCCATCCAGGTCCACAGCATATGACGGAGCTTGCTCCGAGAATGTGATTTAAAACACGATCCTGATTGTATAGACCCGGGGCGCTTAAGAAATCAGGACTTCAATTGCTAAAGTTCTAGNNATTATCGAAGCACGGTTTTCACGTAACCCCGTTGATCGATCTTCACTGCGGCCGCACCCTTGGCCTCTCGAAGCGGCACNTTGATGCTGCCTTGAAGGCGATGCTGGAACTCCAAAACCGTATAGGGCCGCTGCCAGAGCCATTCCCTGTTCTCAANCGCGTTNGGGTCGGGTTGCGGGGGTGTTTCAGTNGTAAAGGCNAGGAAATAGAGGCAAAATTCGAGGTCGGGCAGGTCCTGCCTGGACAGGTAGCTCATGCCCAGTTCGTCCCGGCACCGCACCAATTCGGCGTCGATGTCGTCGGTCCTGAGCGTGATCAGACCAATCCGGGCACCGCCGCCAAGCGGCAATGTTCCATTGCCTTTCCTCGTCAGCGGCTTTCCCTGGAATGTATGTTGGATCAGCTCGATGATGTGGCCTTCCGGATCGGCCAGATGGCTCATATAGGCAATGTCCCGAAACTGTCCGGGGGGCGTCACGCTGATCCCGTGTGCTGCCAGTTGTTCATAAGCCAGGTCCAGGTCCGGAACCGTTATGGCGATCTTCCAATAACGGTCGTTGCGGCCGTGCCGATAGGGCGTTGCCACCGGCGAAGCAACCAGTTCCAGCTTCGCGCCTTCCCCGCCATAGCCGACGGTCACCGTTCCGGCTTCGTCAGACCTGCGCATTCCCATGATGTCGCAGTAGAAGGCCGCCAACTTTTCAGGATCGGTGACGTTGAGGGTGAGGGCAGTGATGCGGGGAAGGGGCATGGCGGTCAGTCATTGAACGTTGATAATCGCCACATTGATCGAACGCTTCCTGACGCGCAATCCTCCGGCCTTCGACAAGTCAGCAGGTTTTCATTGTTTTGCGGTTTGGGAGTAGACCACCCGGCCGGTTCATCCGGCCGGGCAAGACCCCGTCAGCAAGTATCTGTTTTCAGAAGCGCGCGTGCATCGGAGGAGATGATCGCCGTGGATGTTTTTCCATTCTGATCGTGCCGCACGATGGCTCCTTCGATTTCGGACCCGGACACTGTTATTTCGCGATTTCCGGAAGTGTCGTCGACGTCAATGGTGAAGGCTATGCTGTCGCCTGGCTGGAGTTCGAGAATGGAAAACGTGATCTGCTTGTCGCCGTCGCGCGCGCTGGTGAAAGAGCTTAGGGAGTCAGATCCCGAGACGATCTCCAGTGGCTGAAATACCTCCACGCCTGCGCCGTTTCCAGTCGTATCGAAGATGAGGCCGGATTTCGAACCCGAAATGTCGAGTGTCAGTTCTGAGTTTCCGATCGGGCAGCTACCGACATTTTGGAACGTGAATCGATCCTTTGGTGCCCCCTCGTCGAAGCGAACGGCGATATCCGCGTGAGCACCCGAGGTTATTGCCGCCAACGCGGCGAGCCCTGCAACGAGTGGGGTCAGTCCTATAGGGTGGGCTCTCTTTTTCATGTGCAGTCCTCTCCGGCCAGTATTTTTGCCTTAAAAGTCCCGAAGCGATGCCGCGCCGGCATCCGGCTGCCCTCAAATTTCTCTGCATCATTTGAGCGCAGCGTGACAGGCACGCTGTTCGAGTGTCTCGGGATTTCATACGGCGCGAGAGCGCAACTGGTTCGAGAATTCGTGAAAAGGGGCGGCGTGCATTCAAAAAACTATACTTTTCAATCGCTAAAGAAAGCGATCAACTGACGAAGCACGAATGACTGCACGAGCTGCGTCTCAAATGTCTGGGGGCGAGCCTCCAGACGAGGACAATTTCTGGCCGCACCAATAAGTCCTGACCCCGGATTGCTGACAAGATCGCTAGATATCGTTGCGCGGTATCCGCAGGAGCTGTCCCGGGAAAATGAGGTTCGGGTCGTTCAGAATATGCCGGTTGGCCTCGAAGATCGGCTGAAAATCAGGGTTCCCGTATTGTTGCTGAGCGATCTGGCTCAACGTGTCGCCAGGTTGAACAGTATAGGGTTGCCAGCCGCCATAGCCGGGCAGGATCCTCGGGCCGAAGAGGACGGGGATGACGACCGATGGACCGTTTTCGTTGCCCGTGTCATCAGCGAGTGTCACGAACAGGCGGTTTAGCTGAAAAGTGTTCGTGTCCGGGATATCGATCGACGCCTGAAACTGTCTGAGACCGAGTGAACCGACATTTGTGAAGGATGCGTATTCGTCGTGCCCCTCCGAGACACGGATGGTGAGCGTGCCTTCGAATGCCGTGGCATTTCCCGCGATCATGATCGTTGAACCGACCAGATCGAAAGGCTGCGGCTGCTGAATATCCAGAGTAACCGTCATTTTCCAACCCTCCAAATACCTGCCGGTTTCGCTCTCTTCCAAAAACCGGTCCTTTAAAGTTTACAACGCATCCAGCGAAGAAAAATAGATGCAATCTTAACTGCAATTACAGATAGAATATTTTTTAAAGCATCATAAACTGAGATAGTTGAAACAATTTCTTCGCAAGAAGAATGAATTACAAAATGAAAAAACTGACTGTCGGGAAACAAGTTTTACAAAAACGGAATTGCCTCTACGGCATCTACTAGTTGTTATTGTGGTTGAATTTCGATTTGTGTCAATTTCTTGTCATAGTCGCCGAATTTCCGCCATACTCCTGGCGCCGACTCCAAACCTTGTCGTTCGATTTTTTTGAAAGTTGTTTTGTTGACGGAAGTCGTTGTTCTCATGTCCGCCACGCTTTTTTCCGACTTGCAAAAAGGCGAGACGACCACGGGCGGCACTGCGCATTTGGCAGCGCAGAGTTCTGAATTTAACGCGCGTTCCAATCTTGATCTGGCAACGCCGAACCCCGATGCGGACGACAGTTATTTCGTGACGTTTTTTCTGGACGAACGGGCCGGTGAATTTGTTGAAAGCATAAAAAATCTGGACGGAGTTTTATCCGTTTACGTGAAGCCCGAAATGGGGCTTCCATAGGTTTTGCCGGTCGGTTCGTCTCCCGATAAGGAGAAAGCCGATGGCCCGGAAGACAAAGAAAGTTACTGCACATCAAGCGTGTCAGCCTGAGCTCATAGCGGTGGCCAAGATGGACGCTGGACTGAGGGCGGCTGGTGCTTCCCTGCGCTCGCTGGCCGGCGCCAAAACCACAAAGGCGGAGAAGGCGCTCAAGAAGCACAATTGCGTGCTTGCACCGCTGTTCGGTCCTTCCGAGGAACGTGTTGAAGCCGCGGTTGCCGCTCAGGCTCCGTTTGCGATGGCGCCCCTTGAGAACCTGTCAGGCTTCTACAAATTGTCGGCCCCCGATGGCGATGTTGAGGATTTGCAAAAGGAGCTTCTCGACAACGATCTGTTCGAGGCGGTTTATGTAAAACCTCCTGTTGAACTTCCCGAAGAGGCCCTGGATGTCTCTGACAAGGTCAACGAAATGGTGGCCGCACCGGACGTTCCGCCACCGGCGACACCGGATTTTATTGCCCGGCAGATTTACCTCGATCCGGCACCTGCCGGCGTTGATGCACGTTGGGCGTGGAACCAGTCCGGGGGCAGGGGAACCGGTGTGCATATCACCGATATCGAGGGAGCCTGGCGGTTCAGCCATGAAGACCTCATCGAGCGTCAGGGTGGCGTGGTTGGCGGTGTTGAATTCAACGATGTTGGCTGGCGGAACCATGGAACCGCGGTTCTGGGCGAATATGGCGGCGACGAGAACCCGTTCGGCGTGACCGGAATTTCACCCGAAGCGATCTGCACGGCGGTGTCGCATCGAACCCTCGGGTCGGCCGGCGCCATCAATCATGCCGCTGCACGTTTGAACGCCGGTGATATCCTGCTTCTTGAAATGCACCGGCCCGGACCACGGCATAATTTTCAACTGAGAGGCGATCAGCGCGGTTACATAGCGGTTGAATGGTGGCCGGATGATTTTGCCGCCATTTTGAACGCCTCGAGGCGGGGGATCATCGTGGTGGAAGCTGCCGGCAACGGTGCCGAAGATCTTGATGATGCCCTTTACGACACGCCCGGACTTGGTTTTCCGGCTGGTTGGACCAACCCATTCCAGCGCAGCAATCGCGATTCCGGCGCGATCGTCGTGGGCGCGGGCGCACCGCCTCCGGGAACACATGGGCGCAATCACGGTCCGGACAGGTCTCGGCTCGGCTTTTCCAACTACGGTGCCCTTGTCGATGCGCAGGGTTGGGGACGGGAAGTCACGACCTGCGGCTATGGCGATCTGCAGGGAGGGGGTGACGAGGACCTCTGGTACACGGATCAGTTTTCCGGAACGTCCAGTGCCTCGCCCATCGTCACTGGGGCGCTGGCGTGCGTGCAAGGCATGGCGAGAGCCCGCAACAGACCCGTCTTCACACCAGACGAATTGCGGAACGCGCTCAGAACCACCGGTTCACCGCAACAGGATGCGCCAGGTCGCCCGGCGACACAGCGCATCGGCAACCGCCCGGACATTCCGGCGCTGGCAGGCTCCCTGTTCGGGGTTGGCGGTAATCGGCGCTCCGCCGCGTTCCGACGCGAGGTGGAAAGGTGGCGGCCGCTTGAAATGCGGGCCTTTATCGATATCAGCCCTGAGCTGGTCGCCTCTCACTCAACCTTCGTTCTGCAACAGGCGCTTGTCTCCGCCCAGCCGGTCACTGCAAATGCGGACGGGATCCTATCAAAAATGGCAATCATGTTCCGGGTTTCCTCCCTTGCGGGACAGGCAATTGAAATCGCCGGCCCTGTCGGCGGTGCGCGCTATCGCTGGTGGGGCAGCATTGCCGCGGACGGACTTGGCAGGCTTTTCGTCGACGAAGGCTTTTCCTCGACGGGCAGCGACAAGTACGACCTGATTGCTGAAATCAGGGGTGTCGATACCCGTTTTGCATTCGACCAGACTGCACAGCAGTATCGGCCGGTTTAGCAATGGCCTTTCGGCGTGGTTCGGCTCATTGAGACCGGGACCACGCCGATCCTCAACCACCGTTTCGGCGGGGCCGGGTGTCGCCTTTGCAGCTCGCCCGACTGTTTTCCTCCTATGAATTGCTCATTGGGTAAACCCGTCCCGCCGACCGGCAGGTCTTTTCAATTTACCCGCATTCCGGTACACGCTTCATCAGAAAATCCTAGAACCTTCGGGCATTCTGAATGAACGATATTGCTGCCAGCACGGATGCGGACGTCCCGGCGCTCCTGCGCAATGCGCCCTCCAGCGTCGAGTTCAAGAAGTTGCGCAAGCGGCTCTTGCGGCAGGCGCGCGAGGCGATCAGCGATTTCGGCATGCTGCCAGAGGGCGTCTCAGGCGAAAAGAAGCCGAAATGGCTGGTGTGCCTGTCCGGCGGGAAGGACAGCTACACCCTGCTGGCAGTCCTGATCGAGCTGAAATGGCGCGGGCTTTTGCCGGTCGATCTGATCGCCTGTAATCTGGATCAGGCGCAGCCGGGTTTTCCGACGGACGTCCTGCCGAAGTTTTTTGAGGAAAATGCTGTCGAGCACATCATCGTGCGTGAAGACACATATTCCATCGTGACCGACAAGATCCCCGAGCATCGCACCTATTGCTCGCTGTGCTCACGATTGCGCCGGGGCATTCTTTACCGGATCGCGCGCGAACAGGGCTGTGAAGCGATTGTTCTCGGTCATCACCGGGAGGACATTCTGGAGACGTTCTTCATGAACCTCTTCCATGGTGGACGCCTTGCGTCGATGCCGCCGAAACTGATCAATGACGAGGGTGATCTTCTGGTCTTGCGTCCTCTGGCCTACGCCGCGGAAAGCGATATTGCGCGCTTCTCGAACGGCATGCAGTTTCCGATCATCCCCTGCAACCTGTGTGGCTCGCAGGACGGATTGCAGCGCGAGGAAGTCAAACGCATGCTACAGGGCTGGGAAAAGCAATCGCCTGGCCGCCTTGGGGTCATGGCGCGCGCGCTTGGCCACACGCGGCCTTCGCATCTGCTCGACCGCTCGCTTTATGATTTTGCCAATTTGCGCCCGGCGGAAGGCGCGACAGACGTTGACGGCGGCGAAGCGGAAGAACCCTGCGGCGCCAGCCTTGCCATGACCGCGAAGCTGTTTGCGGCGGAGTAAACGGCCGGCGCGATCACCAATCGGTCGCTCCGGAGGCAGCGAGTTCGTTTTGCGATCGGGAAGTGTGCGGCGGTCGCGAGAAACCCAAATCACTCTGCGTCATTGCCGGACGTGATCCGGCAATCCATGCCGTGTGCAGTATTTTCATCTTGCCATTGATTGCAAAGCACGGAAGCGAAGCGGCATGGATGCCATGGTCGAGCCATGGCATGACCGAACAAGAGTTTTTTGGAACGCGATTTCGCTGGATGCAGGCGTCAGCAAATCAGCGATCTGGAAAGAAGCTTCGCTTCATCTTGTAAACAGCGCCCGCAACCATGCCTCGACCGTCCGGGCTGCCGGTTTTTGAGCCGTGCCGTTGTCCCGATGCAGCAGGAAATGCGACTGCACCGAGGGAATTCTGGTTTTGAAGGGCACTGCCAGACGTCCTGTTGAGGTGAGCCTGTGCGCAATTCGCTCCAGCACCAGTGCAATCCCGCCTTGTGCTGCTGTCCACTCGACCGCCGCCAGGGACGTATCAACAGTGACACTTGCCGGTTCCGGCGATGACGTGATCCCGAGTGCATCGAAGTAGCGGGTCCAGTGATCGTCAAAACCGAGCGTGTGTATGCGAGTCCTGTCAATCAGATCGTCTGGTTTCTTCAAGTCTTTTGCCAGGTCGGGGTGACAGACCGGCACGACGAATTCAGCTCCAAGTCCTTCTGCTTGAACGTCGGGCCAGTTTCCCGTTCCAAGACGGATCTCAATGTCGATCCCGGTCTCCAGAACCGTATCCGCCCAGATGGCGGAAAGCAGCCTGATGTCGATGTTGGGGTGTTCTTTCCTGAAGCCCGCAAGCGCGGGCGCGACGATCAGAACACCTTCTGAGATCGGCGCGCGGATGGTGACCGATCCCGATGGCCGCCCGCCGAAGAGGCCTTCAGTCGAAATCGCGAGATCCTGCAATGCCTTTCGCACAGAGGGCAGATAGGCCCGGCCGCTCGCGGTCAGATCGACCTTGCGCGTCGTTCGCTTGAAAAGCTGATGGCCGAGCTGGTTTTCCAGCGCGCTGATATGCGTGCTTACAGCAGCTTGCGTCAGCCCGAGCTCCTGTCCGGCAGCGGTAAAACTGCCGAGCCGGCTGGTTGCCTCGAAACTTCGGAGCCAAAGGAGATTTGGGAGCGACTTCATTTCGCTAATTGATAAAAAAAATCAGGAAATGTCCAATGATTATATCGTTTCTCTTCTGCGTTGTGGGCGCTCAAAGTGAGTCCGTGATTTTGCGACTTCTGGGGAGGAGCTCTCAATGCATATCGGCTTCATCGGGCTTGGCAATGTCGGCGGGAAACTCGCCGGCAGCATCCAGCGCAATGGATACGAGTTGACGGTTCTGGATCTCGATCCGGATCTTATGGACGAATTTGTTTCCGCCGGGGCTCATCGTGGGCATAGCCCGAGACAGCTGACGGAGAGCTGCGATGTTGTCATCACATGCCTGCCAAGCCCGGCAGCCTGTTCTGCCGTGGTGGAAGGGCCTGACGGCGTTCTGGAGAGCATTGGACCCGGCAAGATCTGGGCGGAAATGTCGACGACCGATGCCAACGAAACGCGCCGGATGGCCGAGCTTGTCATCGCAAAGGGCGGCGAAGCGATCGAGTGTCCGGTCTCGGGCGGGTGCCACCGGGCCGCGACCGGGAACATCTCCATTTTCGCCGGCTGCACGCGCGAGACTTTCGAAAAGGCCCTGCCGTTCCTGACCGTTTTGGGGCGGCGGGTCTTGCGCACGGGCGACATTGGGTCTGCCTCGATCCTGAAAGTGGTGACCAATTATCTGGCAACCGCCAATCTGGTGTCGCTTGCAGAAGCCCTGGTCACCTGCAAGGCCGCCGGCATGGATCTCAACACCTCCTATGAAGCGATCCGGATTTCTTCGGGCAATTCCTTCGTCCACGAGACGGAGAGCCAGGTGATATTGAACGGATCGCGCGACATTTCCTTCACGATGGACCTTGTTGCCAAGGACATCGGCCTGTTCCAGTCCATTGCAGACGCACATGACGTTCCCTTGGAGCTGTCACCGTTGCTCAACCGGCTGTTTGACGACGCGATCGGGAGATATGGACCAAGGGAGCTTTCCCCGAACATTATCCGAAGACTGGAAGAGGCGACCGGACTGGATATCCGGGCACCGGGTTTCCCGCCGGAAATGCTTGACGATGAGCCCGAAGAACCCGGATATGAAGTGATACCGAAGCGCACTGGTCACACTGACCGGGACATTGAGGAAGTGGCGGGCTGATGATTGAAAAGCGGCAGTTCTACATCGGTGGAAACTGGGTCGATCCGCTGGGGGCGGACGATCTGGAGGTTATCAACCCGGCGACGGAACAGCCTGTGGCGGTGATTTCTCTTGGCGGCGGGGCCGATGTCGATCGGGCAGTCGCCGCAGCGCAGGATGCCTTCGACGCCTGGTCGCAAACATCCGTCGACGAACGTGCTGCGCTCCTGGAGCGCATAATCCGGATCTATGAGCGCCGATCCGGTGAAATGGACGAGGCGATCCGCATGGAAATGGGAGCGCCGGTCGATTTCACACGGGAGCAGCAGACACCGTCCGGAACCGGACATCTTGAGGCGACGCTCGAAGCCCTCAGAAATCACGCATTCGAACGCCCAAGTCCGCGTGGCGGCAGCCTGCTGCGCCATGAACCGATCGGCGTGTGCGGCCTGATCACACCCTGGAACTGGCCGATCAACCAGATCGCCGCCAAGGTTGCACCTGCCTTGGCTGCCGGATGCACCATGATCCTGAAACCGAGTGAAATCGCGCCGCTTTCCGGGCTGCTTTTTGCCGAAATCCTGGATGAAGCCGGGTGCCCGGCAGGCGTCTTCAACCTGGTCAATGGCGATGGTCCCGGCGTGGGAGCGGCCATGTCGGCTCATCCGGGCATTGATATGATGTCGTTTACCGGTTCGACACGGGCAGGGGTGTCGATAACGCAGAATGCAGCGCCAACCATCAAGAGAGTTGCCCTGGAACTTGGCGGCAAGTCGGCGAACCTTTTGTTTGCTGACGCGGACCTTGAAACAGCGGTCCGCTTTTCGCTGGAAAGCTGCTTTTCCAATTCCGGCCAGTCCTGCGACGCACCAACAAGACTGTTTGTCGAAAGACCCGTTTATGAGGATGCCGTCAAAGTGGCGGAAACCGTCGCTGCCGGCATAAGGGTTGGAGATCCCGAACAGCATGGCGATCATATTGGCCCGGTCATCAGCGAATTGCAGTATGAGCGCATCCAGGGCCATATCGAGCGCGGTATCGCGGACGGTGCCCGGCTTGTCGCCGGCGGGCCTGGCAAGCCTGAAGGTTTCGAGCTTGGGTTTTTCGTCAAGCCAACCGTCTTTGCCGACGTGACCAACCAGATGTCGATTGCCCGCAACGAGATTTTCGGCCCGGTACTGGTCATGATCCCGTTCGATACGGAAGAAGGGGCTGTCGCGATGGCCAACGATACGCCTTACGGACTGGCCGCTTACGTCCAGACCGGAGATCCGGAGCGGGCAGGTCGCGTTTCCAGAAAGCTGCGCGCAGGCAGTGTTTACATCAACGGTGCAAGTCCCGACTGGGACGTGCCGTTCGGTGGTTACAAACAGTCCGGGAACGGCCGGGAATACGGGGAATTCGGTCTTGAGGATTTCCTGGAACTCAAGGCCATTACGCAATAGCCACCTCGGTTTCCGGCAAAGATAAACAGAGGCGTAATACTGTAACGTCTTTCTGATTCCTGGCTGATTTCTACTTTTGTCTAATTTGCATCAGCAAAACTGCGCATGTGCATTTTGTTGTATTTTCTTGGATTAGTACCCTAAGTGGTTTTTCTTGGCATGATGCGCAATTTTTTGCCTGTCACGCCAAATTGGCGCCTTTGGTTAATAACTCGGCAAGACAATCTCCTGTAACGATGAACTCAAGTTTTCCTAGGGGCATCTGAAATATTGCTGAAGACTATCACCGCTGATAGCTGATTTTATCTCTCGAGAATACAATTTTGAAGCACTGTTTCATTTTCGGAAAGAATGTCCTTACCTCTTTTCGAGTCTCTTTGAGGAAAACTGAGG
>JGI12316J14372_10002117_pt1 | contig 22421 bp, 19 predicted proteins | sample MarCyaLeptolynsp_FD_14372 | JGI IMG/M metagenome (IMG submission 14372) | reverse complement strand
CACATCGATCTCGACCATTTCAAAGACGTAAATGACATGCTCGGCCACGCCGCGGGCGATACGGTTCTGCGCCTGGTTGCGGATCTGCTCCGGGACCTGTCAGAGGAAGGTGATTTCATCGCCCGGATTGGCGGCGATGAATTCGTTGCAATACTTCGGGACAATGCCTCCGCGGAGAGGTCGATTGCATTCAGCGAGCAGCTCATCGCCCAACTCGCGCGCCCCGTCTTTGTTGAGGGCAGTTCCTTCAGCGTCGGGGTCAGCGTCGGCATAGCGTTGCTGGACGAAAGCACACCCGACGCCTCACAATTGCTCAGGAACGCCGATCACGCGCTTTATCAAGCAAAGCATTCCGGCAAGAACCGGTTCGAGCTTTACAGTGATCAGATGCGCGTTAAGGCCGCCTACGTCCGCCAAACAAAGGAAGAAATTCAACGGTCACTCGAAGAAGGCGAGTCCTTCGTTCCTTTCTTTCAGCCTCAGTTTTTTGCCGGAAGCCTTCAGCTGGCCGGGGCGGAAGCCTTGGTGCGGTGGCACCATCCTGTTCGGGGAATTCTGGCACCGGGAGACTTTCTGCAATATGCGGAAGACATGAACTGTGTCGCGGAAATCGACCGGCAAGTCCTGGCAAAGTCCCTGTCGGCGGCTGGCATGTGGCGTGATGCAGGGCTCGTGCTTCCGCGGCTGGCGGTGAATGTTTCGTCCGGCCGATTGGCAGATCCCGGATTACTGCTGTCAATTGCAGGCTTTAAGGACAAAGTCCCTTCTCTTTCGTTTGAGCTGATTGAATCCACCTATCTGGACGACACGAACGAACAGATCCGCCAAACGCTGCGGCAGTTGCGCAACCTCGACGTGGAAATCGAGATCGATGACTTCGGCAGCGGCTACGCATCGATAGCCAGTCTTGTGAACATTCGTCCCAAGCGCCTGAAGATCGACAGGACGCTCACCGCAAATGTCGACAGCGACGCCACAATGAGCAGACTTGTTCAATCGATTGTCGACATTGCGCGGACACTGAACGTCGAGGTCATCGCCGAGGGCGCGGAAACGCAATCGCAAATCGAGGCGTTGACGGCGATCGGCTGCGATATTCTTCAAGGTTTTGGCCTTGCGCGGCCAATGTCTGCCGACATGTTCCTGGAAACATTCTCCGTTCAAAACTCGATTGCAGCACCTGGCCGGACCTAGGTCATAGACCCAAAAACGAAACAGATGCCCGCGCAGTCTCAGACCCAGCGACGCGAGCCATCTGACTTCACCGCAAGCGCTCTTCCGTCTCAGCATCGAAGAACATGGCCGAGGACGGATCGAATGTAATCTGGACGTGACCTTCGGAGACCGGTGCATCCTCGCCCTTGGTCTCGGCAATGATGCGCTCGCCCGTCGGACAAATCAGGTAGGAATAGGCAACACCGCCGAGTTGTTCACACAGGTCGACTGTCGCGCCTTCGGAGCTCTCGGAAATCTTCAGGTGCTGAGGCCGAAGACCCACGAGCACTTTCTTTCCTTTGTCAGGCAGAGAGACGGAAGTGGGTACGGTCATGTCGCCGAAGGCCGGCACGTGCACTCCACCCTCGGCAGCAACGCCTTCAATGAAATTCATGCTCGGTGAACCGATGAACCCGGCTACGAACTTGTTGTCGGGATCGGAGTAAAGCTTCATCGGCGAACCGACCTGTTCGATCTTGCCGGCGCGCAGCACCACGATCTTGTCCGCCAGCGTCATCGCCTCGACCTGGTCGTGGGTGACGTAGATCATGGTTGCGCCGATGTCCTTGTGGAGCCGGGCGATCTCAACGCGCATGTCGACACGAAGCTCTGCGTCGAGGTTGGAGAGCGGCTCGTCGAAAAGAAACACTTCCGGTCCCCGAACGATCGCGCGACCGATGGCAACACGCTGACGCTGGCCGCCGGAAAGCGCTTTCGGTTTACGCTTCAGGTACGGGTCGAGCTTCAGGATCCGGCTGGCTTCACCCACTTTCTCGGCGATCTCCGCCTTGGGGTGGCCGTTCATCTTCAGCCCGAACCCCATATTCTCTTCAACCGACATATGCGGATAGAGCGCATAGGTCTGGAACACCATCGCGACGCCCCGCTCGGAAGGGTCAAGCCTGGTGACGTCCCGCCCGCCGATCTGTATTTGCCCGGTGGTTGTTTCCTCAAGCCCGGCGATCATGCGCAGCAGCGTAGACTTGCCACAGCCGGACGGACCGACAAAAACACAGAATTCGCCATGGTCGATCTGAAGGTCCACGCCGTGGATCACTTGCAAGTCGGCATATTTCTTCACGGCTTTGGTCAGAGTGACGCCAGACATTTATTTTCTTCTCCCTTAAATTTTCTCAGGCAGGGAACTGCCAATCCTCCACGGCAGCCGCAATTTCGGAGGCCGTCTTCAAAAGCACGGGGCGCACTTCAGACAACTTTTCCAGTGTCTTGCGGGACGTTGATGTTGTGACGGAGAGCGCACCGATCGGCCGTCCTTTGGAAGACAGCACCGGAGCGGCAATGCAAACGATTCCAGGTTCGTGCTCCTCCCGGTCGAACGCCACGCCTTCCTTGCGAATGTCTTCCAGATCCGCCCTCAGCGCATCCTCGCTCGCCAGTGTTGAAGGCGTGTACCGGTAGAAAGACTGCTTCTTGATCGCTTCATCGAGGTCGGCCGGCTCCAGAAATGCCAGCAAGGCCTTGCCGACACCGGTGCAATAACCAGGGCCGATCTTTCCGGCCTGGGAATACATGTCGATGGGATTGATGGCGTTTCGTTTGTCCACGTAAAGGACCTGGCCGCCATCCAGCTGCGCCAGGTGAACAGTCTCGCCAACGGCTTCGGCAAGCGTTCTGACAAACGGGCGCGCGATTGGCGCTATGGAACTCTGGCGCCAGGCGGCGTGGGCGAGGCGAACGAGGCGGATCCCGAGTGAATAGGTCTGCTGGTTTTCGTCATAGGCCAGCATGCCCTGGCTCACCAGCGTCTGCAGCAGACGGTAGAGCGTCGCCTTGGGATGAACGCTGTCGGACAACAGCTCGGTAAACCGGACGGGCCGCCCGACCGCCGCGACCTTGTCGAGCACGTCGAGCGCTTTGCCGACGGTCCCGTCGCTGCTCGTCGGGCTCGCCTGTTTGTTCATATTTTCCTCCATCGGCCCGTTTCTTTGCGCCGAACCTGTTGACAACTTAACCTGATCACCGCAAAGTATCAATATACAAAACTAAGTTTCACATAATGGAACCAAAAGGGAGGACACCATGCGTTCCATGTTGAAGACGTCCGCTGCGGCTTTTGCCATTCTGGCAGCCTCAATGGGCTCTGCATCTGCTGAAGGCCTAACCGGCGAACTTAAAATCTTCCTCGACACATCCAACCCGGCGCCACGGGCCACGATGGAACAGATGATTTCGCAGTTTCAGGAAAAGAACCCTGATCTCGAGATCGAGACCACTGTGATCGATCGCGAAGCCTACAAGACCCAGATCCGCAACTTCCTGACCGCGAACGCGCCGGACGTTGCCACCTGGTATGCGGCCAACCGCATGCGTCCTTACGTCGAGGCCGGTCTCTTTGAAGACGTTTCCGACCTGTGGGCGGAGCCGGCAATCGCGGAGAACCTGGCATCGACCAAGGGTGCCATGACCATTGACGGCAAACAGTGGGGCGTTCCCTACACCTACTATCAGTGGGGCGTTTACTACCGCAAAGACATCTTCGACGAACTGGGTCTGAGCGAGCCGACGACCTGGGAAGAAGAAAAGGCCAACTGCCAGAAGATCATCGATGCCGGCAAGAAGTGCTACACGATCGGCACCAAGTTCCTCTGGACTGCAGGTGGCTGGTTCGACTACCTGAACATGCGCACCAACGGCTTCGACTTCCACATGGACCTGCTCACCGGCAAGGCATCCTGGCAGTCGGATGAAGTCCGCAAGACGTTCGCCAACTGGCGCGAGCTCATCGACATGGGCGCGTTCATCGACAACCACCAGACATATAGCTGGCAGGAAGCTCTTCCGTTCATGGTTCAGGGCGACGCTGCAGCCTATCTGATGGGCAACTTTGCCGTGGCACCGCTGCGCGATGCCGGCCTCTCCGATGATCAGCTCGACTTCTACCAGTTCGTCGAGATCACTCCGGGCATCGAAAAGGCTGAAGACGCACCGACGGACACGTTCCACATTCCGGCAAATGCCCAGAACAAGGAAGCGGCCCGCGAGTTCCTGCGGTTTGTGGTGTCCCCGGACGTCCAGACGCAGATCAACAACGGTCAGAACCTTGGCCAGTTGCCGGTCAATGCCCAGTCTTCCGTCGATGACGACAAGTTCCTCGTGGAAGGCTTCGAGATGCTCTCCAGCAACTCCCCGGGCGGCGTTGCGCAGTTCTTCGACCGCGATGCCCCTGCCGAAATGGCGAAAGTCGCCATGGAAGGTCTGCAGGAGTTCATGGTCAAGCCGGATAATCTCGACAACATCCTGGCTCGCCTCGATCGCGCTCGCGAGCGCATCTACAAGTAGTTCCGCAACCAACGGAACCGGACAGGGTGCTTCGGCATCCTGTCCCCTTTAACTGGTCCCAGTAGCCAATCCTGAAGAGGCAAACATGGCCCAAGCGTCCGTTGCCCAAGACCACCAGAGCTCGTGGTGGCACCGTAACCAGCAACAACTCACTCCGTGGCTGTTTCTGGCTCCAGGTATGCTGTTTTTCCTGTTTTACGTGATCTTCCCGATCTTCCAGTCCTTCAACCTGTCGCTCTACGAATGGGACGGTCTCGGACAGGCGGAATATGTCGGTCTGTACAACTACGAAGAACTCTACTGGGATGAAGCATTCTATACGTCGTTGAAAAACAACGTCATCTGGCTGTTTCTCTATCTGCTCGCCATTCCGGCCGGTCTGTTCATCGCACTGTTCCTGAACCAGACGGTGACCGGCATCCGGCTCTACAAGTCGCTGTTTTTCTTCCCGTTCGTGATTTCGCAGGTTGTCGTCGGACTTGTCTTTACATGGTTCTACGATCCGACCTTCGGCATCCTCAATGTGCTGCTCGGGTCAGTCGGCTTACCCCCTGTGAACGTTCTGGGTGACGAGAACTGGGTAACGGTCGGCATTATCGTCGCCGGCCTCTGGCCGCAGACCGCCTATTGCATGATCCTCTACCTGACCGGCCTGAACGCCGTCGATCCGGAACAGATCGAAGCCGGCCGCCTGGACGGTGCCAAGGGCTGGAAGATGCTTTGGTACATCATTGTGCCGCAGTTGCGCCCGGCAACGTTCATCGCTTTCGTTGTGACCATCATCGGTGCCCTGCGCTCGTTCGACCTGATTTCGGTGATGACCAATGGCGGCCCGTTCGGCGCAAGCCGCGTCCTCAGCTTCTACATGTTTGAGGTTGCGCTCTCCGAATACGGTTTCCGCATGGGATATGGCGCGGCGATCGCCGTGGTGCTGTTCCTGATCATGCTGGCCTTCATCGCCTACTTCCTGTGGTCGATGTACAAAGAAGAAAAGGCGCGCTGACATGTTTCCGACACCGATCGAACGCACGTCCCGCTCCTGGCAGGTGACCTATCAGTCGCTTTTGCCGCTCGCGCTGATCCTTTGGCTGCTGCCGCTCATCGCGGTCGCCATCTTCTCTGTCAAACCGGACTCGGATTTCGCCAACGCGAACTATTGGGGCTGGCCGTCCGAATTCAAGGGGTTCACCAACTATTGGCTGGTGTTCACGGCATCCGACATGCCGCAGTATCTGTTGAATTCGTTCAAGATCACGATACCGACGGTGATCGGCGCGGTCGCCCTTTCCTGCATGACCGGGTTTGCTCTGGGCATCTACAAGTTCAAGGCAAACATCTGGATCTTCTTCATGTTTGTCGCCGGCAACTTCGTGCCGTTCCAGATCCTGATGGTACCCGTCCGCGACCTCACCCTGCAGCTTGGCCTCTACAACACAATCACCGGCCTGGTCCTGTTCCACGTCGCATTCCAGACGGGCTTCTGTACGCTGTTCATGCGTAACTTCATCCGCGCCCTGCCCTTCGAGCTGATTGAAGCGGCGCGCGTGGAGGGGATCTCCGAATGGCGGATCTTCTGGTTCGTGGTTCTTCCGCTCATGAAGCCGGCAATCGCCGCGCTCGCCGTCCTCATGTTCACCTTCATCTGGAACGACTATTTCTGGGCGATCGTTCTGACACAGGGCGTGGAAAGCCAGCCGGTCACCGCCGGGATCACCTCCTTCAACGCACAATATCGCGCCGCTTATCACCTGATGAGCGCGGGCTCCATTGTTGCGGCCCTGCCCCCGGTCGCCATGTTCTTTTTGATGCAACGGCACTTCATCGCCGGCCTGACACTCGGGGCTGTTAAATGACCGTCCATATCGGGGGCGGTCTGGAAACAAAAGAGAGTGTGGGAGTATTGGGAATGCAGGCGAGGACCTGGCATCTTGGCGATGCTCATCAAAGCCTGGTACTCGCCAGCTTCGGGGACCGTTTGCCTGAGGCAATTTATTGGGGCCCGCCGCTTCCGGAAGAAGAGTCGCTGCGTTCACTCGCAGCGGCTTCTGTAACTGACGTGACCGGGGGCATGGTTGACCGAAACGCCCCCATCAGCCTGAACCCCGAAGCGTCCCAGACGTTTCCAGGTCAAACAGGACTGACCGGGCGCGATGCCGACGGCAAACCGCTGACGCCTGCGTTTCGTTTTGCGAGCGAAGCCTCGTCCGAGCACGGACTGACGCTTGTCTACAAGGACACGTCGCTTGATCTCACGCTTGCGTTTGAGTTGACGCTCGCCCCGGAAACGTCGCTGCTTCAGATGCAGACCCGGCTGGAAAGCGCAAACAAGATCACCGTTGACTGGCTCGCCGCCCCCGTGCTTCCGGTTCCGGCGCATATGGGCGAGATGATTGAATACTCTGGTCGCTGGTGTGCGGAATTCCTGACCCGCCGGCTGCCGTTTGCGCCCGGAGCAAGAGTGCGCGACAACCGCACCGGCCGGACCGATCATGCACATTTTCCAGCCCTGATCGTCTGCTCGAGCCAGACCGGCAACACGGCCGGGGAGGCTTATGCCTTTCACTACGGCTGGTCAGGCGGTCACCGGATGGTTGCCGAGGAACTGGCCGACGGCCGGCGTCAGGTCCAGTTCGGACATGCTTCTGCGAGCATGCAGAAGAACCATACGTTCTGCACGGCACCGCTCTATGCAACATATTCAGCGGCTGGCTTCAACGCAGCGGCAGTGCGGTTTCAAAGGCACGTGCGCGACCATGTGGTTTCAGGAGCAAGACTGCCACGTCCCGTGCATTACAACAGTTGGGAAGCGGTCTATTTCGACCACAATCTCGACGAACTTAAATCAATAGCTTCCAGGGCGGCGGACCTGGGTGCCGAGCGGTTTGTGCTTGACGACGGATGGTTCGGTCTCAGGGACGACGACACGTCCTCCCTGGGCGACTGGGTGATTGACGCAAGGAAGTACCCGGACGGACTGACCCCTCTGATCGATCACGTCAAATCGCTCGGCCTGGAATTCGGCATCTGGTTCGAGCCGGAGATGATCAACGAAAACAGCGATCTCTTCAGATCCCGGCCGGACTGGGTCCTCGGATCAAGTGAACAGGTCAGGGGACGCCAGCAGCTGGTCCTCGACATGTCCCGCGAAGACGTGCGCGCGTATCTGTACGATTGCATTTCCGACCTGCTAGCGAACAATGACATCGGCTACATCAAGTGGGACCACAACCGCGTTCTACCGGTGGTCGATGCCGCACAAACCGAAGGCGTCTACGCACTGATCGACCGGCTGCGCGCCGACTTTCCGAACGTTGAAATCGAAAGCTGCGCGTCGGGCGGCGGCAGGGTCGACCTGGGAATTTTGCAGCGGACGCAGCGGGTCTGGCTCTCCGACAGCAACGATGCCCTGGAACGACAGCGCATCCAGCACGACGCAGCCTTGTTCCTGCCGGCCAGCGTCACCGGATCCCACGTCGGACCTCGTGTCAGCCACACGTCCGGGCGGACAATCAACATGAAGTTCAGAGCCTGGACGGCGGCTCAGCGGCACATGGGTTTTGAGATGGACCCTCGCGAGCTGACAGACGAAGACGCCACCATATTGAAAGGCGTCACGGCATGGTGGAAGGCCAACAGGGACTGGATGCTCCGCGCGGATATCCTGAGGCTGGACAGTTCCGATCAGGCACTGATTGCCGAGCAGCAACTGGCCGAAGACGGTTCGCGATTTGTCGTTTTCGCCGCGCTTGTCCGCTCTTCCGTTCAGATCCTTCAGCACCCGCTCAGGCTGACCGGCCTGGATGCTGGCGCGCAATACAGGGTCTCCCTGACCAATCGCGACGATGCCCCGCACCTGTCACGCGGTTCACCGCTTCTGAAAGGAGAGAACCTAGTGGCAAGCGGGCAATACCTGATGTCCCATGGCCTCATCCTGCCCTGGCGTTTCCCGGAAACCATCTGGGTTTTGGAAGCTGAGCGGATCTGATCGGACGAGAGACAAAAGGCACGGATTTGAACCGGGCCGCGACAACACACTAAGGGAGCGTCATATGCACGCAAACTATCCGGATCTGAAAGGCAGATCGGTCTTCATCACCGGCGGTGGCTCGGGCATCGGTGCGGCCCTGACGAGCGGCTTTCTTGGCCAGGGCGCGAGAGTCGCGTTCGTACAGCGCTCCGACGCGACGGAATTCTGCGACGACATGGAGCGCCAACACGGCAACCGGCCGCTTTTTCTGCCTTGCGACATTTCAAATGTCACGCAGCTGAAGAACGCGATGGAAAAGGCTGCCGAGACCCACGGACCCATCACCGTTCTGGTCAACAACGCCGCCAATGACAAACGGCACGCGACGGAAGACGTTGACGAGGATTTTTGGGACTGGTCCCAGGCGATCAACCTGAAGGCCTATTTCTTTGCCTGTCAGAATGTTATCCCCGGGATGCGGGCTGCCGGTGGCGGGTCGATTATCAATTTCACCTCGATTTCCTACATGATGGGCAATGCCGGTTATGCCGCCTACACCACGGCAAATTCCGGCATCAACGGCATGACCCGCAGCCTGGCGCGCGAGTTCGGACCTGAGAACATCCGGGTCAATGCGATCGCTCCTGGATGGGTGCTCACCCAGAAGCAAAAGGATTTGTGGGTGACACCAGAGGCACTTGCGGCTCATATCGATCGTCAGTGCCTGAAGTTTGAACTCTCGCCGGACGACATGGTCGATCCGGTTCTTTTTCTTGCCGCGAAAACCAGCAGGGCAATGACTGGCCAATCCCTGGTCGTGGATGGTGGAGTTGTGGTGACGGGATGACCCCTCAGGCAAAGGCGGACTGGATTGCAGCGGATTGGGGCACGTCCAATCTCAGGATCTGGGCGCTGGATTCAGGCGGAGGCGAGCTGGCCCATCGAAGCTCCGGCAAAGGCATGGGCACGCTCGGCAGAGACGAGTTCGAGCCGGCCTTGCTCGAGCTGATCGAAGATGTCCTGCGACCCGATGCCAGGACACCTGTCATCATTTGCGGCATGGCCGGCTCCCGCCAGGGCTGGGCGGAAGCACCTTACAAGACCGTACCTTGCGCACCGCCTTCCCTGACCGACGCAACCCACGTCAAGGCGGAAGATCCACGTCTCGACGTGCGCATCCTGCCCGGCATCAAGCAACTGAAACCGACGGATGTCATGCGCGGCGAGGAGACCCAAATCGCTGGGTTTCTAGCCGAAAACGCCGAATTCACTGGCACGCTTTGCCTGCCCGGCACCCATTCAAAGTGGGTCGCGCTTCAAGATGGCATAGTTGACCGTTTTCGCACCTGCATGACGGGCGAGCTGTTTGCACTTCTGTCCGCTCATTCCGTGCTGCGTCACAGTCTGTCGGAAAGTCAGCTGGACAATGCGGCCTTTGAGGTCGCCGTCCAGGAGTGTGCCGAGAGGCCTCAATCGATTGCGGCGAACCTTTTCGGCATCCGCGCTGCCGGGCTCGTCGCAGACCTGTCTCCTGAAGCCGCAAGGGCACGTTTATCCGGCCTCCTCATCGGCGCTGAACTCGCCGCCATGAAGCAAGATTTCGATCTTTCCAAGGTCATGCTCCTAGGAAGCGACAAGCTTGCAAAGGCCTACCGGTCGGCACTTGGCTGTCTCGGGCACCAGGCGGTCCTTCTCGATGCCGACGCGATCACGCTGAACGGCCTCTCACTCGCCTATTCTTCCTATCAAAAGGTCTCGTCATGAACCGCAATCTGATTGCCATTTTACGCGGGCTGACCCCGGCTGAAGCACTTCCTGTTACGGAATGCCTGATCGAGGCAGGCATTACTCGGATTGAAGTTCCGCTCAATTCACCGGACCCGCTGAAAAGCATAGAGGCCATGGTGAAAGCCCATTCGGGGAGCGCCCAGATAGGCGCCGGCACTGTTCTCTCGCCCGACCAGGTCCTGCAAGTCCGGTCGGCGGGCGGTTCGCTGATCGTCTCACCGGACTGCAATCCCGACGTTATCCTCGCCACCAAGGCCGAGGACATGCTGTCCTATCCGGGTGTCATGACACCGAGCGAATGTTTCACCGCGCTGCGCAACGGAGCGGACGGCCTGAAATTCTTCCCCGCATCTCTCATTGGGCCGGACGGCTTGAAAGCAATGCTTGCGGTTCTCCCGAAGGGGACTGAAACCTATGCGGTCGGCGGTGCCGGGCCGGATAATTTCAAGAATTGGATCAAGGTCGGCACGACTGGATTTGGAATTGGCACGGCACTCTACAAACCCGGTCTCACAGTGCCCGAAATCAAGTCCCGCGCCGAAAATATCGTTCGCGCCTACGACGCAGCTGTTGAATCTGGCGGGTAGGCGTGATGAGCACCATTTTCGATGATCGGCAATGCACGCTCGGTGAAGGCCCTTTGTGGCACCCGGAGCGTCAGCAGCTGTTCTGGTTCGATATCCTGAACCGGCAATTGATGACACAGGAAAATGGAAGCCAGAAATCCTGGCAGTTCGAAGATTACGTCTCTGCCGCCGGTTGGGTCGGGAAGTCCGAATTGCTGATTGCAAGCGCGTCTGAGCTTTTCCTGTTTCACCTTGAAACCAAGGCTAGGACGAAGCTCTGCGACCTTGAAGCCGACAATCCCGTGACCCGGTCGAATGACGGGCGCGCCGATCCGAAGGGCGGCTTCTGGATCGGGACCATGGGTTTCAATGCCGAGCAAGGTGCAGGCTCCATCTACCGATTCTACAAGGGCGAGCTGCGCAGGCTCTACGGTGGGATCACGATCTCAAATGCGATCTGCTTCGCTCCGGACGGCAAGACGGCTTTTTTCGCCGATACGGCGACACAGGCCATCCAGCAGGTCGAACTCGACGAGGAAGGCTGGCCCTCCGGCACACCGACACTTTTCACGGATCTTTCCGAAGACGGATTCAATCCGGACGGCGCGGTTGTCGACAGCGAAGGACATCTTTGGAACGCGCAATGGGGAGCCAACCGCGTTGCAAGATACGCCCTCGACGGCAAGTTCGTCGAGGAGATCACCTTTCGCGCCCGGCAGGTGTCCTGTCCGGCATTTGGCGGAGCAGAGCGCAAGACCCTGTTTGCAACCACCGCTGCCGATGGTCTGCTGGGTGACTGGGAGGGCAAGACTTTCTTCGCCGAAACTTCCGTTCGCGGACAAGCTGAACACCGTGTCATTCTCTGAACAAGAATGTGATTTCGACTACCATCGACCGCCCTTGAAACAGACGCCTATCCGGTAGTCATCCCTGCGCAGACAGGGGCCGGTAGTCTTTTGTAAATGTCGTCGTTCTGGAAAGAGACATCCAGATTTCGGTCTTGGTGCAGGACCGCCAACCCGGATTGACGAACAAGATGAGATCCAAAATGAAGCGAACGCTTGGAACCTGCTATTACCCGGAACACTGGCCGGAGGAAATCTGGGAAGCAGATGCCCGCCGTATGGCGGAGAGCGGACTGACATGGGTTCGGGTTGGCGAGTTTGCATGGTCGCGCCTTGAACCTTCGTCCGGCGACTTGCAGTTCGACTGGCTCGATCGGGCAATTGAGGTCCTGGGGCGCGCGGGCCTCAAGGTCGTCCTCGGCACGCCAACCGCGACGCCTCCAAGATGGGTGCTGGATAAACATCCCGATATGCTTGCCCTCGACAACGAGGGCCGGCCGCGTGGGTTCGGCTCCCGGCGCCACTATTGTTTTTCGCACGAGGGCTACCGCGAGGAAAGTGACCGGATCGTCCATCTTTTCGCGGAACGCTACGGCAAAAATCCTTATGTCGCAGCCTGGCAGACCGATAATGAATATGGCTGCCACGATACGACGCTGTCTTATTCCGACGCGGCCCGTACCGCCTTCAGAACCTGGCTCAAGAACCGCTACGGTTCTGTCGAAGCGCTCAACCGTTCCTGGGGCAACGTCTTCTGGTCAATGGAATATGCGTCCTTCGATGAAATCGACCTGCCCAACCTGACCGTTACTGAGCCGAACCCCTCGCACATGCTGGCTTTCCGCCGGTTTTCCTCCGATCAGGTGGCAAGTTTCAACAAGCGGCAGGTGGAGATCATCCGAGCCCATTCGAAGGCACCGATCGGGCATAACTTCATGGGCCGCATCACTGAGTTCGATCACTTCAAGGTCGGAGATGATCTCGATATCGCGACCTGGGACAGTTATCCGCTCGGCTTCCTGGAAGACAGGGTTGGCGCGGAGACGACGCATCAGCGCTTTTATGCCCGTCAGGGCGATCCGGATTTCCAGGCGTTTCACCATGATCTTTACCGCGCCGTTGGCAAGGGCCGCTGGTGGGTGATGGAACAGCAACCGGGTCCGGTGAACTGGGCACCTTACAATCCCGCACCGCTTCCCGGCATGATGCGGCTTTGGGCCTGGGAGGCTTTTGCTCATGGTGCGGAGGCGGTGTGTTACTTCCGCTGGCGGCAAGCTCCCTTCGCCCAGGAACAGATGCACGCCGGCATGCTGCGCCCGGATAATGCCGATGCGCCAGCCTTGCACGCAGCCCGGCAGGTCGCGAGTGAATTGCGCGACGCGCCTGAAGTCCGCGTCAGGCAGGCCCCAGTCGCCTTGATCTTCGATTACGACGCCGATTTCGCCTGGGCAACCCAGCCCCACGGCGCTGGTCTCACCTATTTCCAGCTCGTCTTCGACGCCTATAGGGCGCTGCGCAAACTCGGTCTTTCGATTGACATTGTCCGCGCACAAACGCGGGATTTTTCAGGCTACAGCATCGTTGCTGCACCGGGTCTAATCTACATGCCTCAGGATCTGAAGCGCGCCCTTTCCGAGACCGAGGCGCATGTGGTATTGGGACCGCGGACCGCGGCGCGCAACGCCGACATGGTCATCCCTGTTCCCTTGCCACCCGATATGCCCAATCTGGATGTGACGGTCTCGTGTGTCGAAAGTATCCGTCCGGACATGCCTATGCCCCTCAAAGACGGCGGCAGCTTTGTCGGGTACCGCGAAGAGTTGGAAGGCTCGGCCGAGATTGTTGTCGAGCTTGAAGACGGCCAGCCGGCCGCTATGCGTGCAGGCAATCTCACATATGTCGGCGGCTGGTGCGATGAAACCACCTGGACCCGGCTATTTCGAGATTTGTGCGACCAGGCAGGTATCGAAACGACACAGCTGTCTGGAGGGGTCCGTTGCCGCGACGCGGGAGGCGTTAGAATCTGGACAAACTACGGCACGCAAGCCGCTGACACCCCGGCCGGACGTATCGAGGCGGCAGGGGTCCTGTTTCAAGCGCTTTGAGCTGAGGCGATCAAACTTGAGGTAATTCTAAAGCACCACCTCGGCCTGCAGCCCGGGTAGGGGCTAAAACGTCCACACATCCTACGATTTCGCCGTTTGCCCCTGACCCTTCCCCACAAGCAAGGAAGGGAATTAAGCGGTGCGGAGAGAATTACGAGTCGGGACGATCCGAAAAACCACACCATCGTCATCAGTTCACTTAAGCTGACGACACAGCGGTTGGACACTCCATTTGAATAGCGCTCAACACCACCCTCCTCATCCTGAGGAGGCGCGTTGCGCCTTCTCAAAGGATGGCGGCATACTCCGGAGCGCGTGGCCCATCCTTCGAGACAGACCTGACGGTCTTCCTCAGGATGAAGGAGGTTCCTCGCAGCGAACCTCTCGATCCACCTCTCCACAAGGGTGTATGTGGAATGTTTTGACCGACAACAGACCTCACACTCAACCCAATAAACAACGCAAGCCGGGTGCCCTCATAGACAGGGACAACGACGGTGAAATCGACGCTTGCCTCAAGATTTAATCACCGTCCTTTGCTGTTTCTTCACGCAGCCGCGCCGCTCACAAGCTGGCGAATGATGGCCGTGTAATTGTCGACGCCCTGCGCTCCCGTTACCAGGTGCTGCCGATCGAAAATTACCGCTGGTACGCCGTGAATGCCGTTCTGGGTCCAGAATTGCTCTTCCTGACGGACCTGATCCGCAAAACGGCCATCCTCCAGAACCTTTTCGGCCTCCGCACGATCAAGATCCACACTCTCCGCGACATCCGCCAGAATGCCATTGTCATTCAGGTTTTTGCGGTCCTGAAAATATGCTGCGAACAATGCCATTTTGAGAGCGTGTTCCTTACCTTCGTGGGCGGCCCAGTGCAGCAGTTGATGCGCCTTGTACGTGTTGGCCATGCGCATGTCGTCGGTGAACCTGAAATCGAAACCGAGCCCGGCGCCGATCTCGGTCAGACGCTCACGCGCTGCCTGCGATTGCTCCCGCGTTGACCCGTATTTGCGCATGATGTGCTCACGCAGATTTTCGCCTTCCGCCGGCATTTCCGGATTGAGTTCAAACGGGTGCCATTTGACGGCAGCGGAAACGCCCGTCTGTGCAATCGCCTTTTCCAACTGCTTGAAACCGACGATGCACCAGGGGCAGACGACATCGGAGACAATATCGATTTGCAGGACATTTTCCATATCGAGGTCAGACAGATCAGCCACGGCTTTCTTCTCCTTCCGGCTCCAGTCCCAGGGTCGCGTCGCTCTTCGGCGGCGGGTTCCAGCCCCGTTCCGTCCGTTCATGACGTTCTTCGCCACGATCGACCCTCATGATTTCATACAGCGTTTCCGCATGCGCCCGCATCGCATCAAGATAGGACTTGTCGACGCCGCCGTCGTTGTAATTCTCGCGCAGATCGTCAAGCATCGCGAAGTCGTGATTGCGGAATTCCTTTGCCTTGGTCCTTGCCCGGAACGGATGGCTACCAAGTGCGACCAGGGCCTGCCTTCCCAGCGCCAAAGCGCCTTCAAAGACTTCCCGTTCTGCAACATGCGCCCCGACATTCTCAAGCTCGTAAACGTGGTGACGGTCCCGCGCCCTGGCAAGGATCTTCACCTTCGGGTAGGTCTTGGCGACGTGCTCGACCACAAGTGTCTGCTTGTCGCGATCATCAATTGCGGCAATGAACAGGTCAGCATCGCCGACCCCTGCGGCGTGAAGCAGATCGGGCCGGGTCGCATCGCCATAAAACGTTCTCATGCCGACCTTGCTGAGGTTCTCAACCGTCTGCGGATCGTGATCCAGAATGACGACGTCGTATCCGCTGGTCAGCAAAAGACGCCCGACGATCTGCCCGAAGCGCCCCATACCCACGATCACCACCCGGCCCTTGCTGTCGATGACATCCGGTTCCCGAACGGACTTGGAAGACGCTCTTGGCGCGACAACCTTTTCGTAGAGTATGAACAGAGCCGGTGTCAGCAGCATCGAGATGGCGACAACAAGGGTCATGGTTTGCAGCAGACTTTGCTCAAGTGCGCCGGAGCTGCTCGCAAAACCAAACAGCACAAAGGCGAACTCTCCGGCCTGGGCGAGCCCGAGTGCAAACAGCCAGCGGTCCGGTCCCTCCAGACGGAAAAGCGTGCCGAGGCCGAACAGCAACGCGAATTTGACGGCCATCAGACCAAGCGCCAAACCGAAAATCATCACTGGTGCCCCGAACAGCAGATTGAAATCGATCCCGGCGCCAACCGTCAGAAAAAACAGGCCGAGCAGCAACCCTTTGAAAGGCTCGATGTCGCTTTCCAGTTCATGCCGGTAGTCGCTGTCAGACAAAACGACGCCGGCAAGAAACGTTCCGAGTGCCGGAGACAATCCGACAAAGTCCATCAGTAAGGCGATTCCGATAACAAGCAGAAGCGCGGTCGCGGTGAAAATTTCACGCAGATGCGCTTCGGCGATAAACCGGAAAACCGGTCTAAGCAGGTGCCGGCCGGCAATGATAATTGCAATGATAACCGCAAAAATCACCAGTGCCTGGGCCCATCCGGGCAACGCGGCAAGGGCTTCGCCGCCATGCGCGCCACCGCCTTCATGTCCCGACGCGCCATGCCCGTCGGAATGCGCTGCGTCGTGACCGGATGCATGCCCGACAGCCAGAAGCGGCAAAACGGCGAGCATCGGGATCACTGCGATATCCTGTGTCAGCAGCACCGAAAACGAGCTCTGGCCACCCTGTGTCTTGAGCCAGCCCTTTTCATTCAGCGTCTGAAGCACAATCGCAGTCGACGACAACGCGAGGATCATGCCGAGCGCTAGGGCGCCCTGCCAGGCAAGTCCGAACGCGAGAGCAATTCCGGCAAAGACTGCGGTCGTGCCGACCACCTGCAATCCGCCAAGACCGATCAACTGCTTGCGCATCTTCCAGAGCACGGCGGGCTGCAGTTCCAGGCCGACCAGGAACAGCATCATCACGACACCGAATTCGGCGAAATGCTGCACTTCGGTTGTCTCGGACCCGACAATGCCGAGCACGGGACCGATAACGACGCCGGCAATCAGATAACCGAGAACGGATCCCAGGCCCAGCCGGTTGGCGATCGGGACAGCAATCACGGCCGCGCAAAGATAGACAAACGCATCGCTGAGAAGTTCCATCAGACTGCCTCCGCCTTCAGGATGAAATCGTCAAGAACGTCGGTCATGACATCGGTTCGTGCCGCCTGCTCAAGATCCAGCCGGCCTGCCACGAGTGCTTTCAAAAGGTCGTCATAGGCATTGCGGTGCACATCAAGGCGCCCCTCTTCCACCGCACGCCCGGCGCCGAACAAGACAAACGGCGCAAGATATTTCATCCGGCAAAGGTCCGCGGTCTTCTCAAAAGGAGCCAGCAGGCTGCGCAAATCGGCGTGGTTCATACCCTCCTCGGAATAGGCGGCATGCTTGGCACCGGTCGTCACCGCATTCATGAAAACCTTGTCGTCGAGCTCATGCCCGTGTTGGCCGTAGGCGAACCCGTATTCCAGAACAAGGTCTTGCCATTCCTTCATGATCGAGGGGGCTGAATACCAGTAAAGCGGATGCTGAAAGATTATCACGTCATGTTCGACAAGCTGTGCCTGTTCGGCATCAACATCGATGTTGAAGTCCGGATATCGCGCATAAAGATCAACGGCGGTAACACCCTGCACGGCCTGCGCCGTTTCAAACATCGGATAATTCACTTCCGACCTGTCCGGTCTCGGATGTGCAAAAAGAACCAGTACCTTGGCCAAGGAGACCCCCGCTCGTCCAAATGAATCGAGGCGGCAGAGCCGCCCAGACCAGTCATCGTGTTTGCTCAGGTGACAAAAGCTGTCAAAGTTTCACGTTATGTGGCTTTCACATCGCTTGCAAAGCGTGCCGCGTTTTCCTTCAGGAATTCAGACTCATCCGCATGTCCCCAAAACGCCGGCTGGGCCTTTGGAATTGTCAGTGCCTTTTGCACCGCCGGACGGGCGTCTATCCGGGCGAACCAGTCATTGAGATGGTCGAGCCCGTCTACCGAAACCTTAGCCCAGACATAGGCCCGCGCCCAGGGATAGGTGGCCATGTCCGCAATGGTGTACGTGTCACCGGCAAGCCATTCCCGTCCGTTCAACCGGGTGTTCAACACCTCCAGCAAACGCCGGGTTTCATCGACATACCGCTTGATCGAAAACGGTTCCTCGTGCCCGTTTGGAGCCGCGATGCGCTGGAAGTACATGGCCTGCCCCATCATCGGCCCGATCCCACCCATCTGGAACATCAGCCACTGCAGCACGTCCGACTTCGCTTTGGGTTCTTCCGGCAGGAATTTCCCGTATTTTTCGGCCAGGTACCACAAGATGGCGCCGCTTTCGAACACTGCAAAATCACCATTGCTCCGGTCGACAATGGTCGGAATGCGGCCGTTCGGGTTCAGCTTCATATAGTCGGGTGCCTTCTGCTCCTTCTTTGCAAAATCAACGAAGGTCAGGTCATAAGGCACGCCGGCTTCCTCCAGAAAAATGACCGGCTTGTAGCCATTCATGGTAGCGGCGGTGTAAAGGTGAATATCAGGCTGCGTCATGCTCTGCTCCCTCTTCAAGTCTCTTTGCAAACGTATCTGCGTGCGAACCCTTCCGCTCAAGTCATCCGGATAGCTGCCGCATTCTGCACCGCTCACATGACCGGATCTTGATTTCGGCGAAGAGATGAGGGACAAGGTAACAAAAATCAACCAGTATACTTTTGGTAACCTGATTGATTGCATTTGAGAGCGGAGCAGTCACATGACAGGACGCCTGAAAACCGATGGCCGTCGCAGGATCGTTGTCGAGGCCTGCACCGAGCCCTGCCCCATAGAACGCGGGATGCGCATTCTCGGCGGCAAATGGACCGGGTCCCTCCTCTGGCATTTGAAGGATGGTCCGGTTCGGTTCAACGACTTGTCGAGAATGCTGGGCGGCGCCAGCAAGAAGATGATCGCCGAGCGCCTGAGGCAACTTGAGGAACGCCGGCTTGTCACCAGGACGGTCCTCAGAACGGCGCCCGTTTCCGTGGAATACGAAATAACGGAGTTCGGCAGAACTGCGCTCGGCTTCCTGGACGCGCTCCGGATCTGGAGCGAATCTTTGCCTGAGGATCAGATGGAAGCGATCTGAACCCGGCGTCCATCTTCACCGGAAGCTGCGATCGCGTGGATCACCGCCTCGAAATGCAGGGCTTCCTTGAAGGAAGGTACGGCCTGGCGGCCCTCCACGATGGACCGGAGGAATTCGTGCACCTCGATCACCTTGAGATCGTTGAAGCCGAGCTGATGGCCAGCTGCTGGAACGAACTGACCGTAAGGTGGATGAGCAGGACCCGTCAGCAGGGTTTTGAAGCCCTGTTCAGCGAGCGGGCCGCGATTTTGATAGAGCCTGAGTTCGTTCATCCGCTCCTGGTCGAACGTGATCATGCCTTCCGTGCCATGGACCTCGAAGCCGATATAGCTCTTTCGGCCCCAGGCACTCCTGGATGTTGAAATGACACCGTGAACGCCGTTTTCAAATGTCAGCAATGCAGAAGCAATGTCTTCGTTTTCAACGTCCCGCCGTTCGCTTGAGCCATCGCCCATCGGCCGGGTGGCGTGAACGGTCTTGGTCTCCGCAACCAGGCTTTCAATCGGACCGACCAGAGCCGTCGCGAGTGAAACCAGATGACAGCCAAGGTCTCCCAACGTGCCAAGTCCCGCGTCGGCCTTGGTAGCGCGCCAGGTCCAGGCAAGGTCCGGATCGGCCTGATAGTCCTCATCGACCATCCCCCGGAAGTGAACAACCCGTCCGATCGCGCCATCGGCGATCAGTTTCTGCGCATGCCGGAATGCGGGATTGTGCAGGTAGTTATATCCAACGATCGTCTTGGAACCCGCCGCTTCGGCGAGCGCAAGCATCTTCTTTGCATCTTCGAGCGTCAGCGCCATCGGCTTTTCAAGATGGACATGCTTGCCGGCCTCAATCGCTGCCATGGCCATGTCCTTGTGCACCTTGTTCGGCGTGGTAATGCACACGATATCGACCTTGGGATCGGCGATCAGATCTCTCCAGTCATCCGTCCCCCGGGCAAAACCGAACTGATCGGCAAAGCCGTCCGCCTTGTCGGCGGGAACGTCGCACAGAACCTCCAGACGGGTTTCCGGCACATCGCCAAAAACGGCCCGCACCGAGCCATAGGCCAATGCGTGACATTTTCCCATGAAACCGGTGCCGATCAATCCAATGCCGAGGCTGTCCATTTCCAGTGATCCTTCTTTGCGATCTGCCAGATCTACGCCCTTATCCTGAGGAGAACCTTCAGGTCCGTCTCGAAGGATTGGCGGCAAACTCCAAGGCAATTGGCCAATCCTTCGAGACAGCGCCGAAGCGCGTCCTCAGGATCAAACCGAGTGGTTTAAAGCTCAGATTTCGTCGACACCGACCGAACGTCGCTCGGCGACCGATTTCAGGGCCGCTTCCGCCAGTGTCAGGGCTTTGAGACCGTCTTCACCGGACGGGTGCGGCGCCACATTGTTCTCGATCGCATAGACGAAGGCGGCGATTTCCGCTGCATAGGCCTCCGTGTAGCGGGTCATGAAGAAGTCGTGCAGCGGTGGCCGCACATAGCCTTCGGCAGTCGCAACCTCGATGGCGACGGGACGCTGGTTTTCCGCGGCAACCGCCCCTTTTGACCCGTGCACTTCGATGCGCTGGTCATACCCGTAGGTGGCACGCCGGGAATTGGAGATCGAACACTGCTTGCCGGACGCGGTCGTCAGAACCACCATGGCGCTGTCGTAGTCGCCGAGTTTGCCGATCTCCGGATCCACGAGCACGGATGCGGTGGCATAAACTGTCGTGACTTCCTCGCCGAGCAGAAAGCGCGCCATGTCGAAGTCATGAATTGTCATGTCGCGGAAAATGCCGCCGGATTTTTGGATGTAAGACGGCGGCGGTGCCCCCGGATCGCGGGAAATGATCTGAACCATTTCAACCTCACCGATCCTGTCTGCGTCGATGGCCGCGCGCGCGGCCTGAAAATGCGGATCGAAACGCCGGTTGAAACCGAGCATCAGCACGGCGTCGCATTCCTCCACCGTTTTCAGACACGACTTCGTCCGCTCAATGGAAAGGTCTATCGGCTTTTCGCAGAAGATCGCTTTTCCGGCGCGGGCGAATTGCTCGATCAGATCGGCATGCATGTCTGTGGGCGTGCAGATGATAACGGCATCGACATCGTCGGCACTCGCGATCGCGTCGATCGTGTCTACGCGCGCATCATGCTCTTTTGCGAGCGCGCTGGCCGCCTCTTCGAACGCGTCAGCGACCGCGACCAGATTGGCCCCATCCGTTGCATCGATGGCCTTGGCGTGAACCTTTCCGATACGTCCAGCCCCTAACACGGCGACATTAACGGTCATGGTTTTTCCTTTCAGGACGGCGGCACACACGGCTCGAGCCGGCAACTTGCCATTTTAGAATAAAAATTCCAAAATCACTTTCCACGAAACGTGTCAAGCCGGAAAAGTAGAATTCGATGAAAGATGTCAAGCAGCATACGTTGGAAACTCCGGCAAATGCAAACGCTGCCCCCGACACGATAGACGCCTTCTTCGCCCGACTTGGCGACACTGCGGAAGACTTGCCAAAACGGCTGAAGCAGTTTGCCGACTTCATTGCCGCAAACCCGGATCGGGTCGCGGTTTCAACGGTCGCAGAGCTTGCGCAAGGTGCGGATGTCCAGCCGTCCGCGGTGATGCGTTTTTGCCAGGAGATGGGGTTTTCCGGCTTCTCCCAGATGCAGAAACTGTTCCGGTCGAGCTATTCGCAAAAATGGCCGGACTACGCGACGCGGCTTGAGAAACTGCGCGAGCACGGCGCGGAGTCGCCGTCAGCCCTGCTTGCCGAATTTGTCGAGGTCGGGCGCGCCTCGCTGGAAAGCCTGATGACGACCGTTGATCCGCGCGATCTTCAGCAGGCGGTCGACGTCCTGGCCCGCGCCGAAACCATTCACGTCATCGGCTTCCGCCGCGCCTTTCCCGTCACCTCCTACCTCGCCTACGCGTTCGAAAAGATGGATGTTCCGGCCGTGCTGCATTCAGGGCTTGCGAATATCAACATGGAACACCTCATCCGGCCCAACGACGCAGTGATCGCCGTCACCTTTGCGCCTTACACCCAGATGACTCTCGACCTTGCGGCAAAGGCTCGGGAAAACGGTGCAGACATCGTCGCCATCACGGATGTCGTCACCAGCCCGCTTGCCAGGTTCAAGACGATTCAGCTTCTGGTCTCGGAAATGGACGTTGGTGCGTTCAGGGCATTGTCGGCAAGTCTTTCTCTGGCCATCACTTTGGCCGTTTCCGTCGGGGCGCAACGCAAGCAATTTTGACCTTTTTGGAAAAAATCTGTTGCATAAATTCAAAAATAGAATTTAAATTCCAAAAGTGGCGAAAGCATCTCAACGCCACCATCGACTTCTGAAGTCGCGGGTGGAAGTCATGGCCCGCGTGATTTGTTCTGGGAGGAACGCATGAAGAAGACACTCATTGCGATGGCTGCTGCAGCTGTTGCATTTACGGGTTTTAGCGCGCCGTCGTTTGCGGAAGGCGAGCGTTTTGT
>JGI12316J14372_10002102_pt1 | contig 22498 bp, 23 predicted proteins | sample MarCyaLeptolynsp_FD_14372 | JGI IMG/M metagenome (IMG submission 14372) | reverse complement strand
ATGGTTTCACGAGAGTTATTAACTTAAGATTCCTTGTAAATTGGCTGATATTCAACGAAATTTAATGAGACCATAGTTAGCTCCAGACTCCAATCACTGCCACTAAAATATTGGGTCTTTATTTGAAAGGTGATGTTGTTATTAATTATGCGTATAGTGAGAGACAAGAAGAAATCTAGCTGGCTTAAGTTATTCTTATGATGGGGCATGGCTGATCGTTGCTAAGGTAATGGTTTACCTGAGTTTTTAGCGAAAGGTACCATTGAGATATTTATATTTGATCTTTATCAGCTTAATTGGAACTAATTGTTGAATATCCATACTAAAATATATACATTTTTGAAATGGCATTAAATGTGACAACTAAGAAGAGTATCAGACGGACGAGTTCATCACACACTGCAATGAGTGTAGTGATGATTTTGTTGTTGGTATTTTTACCTTTGGGTTCGTCGAGTAGCAGTATAATTTCCCCGACAGATAAAATCTCAGAAAGCGGCACAATTATAGACTCATCTGAGAAGCAAAGTAATATAATGCCATGTCATTCTAGTGACTTTGGTATAGCTCATTCAGATCAAGGTTCTAGTAATGGCGATTGTTGTAGTCAATCAGACATACACATCCAATGCGATAATTGTGTGCATAGTTGTACATTTGTAAAACATTTTTCTAGTACTGTTGATTCAGTTATAGCTGATTATTTTTCACCTCAACTGATTATTAAATCAGTTGGTCTAATTTCAACACAATTCCCAGTTCCTCCATTTCGCCCGCCAGCAGCATAGATCTATATCTTCTGTTATTTAATTAGTGCTGTGTAGAACTTAACAACTCAAGCACTTTTCCAAGAAACTTTATTCTTCATCCAGCAATTTAAAGCTGTGATTCAAGAATTATGATATGGATTTATCCCATGCGAGATCAAACAAAAAACTGTCTATTTAAAGCAAATATTTATGTTAGTCATTACATAATAATCATTGCATTGGTTTTGGTTGTGCCCACACAGCAGGCGAAGGCATTAACTTTGCAGGAAGTTGAGGACATCACGAGAATGAATGATTACATTTCACAATCCCAGCTTTCTAGACGTGATGCTTTAAAAGAGTCGGCAGTCGCTGATGGCCAATTACCTGATCCACAACTTAATGTTGGCTTATTTAATGCACCACTTGATAATTTTGACCTAGATCGAGAACCAAATACACAATTACGATTTGGTGTTAGCCAATCTTTTCCGCGAGGTGATACGTTAAAATTTCGTACTCAACAAACTCAGTGGTCTAGCAAGGAGCAAGATTTCCGTTCACAAGATCAGTTGGCTCAATCTGTACGCATGGCACGTGAAAATTATTTTGACATTTTATATAACGTAGGTGCACAAGGAATTATTCATCAAAGCCATCAATATTTTTCACAGCTTGTTGATATTGCTGAGTCATTTTATAGCGTTGGACGAGTCAACCAGCAAGATGTGCTTCGAGCTCAATTAGAATTCTCGCGTCTAGAAGAGCGTGTAATTATTTTCAAGGAAAATGAAGATCTAGCACGAGCAGAATTGAGTAAATGGCTTGATGCTCGCGCTTATGAAGTAATTGATGAAAATTTCCCGGTACTGGCTGAGATTACTGAAAAACAGGTTGTTATTGATGAGCTTGTCTATCACCCAAGTGTAAAAGCATATGACTCCGTAATATCATTTTTCAATGAAGGGGTCTCTCTCGCTGAGGAACAATATAAACCAGGTTGGACCGTGGGAGTCGAATACAGAAAGCGATTTGGTAATAATGCTGATGGCAGTGATCGAGACGATCAAATGGCCGCCTTAATTAAAATTGATTTGCCAATATTTACTGATAAGAGACAAGATAGACGTTTATCATCCAGCCAACATAAAGTCATGGCAGCAAAAGATGTGCGAACAGATCAATTACAAGTATTAAAGCGATCTGTTTTACGAGAGTTTGCGGCATTTAAAAAATTTCAAGAAAAAAGTGAATTATATGACTTGAAGTTAGTTCCTGATGCAAATGCAAATGCAAATGCATCATTAAAAGCATATCAAAGCGGTGTGACGGAATTTGCCACACTTGCCAGAGCACGTATTACACAACTTGATATTCAGCTAGAAGCATTGCGTGTGAAAGTGGAGGTCGCAAAGGCCCAAGCACGAATTTTATATCTCATGGAAAAGGCAGAATCATGAAAAAAATAATTGTGCTAAGCAAAATTTTACTGATGATTTTCATATCACTCTCAAGTGTTTCATTAGCATTCGCTAAAGAAGATGAAGAGCGTGAGATTCTTTATTGGGTTGCACCTATGGATGCAAATTTTCGCAGAGATGGACCGGGTAAATCTCCTATGGGTATGGATCTCGTTCCTGTGTATGCGGATGAACAGCAAGGTTCTAGTAGTGAAGTTGTTATATCGCCCGAAGTCATTCAAAACTTAGGTGTAAGGACTGCAGAAGCCGAACGTTCAAAACTTTGGCGGAAGATTTCAACTGTTGGATTTGTTGATTACGATGAATCAAAGATGTCACATATTCATCTGCGCACACAAGGTTGGATAGAACAATTAAAAATGCGTTCAGAAGGAGAGCGTGTTAAAAAAGGTGAATTTTTGTTTAGCTTGTACTCGCCCGAACTAGTAAATGCACAAGAAGAATTTCTACAAGCCTTAAAACTTGGTAACACATCATTAGTCAATGCCTCAAAAGATCGTTTAGTCGCATTAGGCATGTCTCAGCCAGAAGTAAAACGTTTAAAAGAAAATCGTAACCTTCGAAAAAATATCGCTTATTACGCGCCTCAGGATGGTGTGGTTTCTAATCTCATGGTACGTGAAGGCATGTTCGTCAAGCCAGAAAATCAAATTGCAACTTTAGCAGATCTTTCAACTGTTTGGGTCATGGCAGAAGTGTTTGAGCGACAAAGTAGCTGGGTTAAAGAAGGTCTACCAGCCGAAGTGGAATTCTCATATTTACCTGGGCAGAAATTTAAAGGGATGGTTGAGTATATCTATCCAGATTTAGATCCATTGACTCGAGCACTAACGGTACGTCTCAAATTTGATAATTTTGATGAAGCATTGAAGCCAAATATGTATGGCAATGTATCAATTTACGCAGGAGTAAAAAACAATATCATTGTAATCCCAAGAGAGGCAGTTATCCGAACGGGTAGTGAAGAGCGAGTGATACTTGCAAAAGGCAATGGGCGATTTGAACCAAGACAGATTATCGCGGGGATTGAGAGTGGTGATTGGTTTGAAGTGAAATCTGGCTTGAATGAGGGTGAGGTAGTTGTAGTCTCTGGTCAGTTTTTAATTGATTCAGAAGCTAGTACTAAAGCAAGTTTTATGCGTATGAGTCGGCTTGAAGAATCAAATATGAAAAATACTAATATGACTATTACGGATGACAATATGCCAATTATTGGTATGGGCACGATAACTGAGATATTTAAAGATGACAATACTCTAAAAATCGATCATCAACCAATAGAAATTCTAGATTGGCCTCGTATGGAAATGAAATTTTCAGTAGATAAAGAGAATTCTAACCTTGATTTCAATCTACTGAATGTAGGAGATCATATCGAATTTAATATGATGAAGATAAACGGGGAATACGTGATTGTTGATGTATCAGTGATTGAAGATATGCAAGGGAATTAAAATGATTGAATCTATCATCGACTGGTCATTAAAAAATCGAGCCATAGTTATCTTGTTGGCAATTTTACTTGCAGCTTGGGGTATTTATGCAATCAAAAATATTCCACTTGATGCAATTCCTGACCTATCAGATGTGCAAGTTATTATAAAGACAAGTTATCCAGGTCAAGCGCCGCAAGTAGTCGAAGATCAAGTTACCTATCCTTTAAGCACGGCTATGCTATCTGTTCCCAAAGCTGTCAACGTGCGTGGTTATTCATTCTTTGGAGATTCATATGTTTATGTCATTTTTGAAGATGGTACTGATTTGTATTGGGCACGCACACGGGTATTAGAGTATTTGAGTCAAGTGGCTAGTACACTACCTTCAGCCGCAAGACCACAACTAGGACCTGATGCTACTGGTGTTGGCTGGGTGTATCAATATGCACTAGTGGATCGTCTGGGTAATCATGATCTTTCACAGTTACGCAGTATCCAAGATTGGTATTTAAAGTATGAGTTGCAAACAGTGGACGGTGTTTCTGAGGTGGCAACCGTCGGCGGCATGATAAAGCAATATCAAGTGGTTATTGATCCTAATAGCCTAAGAGCACATGGGATAACGTTATCGAAAGTTCGCCAGGCAGTACTAAGAGCTAACCAAGAAACAGGTGGTTCTGTCATTGAAATGGCAGAAGCAGAATATATGGTTCGTGCGACGGGTTATGTTAATGAGCTAGAAGATCTGCGTAAGATTCCATTAGCAGTAAATGCACGCGGGACACCAATTCTACTTGAAGACGTTGCTGATATACGCCTTGGTCCACAATTGCGTCGCGGTATTGCAGAACTCGATGGCGAAGGTGAAGTTGTTGGCGGTATTGTTGTTATGCGGTTTGGTGAAAATGCTTTAGAGACTATTCAAAATGTAAAAGCAAGTTTACGCAAGCTTCAGCAAGGATTGCCTGACGGGGTTGAAATTATCGAGACTTATAATCGTGCATCACTCATTGAACGTGCAATCTCAACGCTTAATCAAAAACTTACTGAAGAGTTCATCGTTGTTGCACTTATTTGTGCATTATTTCTTTTCCATTTTCGCTCAGCCTTAGTCATAGTTTTATCATTACCCATTGGCATTGGTATTGCGTTCATCGTGATGTATCACATGGGAATTAATGCCAACATTATGTCTTTAGGCGGCATTGCGATTGCCATTGGTGCTATGGTCGATGCAGCAGTAGTGATGGTAGAAAATGCACACAAGCATATAGAGAGAAAAGGTGGCCAATCCTATGATCGATTAGCCATAATTGCTGAGTCTGCGAAAGAAGTTGGTCCACCGATCTTTTTTTCACTAATCATCATCACGTTAAGTTTTTTGCCTGTTTTTACATTAGAAGCACAAGAAGGAAAGTTATTTGGTCCACTTGCTTATACGAAAACATTTGCTATGGCTGGAGCTGCTTTTCTAGCAATTACACTTGTGCCAGTGTTAATGGGAATATTTGTTCGAGGCCACATTGTTCGTGAGGATAGAAACCCAGCAAACAGAATGTTGATTGCCGCATACCGGCCTTTGATAAACATAGCATTAAAAGCACCTAAGACCGTTTTGTTAATCATTGTGATTGCTGTAATGATAGGTTTATGGCCAGCGACAAAATTGGGCAGCGAATTTATGCCTGACTTGAATGAGGGCGATTTGATGTATATGCCCACTACCTATCCATCAATTTCTATTGGTAAAGCGCAGGAGCTATTGCAACAAACAAACAAACTCATTCGCACCGTGCCTGAAGTTGAACGCGTATTTGGAAAAATTGGTCGTGCAGATACAGCAACTGATCCGGCACCACTCACTATGATTGAAACTGTGATTAAGTTAAAACCCCAGGATCAATGGCGCGAAGGGATTACCATTACTGATTTAAAACAAGAATTTAATGAGCTCGTGCAATTTCCTGGATTAACTAATGCTTGGGTGATGCCAATTAAAACGCGCATTGATATGCTATCCACCGGAATAAAAACGCCAGTTGGAATTAAAATTGCAGGAAAAGATTTAGATATTATTCAACAAATTGGTACTGAAGTAGAAGAGGTTGTTAAACAAGTACCCGGTACTGCATCTGCCTATTCCGAAAGAGTTGCGAGTGGGCGCTATGTTATAGTTGATATAGATCGTGATGCCGCTGCTCGCTATGCACTCGATATATTAGAAATCCAGGAAGTCATTCGTATTGCAATTGGTGGTATGCAGGTTGCAATGACAACAGAAGGGTTAGAGCGATACCCTATCAATATCAGATATCCTAGAGATTGGCGCGACTCATTACAACAGTTACGAAATCTGCCTATTGTTACACCAACTGGTGCACACGTTCAGCTGCAAGATGTTGCAGATATTCGTGTAGAGATGGGACCAGCATTAATAAAAACAGAAAACGCACGACTTAATGGTTGGATATTTATTGATATTCAAGGTAGAGATTTAGGTACATACGTTGAGGAAGCACAACGCATAGTCTCTGAAAACGTCGAACTTCCAGCTGGCTATACCATCTCGTGGTCTGGTCAATATGAATATTTGCAACGTGCAAAAGAGAAACTATCACTTGTTATTCCTCTAACTCTTGCAATTATTGTTTTGTTATTGTATTTGAATTTTAGAAGTTTTACTGAAGTACTTATTGTTATGGGAACATTACCTATGGCATTAGTTGGTGGCGTATTATTGCTCTATTTTTTAAATTATGATCTCTCTGTTGCTGTTTGGATTGGCTTCATCGCTTTAGCAGGTGTTAGTGTAGAAATTGGCGTTGTGATGCTTGTCTATTTAAATCAAGCATTAAACGAACAAAAAAATATAGCAGCAAAAGAAAACAAACCTCTTACCGTAGAAACAATTAAGGAAGCGATTATACGTGGTTCTTTATTGCGTGTACGACCAATTATGATGACTGTATTCACGATCTTATTTGGTCTATTGACTGTAATGATAGGTGCAGGTACTGGCTCAGAAGTAATGCGAAGAATTGCGACACCAATGATAGGGGGTATTGTGAGTGCAACAATATTAACTTTAATTGTAATTCCAGCTTTATTTCTTTTAATCAATAAATTCAAATTAACAAAGTATCAAAATGAATGATATTGAGATAAAGCTAATAATCTGGTAATTAATGCTTTAATATAGAATTTCATGTTATTTCCTTGTATTTGAAACGTTAAAAATTATAAACTAGAGATATTCATTTATTAATTCTCTTCGATTGACTCGATCAGGATTGGTATGAATTCAATTTAAATAATTGAATGCTATTTATACACTTGATGATTCTAATGTGTTAAGTGCTTTTATACTAAGATTTCATTTGTCATTTAAGATTGAAAAGTTATCTATTTTTCAATTACTTCAGTCGTCGTGTGTTTGCCATAATTGGTAAAGTAATATTTTCACTGTAACTATACAGAAGCAATGAAAAAATATAGACAAAGTTGCTAACTAATGTCGCGTATGAGTGGGTAGTTTCTTAAAGTCTAGCTGCTTTAGAATACTCGTTTTATTAGTCGTAAGGTCCGCTAAAGTATATTCGTCCAACGTATCTAAAAATGCCTGCATTGCTTTATGCAAAACTCCTTTTAGTTTGCACGCTTTTGCAATTGGGCACACAGTTGCTGTGTCTGGATTAAAGCATTCTACGATGTGAAAATCATTTTCAGTATTTCGTATGACATCACCAATGGATATGTCATTAGCATCGTGCGCTAACATAATACCACCACCTTTTCCTTGGATATTTTTAATGTAACCTAGCTTGCCTAATTTGTGGACGATGACGCGAATGTGGTTGCTAGACACAGCATATATTTCTGATAGTTCTGCAATGGTGGTTAGTCGGCCCTTTGGCTGGGCCTCAAGAAAAATCAATATGCGCAATGCATAATCCGAGTATTTGGTAATTCTCATTAATAAATTGTCTTAATATTAGTTATAAAAAAATCCAAGCCTATCTTCCTCAAAAGGTATATATATTATACATGGATTAGTGTATAAATTATCCATCTATATAATATAGATGTTTAAAGGTTGTTTTTTGTACCCTGATTACGTGTACATACTGTTCGATAAAATTAGTCATTATTAAACGGTTTATGGACCCGTAAATTTAATTTTATGTCCATGCATAAATTAAATTCAGTCAGGAAAATATAAGCAATAAAAACACACATATATTCCACTTAATCTATAGAGGGGAGGTATTGATGTATCAGGAGATTTCTTGGATTGTAACATCATTCTCGTGGCATTACTTGCCATTAGTTTTCTAATAATTGCTAAAAATGCATCAAGCAGTAACAAAGAATATGCACTTATTCAAAAAGATGCATACCGACTGCGAGGGAAACTATTCATCATTATATTACTCGTTATCATTCCAGTAATTGGTTATACGTTAATGCAGTTGCCATATCCTACTGAGAGAATCACTTCACAGGCCACTAAAACCGTGAAAGCAATTGGGCATCAATGGTATTGGGAAATTAGTGATTTATCCGCCAAAGTAGGTGAGCCTGTTATGTATAACGTAACGTCAGCAGACGTAAATCATGGCTTTGGTGTTTATGATGAAGAGTTGAATGTCGTTGCGCAAACACAAGCTATGCCTGGCTATATCAATAATCTTTTGGTCGCGTATCCGAAGCCTGGAAAGTATCGCATTCTTTGTCTGGAATACTGTGGTTTGGCGCATCATGCCATGATTGCAGAAATAATCGTCACCGAATAAATAATGAGGAGTTTAATTATGAACACACTTACAGTCCCAGATGGCGGTAAAAAAGTAGTTTATGTATATATTTCAATATTTGGAGCGGTTGTAGTTCTGATGATGTTATTGGGTCTTGTTATGCGCGTAGCGCAAGGAGGATCAATTACAGTTGAACCTGGTTTATTTTATCAAATCATGACTGCACATGGTGTAGGTATGGTGGGAATTGCTGGTTTAGGTGGCGCAGCAATTATGTGGTATTTTTTGCGCCAGTATGTCGAGTTGTACACAGGAATATTAACTGCAAACCTTGTGCTATTTTTAATAGGCGTGGTTTGTATATTGAGTGCAATATTTCTGGGAAAATTTGGTGGGGCGTGGACATTCTTATTTCCTTTGCCAGGCGAATCTATGGGTGCATGGTCGACCGGTGCAGCAATATTATTTTTATCTGGAGTGTTAATAATAGGTGTGGGTTTTCTATTATTTTACTTAGACGTTGGTCGTGCGTTGATCACAGAATATGGAAGTTTTGCAAAGTCGTTAGGGTGGCCTCAATTATTTGGTGAGGATGATGGTAATGCACCGCCACCTACGGTTGTTGCGAGTACCATGGTCACTATTGTAAATACGCTAGCATTAGTCGCTGGTGCATCCATTCTAGTCATGATGATAATTAATTTGATCATGCCTTCTTTCAGTGTCAATCCCTTGCTAGCAAAAAACTTAATTTACTTTTTTGGGCATACTTTTATTAATGCCACGATATACATGGCAATTATTTCAGTATATGAAATTCTTCCTCGTTACACGAACCGTCCTTGGAAATCCAATAAAGTATTTTTAGCAGCCTGGACCGCCTCAACCATAATGGTCTTGATTGTGTATCCACATCATCTATTTATGGATTTTGTGATGCCTACGTGGATGTTAATTATGGGTCAAATTATTTCTTACACAAGTGGACTGCCGGTTTTACTGGTAACAACGATCGGCACGTTAGCCATAGTGTATCGGTCCGGAATTCGGTGGGATATGGCATCGGGACTGTTGTTTCTATCTATCTTTGGCTGGGCCGGTGGTGTTGTGCCTGCTGTTATTGATGGCACCATTGCTATTAATCAGGTTATGCATAATACGATGTGGGTACCGGGGCATTTTCATTTTTATTTGATCTTGGGTATGGTCGCGATGGTGTTTGGCTTTATGTATTACTTGATTAAAGAAGATAATAAAGGAAGTGACTCTGTCGTTGATCGCGGGGGATTTTGGTTATATGCGATAGCAGGCACTCTTTTTGTATTTATGTTTTTAGTATCAGGAAAAGAAGGTGTCGCAAGGCGATTTGCTGTGCATTTTCCTGAATGGCAAAACTATTCCACTATTGCGTCTATATTTGCTGTCTTTGTATTGTTAGGAGCAGCAGTTTTCACGCTACGTTTTATTTTTCGTTTAAATGCGAAAGCATCGTAATCGAGTAAATAAGATGAAAACACTTCAAAATTCGATTTTTGTTCTTGTGTTTGGATTTTTTGTATTGTTCTTTTTTACAGATGGATTTAGTGCTTTTACATCTGAAGGAGCAAGACGGTTAGCTATCGAAAAAAATCCGATAGTGTTACCAAGGGTTGAATTAACCAGCGCTGATGATAGTCAAATCTTTTTGCAAGATTTTGACGATAAGTTTTTATTAGTTGACTTTATATTTACAAGTTGTCGTACTGTTTGTCCTATGGTGACTCAAAATTTTAAAGAATTAAGTGACAAGATAAATCGTACTGCAATTAAAGACAAAGTGCTGCTTGTTACCATCAGTTTTGATCCCGATAGAGATACTCCTACTGCTTTGAAAGCTTATTCATCAGCGCTTGGAATTGATCCACATCGTTGGAAATTCGTAACAGTAAGTAATAAACAACAGCTGAAAGTATTATTAAGCACATTTGGAATAGTAGTCATACCTGCACCTGATGGTCAGTATGAGCATAACAGTGCTATACATTTAGTGGATCAAGCAACGAGGCTTGCAAAAATTTATGATTACGAAGCAGCCGATTTAATCTTGGAAGATTTGAAGGAGCGGGTCTATGATTCCTAAAGATAAAAATAACTGTCACTTAATCGAAGATTACTCTATAGATGAATATAGGGATAAGCTAACTTTAGCAAAGTATCAATATGGAACATTGTTTGCGTGTATATGTATTGTATTTTTAGCGATGCCATTTATGCGCGAAATGCTCGAGCGATACATGTTAAGTCATATGCTTATACAACTGCCATTGTTGGCACTGTGTGGTATATGGATAGGTATATATATCGATAAAAAATACCGAATTCATATTCCGTATAGTCAAGCTTTGCCTCTTTTAATAGTTGCACTATTTACGGCAATGTTCTGGATGCTGCCGCGTGCTTTAGATTCTTCACTTGAACATGGTGGATATTTTATCGCTAAATTTTTGACATTACCATTATTGTTAGGCATGCCTCTGGCATTTGCGATAAAGAATATAGGGCCTATTACAAAAGCATTTTTTATAACTAATATATTAAGCATGTTAGTAGTATTAGCATGGTTGTATATAGAAGCACCGGTACGTCTTTGCAATTATTATCTTATTGATGAACAGAAAATTTTGGGTGTATGTTTATTGTATATCTCGGGACTATTCGCTTTATTCTTAATTATAAAGTTGTTCGTTGGTACTAGTCGTACTGTGAAGCTGAAAGATAACTTGGGTTATCTTAATGGATAATAAAACTCTGGCTAAATATATAGGGTTTACATCTCGTCTAATAAATAATATAGAAAATATTATTTCGGGACTTGGTGGGTTTTTAGGTATTGCAGCAGTTTACTTGATTAGTTCTATATTTATTTCCAATGATGGGGCAAAGTTTCTAGTTGTAGCATCTATGGGGTCATCTGCGGTGTTGCTATTTGCAGTTCCATCGAGTTCGCTTACACAACCATGGAATGTTTTTGGAGGGCACATGATTTCCGCATTAATTGGTGTTACCTGTGCGAAATACATAAATATTGAAGTGCTTGCTGCAGCGGCCAGTGTCGGTATTTCAATTAGTGTGATGGGCTATATGAAATGTATCCATCCTCCGGCTGGTGCGACAACGTTGTTTGCTGTTATTGGTGGTACGCAAGTCCATGCATTAGGATACGCATTTTTGCTAACGCCATTATTGCTAAATGTAATAGCCATTCTCATGATTGCTATTCTTTTTAACATGCCTTTTAGATGGAGGCGTTACCCTAGTTGTAATAATAATCGAAGTTTATTTATAAAAGAGAAAAAAATTGATTAATTCATAGAGCATCTTCTTAAAATTATTTTAAACATTGTCAAATTTGAAAATATGTTCAATATGAATCTTATAGATCTCTAAGTACGTATCGAATAAATAGTCTATGTGTAGCAGAAATAAATATATTAGTTAGAATTAAACAGTAAATTTTTCATCTTTTAATTTGATTGATAGAGCTGCTAATATTATTCTCAATCAGATAGCTTTCAAGTGCGGCTCTAACACCACTTCCTAATTCTATATCAATTAACGCATCTAACATTGCCATTTCCACGCCACATATAGCTCCTGCTAACATTAATTCATTGATAGCTCCTAGATGACCTATACGAAATACTCTTCCATTACTAATAGATAAGCCTGTACCTAAAGATAAGTTGTAGTTTTCAAAAGCGTTTTTAATGACAAGATTTGCATCGATATCATTTGGTACAATTACAGCGCTGACAGTATTAGAATAAGAAAGAGGATCTACTGCATACAATTGCAAGCCCCATGCTTTAATAGCGTTTCTGACGCCGCTAGCAAGACGGTGATGGCGCATGAATACATTTTTTAAGCCTTCATCAAGTAGTAAATTAAGTGACTCACGTAATCCGTACAATAATGATATGGGTGGTGTATATGGAAAATGCCCATCTTTATTTGATTTAATCATTTCACTAAAATCAAAGTAACCATTTGAGCATTTTGAGTACTTGAATGTAGATTTCACTTTTTCACTGATGCCAATCATTGCAAGCCCTGGTGGCAACATGAAGCATTTCTGTGAGCCACATACTGCAATATCGACTCCCCATTCATCCTGACAGAAATCGATACCACCAATGGAGCTTACGCCATCAACGAATAGAAGCGCAGGGTGTTGAGCTGTATCAATGGCTTTACGTATTGCTTTAATGTCACTAACAACACCTGTAGAAGTTTCATTATGGACAACAAATATAGCTTTTATACTATTACTAGTATCCTTTTGTAGTGTTTCATAAATCTTTTCTGCAGAAGCGCTTTCTCCCCACTCTGAGTTTAAGGGATAGATGTTTAATTTATGCTTCGTGGCGAGATTCGCCCATCGCGTGCAGAATTCACCATACATTGGAATGAGAACTTGGTCTCCAGGTGACAGAGTGTTCATAATGGCTGCTTCCCATCCGCCTGTTCCGCTAGCAGGATAGAGCAGTACATTTCCCGAAGTTGTTTTGAAGACTTCTTTTATGTCTTTCAGTAATGATAGGACTAATTCAGGGAATTCAGAAGACCGATGATCACTCATGGGTTGATGCATAGCTCGCTGAATTGAATCTGGTACGTGTGATGGACCAGGAACAAAAAGAAAGTTTTTGCTTATCATGAGTTTCTACCTATGTGTGGGTGATTAAAGTAAATTTAATAGGAATTACAATTACGTGGTAATTCAAAATGTATCTAAGCTTAAGTAGTAATCGTTATAGCGCTTACAAATCCATTATGAATCAACTCAGCGAGAGTTTTTGTAGTCATTAATAGTTTAAATCCAGTTAAATCAATAAGTTATATCTTATATTATGAATATTAGTTGTATTAAGTGTGTGTTCGTAGTAGATTATTGAACCTGCATTATTTGAAAAATAATTCAATGAAATATACTTCACATATATAACCGGGTGAAATGAATATGTCAAATGTAGACACATTTGCTTCTGATTTTTATGGGCAACTAGCAAAAGTAGTCAAAGCGCTAGGTAATAAAATGCGACTAGAAATATTGATTTTGCTAGCGCAGGGAGAGCGTACTGTAGACTCGATATCCAAAGAAATTCACCAACCGGTCACAAATATCTCTCATAACTTAAAAGATTTGCGTGAGATTGGTGCTGTCTCAACACGTAAGCAAGGAGTCAATGTTTATTATAGTCTTGCAGATGATGCTGTATATGATGTCGTTGTGTCACTCTGCGAAATTGCGGAGAAAAGATCTTCTAAATTTAAGGAGGTTGTAAGTACTTACTTAGATTCACGTGATCCATTAGAATCATTTAACTCTAAACAACTAACAAAACAACTAAGAGAAAGTAATATCACCATAGTTGATGTTCGACCAACAGAAGAATTTAAAGCAGGCCATTTAAAAGGGGCGATAAATCTTCAGTTAAATGAAATAGAAGAATATTTCTCTAAACTACCGAAAAAGCAAGATGTGGTAGCCTACTGTAGAGGGCCTTACTGTATCTTGGCATATGAAGCGGTAGCTAAACTCCGTGATTTAGGATTTACTGCACATCGACTAAAAGATGGCTTCCCAGAGTGGAAAAATCAAGGATTACCTATTGATATAAATTCATAAAAACCATTGAGAAATATTGTGAATAAAAATCATATAGTCACTAGGCTTGATAAGGTGAGAATCAAAAAGATTTTAAAAAAAACTTCAGAAGACTATCCTGAACTATTAAATAGAATAGAAACCTCGAACATTATAGATGCTCTCGATGTGCCAAATGATTTAGTCACTATGAATTGTCAAATACGTTGTGAGGAATTAAATACAAAAAAAATTACTGAAGTGACGTTGGTGTACCCAAGATATGCAGATGAATCTAGTGGTAACATTTCAGTACTTTCAAATTTTGGTATTGCGCTATTTGCGGCAAGAGTAGGACAGACTATCCAATTTCAATCATCCCATGATATTGAAGTTTCTATGAATATTATTGAGATCTTATATCAACCTGAAGATGCGGGGCATTATTTAATTTAGACTTAACTAAGTACATTTGTTTCTTTATATATTAAATTTCCTCTTAGGCTAGTATTTAATGCGGTCATTATACATACGCGTATTTTTTAGCACTTAAAACCATTTTACCCCTACTTAATTTCTAATATTTTATTCAGTAAAGCCACTATATAGGTGATTGCTATTTGAAATATATTTCAAATTTAGCATTGACAATGGGGAGATCATTACGAGATAATTAATTGAAGAAAAATTCAATGAAGAATATTTCATATAATCACAAATCGAATTAATGGAATAAGTTGATGGTATATAAAAGCAAGATATCGTACTTAATAGCCTTTCTGATTTTGCTATCAATTAAAATCGCGGTTGCCGAGATTCAAGATTCACGAGTGAACTTAGGCCCAGGGGATCGAAAAGCTGGGTACGATTCTGTTGATTATGTAACGAATTCACTCAGCTTAAGTTCGCGGAAAGGTGAAACCGCGGACTTGCTTGCGCTTATGAAAAATCCTCCGTTAGGCCTGCCCGCAATAAAGCAGCCTGCTTATAATATTGCGACAGAAAAAAAACTTCATTTGGGCAAACAATTATTTTTTGATAGACGATTATCATTTAACGGGACGATTTCGTGTGCCACATGCCACATACCGGAGCAAGGTTTCACTAATAACGAGATAAGAACTGCGGTTGGTTTCCAAGGTAGGTCAGTTAAGCGTAATAGTCCGACAATGTTCAATGTCGCTTATTTAACTCGCTTATTTCACGATGGCCGAGAATTTACACTAGAACAATTAACATGGTCACCTTTGCTGGCTCACAATGAAATGGCAAATCCATCCATGGGCTACGTGATACATAAGGTCAGAAACACTGACGATTATGCTGAACAATTTGAACAGGCGTTTGAAGGCCGGGGCCTTACTATAGAAACTTTAGTTAAAGCATTGGCTGTTTATCAGCGAGCTTTAGTATCAGGTAATTCTCGTTTTGATCGATGGTTTTTTGCAAATGACAAATCACAGTTAAGTGACCAAGAAAAACAAGGATTTGAAATCTTTACTGGTAAAGGTACTTGTAGTGCTTGTCATACAATTAATAATGACTATGCATTGTTTACTGATAATTTGTTACACAATACTGGCATGGGCTATCAAGAATCAATGGCAATCAGTGATGCTACTCAGCGCATACAGTTAGGGCCTGGGCTTTTCGCAGAAATTGATAGAGAGATGGTTGAACTCGTTACGCAAAATCCAAAGGAAAATGACTTAGGATTATATGAGTTAACACAAGATCCAGATGATCGTTGGAAGTTTCGTACACCCACACTACGGAATGTTGCTTTGACTGCACCTTATATGCATAACGGCAAGTTTTTGTTGTTACGCGATGTAGTTGAATTTTACAATCAAGGTGGCGTTGAAAATGAATTATTAAGTCCATTAATTAAGCCTCTTAATTTAACTGTAGAAGAGGTGGACTCTCTGGTAGCGTTCTTAAAAACATTAACTGGAGGAGATGTCGACGTTCTGGTTGCAGATGCATTTTCGGTTCCAGTAAGAGATTTTACAGTTGATCAAGACCATAGGAGAGCTCTTTCAAGTGACTGAGTTTGAGTGTTTGAAATAATGAATATCATTTTATTTAATGAAAATATTTTTGCATGGAGCAATAAAATATTATGAACAGAAAATCGAATAGTTCTATTTTGAATGAAATTACAAAGTCTACAACTGAGTATTGGATTGAAGTACTTTTCTTGTTTGTATTTCTTAAGGTTATGCTTGCACTAGGCCTTCATATATTTTAGTTAGCTATATGGTCTGATTAAATATAAAGCTGTTTGTGAGTTTTATATTTTATATGTGTGTTCACAAATAAATTAATTTTGACCAAATGGAAAAATACAATCGATATTGTCCAGTAGCTAAAGCAGCTGACATATTATGTGAAAAGTGGGTAATTTTAATTTTACGTGAATTTATGATGGGTAGTACACGATTTGCCCAATTACGTAGAGGATTGCCCAAGATTTCCCCTAGTGTTCTTTCTCGTAGGCTTAAAGAGATTGAAATGCAAGGAGTTATTACGCGAATTAAAAGGTCAGATAATAGTTTTGAATACCGCCTGACTGAAGCAGGTGAGGAAATACGACCTATTGTTTTAAGCTTTGGCGCGTGGGGATATAAGTGGGTTAAAAATAAAATTAATAAAGAAGATCTAGACGCAGGGCATTTACTATGGGACATGCGTCACTGTATAAATATTGAATATTTTGAGAATCAACGAGTCGTTGTCCATATAGAACTTTCTGACCAAAGAAATATAGATCGATATTGGTGGATGTTAATTGATAGCAATGGAGTAGATCTGTGTTTTGAGGATATTGGTCAAGATCCAGATATAATTGTTGTGACCACTTTGAGTTTTGAAGGATGTTTGGCAAGGGCATGTACCTTTAGATGCAACCATGCGCTCAAGAAAATTAAAAATATTAGGGTCTAGTCAACATATAAAAAATATATCCCACTGGTTTGAATGTAGTGCACTTAGTAAAAGTAAAATTCCCTGATATTTCGCAGTTACTGAAAAGTAAGATTTATAAAATATTTAACTAAGTAGTTGATAATCATAAAGGATTACTTGAGGATTAAGATATTACTTCTAATGTACTTTATATAATTTGTAGTACTTGGTTATGAAGTTTACCTGACATAAATCTCCCAGAGTACAATATTACCTACAACAACTGTTCGCAAAGCAACCTTGTGCAGTGATAGTTGATTTTCAGCATAAGCGATAGCTTCTTCGTAAGTAAGCATCGTTTTTTCAATATGCCCAGTAAATATACGATCTAAATGCCAGTGCTTTTTTTGAATTGTCTCTGTATCTACATCATCGAGACATTCTATATCGTCATACTCCATATTACCTCCAGCCTAGGAACATGTAAGTGAGTAGTGATGTTTATCTTTTTTACAATTTTGGTTTGTACTGTCTATTGTTAATTAAACTAGGATGTTTTCAATAAAAGCTAAGGTAATTTTAAATCAATTTTCAGAGAAAGTTTTGTAAGTTTGATGAAATAAAATTAACGCTTGCATATGATACAAGATTACCATAAAGTATTCCATAGATCTATGGAATACTTTATGGTAATCTTGTATGGTAACTGAATCTCATAAAGAAGAGATCAATACACAACTTACTCTCGTAGCAAGGTCTATTGGCAACGGGAACCGTCTAGAGATACTCGATTGTTTGACCAAGGGATTGAGAACTGCCGAGGAACTGGCTGTATGTTTAGACATTTCCGTTGCTAATACCTATAAACATCTTCAAGTCTTAAAAACTTCTGGATTAGTTAAAGCTGTTGTTAAAAAAGAACAGGCGTATTTTCAATTAACCGATGTTGCAGTAGTACGGATGTTGGAATTGATATACGAGATTGGTGAGGGGAAATCTGAACAAATAGATCTTCAGTTAGATCATTTGTCACCGATCTCGAAATACGAATTACTTGACAAAGTGTCTTCGAATTTAGTGACTGTTATTGATGTTCGTTCTGAGAAGGAATTTTTACGAGGACATATACCTTCAGCATTAAATATTCCGCTATCCAGTATAGATGAAAAATTAAAAAAAATTTACAGGCGAAAAGAAGTTATTGCATATTGCAGAGGACCTTATTGCACGATGGCTTATGAAGCTGTAATTAAGTTACGTAACTTTGGGTTTCGTGCTCGTCATCTCGAAGTAGGTTTTCCAGAATGGAAATTAGCGGGACTTCCGGTTGAAGAGGGCTTCTCTGATACAGGCTATAATTTATCAACGGAGGAAAATATGAGTATGAGAAAAACTGTCGGTTATTCTATTTTATTTATTGGGTTAACGTTGATAGTGTTAACGATTATACAATATTACATGTATGCCAATATCTAACCAAAAAACCAGTAAAATTCTTATCTAATAAATTGATGAAGAGGTTTTTATGTTTGAGATTGTAACTTGTATATTTTCTGTATGTATTTCTAGAGCAGATGTGTTTTGCACAACATTTATTTCTGGAATTTTACTGTTTTCTTTGGGTTTAGTGCTTTCTTGGGAGAATTTAATCCGTGTTAAATTTTTTCAATTTTTGAAACAAAAAACTATCAAGTCATAGTTAATAATAGATTTAAAGAATTATTTTGATTAAATAAAAGAAATTGTCGAAATGGAGATGTATGTGGAATCTATCAACCGCTTTTAGTTGCTATTGGTGATTAGCATTGAATATACGATTACAGAATTATAGTGCTATTATGTTAGATAGTACTTATAGGTGTAATTATGAGCCAGAATAATACAAATACATTTAAAAAAGATTTATTTTCCTTGTTAGCAGTAGTTGGTAAGTCACTAGGTAATGGAAACCGTTTGGAATTGATGGAATTATTGGCTCAAGGTGAACGTACTGTTATGGACTTGGCAAAAACTTCAAATATCTCAGTTACCAATACATCACAACATCTGCAAGGGTTAAAGCGCGCTGGTTTAGTCAAGACGCGTATAGATGGGCTGAAAACTTATTATCGAATTAGCGATAGTTCAATATTAGAATTAATCATTTTAATTCGAGAAATTGCAGAAAATAATTTAGCAGAAATAAAGCAGCTTACTGACACATATTTATTTATTAGTGATAGTTCAATATTAGAATTAATTATTTTAATTCGAGAAATTGCAGAAAATAATTTAGCAGAAATAAAGCAGCTTACTGACACATATTTATTTACAAAAGATGATTTAGAGCCAATCACACGAGATGACTTGTTAAAAAAGGTACGTAAAGGATTGGTTACAATCATTGATGTGCGTCCGGAAGAAGAATTTAATTCTGGACATTTACCTAAGGCAATTAATATGCCATTGATTAATTTAAAAAAAGGCTTAAAAGAATTACCTAGAAATAAAGAGATTGTTGCATATTGCAGGGGTCCTTATTGTATCTTAGCGTTTGAAGCAGTTGACCAGTTGCGTGCAAAAGGATTTAAGGCTAGAAGGTTAGAGGGTGGATATCCAGAATGGAAATTGGGAGGATTGCCGATTGAAGAGAGTGCATAAAAGTTAACGGGCCATTTTCTTTGCTAGTTTTATGTGTCTAGTAAAGTACTGGGAGGTTAGCATCTTAGTATTTTTATATTAACTTAAATATATAAACTGTAGTGCATATAATCGACTTTATTGCTAATTATGAAATGAGTATTCGCTTGGCATTTTTCTTTGGGGTCATTGGGATAATAGCGATATGGGAAATTATTTCTCCGAGACGACATTTAAATGTCTCAAAGGCCGTTCGATGGTTAAACAACCTTGGGCTGGTTGCTTTAAATACGGTAATTTTGCGCTTTATATTTCCAGCAACTGCAGTAGGCATGGCTGCTTTCGCTGAAACGCAAAATTGGGGGTTATTTAATTACTTTGACCTTCCTTTCTGGCTTACACTTATTGCGTCTATAGTCATAATGGATGCTGCAATCTATATTCAACACGTGTTAATGCATGCGGTTCCTATATTATGGCGACTGCACCGAGTTCATCATGCGGATCTCGATTTTGATGTTACTACTGGATCGCGCTTCCACCCAATAGAAATTGTTTTATCAATGCTGGCTAAGTTTGTCGTGATTATAGTAGTTGGTCCGCCGATTGTTGCGATAATAATTTTTGAAGTATTATTAAATGCCTCTAGCATGTTTAACCATGGAAACATTCGTATACTTGAAAAAATTGATTGTGTATTGCGATTATTTATCGTTACACCAGATATGCATCGCATCCACCATTCCATTGAGGATGATGAAATGAATAGTAATTTTGGTTTTTGTCTGTCATGGTGGGATCGATTATTTGGCACCTATCGTAATCAACCACGCGTAGATCATAAAGTAATGGTTGTTGGTATTAATACGTTGCGCGATAACAAGTATTGTACTTGGTTGCCTGGTATGCTTTTATTACCTTTTGTTGGTAAAGTCACGAGATGATCTATTAATCGTCGTTTATTTAAAATATACATACCAACTACGACTGTAAATTTACGTATTCTCAATTCAAATCAGATGACCAATCTGTTTTGGCTGCAAATGCTGTCTGAAACAATCGGTTTAAATTCTAAATGTTACCTGAATGAAGCTATAGAATTACTAAATTAGTATTGTGACTAATATAAAAATTATAATACAAGTTTTAATTTTTTTGCTAGTGCAAATTCATAACTGATTTCAGTGCTGCATTCTAATGACAAATACTAGATATCTCGATGATTTATTTTAAACCGATAGCTGAGGCAGTCAGTATATTGAATAGTTCTGATGGAAATTGGTAGCATTTGTATAGATTGGTTAATTTATTAGTCTAGTTACTGCTACTCAGGTGCTCTTAACATGTTAATATCTATTATACATTGGGTAGGCTGCTTGTATGGTTGATGAATTAGATAAGTTTGTAGATGAAACCGTTTTGAGTTGGATCAAAGAAAATGATGATCATTTAAGAACAATGTATAAAGCATATATGGAAGATTCGGGCGAATCTGAATGGACGTATGATGAATTTGCAGTGTACATTTATTACGAATATAACCACTAAGTAATAAATAAGTTAGGCGTGACTTGCAGTAATTTTATAGTTACTAAATACTTAAATTAACTCGTAACCCAAGCAATAGGCCTTCCGGGTTATCATCATCTTCTATACTGTCTTTTATCCATTGTGCATCAATGGACATATCTATGTTATCGGTAAGTAGATATTGGTAATAAGCTTCCGCGGCTACTGTGTCTTTTATTCCAGAGTTTTTTGCTCCATTTAGATATCCCATGCCTATTCCGATACTGTCATTGGGACGATTCCAATTAGTACCCATAATATTTAAGCCAAAAGAGATCATTTCATCGTGGTCGATTGCAGCATCATCACTTTGTGTCGCAGCGCGAGCAAAAACACCAACAGTGTCATTTAATTGCTGATCGATTGAAATGCCAATGCCACTTAGTCTTTCATTCTTGGTGTCACTGGCGTCAAGAAATTCTTTATCAGTTCTATATCCATAAATCCGATAGTTTCCATCACCCAAGGTATTCGTTATGTGTCGACCGATTTGGATTGCGTAATAGTTGTAATGATTGTCGCTATCATTTTCTGAATTCATAACGACACCTTTTAAGGACCATGAGCCTACATAGAGCTCAACTGCAGAACCACTGTCATAATCTGGCAAATTAGCCAGTGTGTTATTAACAAAAACGTCGTTCATGAACTGCGATATCTCATCATTTGCATACTCATTGTCATCAATAAATCCTGTTGATCCTATAATGCCAAGTGTTATTGCTAAAAAATTGTTATCACTCAAAGGGAAGTCATGCTTATACCATGCTTCTAATAAATTGTAGCGTCCGCTTCCATTGATATCGCTAAGATCTTCTTCCAAATCATCTGCAAATGGGGCTAGTGTGAATGCTTCAACTCCATTGATAGCCTCACCTTCTGCGAAGCTGTAGGTAACTTGGAATTCATCATTTTCGGTTGGATGAAAATTTGCCCCTATATCAATTGAGGCAGCACTTCTTATAGTGTCATCAATTCTACTTCCATCTTCACTTGAGGCGTTATCAAAATCCGCATATTGACTGACGCCAGTAATAGTTACCTCAATTGAGATAAAGTCATTTAAATCCAGAGCATATAAAACCGATAAATAAGTAGTTATAGTGGTGAGAGAAATTAAATATAAAAAAACCCTCTTAAATTCCTTCATTTTATACCTATAGCTATTACTATTTTTCGATATTTTTCCAATTATTGTAGTTTCTAGTTATAGGTAATTTCCATATCTCCTTTTTAGTGCCGCCATTCTAAGTGATTACATATAGGTTTTGCTGTTTAGATAACTGTGTATGATAAAAAATGATGATTATTCATCAAGCTGGGTTTGTTTGCTCTTTAGATTTAAATCGAGTGTAGA